>Ga0209239_1001695_pt1 | contig 13157 bp, 14 predicted proteins | sample GraSoi013_2_20cm_FD_185824 | JGI IMG/M metagenome (GOLD analysis project Ga0209239, IMG submission 185824) | Grasslands soil microbial communities from the Angelo Coastal Reserve, California, USA - Sample 10_02_2013_2_20cm (SPAdes) (version 2) | ecosystem: Environmental > Terrestrial > Soil >...
CGTTGAGGAACCTGGACTACGCGGACACGTATCTGCGCTACGCCGCCGTCGTTGCCCCGGTCGCCTACATTGGAGTCAGCATGACCCTGCGAGCGTCGGGGCAGTCGACGAGATCTTGGCTTGCACCTTTCACGGTGGCTCTTCTCATCTTGATTGCCCAGTTTGTGCCCCAAGTGATCCAGCGGAACGCAAGCTCCGACGGGTTCGCCGCGATTCAGATGGATCTGGCCCGCCACAATTTTACTTCCGTCTACAGTGACTTCGCAATCTACCTCCGCTATAACATCCCGGGAATCGTCTTCATCTCTGTCGACAAAGGCTACGCGACACCCACGGTGGACATTACCAGCGCTGACGTTCCATTAGGATCGCCACTCTTGACCTTCATTTATGTGCCAGCCGTTTACGACGAACGTGTGCAAGGCCTGTACCTCATCTATCATTTCGACCCATCGATCAATTCGCCGTTTGCCAACCTCTACTATCGCGCGTGAGGCCCCGGCGATGGCAATCTCTCGCTGTGGATTTCAAGGGCTGTGCGAATGAGCGTGCGTCCAAACTGGGGGGATGTCAAAGACACTTGCGTCAGTGGTGTGATGCCAATCCACAATGAGGAGAAGGTTTTGGGTGAAGTCCTTGACTCAGTCCTCCGGCAGACTCGACCTCTTGATGAGTTAGTCCTGGTATTTGATCGATGCACGGATGGCTCCCGCACGGTAGCTCGCCGAGGACCGCATGAGGAGGTCGTTGTTGACCTGGGCAATACCGGTGAGGCGGTTCGCGTCGGGATTGAACGAGCACACTTTGCCGTCGTGGTGCTCTTTGACGGAAACACGCGCGTTCCGCTGAACTATGTAGAGGAGCTCCTTCGGGGCTATGCCGCCACCAGCGCCGACATCCTCGAATGGCACGGAGGTCTCATGCTTCTCCCGAAAAGTACGGTCGAGAGGTTCGGTCCCCCGTCTGGAAAGGCTCTTTGGACCCTCGAACTCTTCCTTCGAATCAAGGCACAGGGCGGCAAGGTTGTCCATTTGAAGGGCTCCTTCGCGCGGCTTAGACCATCGCCCCTTCACAGGAATTTCCGGTACGGGATCGACTATGCGGATCTAAGCTGGCAGTACGCGCTCCCTCCATTTTTCCGGGTGGGCACGAAGAGTGGGCTTGTGCAGGATCTGGTGGCGACAATGGGAGCTCTCGCGGGTCACGTCAGGACCAAGCGGTTCATTCAGGCGATCAAACGTTTGGTCGTAGAGTTCCGGCAGGTCCGTCACGCCGACGAAACTTGAACAGTGTGTGGTCGCCTAGGGTTCGTAGAATCGGTAGCCGCGACGTCCTCGAATCGATTCGCTCCAACAGGTCCATCAGGCCAGGGAGCTTTCGAGTCATCCGATTCACATACGCCGGTGGAACGATACTCGGAAGCGCACGCTCATCCGTCATCTCGAAGAACGGATCAAACACCCGTTTGACTTGACTAACGGTTCGAGCGATGACGAGTGTGCTCACCGCACCCACCTTGTGGCGTGTCTCTGGGGCAAGCCTTCGGCCAGCGATTGAAGGGTGGAGCGTTCCCATCGCAAGTAGCGCTTCCATCATACAAATTCGGTTCATCAGCGCCGTCAGGAAGAATCCACCGGGCCTGACAAGGGCTGCTAACGCCTCGGATACCGGTTCTAACTTGGGCTCGTATGAGAGGGCGAAGCTCGCGTACGCGCCGTCAAAACGAAGGCTCTCGGTACTCGACAGGCACGTGTTTAACTCTCGGGCGTACCCTCTAATGAACGTCACGCGGGCTCCGAATGGCTCCCGATTCGCCTTTGATCGCGCCTCGCTCAGCATTCCTTCCGATGGGTCGACCGCCACGACTCGACACCCGTACTTCGCCAGTTCGAGTGCCTCGTCCCCCGTTCCGCACCCGATTTCCAGGAGTCTTTCGCCGGGGCTGAATGCCTTCCGCTGCTCGTTCATCATTTGGGTCCGCATGTAGGCGTTGATCCGGTTCTCCAGCACCAGCGAATCGTACTGGGAGGCGTACCCGTCGTAGGCGAGGCTTGACTCGACCAACTCGAATGAGGAGCTTTTCGTTGACAACGGCATCATTTCCGGGCAAGGGAGACGAGGTAAATCGCTCCAAGGCTCCTGAGCCCTGGCGCGGTGCCCAATCGGTCCTCCATTCGTTCCAGGGACTGGATAGCCGGATGAATCAAGCGAGCCATGTCCACTAAGTTCCAAGGAGGAGTCAGTACCTGAATTCCCCGTTGGTGCGCCATCTCGAATCCGGAGCGAAACGCGCTGAGAAATTCGCGAGGTGTCAGGAATCTCGTCGGAACGACGTATGTCCGACCGTTACCCTCCCTCGAAACAGGAATTGGAACTTCACGTCCGAGTTTCCTGAAGGCCTTTCGCGGCCTCAACACGATTGGGTAGAATGCCAACTCGAAGAGCGAAAGGCGATTCGCAGCAGTGAGCACGGCGAAGGATCCAGATGGTAACGAGTGATGGAGCCCGCGCGCCACAGCTTCAAGGTCCGGCTCCAGGTTGAGAACCGCCCCGTTGGAGAAAGCCCCTTCATAGGGCCCTCCCGTCGACGCGGCGCTGGCAGCCGACGCGCAGCGGATCGACACCATCTGACCAAGATTCTCCCGGCGAACGCGCGCTTTGGCCGTGGCGACCATCGCGGGTGAAACGTCTGTACCGTCGACCCGGATGCCTCTCCGAGCGAGGGCCACCGCGTCGCGGCCGGTACCACAGCCAAGTTCAAGGATACGATCTCCTGGTTTGAAGACCTTCAGAGCCGCCTCCAGGCTGTACCGACGGACCCGCTCACTGAGTTCGTTGCGTCCTTCGACATCATCGTAGGACGCCGCAACCAGGTCGTAGCCCCTCGCAACGTGCTCGTAAAAGGCAGCCGTTGGAACAAAATTTGGGCGTGAAGTCCCCTCCTTCGCGCCGACCGATTCGGACACGGACATGGTGCTGCCTCACGGGATGACGCCGTACACGAAAACGGCGTGCGTGCCTGCCTGGACTCCTCCGGCGTCAAAGAGAAGTGTGAAGTCGGGAGTACTTGAACCGTTTTGCAATTCGGGGAAAAGGGAGCGGAGCCTGTAGTACGGGACTCCCATGTACACGATATACGCGGCGTTGGTCTTGAGAAACAGGAGCGCCTGCGAGCGGTTGTCCGGAATCCAACGAGATCCCAGGATGCGGTCCGGTGCATATCCACTGAAATAGGCCGCAATCGGAGACTCACTGATGAGCATCTTCCCTTCAGGAAGGGGAAGCGTGCTGACGTACATCCCCGCCCGTTTGAGCGGCTCCATCGCTGCGCTAGCAGAGAATCCAAGCCCCCAGAGGGCGGCCGTACTGGGGAACAGCGTCGCCCCCATGAGAACGAAGCCCAACGTCACGACGGCGGTGGTCTTCTGAGGGCTTCGCAACAGAACTCTGCGCCGAAGCCTCTTTGCTCCTTTCAGCCCCTCGACTAACCCAACCGCCCCGAAGATACTCAAGAAGGGGACCGCAATCATGACGTACCGGAAACTCGGGTTCCCGAACCGAAGAACCGTGTAGCCGACGATGAACACCCAGAGGGAAAGCACGATCCATGCTCCGAACTCCTTTTTGAGCGACCACACGGCATAGACTCCACCCACGAGCAGCACCAACGGAAAGAAAGATATGTATCCGGTCCACCAGCGCGACAGCAACGTCATCGGGGTTGGTTGGGAGCCTACGGAGAGTTGATATTGTATGTCCGTAGAAGTTTGACGAACCACGATGGCAGGCAAGAAACCCCACTGGGCCGAATATGCGAAATACGCCGCCATCAATCCGATTGCTGGAAGCAGTGCGACGAGCATGCGACGTCTCTGTTGCCCCGAGTCTACCAAGACGATGTAAATGAGCATGAGACAGACTATCAACCAGGCCTCATATCTTGTCATCACGGCGAGAGCCAAGGCAGCCGCGGCGATCCAGATTCGACCGACACGCGGTCGGGTTGCCTGGAACAGCATCGCATACCCGACAAGGACCAGGAACGAGGTGAGGGTCTCCGCGGTCGCCCATCCACTTACGACGATGTCGATTAGGTTGAATGAGAAAAAACCTGTCGCAGCCAGCGCGATTATCGGACCGCGCTTTCGGGAGGCGAGGAAGATCGTCACGGCTGTTAGGCTCGACAGCACAACGTTCGCGGCTTTTAGAGCATTAATCGATCGCAGGCCAGCGAGCTTCAGCACACCAGCCGCGAAGAAATGGTACAGGGGGAGCCAGTTTCCCTGAGTCATCATCGAATGCCGGTCCCAGTATTGGCCTGTGGAGACCAGGTTTGCCGAGATCCACCAGTTCTGATACCCGTCTTCGAACGGGTCGAGGAACGCGGCGAAGTGGAACCGGATTATCGCGCCGCCGCCAATGATTACCGCGAGCACAAGCCCGAGAACAAGCGTCCTGGGCTCCCAAATTCGGCCCAGCGTCGCCTTCAGCCATCGGAGCGCCAGTCGCTCCCCCATTAGAGACGTATTCCATCATCCAGGGTTGAACTGTGCGGTGTATGGTACCAGGTGCGGTTTCGGAAGGTCACCACGGCGATGAAGCAGGCCATTACCCAAGTCCAGTTAAATGCAAGAAGGAGCGGGAGATAAAGGAGTTCTCGAGCTGATCTCGTTTCGAGATAGATTCCGAGGACTGGGTAGTACGTGACCATCGCTAGAATCAGCAAGACCAATGGGCCCGGATGGAGTACAGATAGGTTCGGGACAAAGGTCACACTCAGCAGCCAAAGAGAACTCTGAATTCCCACTGCCAATATCGAAAGCGGATAGAGGAGGTACAGCGCACAGTCCAGCGCTCGGACATCCCTCTTTCGGATTCCGGTGCGCAAGAGCGGCAGGAAGAAACGGAAGAGATTCATGAAATGTCCCCGCATCCAACGGACTCGTTGTCTCATCGCAACCTGAATACTGCGCGGCTTTTCATCGTAGACAACGGCGTCTGGCGACCAGACCGGGAATACTCCGCGTTGAGCGAGCAAACAGACCATCTCTAGGTCCTCCGTCATCGTCGTCATAGGCCATCCAAGGTCGGCCAGGAGATCTGCCTCGATGCAGAATCCAGTCCCACCGCACTGACTGGGGAGGCCTGTTCGCCGTTTCCCTAGTTGCCATAACCGGTTGGTCATTGCGTATGATTGATAAATGACTCGTGTCACCCAATTGTCGTAAGGATTCTTGGTTCCTAAGTACCCTTGAACAAGTCTGTTTCCGTTGCAGAGCTCCGTATTCATTTTTTGCAGGAAATTTGTGGAAACTCGATTGTCAGCATCGAAGAACGTGAACGCGTCATAGGCCTGACCTTCACCGGATTCCGCGTCCTTGAGGATCGACTCGATGCCGGTGCGGATCGCAAGTCCCTTACCCCGAGTAGGCCCCGACTTAACCAAGACTCGAACATCGGCCACAGAACGCGCGACTTCGACAGTGCGGTCCGTGCAGCTATCGGCGATGACATACACGTCATAGAGCGAACAGGGATAATCTTGGCCCATCAGGTCTTGCAGTAGATGTTTAATGACAGCCTCCTCATTGTGTGCCGCAATAAGGACTGCGAATCGTTTCTTCGGCGCGTGATCTGGCTGCGGCTCCCACGGGCGAATCCCGAAGATGGACAGCGCCACCGAGTGCAGGTATATCGTGCCGATTAGGATCCAAGAGAACAGCCAGAATGCCAGCAGGATAACGTCAACGCCTGTCATGATATCCCGCCCTCTAGTCTTGGAATACCTCATACGGGAACTTGACCCGGCGGAGGAAAGCGAGCCGTTCCATTGCCTGGGGGTCGTTTCGCTTCATCCAGTGGGCAAAAGAGTAGGCGGCGTGCGAGAAGCCCCTCCCGAGGCGGTCGACGATAGCGAGCAGGGTCGGGTGGCGGCCGATCCATCCGACGATCCGACCGACGCCGCTAAGGCTCGGCGGTGCTCTGTCAACGAACTCAGTCCACTCAAGCTGCGGGAAGAAGCGGAGGGTCCACGGATTCGAAGTGATGACTTCTCGAAAGTGAGAAGATCCGTAAATGGGTCGGCTGCGGAGCAGCTCAAACGCAAGGTCTTCGTCCCGACGTGAGAATGGGCTTCTCTCGCGTCGGGTCCAAAGGACGTTGATGCAAGTGATTTTGCGTAGACCTCCGGTGTGACTGTGACGCAGGGAGGCTTTGAGGCCGAGGAGGAGGGCCAGGGAGTACGTGAAGTACTTCGCGCCGTCTTGGACAAACAGGTTAAAGTCAACGTCGTCGGTCGCTTCGAATCCACCCGAAGCAGCCGAGCCCGAGAGTGCAATACAGTCCACAAGCGGGCAGATTCGCAACAAGCCTGAGGCAAATTCTTCCGCGATCGCGTTCGCAGCGCCATTTAGCACTTTATTGCTCTCGACCCGCCGCTTCGATTTCTCCAGAAGCGGTTCGTGGCTCCGCAAACACACGAACCCTTCCTGGGTAGTAATGTCTCTCATCCGAGCTAAGGCGGGTCGCAGGTCTTCGGCCGACAGGGGGCCTCCCAGGAGATCTTCGGCAAGCCGTTCCACCGTCGGAGCGTAGCCCCAACGATGCATGACCTCGAGGGTGCGGACAGTTCGTTCAGCCAGTGTGGCAGTGCGACCGGTGTCGAGACTACCCTCGAGCAACGTTTCGCTTGCCCCCGCACCCACGCCTTACTATCCCGATAGTATCAACTTTTCCCCGATTTGACAGGTGTCAATCTCATAAGGTCTGAAAGGAGAAGGAGGCGTTGGACTCGCTCCCGGATCGGAGGGTATCGACTGAAGATTCCGCGGCCTGACCCAACGATGCTCAGCCCCCAAGCAGACTTTGGAGGCACTCGCCGGTCGGCAAGCTTCAGCAGGGCAGAGGCCAAGGCAACAGGTTTGCCCGTGGATCGTCCGCCCATTTCGTCGGCTAGGTACTCTCGCTCCCGGTGGACAGCGGGATCGAAGAACTTGCTGAACGGGTCGAAGAAAAGAATTCGAGACAAGACCCGGGAGAAGACTTTGAACTCCGCATCGTGGTGCTTGAGGTGCATGAACTCGTGGGCGACGACGGTGTCGAGCTCGTCTTTCTCCAGGAGCCCGAGGAGCCCACGCGAAAGGAGGATGCTCCGGTTCTTGCCGCCTATCGCCATGGCCAAGGTGTCGTCCGATTCCACGATGCGCACTTGCACGCGGGGGACGTTCTCGAACTCTCCTAGAAGGTCCACATATTGCTGAAGCCACAATTCAGTCTCATTGAGACTTCGAGGGGCGAACTTCCGGAGGACGGCCGTATTCCCGTAGCGCCACACGAGGACGGAAATGACCACTGATGCGGTCAGGCCGCCGACGACCGCCCCAAACACCGCGACAGGAACGCCGTTCCGGGCGTACGCCACCATTCGGGCTTGGGCGATGCAGAGCACGAGACTCGCCGCGACAAAAGCCCAGAAGAAAATCGAAAGGGCATACAACCCGGTGAGCAAACTCACGCGAAGCTTCGCGTTACGAGCGTTCGTTACGAAGACGTATAAGAGGGTCCCAATCGACGCGACGCAAACCGCCAGGACCGCCAAAGACAGGGGCGATGACCAATAGGTCTGAAGGGCTTCACTGATGGTGCGGAGGAGGTCAGCCATCCCGCTTCTCCTTCGATCGGTGCTTCTCGACTTGGTTCCGCAGCGCCGCTAATTGCTCTTCAGGCAGCGAACCCGGGTTAGCCAAGAGGTAGGAAACCGCCTCACCTCCGAACGCGTCGACGACCCTGTCGATCATCGAAGCCATCGCCTTGCGGTAAGCTCTACCTTCCTTCACTCGGTAATAGATCTTCTTCTCGCTTTCCCGTCGGATTGCAATGAGGTCTTTAGCTACGAGGCGGTAGAGCGTCGTTGTCACGCTCGTGTAGGCGAGGTCCCGGCCTTTGCGGACCTCCTCGTAGATCGCTCCCGAAGTGGCCGACCCGAGGTTACGGACCGCTCGCAAGACCGCCAGCTCAAGCTCGCCAAGTTCCATACGAATACTAGAAGGATAGTAATCTAGTTAAAACTTGTCCAAAGGATGTGTCCGCACCGATGAACTATCAAGCGAGCGCGGAGGCCTGCGTTGCGAGTTCGGAGAAACGCTTGGCGAGAATGTCGAGGGACGCCAACAGGACCGCCTTCGCGCTCAGGGAGCCGTCCGTCTCGAACTCCATGACGATCCGCGTCGGGTCGTTCGCGGCCTTCACGGACTCGACCTTGTACTGCTCCATGAACTTCTTGCACGTCTCGCAATCCGACGAGAGTTCGAGGGTCTCTTCCTCCTCCGTCGACGTGGACTGCATGTGGCTCTCGCAGAACGGGACGCTCGGATCGAGCGCATCCAGCGTCTTGCTCCCGGCTTTCAGGATTGGGTAGTACCGGTATCCCACGCCGTGGGTCGACTGCCACTTCGCGTGTTCCTTCCCCGAGCCGAGGACCGCGGTCGCGTAGATGAGCATCGCCTGGCCGTCCCCGAGCTTGACGATCGGGATCTTCGAGTCCTTCGGCCGGAGCTTCGCGTCCCCGATCGGCTCCAGGTCGGCGGACGTCACGACCCCGGGGCCGCGCTTGTTCACGGAATAGATGATCGTGCAGTTCGGACACCCTTCGCCGTGGCACGTCGGGCAGTCTTCGCGGCGGTTGTACAGTGCCAAGTCCGTCGGGATCGGGACGAGCCCGAGGCGGTGCGCGATCATCTCGTCGAACAGCGGGCCGACGCTTTCGTATTCCTTCCCGTCGTCGGCCCGGATCGGGCCCAGGTGGAACTCGACGTCCTCGATCGCCATCTTCGGGACGTCGGAGACCAGCACCCGCCGCAGCGCGTTCGCATACGCCGGCTCGGTGTCCTCGAGCAGGAGGCGCATCGACTCGTCGGCCTTCGCGAGGACCTTGACCTTCATCTAGACCCGCCTCCCTCGTCGACCGCCCTTCGCCTTCGTGCCGTCGTGCGGCACCGGCGTCACCTCTTCGATGCGACCGATCCGCAGGCCTGCCCGCGACAGCGCGCGGATCGCGGCCTGGGCGCCCGGTCCGGGAGACTTCGACTTGTTGCCGCCCGGAGCGCGCACCCGCACGTGGATCGAGTCGATGCCCTTCTCCTTCGCGGCATCGGCCACGCGCTCGGCGGCCTTCATGGCGGCGTACGGTGACGCCTCGTCCTTCGCGGCCTTCACGACCATGCCGCCCGTCGCCTTCGTGATCGTCTCCGATCCGGTGATGTCGGTCAGCGTGATGATGATGTTGTTGTACGACGCGTAGATGTGGGCGATCCCCCAGCGTGGCATCGTCAGGCCTCCTTACTCGGTCCGGGTGGCGGCCCAGGCGTCTCGGGTCCCGGTTCGTCCTCGGGTCCCTCCTCCGCGCCTCCCGCGGCCGGCGGTGGAGTCGGGATCTGGCCGGTCTGCCGGACGGGGTGGAGGTCGCTCGAGATCGCGGAGCGCTCGTCGTACGTGATGCCGTTCTCCTCCGTGCGGCTCACGAGGATTCCGGGGATCGTCACGCGACGTCCCGCGATCGAGACGTGACCGTGGACGATGAATTGCCGCGCCTGACGCGGTGTGAAAGCGAGGCCCTTGAGGAACGTGAGGGTCTGGAGTCGCCGCGAGAGGATCGCCTCGACATCGAGCGCGAGGACATCGTCGAGCGTCGTGCCCTCGAGCGGCAAGAGCCCGAGGCGGCCGAGTCGCCGGAGCAGCTGTTCCCGCTCTTTCTCGGCCTGCTTGTCCCCGGTCCGCACGCGCGCCTGGAGTTCTCGGGCCCGCTGCCGGAACCGCCGCAGGACGTACTGGGAGCGCCACAGCTCCTTCTTGTTCTTGAGCCCGTACTTCTTCAGGAGTTCGTTCTCCGCCTTGATGCGTTCGGCCTCCCACGGATGGGACGGCCGCTCGAACTTCGCACGGGAGAACTTTGGATCGCCCAACGACTCACTCCTTCTTCTCCGCCGGCTTCTTCTCTTCCTTCTTTTCTTCTTTCTTGGGGGCGGCTTCTTCCGCCTTCTTGGCCTTCGCGGCCTCGAGGGCGGCTTTCTTCGTCACCCCGACCGTCAGGCCGGTGCGGCCGTTCGACCGCGTGCGCTGCCCGCGGACCTTCTGGCCCGTCTCGTGGCGCACGCCCTTGTACGACCGGATCATCTTCATCAGATTGATGTCGTCCCGCAGCCGGACTTCGACCTCCGCACCGACCAGGTGCAGGTCGAGCCCCGACTCCCAATCCTTCGGGCGGTTCACCATCCAGGGCGGGAAAAGCTCGCCGAGCTTGCTCAGCGTCGCCTCGATCTTGTCCGTCTGCTCCTCCGACAGATTCCCGAGGCGTTCCGCGCGCGGCACGCCGGCCAGGTCCGCGACGGCCTCGGACACGCGGATCCCAACGCCCGGGATCGCCGTGAGGGCGTACCCTACCGACCGCGTGCCGTCGAGGTCCGTGTTCGCCATCCGGACGATGTAGCGGAAGTCCTCCTTCACGCCCTCGAGTTTCTTCGGCGCCCGCGGGGCCTTCGGCTCCTCCTTCGCTTCTTCCTTCTTCTTGCCGGGCCGCTCCCCTTTCTCGGGCTTCGCTGGGACGGCCGGGCCTTCGGGCTCGGCACCAGGCTTCTCTTCAGGCATTCAACAATCCCCGGAAGGGATGCACGTTCAAACTTCAGGCCCTATTTAAGGATTCGGAGCGCGCATGCATCCGCCATCGAGTCCGGAGATCCAGAGGTCGGCGTTGTCCGATCAACCCTTCCCGGCGGTCTTCCCCCGACCGCGGTATTGGACTTTGTAGTAGTCGCGGAACCCGCCCGCCCGGATGGGGCGCCACCACCACTCGTTCGCTCGAAACCAGTCGACGGTTTGCCGAAGGCCGATTTCGAACGGAGTCTTCGGTGTCCAGCCGATCGCGTCTCGGAGCTTCGTCCAATCCACGGCGTGACGGACGACGTGGCCCGGGCGGTCTCCCACATGCTGCAGGAGCGTCTTCGGCTTGGCGAGGGTCTTCAGGATTGCCTCTCCAACTTGGACAATCGATCGCTCGGCAGACGCGCCGATGTTGAACACCTCGCCTTCGACTCCATCGTTCTTCAGGAGCAGATCCAGGGCGGCGCAGTGGTCCTCCACGTGGACCCAGTCCCGGGTATTCTTTCCGCTCCCGTAGACCGGAAGAGGCGTGTCCTCCAACGCGTTCGTGACGAACAAGGGGATGAGCTTCTCCGGATGCTGGTACGCTCCGTAGTTGTTGGCACAGCGGGAGATGACGACCGGCAAACCGTACGTCGTGAAGTAGGAGAAGGCCAATCGATCCGCCCCGGCTTTCGAGGCCGCGTAGGGACTTTTCGGCATGAGCGGGTCCAGCTCCTTCGAGGGACGGCCCGGAGCTTCGCCGTACACCTCGTCCGTCGAGATATGGCAAACCCGCTCCACGTCGTTCTTGCGACAGGCCTCCAGGACCGACCAAGTCCCCAGGACGTCCGTCCGCACGAAGTCGCCGGCCTCGAGAATCGACCGGTCGACGTGGGTCTCCGCGGCGAAATGAATTATCGCGTCTGCGGCTTTCGTGACGCGGTCCATGAGCTTTCGATCGCACACGTCTCCCTGGACGAACGTGAGGTTCCGGTCGTCCTTGTAGTCCTTGAGGTTGTTCGGATTCCCGGCGTAGGTGAGCTTGTCCACGACAACGACTTCGTCCTCGCCCTTTGCGAGCCGGCGCCTCACAAAACAGCTCCCGATGAAGCCCATGCCGCCCGTCACGATCAGGCGCGCCATGAGTCCTCACTTCATCTGGACGTCCCAATCGTATGGGATGTCCTTTGAATCGTAGGGGATGCGGAACTCATCCGGCTCTTTGTAGTGGTACAGCTCCGTCGGGAAGTTCACGAGGTACACCGGTTCATGGCCAATCGCCTTGAACCCGTGGATCACGTACGGAGGGATCTTGATCAACATGGCGTTCCGCTCGCCCGGGAAGAACTCGTTCACCTTGCCTTTCGTCGGGGACCGATCGCGATTGTCGAAGCAAACGACTTTTGCCGTCCCGCGGACCACGACGAAATGATCCGTCTGCTTCTTGTGATAGTGCCAGCCCTTCACGATTCCGGGGTATCCGATCGTGATGTACGATTGCGCGAACCGCTCGAACTCGGGCCAGTCCGTGCGGAGCATTTCCATGAGGTACCCGCGTTCGTCGTGGATTTGTTTGAGGGGCCGGACGACGACGCCTTGAATTAGCTCCATGGAGGACTCCCGGTACTTTGTCGGCGCTACATATTCGTTCACCTCGAAAGGGTTTTGGCCCTCTCCTCTATGCGGACGACGTGGCGCGGGTCCTCGACATCGGCAGCACCGGCCTCCTCGGCCAGTACATCGGCCAGGAGGCGCTTCGGCGCGGACACGAAGTGATCGCGACCCATCGCGGACGTCACGCCCCCGACGACAAGCGAATCGAGTGGCACCGCCTCGACATCCGAGATTCGTCGGCGGTGAAGGCGTTGGTCCGAAGCGTCCGGCCGGATCTCGTACTCAACGCGGCCGCGATGACGGACGTCGACGGTTGCGAGGCGGATCCGGACGAAGCGAAGACCGTGAACGAAACCGCGGCCGGACAGCTCGCCCGGAGCTCGAAGCAGGTGGGGTCGGCGTTCGTGCACATCTCGACGGATTATGTCTTCGATGGAATGGGACCCGCAACCGAGGACACGGATCCCCATCCGCTGAACACGTACGGGGCGACAAAACTCTTCGGGGAACGGGTGGTTCGTCAAGCGCATCCCGACTCGATTGTCCTTCGGCTCTCTTCCGTTTTCGGGTGGAACCGGTTGTCTTCGAAGACGAACGCGGTGACGTGGATCCTCCAGAAACTCGAGGCGAGTCAGGAAGTGCCGCTTTTTCACGACCAAAGGGTTACGCCAACATATGCAAAGACCGCCGCCGAAGTCGCCTTCGACCTCTGGGATCGACACACCTCGGGGCTCTTCCACGTGAGCTGCCCGGATTGTGCTTCCCGGGTCGAAATGGGTCGGGTGGTCGCAGATGTGTTTCAGATTTCCAATCCAAGGCTCCATCCGATTCCACTGGGAAGCGTGGCGCTCCGCGCGAAACGTCCGGTCGCTCCATGCTTGGTCGTCCGCAAGGTCGAAGAAACGTTA
>Ga0209239_1001697_pt1 | contig 13155 bp, 10 predicted proteins | sample GraSoi013_2_20cm_FD_185824 | JGI IMG/M metagenome (GOLD analysis project Ga0209239, IMG submission 185824) | Grasslands soil microbial communities from the Angelo Coastal Reserve, California, USA - Sample 10_02_2013_2_20cm (SPAdes) (version 2) | ecosystem: Environmental > Terrestrial > Soil >...
GCGAGTGTGTGGCCAACAGAAATGGGGGCCGCTATTCATCCGAGATAAGAACCGGATGCGCTAATGAGCGCCCGTCCGGGTCCGTGCGGGGGGCGATCAGCAATGATCGTCCCTACCGCGATCCAACGGCCCCGTATTTGGTGTAAATGCCTGTACGACAGTTAGGTACAATGCTTAGCGTTTTCGAAGACAACGTGTGCTCACGGAGAGCTCAATCATTGAAGACAATCAAAGGTCCCGCCATTTTTCTTGCCCAGTTTGCCAGTGACGCAGCCCCGTTCAACAGTCTCAATGAGATCTCGCGTTGGGCTTCGGCACTTGGCTACAAAGGGGTACAGATTCCCAGCTGGGATGGCCGTCTCTTCGATTTAAGACGTGCCGCCGAGAGCCGCACCTATTGCGATGAGATACGCGGCACTCTCGCTTCGAACCGTGTCGAATTAACGGAACTCTCAACGCACCTCCAGGGACAGCTGGTTGCGGTTCATCCCGCATATGACCAGGCATTTGACGGTTTCGCTGCGGATTCTGTTCGGGGGAATCCTACTGCTCGTCAGGCCTGGGCGGTGGAACAACTCCGGCTGGCAGCTAAGGCTTCAGCCAATCTGGGACTCAACGCCCATGTGACCTTTTCAGGAGCGTTAGCTTGGCCCTATGTCTATCCATGGCCACAGCGTCCAGCTGGTTTGATTGAGACTGCCTTTGATGAATTGGCAAAACGGTGGATGCCTATCCTCGACGCGTTTGACGCGGCAGGCGTCAATCTCTGTTTCGAATTGCACCCAGGCGAAGATCTCCATGATGGCGTAACTTTCGAGATGTTTCTGGATCGCGTTGGGGGACACAAACGGTGCAATATCCTGTATGACCCGAGTCATTTCGTCCTGCAGCAAGTGGATTACCTGGCCTTCATTGACATCTATCACGCCAGAATCAAAATGTTCCATGTGAAGGACGCAGAGTTCCACCCGAGCGGTCGCCAGGGGGTTTATGGCGGATACCAGCCCTGGATTTCACGTGCGGGTCGCTTCAGGTCGCTCGGGGACGGTCAGGTTGACTTCCGTTCCATCTTCTCAAAACTTGCCCAGTACGACTTCGAAGGATGGGCTGTCCTTGAATGGGAGTGCTGTGTAAAGGACAGTGAGCAAGGCGCGAAAGAGGGAGCCCCGTTCATCGCCCATCACATCATCCAGACCGCCGAGCGTGCGTTTGATGATTTCGCAAAGTCGGGCTCCGATACTGAGGCGAACCGAAAAATGCTGGGTCTGGCAAACCGAAAGGAAAGCGCAGATGCCAGTTGAACCGTCGAACCAGAACTACAACCGGCGCTTGCGTCTCGGCATGGTTGGAGGCGGACCAGGGGCCTTTATCGGCGCCGTACATCGCATTGCCGCGCGTCTCGATGACCGCTATGAACTGGTTGCGGCTGCGTTGAGTTCAAACCCCGAACGAAGTCTAGCTGCTGCCGAACAACTTCACATCCCGCGCGCTTATCGCAGCTTCGAGGAAATGGCTTCGGCCGAATCAAAGCGGCCGGATGGCATCGAAGTGGTCTCGATTGTTACCCCAAACCATTTACACCACGCTGCCCGCGAAGGTTTTTCTCGAGGCCGGCATCGATGTGATCTGCGACAAGCCCTTGACCACGACTCTCGACGATGCATTAGACTTGGCTGAGACCGTGAAGCGAACTGGCTTGGTTTTCGGCTTGACGCACAATTACACGGGTCATCCGATGGTCCGGCAGGCGCGCGAAATGGTGATGTCCGGCGAACTTGGGCCCATCAGACTAGTCCAAGTTGAGTATGCTCAGGATTGGCTTGCTACTCCCCTAGAGAAGACCGGTCACAAGCAAGCGGAATGGCGCACCGATCCCACCCGCAGCGGGCCGGGGGGATCGCTTGGAGATATCGGGACACACGCCTTCAATCTTGCGTGCTTCGTGACCGGATTGTCTTGCCAGCAAGTGGCAGCCGATGTAACTACGTTCGTGCCCAGTAGGCGTCTGGATGACAATGTTCAGGTGATGCTGCGCTTTTCGAAGGGAGCAAAAGGCGCGCTATGGGCGAGCCAGGTTGCAGCCGGAAATGAAAACAATCTGCGTCTGCGAATGTATGGGGAAAAAGCTGGTCTTGAGTGGTGCCAGGAGGACCCGAACGAACTCCGTTTCGCGCCTTTAGGACAACCACGACGCGCAATTCGACGCGGCAATCCCGGCATAGGGCGGGCTGCCGCGCATGCGACTCGCATACCCAGTGGTCATCCGGAAGGATATTTGGAGGCGTTCGCTCAACTTTACAGCGACCTCGCCGAACAAATCACAGCGAGACGGGAAAACCGTTCGCCGAATCCAGATTCGCTGCTGGTGCCCGGTGTTTCGGACGGCATCGAAGGAGTCAAGTTTATTAATGCAGTGCTGGAATCTTCCCGCCGCGGCTCGGCCTGGACTGCACTTTCTGGTTCACAGTGACATTTAATTGTTCACGGTGCCGACTGGACCTCGAATAGCCAGATTACGGATAAGCATTATTCAATTGAGGAACCGCTGCAATAGGAATTATCATTCCGGGCGATGAAAATTCCTGGCAACGAAGCCACTCCTTCCGACCCGGGACTACGGTCCCCATCTCCCCTGATCAATCGGCGTGACCTGATTCGCGCGGCGCTGTTCGCCGCCGCAGCCTCTGCACTAGGTCCGGCGTTCTCGTTCGCACAGGCGGTTTCATCGGACCTTACTCCGGCAGCACGTGGCGAAGACGGGTCAAAGTTTCTAACCAACCCTAACTGGAAAGCGGCCTTCCTCAACGACCAGCAGAATGAGAGCTTGATCGCGCTGAGTGATGTGATTATTCCAGCGACTGATACCCCAGGGGCGAAGGACGCGCTGGTCAATCGTTATATCGACCTGCTGCTTTCGGTGCAGCCCCCTGAATTTCAGCGCGAATTCGTGGATGCTCTAGCCTTCATCGACAGCGAGAGCCAAAAGCAGTTTGGGAAGGATTTCAGAGCACTCGCCCTTGACGACCAGATATGGTTGCTCACGCCATGGGCATATCCGCGAGAACGTAGCCATTGGACGGAACGAAATGAGAGGCAGAACGAAGCACCCGAGAGCTCATACCAGCATTTCGAGCGGCTCAAAGCGTTGATTGCCGCCGCCTATTACGGATCAGAAATTGGTCTGAAGGAACTTGGGTGGGACGGCGAGATTGCCCACGGGGCCTACGAAGGCTGTGAGCACTCTACTACGACGCACACATAGACATTCATGGCACAAGACACTCTGCAGCAGACATACGACGCAATTGTGGTCGGCTCGGGCGCGACCGGCGGCTGGGCGGCAAAGAGGCTCTCCGAAGCAGGATTGAAAGTTGCTTTGGTGGAAGCAGGCCGGGCAGTAACTCCGAGAGAGTTCACCGAACACATGCCTTCCTACAAGCTGAAGTATCGTAACCACTCGCCCGAAATGCTGCGGACGCGACCCATTCAGAAGCAGTGTTATGCCTGCATGGAATACAACTACGAATGGTTCGTGGATGACTTGGAGAATCCCTACAGCACTCCGCCGGACAGACCATTCACCTGGCAGCGGCTCCGGATTCTGGGAGGCAGATCGTTAGTCTGGGGGCGGCAGAGCTACCGGCTGAGCGATGTGGATTTCAAAGCAGCCAGCCGTGACGGCTACGATGTGGATTGGCCCTTCTCCTACGCGGACCTCGCGCCCTATTACGACATTGTTGAGCGCTACGTCGGCATCAGTGGCGCCGCCGAGAAGAATGAGATGTTGCCAGATGGGCAGTTTCTCCCGCCCATGAAAATGAGCTGCGGAGAGGTACGGCTACGGGAGAGTGTCAAGAATAAGTTCGGACGAACTCTCACGATTGGCCGGGCCGCAATCCTGACTCAACCCCACAATGGCCGGGCGGCTTGTCATTATTGTGGTCCCTGCGAACGCGGTTGTTTCACATTTTCGTATTTCAGTAGCCCGTTCACTACCGTGAAAGATGCCCTGAAGACCGGGAACTGCACGCTGATGACAGATGCTATCGTCAGCCATGTCGATATGGACACGGGCAGCAACCAAGCCCGTGGCGTCACTTTCGTTCATCGTGTCACTAAGGAAACGAAACAGGTTCGTGGCAAGGCTGTGATCCTGTGTGCGCAGGCTCTTGAGTCCACGCGCATTCTGCTGAATTCTTCGACGCGCGATTACTCCAAGGGTTTGGCAAATTCCAGTGGTCTGCTGGGTCACTATCTGATGGACCACGTGGTGGGCGGCGGCGCCAGCGGAACATTTGGCGATTTCAATATCCTTCCTACGGCCAATCCTCCTCACCGGCCGAATGGAATCTACCTTGTGCGCTTCCGCAATACGCCAGCCACAGGCAAGCATCCTCATTTCATTCGCGGCTACGGATTTCAGGGTGGCTCGTCGCCCGAGTTCAACATGGACGCGCCCGGTATTGGCACGGACTACAAGAAGGCAGTGAAACTGGGGACTTACGACGTTTCACTGGGTGCCTTCGGCGAGTCACTGGCCAACTTCGATAACTTCTGCGAGATCGACGCCAATCTTAAAGACGCGTGGGGTATTCCCGCGCTGCGAATAAGTATGGCCCACGGGAAGAACGAGGCCGCTCTGATGCGCGACGCCGGAGTGACCGCTGCAGAAATGCTCGAAGCTGCAGGTGCGAAAAATATCCGCCTCAATACTGGCGTTGAAATGCCAGGCATGGCGATCCACGAGGTTGGTACCGCGCGAATGGGGAACGATCCCAAGAAATCCGTATTGAACGCTTTCTGCCAGTCGCACGACGTGAATAATTTACTAGTAACGGATGGCTCGGGTTTTGTTTCGTCGGCGTGCCAGAATCCGACACTCACTATGATGGCCATCACGGTTCGGGCGTGCGATCATCTGCTCGAACGTTTTCGACGCAACGAAGTTTAGAGTCGCACATATCGTGATACGAGAAATCGCAATGAAAGCCATTTTCAATCGCCGTCAGTTTTTGCAGACGGGAGCAGCAGCCGGTGCGGGTCTTGCCGTGACAAAGGGCCTGTTTGCCGCGGGCAAGAAGTCGGTCCTCATCTTTACCAAGTCTTCGGGGTTCGAACACGATGTGGTGAAGACCACGGGCGGCAAGCCCAGCATTCTGGAGGCTGCGGTAACCACACTAGGGAAGAAGCACGGCTTCGACGTGACTGCCACCAAAGACGGCGCGGTTTTCGACTCGAAGGACTTCCATAAGTACGCAGCAGTACTTTTCTTCACCACCGGAGATTTGACCAGGGTAGGAACCGATAAGAATCCGCCTATGTCGTCGCAAGGTAAACAAGAGTTGCTCGATGCCATCCATGGGGGACTTGGATTTGTGGGGGTTCATGCCGCGAGCGATACCTTCCATACCCCGCCCGATACCGAAGACAACGCGAACCGCTACATCGCCCATGGGGAGAAATCTGATCCTTATCTGCGAATGTTAGGCGGTGAGTTCATTACTCACGGCAGCACGCCGCGCCTGCAGGATGCGAACATCATTATCAACGACACGAAGTTCCCAGGCCTTGAGGGAGTTTCCTCTCCGGTCAGCTTCAACGAGGAGTGGTATTCGCTGAAGGACTTCAGAACTGATCTACACGTAATTCTGACGCTCGATACCAAAGGAATGACGGGAGAGCCGTACCAGCGTGCACCTTACCCAATGACTTGGGCGAGAATGGACGGCAAGGGGCGGGTGTTCTACACCGCGATCGGCGACCGTCCGGAGAATTGGTCTAGTCCGTTCTTCCTGCATGTTCTCGGTGGCGGTATTCGCTGGGCCATCGGCGATGCCAAGGCTTCGCTCAATCAGAATCTGATGCAAGCTGCGCCAGGATACGCTGAAATCCCGCCAAGGCCGAAGCCAAAGGGTTAGAATCCTTCGACAAAATACCGAAACCTCCTGTGAGTGCGCCTTCACGGTGGACTAATGTCCGGGCGTAACACCGCGAAGATCAGACGAACTGCCCGGAAGACTTGGTGTGAGATAGACGCCATTCTGTACCGTGGCCGGAGCCACGAAATGTTCCCGCAGGTGCGGGATGCATTCGAGAAACAACGCATCGTGCCCAAGGGCAACGTGGTTGAAGAGCACCAGGTGCTGATGAACCTGGCCCATGTCTCCCACGTGGGGAACCACCGGCAGTCCGAATTTGCGTGCGAGTAAGCTTACGGTGATGAACTCGGAAATTCCGGCAACGCGAGTGCAATCGACTTGCACGAAGTGCACCGCACCGGCTTGCATCATGTTCTTGAACATGACGCGGTTGGGAACGTGCTCTCCGAGGGCAATTCGAGTCGGTGCAATCGCATCCGCGAGTTTCTTGTGCGCCGCGATATCGTCCGGATGCGTCGGTTCCTCAACGAAATAAGGTTTCATCGCCGCGAGTTCGCGGCAGATTCTCACAGCAGTTGGAAGCGTCCATTGCTGGTTCGCGTCCAGCATAATCATTGCGTCGGCGCCTGCCAGTTCACGCAACATAAAGGCGCGGCGCAAATCACGAGAGCCCTCGTCGGAGCCGACTTTGAGCTTGAATGCGCGAAAGCCACGTTGAAGAGCTTGTTGCGCTAAAGATTTTACTTTGTCATCTCCGTATTGGAACCAGCCGACTGATGTATCGTAACCAGGATAACCCTGCTGCATAATGCGCTCTCGTGCCGCACGTCCGGACATCTGGTTCTCAAGAATAGATAGAGCGTCTGCAGAGGTAAGAACATCTTCGAGATAGCTGAGGTCCAAAAGGTTCACCAGTTGCTGAGGAGTGAGATCCAGCAGGAGGCGCCATAACGGAACACCGCGCAACTTTGCCCACAGGTCAAAGCAAGCATTGGTGATGGAAGCGAGGGCCAGATGCACCACACCCTTGTGCGGACCAAGCCAGCGAAGTTGAGGGTCGTTTGCCAATTGCCTTGAGATCTCGCCGAAGTTAGACATCAGTTCTTCGACGTCGCGTCCTACGACTTCCTGGGCCAACATTTCAATCGCTCGGCACACGAGTTGGTTCCCGTTACCGAGCGTTAGCACAATCCCTGTGCCAAATTTCTTACCTTCAGTCATGAGCAGTGAAGTCGCGAACGCATAGTCGGAGCCGGAGTGTACGGCATCGCTGCCGGCGCCCTCGGGAAGTGGAAAGCGTACATCCCTGGTTTCAAGCGCGATGATTCGGTCGTCCATATGAGCAGCTGGCTGCAGAATCAGATTCTCTTCTCGACAAAAAGAGATTTCGACTATATTGAAGCGCTTGGGTTGCGCGCAAGCTTGATCGCCTGGAAAAGGACCCCAGCGGGCCCGTCCAGATGAGTCGATCACTAAGGGGAATGGCAATGAAACGGTACGGGTCAGTAATCGGAGTGAGGCCGGAGGCAATCGAGGAATACAAGAAGTTTCATTCGGCCGTTTGGCCGGAGGTGTTGGATATGATCAGAGATTGCAATATCCGCAATTATTCCATTTTCCTCAAAGATGACTTGCTGTTCGGCTATTGGGAATATCATGGTACGGATTTTCAGGCGGACATGGCGAAGATGGCGGCTAATCCTAAGACGCAGGAGTGGTGGAGAATCATGGAACCAATGCAATGTCCGTTTGAATCCCGCGCCTCCGGCGAATGGTGGGCCAGCATGGAGGAAGTGTTTCATCTCGATTGAGGAAGCGTGGTGAATTGGCGCTGCATTTGCAGTCCTGGCTGAGTAAAAATTCACTCTGATATCGGCGTAGCCGAAGATTCTAGAAACGCGATGACACGAACTGAAGTTGCTCACCGCTATCCGACGCCAGCTCTGGAAAAAGGCCTTGATGCGCTCGAACTTCTTGCAAGTGAGTCGGATGGGCTCACAAAAACTGATGTTGCTCGCAGGCTCGGCCGCACTGTTTCGGAGGTCTTCCGGATGCTGGTGTGTCTTGAGACACGCGGTTATATTGCTCGATCCGGTGACGACGAGCGCTATTCACTGACCCTGCATCTGTTTAAGCTGGCATACCAGCATCCTCCAATTGAGCGCCTGACTACTGAAGCCTTGCCGATCATGCAGCAGGTCACGTGTCAAATCAACCAATCGTGTCATTTGGGAGTGCTCGACGGAGACCGTGTTGTAATCATCGCCCAGGTCAATTCTCCGCTCACCAGCGGCTTTTACGTGAAGGCTGGCGGGATTGGCGACCTCATGCGTTCGACAACGGGGCAGGTGATCTTGGCGTATCAGGTCCCCGAAATATCTTCTCGGGCTATCGAGCTCTGGTGCAAGCGCAATGGAATGCGCCCTCCGCGCGATTTGGGCCAGCGCTTGACCAAGATTAAACAGCGCGGATTTGACGAGAGAAAAAGTTATGAGGTAGAGGGTGTAATCAATATTTCGTTTCCTGTTTTGGACGATCGCGGCTACACCGTCGCTGCCCTTAGCGTTCCATTCCTTCAAAGAATTGGTGATTCTACAACTCCCTCCAAGGTGAAACGTGTCCTCGGGAAGGCCAGTTGCCTGCTGTCGGAAGTGATCGGTGGTGTGGCCAATCCAAAAGAGTCGTTGAGCCAGGTCGGTTGATCCGGAATCAGCGTTATCGGTGCCAGCGGTAACAATCGTAGTAACTGTCGCACTACGCTGCTTTTCCGGTCAAAGCGTTTGGAGAGAACATTAATGTGCAGGCACTTCTTATGCATGCTCGGGATCGCCTTCACCGTCGTCGGGATTTCAGAAAAACCTTCGCGCGGGCAAACGGCATCTGCAAACACATCTCCACCTGGCGGAATGTCGGCAGCAAAGGCGTATCAGAATATTCAGGTGTTGAAGGAAATTCCGGCTGATCAACTCGTCCCGGCCATGCAGTTCATCACTTACGCTCTGGGCGTGGAATGCAGTTATTGCCACGTGGAAGGGGCCCTGGAGAAAGATGACAAGAAACCCAAGCAGACCGCGCGGAAGATGATGCAGATGATGGCTGCCATTAACCGGGAGAACTTTGGCTCGAAGCAAGCGGTCACCTGCAACTCCTGCCATCGTGGGGCACCGCGTCCGGTAGCCACACCCATAATTCCTGAAGGCGGCCCGAGACCCGCTATTGAGGGCGTCCTTGGGGAGGACACCTCGACAACCAACGCTCTCCCAGCCGAGCAGATCATCGCGAAGTACGTCGAGGCTATCGGAGGAGCAGCAGCCCTGCAAAGAATTAGCACAAGACAGGAGAAGGGAACTATCAACATTAGCGGCCGAAATCTGCCGATCGAGATTCTCAGCAGGATTGGCGGGAAACAACTCACCGTCATTCACCTGCCCAATGGTGACAGCATTACGGCGTACGACGGAGCGTCTGGCTGGACTTCGGCGCCAAACCGCCCAGTGCGCGAGATTCCTTCAGTTGAAGTGGCCTCTGCGAAACCGGAAGTGGACCTACAACTGCCTCTGCATATAAAGCAATTGTTCAACGAAGTTACGACGGCCGGGACGCAGAAAATCGGCGGCCGCGAGAGCTACGTCGTCGCAGGCATAAATTCAGGTGAGATCGCAGCGAAATTTTATTTCGACAAAGAATCAGGATATTTGCTGCGCATTTTGCGTTACACCAAATCTCCACTGGGCCGGAATCCTACGCAGATCGATTATGCGGATTTCCGTACGCTGAATGGCCTCAAGGTTCCTTTCCAAAAGACGATTGCGCGGCCCAACTCGCGTTTGACAGTTCAGATTGAGCATGCGGAGTTTAACGCGCCGGTCGATGAGACGAAATTCGCGCGGCCCGCCGTGGCTCCTACCCGGGCTTCTTCGTGACGGCGCACCGCTGCAGATACATGTAACCTATTTCCTTGCCGAACTGTAAGGCTGTTTGCGAACCACCCCTTTGCCTTCTTCAATGGTCACGATTTCATTCAGTGCTACTGACCTGAGATTTTCCACTTTGCCGTCAATCCAGCGGACTGATATGTCCGCTGTGCTGGCGCTGCCAAGGCCAAAGTGCAGGCGAAGATCGTTTTGTGAGATGTAAGAGCCGCCACTGCGCACTTCGTCAATTTGCTTATGTCCGCCGGCAATAACGGTAATGCGTGCCCCGATAGCATCGCGCCCCGAGGTAAGCGCACGTACAAGAAGCGAATTACCGCTAGTGCGAAAGTTTTTCAGCAGCGATGGTGATTCACCCATATTGACGATAACGATTTCTTCATTGCCGTCGTTATCCAGATCGCCTATGGCCAGGCCGCGAGACGAGTGAACGTCGGATATACCCCGCCCGCCCTGCCCGGAGAGATCAAAGAACTGCCCGTCGCCTCGATTCCAGTAAAGAAGTCGCGGCTGCTTGTATTTTTCCGCGGTGCGGCCGGTGTCTACTTCGGGATAAACGTGACCGTTGGCAACGATCAGATCTTTCCATCCGTCATTATCGAAGTCGAGAAATGCCGTCCCCCATCCCAGATATTTTGTGTTCACCGCGAGACCCGAGCCGATGGTATCGTCCTCGAAGTTATTTGCGCCCTGGTTTTTGTACATGGTGTGGGTGTCGTCGGCGAAGTTCGTCTTGAAAATGTCGAGCAAACCATCGCCGTCGAAATCCGCGGCAGCGGCGCCCATACCAGCTTGTTCGCGTCCATCTTCGTTGTACGCAAGGCCGGCGCGGACTCCGATCTCTTCGAACCTCTTTCCGCCAACATTGTGGTAGTACAAACTCGCAGTCGAGTCAGATGCCACAAAGATGTCCGGCCAACCATCATTATCGAAGTCTCCTGTTAACGCAGCGAATCCGTAGTAGTTCTTGGGACCTGAAATATGAACCTGATCCGAAACATCAATGAAGTTCCCGTGTCCGTCATTTTGATAGAACGAGGGCGTTTCGGGCGGCAGACCGCGCGGACCGCACATGACCGGTCTTCCTTTCCACTGGCATTGGTTGGTCTGGCCAGGGTGAGGCGTGTGGGCCAGGTCGAAATCCACATAGTGGACTACGACAAGGTCCAGAAATCCGTCTCGGTTGAAATCGAGGAACGCGCAACCTGTACTCCAGCGCGGTTTGGGCGAAAGCAGCCCCCGCTCCTTGGTCTCGTCCTTGAACGTGCCATTGCCGAGATTTCGATAGAGAACGTTCTGTCCCCACTGGGTAATGAACAAGTCCGGATATCCATGATTGTCTATGTCTCCGACACAGACCCCCTGTCCCCATCCGGTGGGCTTGATTCCCGCCTTGTCGGTAACGTCGTCGAATTTCAGTCCGCCCAGATTGTGATAAAGGAAATGCTTCGGCTGGACGGCGCCTGTCCCGAGTGTCCCTGAGTTGACCAGAAAAATGTCGGGCAGGCCGTCATTATCAAAGTCGAAGACCGCGACGCCGTTGCCGGTCGTTTCCACAATGTACTGCTTTGAAGTCTCTGAACCGGAGATGTTCACGCCAGCAAGCCCTGCTTGGTTCGCGATATCCCGATATTCAACTGCCGGAGATTTCATTCCGGGAGGAAGTGGCCGCGCAGGAACTGCGGTACCGCCGGTTGCTGCACCCTGCGCGTGCGCGGGATGAATGTTGCCGAGCGCAAGGAGTATGAGGCCGAAAAAAAGAAAAATCTGACCGAAACCGAATTTGCGCAACTGCCAGGCTCCCACGCGCATTATTTCGCGATCATAACACTCGACCTAACCGTCCCTCTGCCGCTTGTCTGCTACCATGAGCGCAAGCGAGAATTAGACGGTCAGGTTACCGAAATGCGGCGGTGTGCACAAATCGCGCTCTACGCCTGGGTTGTGCAGGCATTCAACGCGATCTTGTTCGCGCAAATGCCCGCTGCATGTAAAGGTCCAACGGAGTTGGAGCGGGTACTTGCAACTCATCCTTCGGCGGGTGCCTACGACGCACTGGGCGCCTATTTTGGCAAGCGGCAGCAATTGTCGTGCGCGATCGCCGCTTTTGAAGCTGCGGTACACCAGGACCCGAATTCCTGGGAGGCGCGTTTCAATCTTTCTTTAGCGCTTCTGCAAAAGCACGATGCCGCGCGGGCCGCTCGTGAATTAAGAGTCGCGGTACGGATTAAACCTGATGATCCGTTGGGACACATCGCACTAGGAGAGGCGTTAGGCGAGTTGGGGCAAAATGAAGCCGCAATCGAAGAATTCAAGCTTGCTCTGAAATCGGACCCGAAGTCCGTGCCCGCCCTGGATGGGTTGGCGAAAGCGTTGATTGCCCAGAAGCGATACTCGGCCGCGATCGCGTACTTGAAAGACGCGCCTGCCGATCCTGTGCTTCAGGATGATCTCGCCGTGGCTTACTCGAGTAGCGGTGACGTGGCGGAAGCTGTCAAGCTGCTGGCACAGTTAGTACGACAAGACCCTTCATCAGCGGGTCGGCACGCCAGGTTGGGCCTTGCCTACACGCAGGAATCTCAGTTCCGACAAGCAGTAGATGAGTTCCGCGAGGCGTTACGGCTCGATCCAAGCAATGATGTAACCAGGCTTTCCTACGTTAAGGCTTTGATTATTCTGGCGGAGTTCCAGACTGCTCTGCCTGAAATCCAGAGCTACTTTCGGCGCAAGCCGCACGATTTTGACGCGCTGTACTTAATGGGGGTAGTCGACCGCGGACTTGGAGACTATGCGGCTGCTGAACCTGTGCTCAAACAAGCGGTGGCACTCAATCCCAATCATTACGACAGCCGGTACAACCTGGGCTTTGTTCTCGCGAAGCTGGGCAGGGGGCAAGAAGCACTGGTTCAGCTAGAAAAGGCGGTGCAGCTGAATTCGTCGTCGAGCGAAGCGCGATTTCAGTTGGCAGTGGTACTACGAAGCCTAGGCCAGGAGCAGCGAGCCCGCAAAGAGCTGGAAGACTTTCAAGAAAGGAAACAGCAGAGTGTCAAAGAGAACGTAGCTGGGGCGAAGGTCAACCAGGCCAACGAATATTTTCACACGGGCCAGTACCAACGCGCAGTGGACGTTTATCGCGAAGCGCTGGCACAGGATCCCGGGAATGCGCGTACATACTACGATCTGGCCTTATCCCTTGATCGTCTGGGGAAAATTGCGGAGGAGCGCGATGCTCTACAAAAAGCCATTAGCCTCGATTCCACTATCGCTCGCGCGCACAACCAGATCGGCCTTATCGCCCTTCAAGCTGGCCAGGAGGCCGAAGCAGAAAAAGAACTGAAAGCAGC
>Ga0209239_1001698_pt1 | contig 13154 bp, 9 predicted proteins | sample GraSoi013_2_20cm_FD_185824 | JGI IMG/M metagenome (GOLD analysis project Ga0209239, IMG submission 185824) | Grasslands soil microbial communities from the Angelo Coastal Reserve, California, USA - Sample 10_02_2013_2_20cm (SPAdes) (version 2) | ecosystem: Environmental > Terrestrial > Soil >...
CGGGAGCTCCGACAGCGCGACGTTGATCTTGAGCGAGGCGCTCGCGTAGTCGATCTGCTTGACCGCGGCGACGAACTCGGGCTCCAGCTCCCGCTCCTCGAGTAGCTGAAGGAACGTGACGTGCGCGTCGGCGTTCGAGACGACCTTCCGGGCCTGAAACTCGGTCCCGTCCTCAAGCGCCACGCCCTTCACCCGGCCGCGGCGCGTGACGATCTTCGCCACCGGGCTGTTCACGCGTATCTCCGCCCCGTGCGCGCGCGCCGCGGACGCGAGCGCCTGTGTGATACCGCCCATGCCGCCGCGCACGTAGCCCCACATACCCCGCACGCCGTTGCACTCCCCCATCACGTGGTGGAACAGCACGTACGCGGTGCCCGGCACCGTGGGCGACGCCATCGCGCCGATGATCGCGTCGGTCGCGAGCGCGATCTTCAGCTGCTCCGACTCGAACCAGCGATCGAGAATCGGCCGCGCGGCGCCCGTCAGGATCTCGAGCGCTGCCGGGCCCTCCCGCCCCAGCTTCAGAAAGCGCCACCCGAGCCCCGCCAGCTGCGCGAGGTTGGTCGGCCGGAATGACCAGGGATTGGGCGGTGTCTGGAGCAGGGTGGGCTCGATGAAATCCGCCACCCGCTCGAGCATCGCTTCGTAGCGAGGCAACGCCTCGGCATCTCGCTCGGAGAACTTGGCGACTTGCTGTCGCGTGAGCTCTTTGTCGGGCCCCATCAGCAGGAATCGTCCGTCGGGGAACGGCGTGAACGAGGAGGGACTGCGCGGCAACAGCTCGAATCCGTGGCGGGGGAGCTCCAGATCGCGGATGATCTCCGGTCGCAGCAGGCTGTTCACGTAGGCGGCGGTAGATACCTTGAAGCCCGGCCACAGCTCCTCGGTCACGCACGCGCCTCCCACGACGTGGCGGCGCTCGAGCACCAGCACGCGCTTCCCCGCGCGAGCGAGATAGGTGGCGGTGACGAGGCCGTTGTGGCCGGCCCCGACGATGATGATGTCGTACGACCCGGACATGACGATCCCTTCGCCAGATCTCGTGCGGTGCAGTATGTTACGGGCTGGGAAGCGACGCGAGCGACCCGATGACGCAGTCCCCGATCCTGCTCCTGCGACTCTTAGCGATCGCCTGGTGCGCTGGCCATCCGCTCGCGATCACCGGATGCGCCCGCCCTGGGCCTGCCGCTGCGGCGACGGCACCCGCTCCGGCATCCGAGCCGCAACTCCCGGTCGCGCTGCGCGTCACCAACAGTAACTGGTCGGACGTGAGAATCTACGTCGTCCGCGGCACGATGTGGGTCCGCCTCGGCACGGTGACCACGAACAGCACCGTGGACTTCACCATCCCGGCTGACTTTCTGAGCGGGGCGGGGAACGTGACGCTGGTGGCGGACCCGGTCGCCGGGAGAGCGTCCTGGACCACACCGCTCCCCGCGATCTCGGAGGGCGATGAATTCGAGCTCGTCGTCGAGAACTTCCTGCAGTACTCGCATCTGGTAATCCGGTAGAAAACAGCCGTAAGCGGTAAGCGGTAAGCGGTAAGCCGTAAGCTGTATGCGAGTCTTGCGGCTTGCGCCTTACGACTTGCGACTGTTCAGGGTCGCCGCTGTAGCCGCTCGAGCAGAGATCCCAGTTCGGGCGGCACCTGCACGCCGAAAATCTCTCTCGCCGGAGCGGTGACCACGATGGACCGCGGTCCCGGCGATCCCTGACTGCCGGTCGGGCCGGCGCTCCCGGCCTGTCCGGGGGCCCCGTCCACCGCATCGGGGCAGCGCCGGTTGCTCGCATCCGTCCCCCCCTGGCCCCCCTTGCCGCCCTTCCCGCCCGCTCCCCCCGGCCCGCCCGGGCCGCCGGCTCCCCCCGGGCTCCGGCCGGCCACGATTCCCGCGAGGAACGGGTTGTCGAGCGGCACGATTACGTTGATCCGGCCGCCGCGTCCCCCGGGTCCACCCGATCCGCCGTTGCCGCCGTTCCCGCCGGGCGCGCCGGCCTGCGCCGGGCAGCCGGCGGCGCCCGCGGAGCCATCGGCGCCTCTGGTACCCGCGACGCCCGAGCCTCCGCGGCCGCCCCGGGCCTCGATCACGAGCCAGTCGGCGGGCGGCACGGCGCTGGCGTCCTGCAGCACGTAGAACGGCGGCGCGAGCCCGACCTGGATGCCCGCGACGAACAGCTTGTCGTAGAACGGCGAGCGCAGCACGGCGAGCCGCACCGTCGCGTCCGGGCCGGGCTCCCCTGCTTCACCGGGACCCCCAGGCTCACCCGAGAACGCGAACGTATGCGGCATGCACCGGTAGTCGGGGGGAACGACGACGGTGTTCGTGATCCGGGAATTCGCGCGCAACGTCGCCGTGAGCCGGAAACCCGTCGACACCGTGGCGAGGGGGTCGCGCTCCGTCACCCAATCACCGTCCTCTTGCGACACCGCGTCGGGACTCTCGCGGTCCAGGAACACCACGTGCAGACGGGGCGGATGCTTCTTGTCGTACGACCGCGAGAACGACACCCGCTCGCCGCTGGCCAGGACGGCTTCGTAGCTCGCCGGGATCACGCCGCCCGGGCAGGCGCGGGCGTAGCCCGTCACGATCCGGATGTCTCTGATTTGCGCCACCAAGCCGGGGTCGGGAGCGAAGCCCTCCGGTGGAGCGTGGGAGCAACCTACGAGAAGCGTCACGACGAAAGGCGTCACGAAGAGACGTCGCGCGGAGGCGTCGCGTAGAACCGTGGCAGGCAGTCGCATGGAGTCCTTTGGGAGGCACGGGCGTCACAAAATGTGAAGCCGGGTCGCAATAGGCAAACTTGCCGGGGGGGTCCGCCCTTCCTATTGTTGACCCGGTATGTCGGGGTTCTCGCGCCGCTCGTTCCTCCACGCGTCTGGTCTCGCGTTCCTCGCGCTCGCCGTGCGTCGCCTCGCCGCCCTCGGACGGCCGCGCTCGTCCGACGACGTCCCGTGGAAGGTGCAGCAAGTCTTGAAACAGCTGTTCGGCGACCGGCCGGTGCAGGACGGCCACGTTCAGCTGGACGTGCCCACGGTGGCGGCCGACGGGCGCGTCGTACCGGTGATGATCGAGTCCGACCTGCCGATGGCCGCCGACCGCTACGTGAAAGCGGTCCACGTGTTGGTGGACAACAACCCTGATATCCACCTCGCCGAGTTCCGGCTCACGCCCCAGATCGGCCAGGCGTTCGTGAGCACGCGCATCAAGATGCGGATGACGTCGCCCATCCGAGCGGTCGTCGAAACATCGGACGGGGCGCTCTGGGGCGCCGCGGCCGACGTGCGCGTCACCGTCAACGGGTGCGGCTGAGATGGCCCCCCCCCTCGACCTCGGCGCCGCCAGGATTCTGGTTCCCACCAGTATCCGCCGTGGAGATGTGATCGACGTCCGGGCGCTGGTCGAGCACCCGATGGCCACCGGGTTGTTCCGCGACGCCCAGGGCAACCCGATTCCCGCCCATTTCATCAACGACGTGAGTGTGATGTACGGCGACCGCGAGGCGGCACACTTCGTGTGGACCTCCGGCGTAAGCCGCGACCCGTTTGTCGAGTTCTCCTTGCGGGCGGATCGCGAAGCTGAGCTAAGGTTCATATGGAAGGACAACAGGGACGGTGTCTATCAGCAGTCCGTCGACATCAAATTCGTAGCATAAGGACGTCACGCAGAGACGTAGCACAAAGGCGTCACGCGAAGGCGTGGCGACGGTTCTGCGCGACGTTTTTGCGTCACGCTCTTGTGCTACGTCTTTGTGTAACGTCTTTCGCAGTCGTGCCGCTCAGCTCGCAACAGCTTCCCGTCCGCCAGGTGGCCTCCGGCATCTTCGTCGTGCTTGGGGACACAGGTCGCGGTTCGGAAGGGCGCCCCAACGCCGGCTTCATTGTGACCGGGGACGGCGTGGTGGTGATCGATGCGCTCGCGAGCCCCGCGCAGGGGGAACGGTTGGTGCGCGTCATCCGCTCGGTTACGCGCGAGCCAATCCGGTGGCTGGTCCTCACACACCATCATCCCGATCATCACTTCGGCGCGGTCGTCCTGCGCCGAGCCGGTGCCCGGGTGATCGCGCATCCCGACGTCTCGACCGGCGTGGACGAGCAGAGTCGCGAGGCGGCCGAATCGGCGTGGACGCTTGTGGTCGGCAAAGAGCAGATGGTGGGCTTCGCCTACGCCGACGCGCCCGACCGGGCGGTCGTGAGGGCCGATACGCTTCGGCTCGGAGGGCGGACGATCGTGATCGCGCACCCGTGGCGCGGGCCCGGGGGCGCGCACACCGCGGCAGACCTGATCGTGTGGCTGCCGTTCGAACGGGTGCTCTTCGCAGGGGATTTGCTCATCGAGGACGGCGTGACGATGGTGGTGGATGGCAGCGGGAAGGGCCTCCTGGCGGCGCTCGATACGCTCGCGGCGCTCGCGCCGCGGATTGCGGTGCCCGGCCACGGAGCCATTCCGGCCGACCCTCAGGTGCTGATCCGCCGGACGCGCGACTACATGCTGCGGCTCCGGGCCGCCATGCGCGCAGGCGTCGAGCGGCACCGCTCGCTCAACCGCGCGCTCGACTCGCTTCCGCCCGCCGACGAAGGGCGGCCGGTGTCACTGCGGTCGCGCGAGCGCCGTAACGCGAATCGGGTATACCTGGAGGTCGAGAGGGAACTCATGGGACTGGAGCCCTGACCATGCTGCTCATCTGGCTCGCACTGCTGGGACCGTCGCCGCGACTGATCGCGACGGGCCAGCTCGCCGTGCTCTTCGCCCGGCGCGATTCCAACGTAACGGTGATCGACGCGCGCAACGACTACACCCTCTACCTCGAGGGGCACATTCCGCGGGCGGTCTATCTGAACGTCGAGGAGCTGCGCGCCGCCGACCGGGGCGTCCCCAACAAGATCCTCGGGTTGGCGTCCTACGCGGCGCTCTTTTCCAGGCTCGGTGTCGGTCTGGATCGCCCGGTGGTGATTTACAGCGCGGGAGAGACCCGCGACATCGACGCGACGTACGTCGCGTGGATCCTGCAAGGTCTGGGGCATCCGTCGATCTCTCTCTTGGACGGCGGATTCGGCAAGTGGACCATCGAGAACCGCGCCGTCTCGCGGCGCTACCCCGCCGTCGACCCCACGGCGTTCGCGCCCGCCGGGTTCACGCCCGACCGGGCGACGCTCGACGACGTAAGGGCCGCCTTGAGCGCGCGCGACGTCGTCATCGTCGATGCGCGCAATCCAGACCAATACGCGGGCCGTGCCGGGGCGCAGCTGCGGCGCGGGCACATCCCCGGGGCGGTCAATCGTTTCTGGCAGGGCGACCTGACCAAGGTGGACTTCGCCACGGTGTGGAAGCCGCTGGACGAGCTGCGGGCGAGCTACACGGCGCAGGGGATCACGCCCGACAAGACGATCCTCGCCTACTGCAACGGCGGCCTCGAGTCGAGCCATGTGTATTTCGCGCTGCACGACCTGCTCGGCTATCCGCGGGTGCGGGTGTACGATGGCTCGTTTACCGAGTGGAGCGAGCGCGTCGAGCTGCCGGTAAAGACCGGCGACGAGCCGTGAAGGGCTACGGTCTCATCGAAACCATGCGCGTGCGCGACGGGCGTATCCCGTTCCTCGAGCGGCATCTGGCCCGTCTCGGTCGCTCGCTCGGCGAGCTCGGCCTGCCCAAGCCTTCCCAGGATGTCGCCACGCTGGTGAGGCCGTTTGCCGGCACGGGCGACGCGGTCCTCCGGGTCGAAGTCCGCGACGGCCGGGCGAGCGTGACGGTGCGCGAGCTGCCCACGCTCGAGCCGCCGGCCGTGATCACGGCGTCCCAGCCGCACGAGCCCTATCCCCACAAGACGACCGAGCGGGATCGCTTCGACGAGGCGGCAACCGAAGCCGATGTGGCGGAGGCAGACGACGCACTGCTCCTCACGCCTGAGGGGTGGGTGGCGGAGGGAACGGTGTGGACCGTGTTCTGGTGGGACCGCGACAGGCTGTGCACGCCGGCCCACGATCTCGGTATCCTGCCCGGGATCGGGCGGGCGCGCGTGCTCGAGCTCGCGCGGGGGGTGGGGCAGGGGCGGTACGCGGAGGACGCGCTCGCTGGGAAAAGCCTGTTCCTCACGAACGCGGTGCGGGGCGTGGTGCCGCTCGCGTCGCTCGACGGGACGGCCCTGCCAAGGGATGCCCGTACGACGGACCTCGCCGCCCGCTTTTGGCCTGGCACCTGACGCGTTCGACGTTCCAGCCTGCTCCATTCTGAGGCACGAACCGCACCTGACCAGAGCGTCTACGCCTCAAACCGAGGCGCACGCGCCACAAGGGGAGCCAGCCGCAATAGGCCGACGCGTGGCCCGAGACGTGCGATACCCCAACCGCACGGGGGTGACGACCCCCGCGTTGGTTCACCACTGCACGAGGTACGTCTCGGATGGTGTCGGCTTTCGAGTCGGATGCGTCGCGTGGCACGCGCGTGGGGTGCGGTGTCGAGATCGTGGCGACTCGACTGGCCGTGAAGCCCGCTGCCGCCCGCACCGCGGCCGCGCTCCTCTCGGACGCCGAGTGCCAGCGAGCGAGTCGGCTGGCGTTCGATCGCGACCGCCGCCGCTTCGTTGTGGCGCGCGCGCGCCTGCGACAGTTGCTCGGGGCGCGACTGGACGTCCGGGCTGAAGCGGTCGAGCTGGTCTACGGGGCGCACGGCAAACCGGCGCTCGCGCCCCGGTTCGCGGCTTCGGACCTGCGCTTCAACGTGTCGCATTGTGATGACCTCGCCGTGTACGCGTTTTCGCACGGATGCGAGGTCGGCATCGACGTCGAGGCCGTCCGGGTCATGGGTGACGCGGACGACCTCGCCGCCCGCTTCTTTTCCCGTCGCGAGCACGGGGCGTATCGGGCCCTCCACCCGCGTGACAAGCCGCTGGGATTCTTCCAATGCTGGACGCGCAAGGAAGCCTTCATCAAGGCGCTGGGTGACGGCCTGTCCTATCCACTCGACCGTTTCGATGTGTCGCTCGCGCCGGGTGAGCCGGCGCGAGTCCTCCGCGTCGAGGGCGCCCCCGAGGACCACCGCCGCTGGCACATGGAGAGCTTCGCGCCGGCTCTCGGATTTGTCGCGGCCGTCGTCGCGGAGCGCCGGAGCTCCGCCGTCGACTTCCCCGAACCCACCGACCTGCTCGCGGTCGGGGAGGCACAGTAATGTCCGCCGGGTGTTACGACTCCCCGTGGCTGAATGACGACGTGCGGATGTTCCGCACGACGGTTCGACAATTCATCCAGAAGGAATTCGCGCCACAGCAAGCCCGCTGGCGCGAGCAGCAGCGGCCAGATGCCGAAGCGTGGACCGCGGCAGGCCGGACCGGCATCCTGCTCACCGACGTGCCAGAGGAGTACGGCGGTGGCGGAGGCAGTTTCGCACACGAGGCGGTCGTCTTGGAAGAGCTCGTGCACGCGGGCGTCCACTTCGGCTCCAGCATCCAGAGCATCGTGGCGCACTACATCCTCGCGTACGGCAGCGAGTCGCAGAAGCGTGACTGGCTCCCCCGGATGGCGCGCGGGGACTTGGTGGGCGCCATCGCGATGAGCGAGCCCGGCGCCGGGTCCGACTTGCAGGGCATCCAGACCATGGCTCGCCGCGACGGCGACCACTATGTGATCAACGGCTCCAAGACGTTCATCACGAACGGGGGGCACGCGAGCCTCGTCTGCCTCGCTGCAAAGACGGACGCGAAAGTGGCCGGCGTGAAGGGCATTTCGCTCATCATGATCGAAACGAAGGGGCTTGCCGGATATCGGGTGGGCCGCTCGCTCGAGAAGGTCGGTATGCACGCGCAGGACACCTGCGAGCTGTTCTTCGACGACGTGCGGGTCCCGGCGGGGAATCTGCTCGGGCCCGCCGAGGGCAAGGGGTTCTTCCAGATGATGGACCGGCTCCCCTATGAGCGACTCACGGTCGGGGTGAGCGCGGTCGCCATGGCGGAGCACGCGGTGGCCATCACCACCGCCTACGTGAAAGAGCGCACGGCGTTCGGCAAGCCGCTGATCGATTTTCAGAACACGCGCTTCACCTTGGCGGAGTGCAAGACGGCGGCGCATATCGGCCGCGTCTTCCTCGACAACTGCATCGAGCGTTTCATGGCGGGCCGCCTCGACGATATCACCGCTGCCATGGCGAAGTACTGGCTCACCGACTCGCAGTGCCGGATCGTCGACGAGTGTGTGCAGCTACACGGCGGGTACGGCTATATGACCGAGTATCCGATCGCCCGCATGTGGACCGACAGCCGCGTGCAGCGCATCTACGCGGGCACGAACGAAATCATGAAGGAGTTGATTGCTTGCGCCCTCTGAACGTTTGCTTGCACGATTTGATCGCCGCACAGGTCGGCCGAACTCCCGATCAGCCAGCCGTGGTGTTTGAGCGGCAGCGTTTGACCTATGGCGAGCTCGACTACCGCGCCCAGCGTCTCGCGGATCACCTGAGAGGGCTGGGCGTCGGGCCGGAGGCGCGGGTCGGGTTGTTCGTCGAGCGCTCGCTCGAGATGATCGTGGGAATTCTGGCCATCCTGAAAGCCGGAGCCGCCTACGTGCCTGTCGATCCGGCGTATCCGCAGGAGCGGATCGCCTTCATGCTCACCGATGCCGGCATCGCCGCGTTGCTCACCCAAACCAATCTCCAAGCCAGTCTCCCGGTCATCGCCGCGCCGGTGGTTCGTCTGGACTCGTTCGATTGGACCGCTGCGAACGAGGCGACGACTCATCTCGCGGGCGTGGAGCCGGGAAACCTGGCCTATGTGATTTACACCAGTGGTTCCACGGGCCGTCCCAAGGGTGTTTGCATCGAGCATCGCAGCATCGTGAGCTACGTGCTCGGCATCGTGGAGCGGTTGCGACTCGCGCCCGGTATGAATCACGCGACGGTGTCGACCATCGCCGCGGATCTCGGCAACACGGTGGTGTTCCCGGCGCTGGCGACAGGTGGCTGCCTGCACGTGATCTCGCAGGAGCGAGCCGAGAACCAGGCGAGGCTCGCCGAATACTTCGACCGCGAGGGGATCGATGTCCTGAAGATCGTCCCATCCCACCTCGCGGCCCTGCAGACCGGCCAACATCCGGAACGCGTCATGCCCCGAGCTCGGCTGATCCTCGGCGGCGAGCCCTCCCGGGTCGACTGGATTGCCCGCCTCCGCGCGCTGGCGCCGAGTTGCGAAATTCACAACCACTATGGCCCCACGGAAACCACGGTCGGCGTACTGACCTATCAGGTCGGCTCGGCATTGCCGAGCACGCCCACCGGCACGCTTCCGTTGGGGCGACCGCTGCCTGGCGCTCGCGTGCACGTGCTCGACGAGCGCGGGCAGCCCGTGCCCGCCGGCGAGCAGGGCGAGCTGTACATCGGGGGCACCCCCGTAGGACGAGGCTACCTCAACCGCCCGGACCTGACCGCCGAGAAATTCCTTCCCGATCCGTTCAGCCGGGACGCCGGCGGACGGCTCTATCGCACCGGCGATCGGGCACGCTACCTGCCCGACGGGAATGTCGAGTTTTGCGGGCGGCTCGACGACCAGGTCAAGCTGCACGGCTATCGGATCGAGCTCGGTGAAATCGAGGCCACGCTGCGCGAGCAGCGTGGCGTGCGCGAGGCCGTGGTGCGGGCGTGGGAAGATGAATCCGGCGGCAAGCAGCTGGTCGCGTACGTCGTGCCGAAACGAGCGAATCAGGCGCTGTGGGGATGCAAGACGGTCTATGTACTGCCGGATGGCTCACCGGTCGCCCATCTGAACAAGAACGAGACCGACTACATCTACAACGAGATCTTCGTTCTGCAGGCGTATCTCCGGCACGGCATCACGATACACGACGGCGACTGCATCGTGGATGCGGGCGCCAATATCGGGCTGTTCACCGTGTTCGCCAGCCGGCTGGCCCGGGACTTGAGAATCGTATCGTTCGAGCCGAACCCCGCCGCGTTCGCGTGCCTCAAGGCGAACGCCGAGGCGTGGGGCGCGACCGTGCACTGCGTGCCGGCGGGCCTCTCCTACGAGAATCGGTCCGCCGACCTGACATTCTTCGAGGGACTGTCGCTGCTGTCGGGGTTCTACGCGGATGCGGCGACGGAGCGCGAAGTGGTCAAGAACTACGTGTTCAACCAGCAGGCCGAGTCGGGCCACGACGACCAGTTGGCCGCGGAAATCGGTGACGTGATCGATGCCCGGCTGCGGGCCAAGACCGTTTCCGCCCGGCTGCGCACGCTGTCGAGCGTCATCGCGGAGCAGGGTATCGATCGGATCGATCTGCTCAAGATCAACGTGGAGAAGAGTGAGCTGGACGTGTTACGGGGAGTCCGTCCGGACGACTGGCCCAAGATCCGGCAACTGGTGATCGAAGTGGATCAGCGGGAGAATCTGGAGCCGATCACCGCGCTGCTGGAGCAGCACGGCTTCGAGACGCTCGTCGAACAGGATCCGTTGCTGCGGAGGACCGACCTCTGCTACGTGTACGCCATTCGGCAGGCGCCCGCGGGGGAGGGGCCCCGCCTCGTCCCGCAGCAGCCTGCCGATGCGTTCATCCCCGCGCCGCTATCCCCGGACGGCGAGGTCCTGACGCCGATCACCCTACGCAAACACCTCAAGGCCCGGTTGCCGCAGTACATGATCCCGTCGGCGTTCGTCCTCATGGAAAAACTTCCTTTGACGTCGAACGGCAAGGTCGATCGCCAGGCGCTTCCGGCGCCGGCTGTCGAGAGCGTCGCACCCGCTCGTGACGTCGTCCGGCCACTCACGGAGACCGAGCAGGCGCTCACCGCCATTTGGACCGATCTGCTGAAGGTGGAGAACATCGGCCTCGACGACGATTTCTTCGATTTGGGCGGCCATTCATTGCTTGCGATCAAGGCCGCGTCGCGCATCCGCGATGTCTTCGAGGTGGAAGTCCAGACCCGCACCTTGTTCGAGTACCCCACCGTCCGCAGTCTGGCTGGGATCCTGGCCCACCCCAACGGCTCGAGCGGGAGCGTCCAGCGGATCGAGCGACGCACGCAGGGTGGGCCGTCGCCTCTGTCCTTCGCCCAGGAACAGCTCTGGTTCCTCGACCAGTTGGCGCCCGGCAGCCCCGTCTACAACATCGTCGATGTGATCCCCATTGGCGGGACGTACGACGCGCCGGCCATGCGGCTCGCGTTGCAGGAGCTGGTGCGTCGGCACGAAGTGTTGCGGACCGCCATTTCTCAGAAGCATGGGCAACCGTTGCAGATCGTTGCGCCGACAATCGACCTGGCACCGTCCGAGGTGGACCTGAGCGCCTTGGCGGACGCCGAGCGGGAACGTGAATGGATCCGTGTGGTGCGGCAGGAGGCGCGTAAGCCCTTCGACTTGTCGCACGCACCGCTGCTACGCGGGACCATGGCGCACATGTCGCGTGACGAGCACAAGCTGTTGCTGACCATTCACCACATCGTCGCGGACGAATGGTCGATGGAGCTGATCCACCAGGAGATAACCCAGCTGTATGAGGCGTTTGCGCACGGTCGGCCGTCGCCCTTGCCGGAGCTGCCGATTCAATACGCCGACTTCGCTTCCTGGCAGCGGGAGTGGTTACAGGGCGACGTGCTGCGGAAGGAAGTCGACTACTGGAAAGGGGAGCTGGCGGGGGCCGCACCCGTTCTCAACCTGGTCACCGACAAGCCGCGGCCGGCGGTCCAGAGCTTTCGTGGCGCGACGGAGATCTTCTCCGTACCGACGCAGTTGCTGGACCGGCTGAAGGCGTTGGGGCGCCAGGAGCAGGCCACCATCTTCATGATCCTCGAGGCCAGCTTTGCCGCCTTGCTTCATCGCTATACCGGCCAGGACGACATCCTCGTGGGAACCCCGATCGCCGGCCGCACGCACAGCGAAACGGAACGCCTGGTCGGCTGCTTCCTCAATACGGTGGTGTTGCGCTCGCGGTTCACTGAGCAGCCGAGCTTCCGCTCGCTGCTGCGGCAAGTGCGAGCGCGGGCCCTGGGCGCGTTCGCGCATCCGGACCTTCCCTTCGAGCGCCTCGTCGTCGAATTGGCGCCGGAGCGTGACCCGAGCCGGACACCGCTGTTCCAGGTGATGTTCGTGCTCCACAACGCCGACGGCGTGTCGCAGGTATCGAAGGTGTCCGGTAACCGGCAGCTGGGAACTGGGACGTCCAAGTTCGACTTGACGCTGCTCCTCTCCGAGACGGAGCACGGGCTGGACGGGTTGATCGAGTACAGCACCGATCTCTTCGACGCGGAAACGATCCGGCGGCTGTGCGGGCATTACGGCACCCTGCTTGACGGGATCGTGCGTGATCCGGACCAGCGTGTCGCCGCGCTGCCGCTGCTCACCGACGGCGAGCGTCGGCAGCTGCTCGTGGAGTGGAACGACACGGTCGTGACGTTTCCCGCGCGCGACCGCGGTGTGCATCAGCTCATCCAAGAGGTGGCCGAGCGCGCTCCCGACCAAGTCGCCATCGTGTTCGAGCGACAGCCCGTGACCTACGGTGAGCTCGACCGCCGCGCCAACCAGCTCGCGCACCACCTGAACGGGCTGGACGTCGGCCCCGGGGCGCTCGTCGGACTGCTCGTCGAGCGGTCGCCGGAGATGGTGGTGGCGTTGCTCGGGATTCTCAAGGCGGGAGCTGCCTACGTGCCGCTCGATCCTTCCTTCCCGCCGGAACGCCTGGCCGCGATGGTGGAGGACAGCGCGATGCGGGTGCTCGTCACCCATCGTGAGCTCGACCGCACGTTACGGCGCCGGCCGTCCGCGATCGTCCGCCTCGACCGCGATTGGGATGAGATTGCCCGCTGCGGCATCGATCCGCCGAGGGGGACTGATCCGAAGCCGGGGCAGCTCGCATACGTGCTGTACACGTCCGGCTCGACCGGGAAACCGAAGGGGGTGGAGATTGCCCACTCCGCGCTCGTGAACTTTCTGTGCTCGATGCAGCGCGCGCCCGGCTTCACCGCGACCGATACGTTGCTGGCGGTGACGACCCTGTCGTTCGACATCGCCGGACTCGAGCTGTACCTGCCACTGGTGAGCGGCGGGACGGTCGTGATCGCCAGTCACGACGACGTGGTCGACCCCGAACGCCTGATGGAGCGGATACGCGACTCCGCCTGCACCGTGATGCAGGCGACGCCGGCGACGTGGCGGGCGCTCGTGAACGCTGGCTGGAGCGGCTC
>Ga0209239_1001701_pt1 | contig 13142 bp, 14 predicted proteins | sample GraSoi013_2_20cm_FD_185824 | JGI IMG/M metagenome (GOLD analysis project Ga0209239, IMG submission 185824) | Grasslands soil microbial communities from the Angelo Coastal Reserve, California, USA - Sample 10_02_2013_2_20cm (SPAdes) (version 2) | ecosystem: Environmental > Terrestrial > Soil >...
CGGCGGCGTATGCTGATCATCGGCGCCATGCTCATGGCGGCCGCCGGTTTGGCCTTCGGCTCCACCGGCAACTTCGTATTCCTGGTCGTCGCCGGGACGATCGGCGTCATCAGCCCCAGTGGCAACGAGGTGGGGCCGTTTCTTTCGATCGAGCAGGCCGCGCTGTCGCACGTCGTTCCGGACCAGGCACGGACGGCGGTCTTCGCCTGGTACACGCTGGCTGGCTCGTTTGCGACCGCCGTCGGTTCACTCGCAGGAGGGACGTTGTCGCACCTCCTGCAGACGACGGGGATGGCGGCCGTCGCGAGCTACCGCGTTGTCGTCCTGCTCTACGCCGGTTTGGGCGCTCTGTTGGCGTTCCTGTTCGTCCGTCTTTCGCCCGCCGCTGAAGTGAGCGTGCCTGGAGCAGGGTCTTTCGGCATCGCGCGCTCACGTGATGTCGTTCTCAGACTGTCGGGCCTGTTCGCCCTCGACTCCTTCGCCGGCGGCTTCGTCGTGCAAGGCTTTGCCGCCTATTGGTTCTATCTCCGCTTCGGCGTGAACCCTGGAATGCTCGGTGTGATCTTCTTCTGGGCGAATGTCCTTGCCGGGGTCTCGGCGTTGCTGGCGTCCCGACTTGCGGCGCGCTTCGGCTTGGTCAGGACCATGGTGTTCACACACCTCCCGTCCAACATCCTGCTCATTCTCGTGCCGCTGATGCCGAACCTCACGCTCGCCATCCTCATGCTGCTCGTGCGCTTCAGTATCAGTCAAATGGATGTGCCGACCCGACAGTCATACGTGATGGCCGTGGTTGGGCCGGACGAACGGTCCGCGGCGGGCGGCATCACGGGGGTGGCACGGACGCTCGGCGCCGCCGTTGCCCCCGTGTTTGCGGGATTCCTCTATGCTCGCCCCTCGCTCATGAGCGTGCCGTTCTTCATCGGCGGCACGCTGAAAGTCTTGTACGACCTGTTGCTTTACAGGGGATTCGCCGCCGTTCAACCGCCCGAGGAATCCCGACACCGTCTCACCTGACGAAGGCTCATCCCCGATCGTGTCTCTGCTGCAGACCCTTGCGCGCCACCTCGACCAGGTCGTGCACCAGGCGGGGCGCCTTCGGGCGCCAGACGAGCGCGATCCAGCAGGGGATCGGAGGCTCGATAATGGGGCGATAGACGATGGCGGTGGGCGCGGCCCGGTACCGGGCCCCGATCTCCTCGCTCGCCAGCGCCCAGGCTTCTCCGGCGGCGATCTGCACGTTTGCCGACGGCGTCTCCTTGGGCCGCTCGCGCCGCCGCAACGGGACCAACCCGCGATCTCGCAGCGACTCGTCGATCGTGCGAAAGAAGCCGGGCCACCGCTGGGGCGAGGAGTGCAGCCACGTGAGGTTGCGCAGGTCCGCCAAGGTGATCGCGGATTGGGCGGCGAGCGGATGGCTCGCCGGGAGGAGTACGCCCTTCGTCGCACAGTCCACGATGCGCAGCGCGTCGAACCCGGCGACGGGCCATTGGGCGATGAACACGGAAGCGACGTCGACTTGTCCCTCTCGCAGGGCGTGGTAGGTGTCCGCATCGCTCTTGCTCGACACGTGGACCTGCGCCTCCGGGTGGGCGTCGCGAAACGCCGCGAGCAGGTCCTCGATGTTCGCGGTGTACACCGAGAGCTCGCCGTGGGCGAACTCGAGGTCGGAGGCGCCGTTCTTGCCGGCGCTGCGGGCGCTGGTCATGGCGCGTCCCGCCGCGTCCAGCGTGCCGCGCGCATCGGCGAGGAAGGCCTCGCCCGAGCGCGTGAGCCGGACCCCGCGCGGGATGCGCTCGAACAGCGTCACCCCCAGTTCCCTCTCGAGGTCGCGGATCTGCTTCGACAGGGCGGGTTGCGCGACGCGCAGCCGGCGTGCGGCCTGCGCAAAACTGTGCTCCTCAGCGACCGCCACGAAGTAGCGAAAATGCCGTAGCTCCATTGCCCCTGTACTGGACTTTGCTATACTATAATGTACATTGCTCCACAATGGAACGGCTGGGACTCATGACATCCGACTCCGAATGGCTCGACATCGCCCAGGCAGCCGCGCTGTTGCGGGTCAGCGAGGCGTCGCTGCGCCGCTGGACCAACGGCGGGCGTCTCCCCTGCCGCCGCATTGGCGGGCGCCGGGAGCGACGCTTCCGGCGGGCCGATCTGATGGCGTTCCTGGAGAGCGATGCGGGCGGGACGCCGGCGCGCCACGTCTGTGCCTTCTATGCGAGCGATCTCGGGCGCACGCGGCAGGCGGCAAACCTCATCGGGAAAAGTCTGGACGGCGGCAGCGTCTGCATTCTCACCGCGCAGCTTCGCGTGCGCGAGCGGGTCCTCGCCCGGCTTGCGCGCCGCCGACCGTCGCTGCGACGCGACCTCCGGGCGAAGCGCCTGGTGGTTTCGGAATACGCCGAGACAGTCGCGGCCCAGCTGGAGTTTTGGAAGACCACGTTCGAGGCGGCGATGCGGGACGGCGCTCGCACGCTGCGCGTGGTAGGCGACGTTTCCGGCGGAAGCCTCGCCCGGGAGGGCGACTTCGACCAGGTCCTCGAGTACGAGGCCGCGTACGAGCGGCTGGCGCGGCGCTTTCCCGTCGCCACGGCGTGCCTGTACGACGCGCGCAGCCACTCCGGCCTGGAAACGGCCCGGCTAGTCCAGCGTCATCCGGACCTGTTCCGTCATCCCATCGCCCAGTTCGTAAGCTGACCCGGCGTCGCTCATTTCCGGTCGTATGCCTGCTGCAGCGCCTTGATATCGATCTTTTTCATTTGCAGCATGGCCTGCATGACCCGGGTTGCCTTCTCGGGATCCTTGTCGCCCAGCATCTTGCCGAGGACCGTGGGAATGATCTGCCACGATAGGCCATACTTGTCCTGCAGCCAACCGCATTGATCCTCTCGACCGCCTGCCAAGAGCTTCTTCCACAGTTCGTCCACCTCCGCCTGCGTCTCACAATTCACGAATAACGAAATCGCCGGAGTGAACTTGAACTGCGGGCCACCGTTCAGTGCGTAGAACTGTTGTCCCTCGAGCTGGAAGGTCGCGGACATGACCGTCCCTTTGGGTCCGGGCCCGGCCGCGCCATAGCGGGTGACGCTCAGCACCTTGGAATTCTTGAAGATCGACACATAGAAGTTCATCGCGTCTTCGGCCTTGCCGTCGAACCACAGGAACGGGACAATCTTTTGCATGACCCCTCTCTATTGATGGACAGGTTCCGCCAACAGCTCCGCCAGCCGGTCGTAGCTTGCCGCCACCCCCGACTCCATGTTGGACTTGATCACCGCGTCGCGCGCCGCGCGCGACTCGTAGCGCATGGTATGCGTGAGCGTGGTTGTTCCGCCCTGCTCGACGAGGACCAGCGTGCCCACGGCCTCGCCCGGGTACCACGCCTCGTCGAACTTCTCGGTGTTGACGATCCGTTCGGGCGCCTTGATCTCGCGGTATACGCCACCCATGCCCATCTTGGTCCCGTCGCGATCGTGCTGCCACACGTAGCGGTACTTGCCGCCCACCCGCAGGTCGATCTCGCACACCGGCATAGACCAGCCGGGCGGTCCCAGCAGCCAGCGCCGGACCAGCTCCGGCTTGGTATGAGCGTCGAACACCAGCATGCGGGAGGCGTCGAAGCTGCGGGTCATCACGAGGTCTCGCTCCCCAGGCGTCGTGAGTTGCAATGCGCCGGCGCGTTTCATCGGTCATCTCCCGGTGTGTGCGGTTTGGTCTTGAGCTCATCGAGCAGCGCGTCGAGGCGCTGGTAGTTTCCTTCCCACAGCCGGCGGTAGCGCTCCAGCCACTTGGTGACTTCCCCGAGCCGCTTGGGCTCGAGGCGGCGCGGCCGCCGCTGCGCGTCGCGGCCGCGCGAAACCAGGCCGGCGCGCTCCAGCACCTTGAGATGCTTGGAGATCGCGGGCTGGCTCATCGCGAACGGCTCGGCCAGCTCCGTCACCGACGCCTGGCCCGACGCCAAACGGGCGAGGATCGCTCGCCGGGTGGGATCGGCCAGGGCCGCGAAGATCGTGTCCAGGCGGTGGGTTGCTTTCATAACCTAAAGGTTATATAAGCACGCCCGCGGCAGCCGTCAAGGGCCTATCGCTCCGAGCGCTACCTCCCCTAACAAGGAAGTATTGGACGGGCCCCGCTCGGGGGCGCATGTGTCTAAGCCTGTCGATGCGCGTCCCCCTGCGGGTCCTGATCGCGGAAGACTCCGAGGACGACGCCCGATTGCTGCTGCGGGAGCTGCAGCGCGCGGGCTACGAACCGACGTTCGAGCGGGTCGACACGCCGGCCGCCATGACGTCCGCCCTCGAGCGTCATGCCTGGGATCTCGTGATCGGCGACTACAGCATGCCGGCGTTCAGCGGGCCGGCAGCCCTCGCGCTGCTGCGCGCGCGCGATCTCGATACCCCGTTCATCTTCGTTTCGGGCACGATCGGTGAGGACGTCGCGGTCGAGGCGATGAAAGCGGGCGCGCAGGACTTCCTCACTAAAGGGAATCTCCGGCGGCTCATCCCGGCCGTCCAGCGCGAGCTGCGTGACACCGAAGTGCGCCGGGAGCGCCGCCGGGCGCAGACGGCCCTACTCGAGCGGGCCCGCCTGGCCGAGCTGACCTCCGACGTGGGGAGCGCGCTGACGCGAGGGGAGGGCCTGCGCGAGACGCTGCAGCTCGGCGCCGACGCACTGGTGCGCCACCTCGACGTGGCACTCGCCCGCATTTGGATCCTCCACGAAGCCACCGGCATCCTCGAGCTGCAGGCCAGCGCCGGCATGTACACGCAGGTCGACGGGCCTCACAACAAGATCGGCTTGATCGCCCAGCAACGTGGTCCCCATCTCACCAACCAGGTGGTGGGCGATCCGCATGTCCTCGACCAGGAGTGGGCACAGCGCGAGGGGATGGTGGCGTTCGCCGGTTACCCGTTGGTGGTGCAAGAGCGCGTGCTGGGCGTCATGGCAATGTTCGCGCGCCACCCCCTCTCGGAGTTCGTGCCCAAGGCGTTGGCCTCGGTCGCGAGCGCCCTGGCCGTGGGCATCGAGCGCAAGCGGGCGGAGGAAGCCCTGCGGAGCTCCGAGGAGCGCTTGCGACAGGCGCAGAAAATGGAGGCGGTGGGCCGTCTGGCGGGCGGGGTCGCCCACGATTTCAACAACCTGCTGACCGTGATCACCAGCTACAGCGTTCTGTTGCTCGAAGATCTCGGAGCGGACGATCCCAAGCGCGACGACGTCGACCAGATCCGCAAGGCGGCCGAAGGCGCCGCCGCGCTCACGCGCCAGTTGCTGGCGTTCAGCCGCCAGCAAGTGCTGCAGCCCAAGGCTCTGGATCTCAAGGCGACCGTCGCCGGCACCGACAAGCTGCTCAAGCGTTTGATCGGAGAGGACATCCGGTTGACCACCGTGCTTGCGCCCGATCTGGGAGTGGTGAAAGCCGATCCCGGTCAGATCGAACAGATCATCATGAACCTCGCGGTCAACGCCCGCGACGCGATGCCGACGGGGGGACGGCTCACCATCGAGGCGGCCAACGTGGACATGGACGCGGCCTACGTACGCGGCCACGGACCCGCCAGCCCGGGCCGCTACGTCATGCTCGCGATTTCCGATACGGGAATCGGCATGGACGAGCCGACGAAGGCCCGCATCTTCGAGCCGTTCTTTACGACGAAGGAAGCGGGCAAGGGCACGGGATTGGGCCTGGCGACGGTGTACGGCATCGTGAAGCAGTCGGGCGGATTCATCTGGGTGTACTCCGAGCCCAATCTCGGGACCAGCTTCAAGGTCTACCTCCCCAGGGTCGACGAGGCCGCCGAGCCCGCCGCGCCGACGGCCACGGCGGAGCCGGCGCGCGGCACGGAAACGGTGCTGGTCGTCGAGGATGCGGCCTCGGTCCGGATGGTGACCCGACAGGTGCTCGAGCGCTACGGCTACGCGGTCCTGGAGGCGCCGAACGGCGACACGGCCCTGCGGCTCGCCGCCAAGCACCACGGTCCGATCCAGCTGCTGCTGACCGATGTCGTCATGCCGGGGCTCAGCGGGCGGCAGCTGGCCGAGCAGCTGGCGCGCTTGAGACCCGACATGAAGGTGCTGTACGCGTCGGGTTATGCGGATCATGCCATCGTCCATCACGGGATCCTCGAGTCGGGCATCGCGTACATCGAAAAACCCTTCACCCCAGAGGGTCTGGCGCGACGCGTGCGACAGGTGCTCGATTCGGCGCCGGCCGCGTAGACGCGGCGTGGCGCGAATCCTCGTGATGGACGATGACGAGCTACTTCGAGAGGCGCTCCGAGTCGTGCTGGAAGGAGCTGGCTACGAAGTGATCGAGGCGCCCGACGGGGCGGCCGGCCTGCGGCTGCAGCGTGAGCAAGCGGCCGATCTCGTGCTGGTCGACATCTTCATGCCCGAGCGGGACGGATTGGAGGTCATCCGCGCCCTCCGTGCCGAGATTCCTCAACCGAAGATCGTCGCCATGTCGGGTGGGGGCCGGACCGGCCAAATCGAAGTGCTGAGAGCCGCGGCAGCCTTGGGCGCTGCGCGCATCTTGCGCAAGCCGTTCCAACCGCGGGAGCTGGTCACGGCAGTTCATGAACTGTTGGGCGAGCGGGCCTCGTCCTGAGGGACACCCCCCGTGTCGCGAAACCACCCGTCGGTGCCGCAAAAACGCCCTAGGACGCCTCTCGCGAACCCCCATGTTGTGACCCGCGGTTGGGGCCCGTGACTTAGGTCACCACGGCGCTGTGCAGGAAGGGCATGTTGTGCGGGAATAAATTCCCGATAGCCATAGAAAAGGGGGGGACCGAGCGATGGCGGACATGAAGACCGTTGCGGCCGCGACAGCGATTGTCTTCACGTTAGGTCTCGTCTGCTTCACTCCCCTCGGGTTCGCCCAGCAACCGGAGTCGGCTGTGTCGGCCGATTCCTTGAAGAAACTGAGCATCGAGCAATTGATGAACCTGCAGGTCACCTCCGTCTCGAAGCGTCCCGAGCGATTGTCGCAGACCGCCTCGGCGATCCAAGTGATCACGCAGGAGGACATTCAGCGCTCCGGCGCGGCGAGCCTACCAGAGGCACTTCGCCTCGCGACCAACCTACAGGTCGCACAGCTCGATTCGCGCCAATGGGCGATCAGCGCGCGCGGGTTCAACGGCACGGCGGCCAACAAGCTGCTGGTGCTCATCGATGGGCGTACGGTGTACACACCGTTGTTCTCCGGTGTGTTCTGGGATGTGCAGGAGGTGCCCCTGGCGGACATAGACCGCATCGAGGTCATCAGCGGGCCCGGGGCCACGCTGTGGGGAGCCAATGCGGTCAACGGCGTCATCAACGTCATCACGAAGGACGCCAAGGACACGCAAGGGTTGCTGCTGTCGGGCGGCGGCGGCACCGAGCAGCACGGTTTCGGAACCGTCCGCTACGGCGCGGCGCTGGGCCCGAGTGTTCGCGCGCGATTTTACGGTCGGGGGTTCGACCGCGACGCGACGGCGTTCCCGGGCGGACAGGGCGCCGCCGACGACTGGTACCTGGGGCAGGGCGGGTTCCGCATGGATTGGGATGCATCGAGCGGCACCCGCGTCACACTGCAGGGCGATCTGTACGATGGCCGCATCGCGCAGGACTCGGGCGGCGACATCGCCGTGAGCGGCCGTAACGTGATGGCGAAGTGGTCGCACACGCTGTCCGAAAGGTCGAGTCTGGCGGCTCACCTGTACTACGACCGGAGCCACCGCGACATCCCCGGCGTGTTTGGGGAGGATCTCGACACGTACGACGTCGATGTGCAGCACCGTGCGCGCTTGGGCGCAGGACATGACGTGGTGTGGGGACTGGGCTACCGCCTGATCAACGATCGCGTCGTCAACAGCGCGTCCCTGGCGTTCTTGCCGTCGCACGTGGCGCGAGAGTGGTTTACCGGATTTGTTCAAGACGAGATCGCGCTCGTTCCCAACCGCCTGCAGGTTGCATTCGGCAGCAAGGTCGAACACAACGTCTACACCGGCTTCGAGATCCAACCGAGCGGTCGAGTGAATTGGACGCTCAGTCCTTCCACGACGCTCTGGGCGGCGGTATCCCGGGCGGTCAGAACTCCATCGCGCGTCGACCGAGAGCTGTTTGCTCCCGCCCAACCGCCCTATTTCCTCGCCGGCGGCCCGGGCTTCCATTCAGAAGAAGAGCTGGCCTACGAGCTGGGATACCGCCACCAGCAGGGGTCCTTGGCGCTGTCGGTGGCCGCGTTCTACAGTCGCTACCACGGGCTCCGCAGCCTGGAGCAGGTCAACCCGCCCAATCCGGTCCCCCTCGTCATCGGCAACAGGCAGGACGGCGAGTCCTTCGGAGCGGAGGCGACGGCCGAGTACTGGCTCACCAACCGGTGGCGCGTGCGCGCCGGCTACACCGAGCTGCGTGTCCATGTTTGGCCGAACCCCGGCAGTACGGACATGTCCCGGGGCGCGACGGAGTCCCAGGCTCCCGATCGACAGTTCTTCCTGCTCTCGTCGGTGGATCTGCCAGCACACCTGGGACTCGCCGCCTGGTTCCGGGCGATCGATGACATCAATAATCAGCTGGTCCCGGCGTATGCCGAGCTGAATGTCACGCTCACCTGGCACCCGACGTCGAAGCTCGATCTCTCGCTGGTCGGGCAGAATCTGCTGCACAGTCAGCACCGGGAGTTCGGGGCGACGGCCAGTCCGACTCGTCGGGACATCCAGCGTGGCGTGTATGGGGCGGTGGCATGGCACTTTTGAGAATCACCGCCGCGCTGGTGCTGGTATGGGCCGCCCGCCTCGGGGCGCAAGCGACGAGGGCCTCCGAGGTCCAGGTGAAGGCCGTGTTCCTGTTCAACTTCGCGCAATTCGTCGATTGGCCCCCCGAGGCCGTTCCGGACTCGCAGGCGCCGCTGATCATCGGGATTCTCGGGGGCGACCCGTTCGGCGACTTCCTCGACGCCACCGTGCGCGGGGAGCGACGCGGAGCCCGGCCCTTCGCGGTCCATCGCTATCAGCGCGTGGACGACATCACGCGGTGCGACATCCTGTTCATCAGTCGGTCCGCGGGAGATGCGCCGGAGGAGATACTCGCGCGCCTCAAGAACCGCCCGATCCTGACGGTGAGTGACGTCGACCGATTCGCCGAACGGGGCGGCATGATTCGCTTCGTGACCGACCGGAGCCGCATCCGACTCCAGATCAACCCGGTGGCTGCGGAAGCGGCACACCTGACGATCAGCTCCAAACTGTTGCGCGTTGCCGAGGTCATCACTCCGACGGGGCGTTGAGATGGCGCTACGGGACTGGCCGATCCAGCAAAAGTTGACGGCGATGCTCGTGCTGATCAGCGGGCTCGTCCTGCTGCTCACGTCCGCCGCGTTCGCGGGATATCAGTACTGGTCTCTCCGGTCGGCAACGCGCGACGCCGTCGCCGTCCGCGGTCGAATCATCGCCGCGAACAGCACGGCCTCCCTGGCGTTCGCCAACGATGCCGACGCCAGGGAGATCCTTTCCGCCCTCCGCGCCGACCGACACATCGTGGCCGCGGTGCTGTACGACAAGAGCGGCCACGTGTTCGCGGCGTATCCGGCGCACGTGGCCGGCGATGTCGTCCCGGTAGCGCCGGGGCCGGACGGGTATCGCTTCGAGCGCGGGCTGCTGATCGGCTTCCAGCCCGTGGAGGAAGCGGGCAGCCAGCGTCTCGGCACCCTGTACCTCGCGTCCGATCTCGGAGCCATCTATGAGACATTTCGGCTTTCCGGCGTCATCGGTTTGGCCGTGATGGCCGTCGCCTTACTGGCGGCGTACCTCCTGTCCCGGATCCTGCAGGGGACGATCTCGCAGCCCATTCTGGCGCTGGCGGAGACCGCCAAGGCCGTGTCCACCCGGCAGGACTACGCCGTGCGGGCGCCCCAGCTCGGCGCGGACGAGCTGGGCGCCCTGACCGATGCCTTCAACCAGATGCTCAGCCGCATCGCGGAGCAGAAGGGCGAGCTGCAGCGCTACGCCGCCGATCTCGAAAAGCGTGTCGAGGAGCGGACCCACGAGCTGCAGGAGCGCAACGAGTCGCTGCGGCGCAACGCGGCCGAGCTGCTCGCCGCCAACACCGAGCTGGACGCGTTCGCCTACTCGGTGTCGCACGACCTGCGGGCGCCGCTGCGCAGCATCGACGGGTTCAGCCAGATTCTGCTGGAAGACTATTCAGAGAAGCTGGACGAGGCGGGACGGGAGTCCCTGCAGCGGGTGCGCGCCGCCAGCCAGCGCATGGGCACGCTGATCGACGACCTGCTGAAGCTCGCGCGGGTCACCCGTGCGGAGATTCGCACCGAGGACGTGGACCTGAGCGGCATGGCGCGGGAGATCGTGGCCGACCTGCAACGGACCACCCCGGAGCGGCAGGTGGAATTCGAGATTGCCCCCGGGCTCAAGGCGCGTGGCGACACCCGGCTGCTGCGCGTGGCCCTCGACAATCTCTTCCGCAACAGCTGGAAGTACACCGCGAAGCAGCCGGCTCCACGAGTCGAGTTCCGATCCGCCGACGCGAACGGGGGCAGGACCTTCATGGTCCGGGACAACGGCGCCGGCTTCGACATGAAATACGCCGACAAGCTGTTCGGCGTGTTCCAGCGGCTGCATGCCGCCGCCGACTTCGAGGGCACGGGCATCGGCCTCGCCACCGTCCGGCGCATCATCAACCGGCACGGCGGCCGGATCTGGGCGGAGGGCGCGGTGGACCAGGGGGCAACGTTCTACTTCACCCTGTGATGGCCCGCTCGCCGCGGGCCTGGAGGCTCTCGTGAACGCGGGAAAGATCCTGCTGGTGGAGGACAACCCCGACGACGTTGCCCTGACGCTCCGGGCGCTCAAGAGTCACAACATCACGAACGACGTCGTGGTAGCGCAGGACGGGGCCCAAGCGCTCGACTTGCTCTTCGGCGCGAAGGCGGCCGCCCTGGAGGGCGAGCTCCCGGCAGTCGTGCTGCTCGACCTCAAGCTGCCCAAGGTCAACGGGATGGAGGTGCTGCAGCGCATCCGGGCCGACGACCGCACCCGGCTCCTGCCGGTCGTGATCCTCACCTCCTCCGACGAGGAGCGCGACGTCATCGAAGGCTACAGCCTCGGTGCCAACAGCTACGTGCGCAAACCGGTGGACTTCGTGGAATTCACGCAGGCGGCCAAGCAGCTCGGGCTGTACTGGCTGCTCATGAACCGGGCGGCACCGGTGCCCCGGAAGCCCTGACGCCTACAGCACGACGAATCGTCCTCCGCCGGTCAGGAGAATCACGAGATTCATCGCAAGGAGCATCAGGTCGTAGTGCCATCCGTACGCTCTGCCTCCCCAAAAGCCGATTTTCCACACGAAGATCTTCTTCTGGATCGCACCGAGCATGAGGAGGATCAGCCCGATGGCAGCGAGCTGAATCAGGACGCCGAACGCCACCCCGATACTACCGAGCACTTCCGCGGTGCCGAGAAAGACCGTGAACCCGGTGCTCGCGCCGATGCTCTTCGACCGCTCGACGGGGTTCCGGAGATGATTCCAGCCGCTATCGAAGAACACCACCGCGACCATGAGCCGCAGCAACAACAAACCGACGTCGCCGAATTGCAGCAGGGCGGGGAACGTGACGCTCACGCTGCGCCGCTCAGTCGAGCTGCCGCGGATGGCGGCGCAGCCGCGCCGTCGCCTCGTCGATGCGACCGATATACGCCCGCACCGCCTCGGCGTGCGCGCGCCGGGGCAGGACGAAGTGGCGATCGTCGGGCTGGGCGCTCTTCAAGTCGTCGACCATCAGGTCTCCCCCGTGTGCCTCCACGGTCGCTTCGAACCGCTCCACGGCCGAGAGCAGATCCCCCAGATCTTCGGGCGGCTCGGCGCCGGTCACCGCGATGCCGCGACTGCGCAAGCGGGCCGCGACTTCCGCCACCGCCGCCGAGCGCTCTTCGGCTTCTTCGTCGTACCGGTCCATACCCGTTGCTCCTCGCTAGAGGGCGCGCCGCAGCGCGGCTGCGAGCGTCTTGGCGTCGCCCGGCTCCTCGTGGCGACGACCGTTGATGAAGAACCTGGGCGTGCCGCTCACGCCGCTCTTGGTACCGCTCATGAAGTCCTCCCGCACCCGGGCCGCGTGGGCGTGGGTGACGAGCTCGCGCCGCACCCGCTCCGCGTCGAGTCCCAGCTCGCGCGCGTACCGCACCAGATCGTCGTCGGCGAGCGCCGCCTGCCGCTGGTACAGGAGGTCGTGCATCTCCCAGAACTTACCTTGCGCGGCAGCCGCCTCCGCGACCTCCGCGGCATGCTGGGCGTGCGGGTGCTCCTCGCTCAAAGGAAAGTGGCGGAATACGAACCTGACCTTGGCTCCGAGCTCTCGCAGCACATGCTTCAGCTCCGGGTAGGCGCGGCCGCAGAACGGGCACTCGAAATCGCCATACTCCACGAGCGTTACCGGGGCATCGGCGGTTCCCAGGGCGTGGTCGCGCGCGCCGACGGGGGGTACGAGCAGCGCCACGGGAGGATCAGCGACCCCTGCTACTCATGCAGCACCTGATGCACCGCGGCGATCGCGATCGATCCCTCGCCCACGGCCGATGCGACGCGCTTCAAGCTCCCGGCGCGGACGTCGCCGATCGCAAACACCCCGGGAAGACTCGTCTCGAGCAGGTAAGGAGCGCGGGCCAGTGGCCAGCGTGCTGCCGCCAAATCGTCGGCCGACAGCTCGGGTCCCGTCTTGATGAACCCCTTGGCGTCCAGTGCCATGCACCCGGCCAACCAGCGAGTGCCCGGCACCGCCCCCGTCATGGTGAAGACGTGCCGGATTCGGTGAGTTTCAATGCGACCGCTCTCGTTGTCGCGCCAGCCCACCCGCTCGAGATGACCGTTCCCCTCGAGGCTCACGAGTTCCGAGTACACATGACGGACGATGGCCGGATGGTCCTCGATGCGACGGATCAGGTAGCGGGACATGGTATCGGCCAGGCCTCCCGACCGGATCACCATGTGCACACGCCCGGCGGTCTGCGCGAGGAACACGGCGGCCTGGCCCGCCGAGTTGCCGGCGCCCACGACGACGACCTCTTCATCGGCGCACAGCTGCGCTTCCATGGTGGTCGCGGCGTAGTACACCCCCGCGCCTTCGAACCGGGGCAGGTTGTCGATCGGGAGCCGCC
>Ga0209239_1001704_pt1 | contig 13129 bp, 9 predicted proteins | sample GraSoi013_2_20cm_FD_185824 | JGI IMG/M metagenome (GOLD analysis project Ga0209239, IMG submission 185824) | Grasslands soil microbial communities from the Angelo Coastal Reserve, California, USA - Sample 10_02_2013_2_20cm (SPAdes) (version 2) | ecosystem: Environmental > Terrestrial > Soil >...
GTCCAATCAGTGAGCTGAGTTGCACAGACAGATTGTTCAACCGGACATCGAGCGTCCTCAGAGGCGGGAAATCAGCAGGTAGGTCCGCCATGACCACCTGGAAGAGACGTTTGGGGTCACGAAAATCCTTGAGGTAATATACCCCCAGATCACGCAGGCTCACTCCCTCGGGCAAGTCGTGTTCTACGAGTTGCTGGGTCGTCCTGGAAAGTAACACCTGCCCACCGTGCGCGACGCTCAAGAGTCGTGCCGCAAGGTGTACATCCAGACCGACATATCCCTCGGAGGAAGGCTCTGGCTCACCTGTATGCAAGCCCATACGCACACGCACCTCCACACCTTCCGGCCAGATGTGAGCGGCAAGGCTGCGTTGGGCGATTACAGCCGCCGAGACAGCATCAGTAGCGCGGGCAAAGGCGACGAAGAAGGCATCTCCCTGCGTGTCCACTTCGTGGCCATTCCACTGCTGGAAAGCGGCACGCATCAGTTGCCGGCATGTTGTGAGTACGCGCTCATAGCGGTCACCCAATTGCTGGAGGAGCTGCGTTGATCTAGCGATATCGGTGAAGAGCAGCGTCACCGTCCCCTCTGGTAGTTTGCTTGTGAGGCTTTGTCCAGCTTTGACCTGGTACTCTGAAACTGGAGCAAAATGGCTTCCTTCAGCCGTTTCTGCCCGGCTGGCCCCCTCTATGGCCATCGCAAAGGCCTGAATACTCGCAAAACGTTGCTGTGGATCCTTGGCCAGCGCTTTGAACACGACCTGCTCCAAGGCAGGCGGGATGGTCGGAACCTGCTCGCGTAAGGATGGCGGAGGCATAAGCGTATGTTTGACAGCGATCTCAGGGAATGACCCGTGAAAGGGACGATCTCCGCAGAGCCATTCATAGATAACGACACTTAACGCGTACTGATCGCTGGCTGGACTTGCTTGTGCCTGGAACTGCTCCGGCGCCATGTAGGCAATTGTTCCAGCCGCCTCTTGAGTCTTCTGCGAGTGTACACTTTCTACCAGGATGGCGATACCAAAGTCGCTGAGCAAGACCTCGTGGTTCCGTCCGAGCAGCATATTCTCCGGCTTGATGTCACGATGTACCAGCCGTTTATCATGCGCATACTGTAAGGCGTCGGCGACTTGCTTCACGTAGGTAACGACGATATCGAGCGGGAGACGTGTCCTATTGGGGTAGCGCAGGCGCAGGTTCCCATTGGGGGCATAGTCCATCACCAGAAAAGGCGTCGCATTTTCCACACCGAAGTCCAGGATCTGGATGATATGGGGATGTCGTAAATGGGCAATGGTGCGTGCCTCGCTAAGAAAGCGATCCACGTCAGAGCTTGTCAGCCGCTCATGCAGTAATTTTATGGCCGCCTGAGTTTGAAGATAGATATGCTGTCCGAGGAAAACATCAGCGAAGTTCCCCCGACCCAACAAGTGGTTAAGGCGATAATTACCAAGCTGCTCTCCTAGGCGGTCGACCACGGTCGCACCTCCTTTTAGATACCCGTCTTCTCTTTACGGCTTCTCAATCTCTTTCAGCTCCTCCATTATACGTGAAACTCGGATCTCTATCAACTTGCATGCCACCCTGGCGTTCATTTTTTACGTTTTCTATGTGATGTATCATCCTCTTCTCTGCCTCGCAGAGGCATCCCGCTTGGGACATCTTTTCATAAAAATCGGATACGTGTGCCAAGAAAATCGAGAAGGGGCAAACCTCTGCTCAATGCACCTGCAAGCGGATATCTTGACAACCAAGCAGCAAGAAGACGTCTTCTCTTTGTCCCTGGGAGGAAAACAGGGCAAGGAAGACACAAACATGCAATACTCCTGCTGCCTTCGCAGCCCCGCTCGCCTGACCCTGGCTAACTGGCACGGACCCAGGCCGGGTCTGTGCGCGAAAGCACTCGCGCCGTTCCTGCGATACTCGCCATGACGATGAGGGCGATCACGAGCGGAGAGACGATGGACACGTGAAAAATCAGTAGACTCCCGAGGAGGGCACCCACCAACATGGCCGCCACCGCAATCAAGCGGCGGCCTGCTCTCGATCCGCTTCCGCCCACCAGATGACTGTCGGCAGAGATGCCGACGATGGTCAAGGTGAGGACGGTCGTCGTCAGGTCGGGCACCGCGAGCTTCCGAGCGGTGGCGTTCTGGAGCCCCATCGCGATGCCCAACACAATGATGAGTCCATAGCTTACGCCTGTTGGCACCAGATTGCCCGACAGCGCAGCCAGGACTGCCGCGGTGCTCAGCAAGAGCGTTTGCAACGCTGCAGCAACGCTGAGGAGACGTCCCCGGTGCTCGCCAAGGCGCGATCCAAGCAGTCCCCCACCTAGGGAGCCCAGGACAAAGGAGCAGAGCGCCACCAGAGAGGCCAGGATCGAGAAGCCAGATGCGCCGGCGAGAGCGAACGCCAAGAAGACGACGTTGCCGGTCATGTTGGCAACGAAGACGTGGCCAAGAACCAGATAGCTAAACGCGTCGACCAGACCTGTGACCAGGGTCATGGCGACCAACAGCGGAGGCAGCGGACCGTGCTTGACCTCACCACGCGGAACGAGCGTCTGGCGGACTTCCGTGAAGAAGGTAGTCATAAGAAAGAACACTCCTGCTCCTAGAAGCATGAAAAATGCCATCCTGATATCGAGCGTTCTACGATTTTGAACACATCAATTCCATGCACTCCTGGCTGAGACACGACGTGACCCGCTTTTGATCAGAAGAAAACCCAATCCTACGAAGTTACATACCCTCGCAAGGAGTATACCAGACGGGGAGCGCATTCTCCAGACGTTGAAGGTTCATTTTCGACCCTTCAGCCCCAGTTTCGATCCTTCGGCCCTCGTTTCTTCGAACTTTCGGCCAATTTACCAAATAGAGAATTGCTCAGTACAGGAGATGTAGCACTGATTTCCATCCATTACCACGAATCTTCCGCTCCAGGAGGGATACGAGCGAAGTGGTTCGCTTCTGTTCCGAACCTTGAGCCCAATTTTTTGCCATTGAGTCTGATTCTTCAAGAACCATGTTTTTTCCGTCACGAGATTAGCCGGAATACGTAAACACTCATATGGCGGAGTGTCGTTCCAAAGGCTGCCTCCGACTGGACGGCCCAGAGGAGAGTTCCGTACTCAATCTCGTCCTAGGCTACTGGCCGCTTTGTTGAATATGGTCGATTGCTCTATGCTTCGGGAAGCATACGCACAGTATTAGGACAGGAGATCCCCAGGAACAGACGACTCATTTGTTCTCGCTCCTGGTGGTTTTTGCTTGTCTGGTGGTTCCCATCCGGGGGAAGGAAGTCCCATGCTTGAAACGGGGTTTGCCCAGATACGCTTCGCCGCCTCCATTCTCTTCGGCACGCGCTTCTCCTTGTGGTCACTCGACCAGCTCATCGCCTCTCTCCAGGCGACGCAACGCGAATATGGGTCTCTTCGCTCTGAAGGAAGAGACCTGCTGGTGAGTCCGCAGCTCGATGAGGAGACGCGCCGGGCGATGCAGCTTCGCCGCTTCCGCTCACAAGCTGTGCGTGCCGTGCGTGAGACCGTGTATTATCAGCGCCTCTTCGAGCGACTTGGCCTCGATCCGGGGCGTGTGCGGTATGAGGAGATTGCCCATCTGCCGCTCACCCCCAAAGCAGACCTGCGCAGTGATCCCGAGGCGTTTGTGTGCCACACTGCCCACCCCTCCCTGCGTGCCCTGACCACGGGTACGACGGGGTGGCCAACCAGCGTCTCGTTCTCCGCGTATGAACTGCGGGTCTATGCTGCCCTCACCGCAATTTCTGCCCTGTTCAGCGGGGAGATTACTTCGGAGGACATCGTCCAAATGAGTACCAGCTCGCGGGGAACGCTGGGCAATGTCTGTCTGGCTGGTGCCTGTGCCCACATAGGAGCGCTGGTCTATCTCGCTGGGATCACGGAGCCAGCCCATGCCCTGGCGCTGTTGGCTGAAAAGCATCACCTGACCGGCAAGAAGACCCGCACGAGCGTCCTCTACACCTACCCCTCGTATCTAGGAGAAATGATTGAGTGTGGCCTGGCTCGGGGCTATCGTCCGGCTGATTTCGGCCTGGAGCGGATCTTTGTGGGAGGAGAAGTCGTCACCGATGGCCTCAAAGCGCGCTGCCAGCAACTCTTTGGGGCCGCCCGCGTGCTCGAAGGCGGTTATGGCATGACGGAGATCTGGCCTTTTGGCGGACAACTCTGTGAACAGGGGCACCTGCACTTCGAGGTGTCACAGGGACTCCTGGAGGTGTCAAACGTCGAGACGGCAGCTCCGGCTCTGGCTGGAGAAACTGGCACCATTGTAGCTACCCCATTTCGCCCCTACCGTGAGACCACCCTGGTGCTGCGCTATGAGACGGGGGATGTGGTGAATCTGCTGGCCGAGCCGCTCACCTGCCGCATGCGCCATCTACCTGCTACCAGCCGGTTGCTGGGCAAGCTCGGTCTTTCAGTGCGTCATGAGTGTGGGTGGACCTACCCGCGCCAGATTGCCGAGGCGTTAGAGGCCCTTGAGGAGGTGCCGCTGCCAGCACGCTATGGCTACTGGGCAATTCCACTGGGGGTGGCTGTCGAGGTGGTCGTGAGGCAGGCCACGCTGGAGGCACGCCACCGCATCGAGACCAGCCTGCAGGAGCGAGGCGTGCCCATCCAGGCATTACACCTGCTGGAGGACCGCAGCCAACTGCGACATCCTATGCCTCTGCGAGGAGATCTGCGAGAGCAAGTGTTCGGCACGCTGACAATGGACCGCCCCCTGACGAGCGAGAGGAGTCTCCCCCAGGCGGCGGAAGAAATGCGCAAAGGAGAGCCATAAGATGCTCCATCTATCTTACTATGTGGTACTCGGATGCGTCGCCTGCGTGCAGGTGGGCAGTTGGGCGTACTTCCGGCGCTACCAGATCAGCAGCCCGCCCATCGGGGTCTTCAACGTGCAGGACCTTGCCGTCATGGTCCTCTTGATCATCCTGGTGCCGTTGTTCTACCTCATCCTTCCCCTCTGGCTCACGGCAGCGCTCTTGCTGCTCGCGGCCACGAGCATCCTCTACTTCACCTGGGAACCGCTGCTGCGGGCACGCTGGGCCATCTGGTTGGCTACAGTGACCCTGCTCGTCGTCGATAGCGGAGCAGCCTTCTTGGGGACAAAGCAGAATGCCTTCTTTGCGGTCAACAATATCGTCCTGCTGGCGATGGGGATGGGGATTACGAACTTGTGGGCACAGAGCGGAATGAAGGCACGCGACACGGCCCTGTTGGGGATCCTATTGGCGCTCTATGACTTCATCGCTACCGTGCAACTGCCGCTGATGGGTGAGCTGGTCGCCCGTTTATCAGACCTGCACGACAGGTTGCGACGGACCATCGACGTACTTCCCCCAAAGTTTCGCCGGGTTGTGCATCTGCGCTGTTGGAGGGACCTCAGCTTTGCTGAGATCGGGCGTTTCCTCAAGATGCCGGAGACCACGGCGAAAACCTACTTTTACCGGGCACGCCCTCTGCTAGGTGCTGCACTTGCGATGCAGACGACGGTCCCCGCGCGCCGCTCGACCAGGCGGAACCGTCTGGGCGAGGGCGTCAGCAGGTCGTGCTCCAGAAGAGGACCGAGTTCGACACCTTGGTGACTAGCGGGATACCTGGGTGAGTGGTCGTGCGACAGACTCCAATGCTTTGCGCTCGGCGTTGATCCCGTACAGCACCTCGATCAGCCCGCCCAGGATCATGATGCCTCCGCCGATGAGGTATCCGATTGTAAGGCCCGTGCGGTTCGAGCCGTTTCCGATCAAGGCCCCGTAGAACACCGGGCCGAGCGCGCCGACCGCCTGGGCAATAGCGAAGAACACCGCGATGGCTTCGGCGCGGATCTCCACTGGGAAGATCTCGCTGACCGTGAGGTAGGCCGAGCTCGCCCCCGCGGAGGCGAAGAAGAAGATGACGACCCACACAATAGTCTGGGCTGCCGCGTTCAGTAGGCCCGCATCAAACATCCAGGCGCTGGCGGCTAACAGGGCCCCGGACAGGATGTACGTGCCGGCGATCATCTTCTTTCGCCCCCATGTGTCGAAGAGATGCCCCAGCAGGAGAGGGCCAGTCAAGTTGCCGGCCGCGAACGCCAGACCGTAGGCTGGCACCGCGTTGGCGCTCACCCCGTAGAAGTTGGTGAGCACCAGTGCATAGGTGAAGAAGATCGCGTTGTACAGGAACGACTGGGTGATCATCAAGGATGCGCCCAGGATGGCACGCTTCTGGTACTGGTGGAACACCAGCCGCAGGAACGTCAGGTAGCCGTACTCCTTCTCCGGCTGGAGCACGATCGCGTCACTGTCGTCGACCGCCGCGAGCACTTGCCCGCCGCTCGTCGCAACCTCCTCGATCTGTCGCATCGTCTCCTCGGCCTCTTTGACGCGGCCGTGGGTGATCAGCCAGCGAGGGCTTTCGGGAAGGTTGCGTCGCACCAGCAGGATCACGACTGCAAGGGCTGGACCGACCAGGAACCCTATCCGCCAGCCGACGCTCACTGGCAGCGCGTTCAGCAGCAGAATGGCCACGAACGAGCCGAGGATCGACCCGGCCCAGTAGGTGCCGTTGATCCTGATGTCGACGCGTCCCCGATAGCGTGAGGGCATCATCTCGTCGATGGCCGAATTGATGGCCGCGTATTCACCGCCGATGCCGGCGCCGGCGAGCAACCGGGTCGCGTACATGTAGATGAGCCAGCCCGTGCCTGTGCCCAAGGTGAACGCCGTCAGACCGCTGCCGAGCAAGTACACGCCCAAGGTCACCATGAACAGGCTGCGGCGTCCGAGCTTGTCGGCCAACTTCCCGAACAGCAGCGCGCCGACTACCTCACCAATGAGGTAGACAGAGCCGATCGCTGCTGCTTGGGCCGTGGTCAGGTGAAGGGTGTTGCCCTGGGTGAGAACCCCGGCGATCGAACTGGCAACGGTGATCTCCAACCCGTCGAGGATCCAAGCCACTCCGAGCCCGATGACCATGCGGGTGTGGAAGGGCGACCAGTGTAGGCGGTCGAGACGTGCCGGGATGGTGCTGCGTATCGGCTGCCGAACTGTGTCAGAGGTACTCATGTTTGCTTCCTTTCTTCATTTGCTTCGATATACTCGACCGATTTGCGTTCACGCATGAGGCCGTTCAAGACTGATTGACACATTCGTTTACAACTCAAAGACACCTTCGACCCGATCACGTTGCTCACACATCCCTCCATGAGGGAAAACCTTCTCGTTTTGTACCAGCAATGAGCGCCCCGGTATCGACGGCCAACCCGTCCTGAGCGGACTGCGTTGGGTCGATATTAGCCCAGATACGCAGTCCGCTCACCTTGGTTAGCTGCTACTACCAGTCTGAATGAACTGCGGCAGGATGGCCTTGACGCGATTGGCTGGGATGGCGAACCCGACGCCATTGGCCGGTGTGTTGAACTCCGGGTCGATGGCTGTCAGCGTCGGAATGCCGACCACGTTGCCTTGCAAGTCTACCAGCGCTCCCCCGCTATTGCCCGGGTTAATCGGGGCATCGGTCTGGATTGCATTCTGGATGGTGGGTCCGCCTTGCCCTTCGGAGACGGTGCGTTTCAGGACGCTCACGATGCCGTTGGTGACCGTCTGCGTAATGCCCAGGGGGTTCCCGATGACCAGCACCTCTTGCCCCACCTTCAACTGCGTGGAGTCTCCCAGTGTCGCAACAGTCAGACCTCCTTGCGGCACAGCAATCTTGAGGACCGCCAGGTCATAGGCCGCATCGGCCCCTGCGAGCTGTGCCGCTTCCTTGGTACCGTTGGAGAGTATCACCTGGATCGTCGTAGCTCCACTCACCACATGGTTATTGGTGACAATGTATCCCCGGCTATCGACGATCACCCCAGAGCCGAGTGCCGCCCCTTTTGCCAGGGTGACATAAACCTCCACGATAGTCGGTTTCACCTTCGCCGCGACGCTTTCTCGCACGGCATCGAGCGTAGTTGCCGCCTGCGTGGTGGTCGTGGTAGTGGTCCCTGTTGCGCTACTCTTCGCGCTGGCGAAGACCCAGCCTGCGAAGCCTCCGATGACGAAGACCACGATCAGCAGGAGTATCAAGCCGATGATCGCTCCAGTCCGCAAACCACCCCTGCCTTGTCGCGGTTGCTCTCTGGGTGGCTCCGGAGAATGCTGAAGGGGTGGCTCCAGCGGATTCTGGGAAGGTGTGAGTAATTCATTTTGACTGTTTGCCTCGAACATACTGTTCTGTCTCCTTTAACTAATAATCAGAGGATGCTGCTGGAAAAACGACCAGATCAGGGCCGAAGCGCTGAGGGCTTTTACAAGAGTTCCAGTAGTTCCTCCTGGCTCCTTGAAGGGAAGAGAAGGCCATCGATGGCCTTCTCCTTGAATACGGTATTGTACAACGGTTGCATTTCCCTGGCAGTGTGTCCACTCCAGCCCCGTCACCTTGGCTTGTTGGTAGAAAACCGTTGGCCCCATGGTGCAGCCATCGCGCGTTGCCCATCCCTGCAGCCATGCAAGGATGGGAGGTAACTGTTTGCGTGCGCTGCCGTTGTAGGGAACGATTGGGTCAGCCGTCCCATGAAGCTCAAGGAGAGGTACTGGTCGAACAGGATGACAGCCTCCCGGATAGGGAGGGTACGACCCGGACACAGGAGCGAAGGCGGCCAGGCGTCCTGCCAGGGTACACGCCAGGACATTCGTCATGCCTGCGCCATTGGAGAAGCCTGTGGCATAGATGCGCAGTGGGTCAATGCAGAGGACGCTTTGCAGGTGAGTGAGGAGATCACTGACAAACAGCACATCATTTACCTGTGGTCTTCCACGTAACCCTGTGGCCCACCCGGTCCGACCATCAGGCCCGACAACTCCTTGAGGGTAGACGGCGATAAAGCCCTGCTGATCTGCCAGGAGGGACATTCCTGATCGACGTTCTTGCTGGATAGCATTACTGCTGTGACCATGAAAGTTCAAGACCACCGCTTCACTGGAATGTGCTTGATAGCCTGATGGGACGTGCAGGAGATAGGTGCGCGTCACACCGCCCGAGAGGACCGTCTCGATGACGCTGCTTCCCGGTGGCGTGGGCGCAGGCTTGCCGCACCCTGCACTTCTGATGGGGGTCGTGATCATCGTTGTTTCTGGCAAAGGTGTCCCGGCGGGCCTGGGAGAAGAGGAAGGAGAGGCGCTACAACTCGCGGCGAGCAGCGCGCAAAGCGCACCCAAGATCCACCACCAATTTGTGTCCACCTTAGACATGTTGTGCATCACCTGATCTCTCCTGTTCCACTTTGCGTGAGCGGTGGAATGGATAACTGAACCATTCGTGCAATGCGTTGGCATCCCATGACGAATGCCAGTGGGCCGATCGTCCCACCAGGTGACTCAAAACGGGAGTTTTCATGAGGAGAATGCTTATTCCGGCTGCTCCGCCCGCCGTGAGGAACCAGGTTAGGAAGACGCGTAAAGCAACAGGCCATGCTTCTGGCATGAACGGAACTACCCTCTGTAACAGTGCGGTCAGGATGAAGACATGCACGAGATAGATGCCGAACGAGGCATCCGACAGTGTACGCCAGAATCGATACCCCTTTGGATGCCCTTGCTGATCCGTCCGGCTAGCCCAGCGGCAGGCCAGAAAGCCTAGGAGCACAATGACGACTGGACTATAGAATGTCATCATTGGCTGCAACACAGAGGTCGCATAGCCAAGCGATTCGTGATAGACATCGACCTGGAGCAAGAAGTGGACCCATAATGCTGCCAGGGCCAGGACGAAGCCACTCACAATCCATTTACCATGGCTCAGGACAAAGGCTCTTGCTTGCTTCAAGTACAATGCTGCCAGTCCTCCTAGAATAAAGTAGAACTGGTAGGTCAGCAAAAAGCGATCCTGATAGGCTGCCACAACCTGCCACACGCCCGAAGAAGCCAACGTGCCCTGCTGGAGATAGCGGTAATCAACATACATGAGGAGGACTTGCAGCGCAAAGCTGATACCCAGCGCCCTCCAGGGGTGGTGCTTGATGTGCTTCAAAAAGAGCAGGAACAACGGCAGCACAAGATACAATTGGAGCGTGAGCAGGATGTAGTAGAGCTGGTACGATGCATTGCCCGTCAGAATATTAAACAGTGCCAGTTTGGTAAACGCTGCTGGCGAGTGCTGTGAAGTGTTCACCCAGGTATAGGCGATGCTCCAGATGCAGTAGGGCACAAGTATGCCTATGCTGCGCTTCGCCCAGAATCGCTTTCCTGAGAAGGGCCTTCCGAAGTAGACGTAGGCGAGGGCGAGGGCCGTGATGAACATGAAGACATCTCTCGTCACGGACACGGAAGTGAAGATGCCATTTTGCACCTGCAATCCTGCTTGAGTATGATTGAGCATCGTGGTTCCTGATAGTACATGCACAGCAACAACCGTGACGGCTGTAACTGGGCGCATGAGGTCGAGTTCATAAATATATGGCCGGGTCTGCTCCCCTTGCCCGAAGTTAACTTGCTGGTCGTTCTTCGCGTTCATTACTCATTACATTCCTTTCAGACTACCCGACCGTAGGTCTTCCTTGCAGCCTGCCTGAGCGAAGCTAGAACGCAGTTCGTTGGCGGGCTGCATAAGATCATTTCACTGTCTCATCTACCAGGGGGCGCTGCCTCTGTGCATCGCTCTTTTGCAGGAACCGATGCGCTACTTTGCCAAGAGCGTTTTTCGGGAGCGCATCCACGGCGATGAAATCGACGGGAACCTTGTGCGCACTGAGCCTCCGGGCGGCATATTCACGCAACCTCTGGGCCAACTCTGGGCTCCAAAGGCCGTTCACGACGATGTAGGCCACCACTTGTTCGCCATAGACTGCATCGGGCCGACCGATGACAGCGGCCTCGCGGACAGCGGGATAGGTCTCAAGCACCTCTTCGACCTCGCGTGGCGCAATGTTTTCCCCTCCTCGAATAATGACATCGCGCAGGCGACCCGTGATAAAGAGGTAGCCCTCCTCGTCCTTATATCCGAGGTCGCCTGTGCGAAACCAGCCATCTTGAAAGGTCTCTTTGTCCGCATTGCCGTAGTAGGCGGAAATGACACTGGGGCCACTGATGCAGATCTCACCTGTCTCACTGCGCGGCACATCGTGCAGCTCTTCATCTCCATCATCGCGTGGGCGGCAGATGCGCAGCGAGACGCCGACAGGCAGACCGGCCGAGCCCGGCTTGTGTCGTCCCGGTGGGACTGGATTGGCCGTCACCTGACTGGCCGCCTCGCTTAAGCCGTAGGTTTCGATCAGAGGGATGCCAAACTTCGCTTCGAAGGCGTGCAGGTTGGCGGCTGGTAGCGCTGCCGCACCCGTGCGTATGAAATGCAGCGCTCCTGGTAGGAAAGCTGGCTTGTCGGTCCCTAGCAAAATCGTGACAATTGACGGTACGATGCTGGCCCAGGTTACCTGGTACCCCTCAATCCAGGACCAGAAGTGACTGCGACTGAATTTGCGAGCGATGACGATCGTACTGCCTGCCATGATGGAGGCACAGAGACCAACAACAGGGCCATTCACGTGGAAGAAGGGCAGGGCGCTCAGGCCGCGATCAGCGGGAGAAAGCCGGTGGCTCGTGCGGACGTGATCTGCTGTCCAGGCGATCTGATACTCATCCAGTATCACGCCCTTTGGATCTCCGGTCGTGCCGGAGGTCATGAGGCAAACATGGCCTTTTACAGATGGGAGTGCAGAAATACGCTCGGTGCGTGCTTGCTCGATGAGCAGTTCACATGCTTGCCGGGTGACAATCTGGGCACCAAGCGCGCCAGGAAACCCCTGCGCCTCTTCCGCCTGTTCCACAAACAGCACGTCTGGCTTGTACATACTGACCGCTCTTGCGCGTTCTTCCTCTGCGGCGTCGGGAGCCAGGGGGACGAGCATGTGCCCTCCGGTCAGCGCGCTAAGCCAGAGCACTGCATCAGCAATCCCACCTGACAAAGTGAGTATGAGATTGCGCGGCTGGGCGCCGAGAAACTGCCGCATCTTCTGTACTGCTGAGAGGCAGTGACTGTACGTCATGCTTCGGCCTGTTTCGGCCTCCACGATACAGATCTGTTCAGAAGCAATGGTCGCCCAGTGGACAAGTTGGTTGTGAAGATCATACATGTTCGATGGTTCGTCCTTTGGTTTCTGTGCCCAACACGGCAACTGTGCCGATGCCAACGAGGGCCAGGAGTGCAACGAAGAGGTAAGAACCAGGCACACCGCTTCCGGCGAGCAGGAAGGCCATGATGAAGGGGGCCAGCGCACCGCCGAAAAACCGACCGACGCCTTCAAAGAGGCCAATCCCGGTCTCGCGTATGCGGGTCGGATACTGCTCGGCGCCATAAATCTTGATCACGGGATCGACGCCGATGCCGAAGAACGCCAGAATGATCCCACAAGAGAGCAACAGCACGGGATTGTGCAACAAGCCGAAGAGGACCGCAGCTACGGCAGCAGTTCCTGTAAACCAGATGAGCGTGGCCTTCCTCCCGAACCGCTCAACGGCAAAGGCCGCAGCGTATTTGCCGGGAATGGAGGCGACAACGATGATCGCGGTGAGCAGGAAGGCCATTGCATTGGCGTAGCCTTGTTGAATTAACACGGTCGGGGTGTAGGTTTGAATGGCGTAGAAGATGAACAAGATGCAAGAGAAAGCCACCCACATCATCACCGTGCGCTTGAGGTAGGGGCGGTGAAAAATCTGGTTGTAACGCCCTCTTTGCCTGGTGCTCCTATTCGCTCCAGCGTCAAGATTGCCGGTATCACCTTTTGCCTCCATCTGTGGTGGGGGGAGTTGTTCTCCTGTTCTGCGCTCGATGTCGTGCTCAAGTTTGCTCACAATGGCATCAGCCTCGAAGGTACGTCCTTTGACCTCAAGCCAGCGCGGCGATTCCGGCATCCACTTCAGCAGCGCGGGAACAAAGAGGAGGGGAAAGCCACCGATGTAGAAGAGCACGCGCCATCCCATATCTTGTGACATGCTCGGAATGACGGCAAAGGCGATGAGCGGTGCCGCGAAGTAGCCGACAGAGAGGAACGAGTCGAGTACGGCCGTCATTGCTCCTCGAAAATGTCGTGGCGTGAGTTCTGCCGCCATGGCATAGGGAATGG
>Ga0209239_1001705_pt1 | contig 13128 bp, 13 predicted proteins | sample GraSoi013_2_20cm_FD_185824 | JGI IMG/M metagenome (GOLD analysis project Ga0209239, IMG submission 185824) | Grasslands soil microbial communities from the Angelo Coastal Reserve, California, USA - Sample 10_02_2013_2_20cm (SPAdes) (version 2) | ecosystem: Environmental > Terrestrial > Soil >...
CGACCTGTTCGCGCCGGTCGCAGCCATGCTGGCCCGCGGCGAGCCACCCCCGGGACGTCCGCGCGCGGCGCGCGCGGAGCGTCGCGCAGACTGGCCGGACGATCTTGCCGAGATCGTGTACGTCGATCACTTCGGCAATGCCATGACCGGCTTGCGGGCGGCCATGCTCCCTCCCGACGCGAGACTTGCCGTGGCGGGCTGCGTGCTGGAGCGCGCAACGACGTTCAGCGATCGGCCGTCCGGGACGGCGTTCTGGTATGAGAATTCGAACGGACTCGCCGAGATCGCCGTGAACCAAGGACGCGCGGACCGCGACCTTGGCCTTGCGATCGGCATTCCGGTCGAGATCATCGTTTGAATGGAGGCCCGCGCGCTGACGGCCCCTACCCCCTATACCGTTTCGCGCCTGTAAAATTTTTGCCGGGGACCTCTGCAAAAGCAATTTTGTCCCTGGCACGGCAAAAACCGTGAACCGGAATGGGCCCGCGCCACACTAAATTGTAGGCGCGTTCGTGAGCCGCCCGTGCGTGTCGTCATGTTGTCGATCATTCCCACCGAGCTGCTGTGGATTGCCGCTGGCTTCGTCATGCTCATGGCCGCATTCCTGGCTGGGGCGGCGGAATAGGCGGACCGAGCGGCTCGCGGTCCTGTTGAGGAAGGCGTGTCATGGAGTCTCGACCGGCAATTCCCACCGTGCCGCCCCATCGGGCAGCCTTCCGGGCCCGCCGCGATGGCCTGATGAGAACATTGGCAACCGGTATCGCGGTGCTCACGGCTGTGATCGCCGTCCTGTTCGTGGCGGCTGCGGCCGTGGTGATCACCATCACGTGAAGTCTGCCAGGTCGAGCCGACAAACCCTTGTCTTTCGTCATTCCGGCCGAGCCGCAGCGCAGGCAAGTTTACGCAGCCTGCGCTGCCCGCGCCCCGGAATGACAGGTCAGTGTGTGCGCGGTCTGTACAAGCCATTCATAGGCCTATGTGAGCGTAGAGCCGCTTTCGCCGAAGAGCCCCTTCGTTCGCTCCAGGATATCGACGACCTCGGCAACCGGCCCCGGCTCAAGCGGAGGCCCGGGGTCGTGACCCTTCCGGTCCCTGACGACCCGATCACGCGCCGCGACCAACTCCTCCTTGCTGATCCCGGTCGCGATGATTTCGGCGGCAGCCGCGTCGCTCACCGGACCAAGGACTTCAGTCACATCATCCCGCGTTAGCTCAGCCATTGGGAATGCCTCCTACCGGCGCCCTGCCCCTACGCGCAGGGACGGTCCCGTTTCATCCTCTGCATCGTCTCATGGGTGCTGCGCCAAAGCCACTTACTCCGCAGGGGCTATTTTTCCCGCGACCTTGGCCTTGCGCGACGCGCGCCATTCCTCGAAACGCCGCACCACGACGAAGAACGACGGCACGAACAGCACGGCAAGACAGGTCGAGGCGAGCATGCCGCTGAACACCGCAATGCCGATCGACTTACGCGAACTGGCGCCGGCGCCGGTTGCGAGCACCAGCGGCAGCACGCCCAGGATAAAGGCGAACGAGGTCATCAGGATCGGGCGAAAGCGCGCCCGCGCCGCCTCCGTGGCCGCCTCGATGATCGGCTTGCCGTCGAACACGCGCCGCTCGCGCGCCACCTCGACGATCAGGATCGCGTTCTTCGCCGAGAGTGCAATCAGCAGCACGAGACCGATCTGCGTATAGAGGTTGTTGTCGATGCCAAGCCCCGTGAGCGCCGAAACCGGCCCGACCAGCGACAGCGGCACCGCAAGCAGCACCGCGACCGGCATGAACCAGCTCTCGTACTGGCCGGCCAGCACCAGATACACCAGCAGCATCGCGAGCGCGAAGATGTAGTAGATCTGCTTGCCGACGAGCTTTTCCTGGTACGACATCGCAGTCCATTCGTAACCGGTACCGGGCGGCGAAGCCTTGGTGGCGATCTGCTCCATGAGCGTCATCGCCTGGCCAGAACTGAAGCCGGCGGCGGGCAGTCCCATCACGGTGGAAGATGGATAAAGGTTGTAGAGGCTCAACAGCGATGGCCCCACGATGGGAGTGATGCGGACCATGGTGCCGAGCGGGATCATGGCGCCCTGCTTGTTGCGCACCGGAAGCTGCTCGATGTCCTGCTGACGCAGGCGGAACTGCGAATCCGCCTGCACGTAGACCTGGAACACGCGGCCGAACTTGTTGAACTGATCGACATAGCTCGAGCCGAGATAGGCTCCGAGCGTGGCGAACACGTCGTCGATCGACACTTGCAGCGTCTCGGCCTTGGCGCGGTCGACGTCCACCTTGAGCTGCGGCACGGTGGAGCGGAACGAGCTCGTCACCCGCTGCAAGCCGCTCTGCGTCTGCGCGTCCTTTATCACGGTGTTGGTCGTGGTCTGCAACTTGGTGAGATCGAAGCTGCCGTCGAGCAGCTCGAGCTGCATGGCAAAGCCGCCGGCATTGCCGATGCCCTGGATCGGCGGCGGTGGAAACACCACGATGCGCGCCTCGGTGATTGCCGCGAAGTCGCGGTTGAATTGCTGGAACAGCGACCGCAAGTCCTCGCCCTTGCCGCGCTCGCTCCAATCCTTGAGCACGACGTAGGCGACGCCGGAATTGGCGAGCGTCGAATTGTTGTCGAGCGCCGAAACACCGGATATCGCGGTCACGTTGGCGACGGCGGGATTCTTGCACGCGATCTCGCTCACCTGATCGAGCACCCGCTTGGTACGCAGGAGCGACGCGCCGTCCGGCAATTGCACCGTCACCAGCACATACCCCTGATCTTCGATGGGGAGAAACCCGGTCGCGACCCGCGAGAGGCCGTAACCGGCGCCGCCGATGATGTTCAGAGCGATCATGCACATCAAGCCGCTGCGCGCGACCATGCCGCCGATCAGCCGCGCATAGGCGCGCTCGAACGGATCATAGACGGCATTGAACGCACGGAAGAACAGGTTGCGCTTGTCCGGCGGAACGGGCGGCCGCAGCCACAACGCGCATTGCGTCGGCTTGAGCGTGGCGGCGTTGATGGCGCTGAGCAACGCCGTCGCCGCGATCACCAGTGCGAACTGCGCAAACATCTTGCCGGTGAGGCCGGGGATGAAAGCGGCGGGCAGGAACACCGACATCAGCACGAGCGTGATGCCGACGATCGGACCAAACAGCTCGTTCATCGCCTGGATGGCCGCTTCCTTCGGCGACAATCCCCGCTCGATGTGATGCGCCGCGCCTTCCACAACGACGATGGCATCGTCGACGACGATGCCGATCGCCAACACGATCGCGAACAGTGTCGAGAGATTGATCGTGAAGCCGAGTGCCGCCATGGCCGCGAAACGCGCCGATGATGGTGACCGGCACCGTGGTCATGGGCACCAGCATGGCGCGCCAGTCCTGCAGAAATACCACGATCACGATCAGCACCAGGATCGCCGCCTCGAACAGCGTCTTCCATACTTCCTTGATTGACTCACGCACGAACGTGGTGGTGTCGAAGGGAATGCTGTAGGCAAGCCCCGGTGGAAAGCTCTTCGCGAGGTGCGCCATCTTGGCCGCGACTTCGCCGGCCACGTCGAGCGCGTTCGCCTCCAGCGTCTGGAAGATGCCGATGCCCGCCGCAGGCTTCCCGTTGAGCGTGAAGATCTGGCTATAGGTCTGCGCGCCGAGCTCGACGCGGCCGACGTCGCGCACATAGACCATCTGCCCGTTCGATTCGGTCTTGACGACGATGTTCTCGAACTGGCTCACGTCGTCGAGGCGGGCGGCGATGTCGAGCGTGTACTGGAACGCTTGCGTGTTCGGCGCCGGCGGCATCCCGAGCTGGCCGGCGGTGACCTGCTGGTTCTGGCCCTTGAGCGCGTTGACGACGTCTTCGGTCGTCAGCGAACGCGCATAGAGCTTGTTGGGGTCGAGCCAGATGCGCATCGAATACTGGCCGGCCCCGAAAATATTGACTTGGCCGACACCGGGCAGGCGCGCCAGTTCCGGCTGCAGCGTGATGATCGCGTAATTGGCAAGGAACAGGCTGTCATAGCGTTCGTCGGGCGAGCTCAAGGTGACGAATTGCAGAATAGCCGTCGATTTCTGCTGGACGGTTACGCCCTGGGCCTGCACGGCCTGTGGCAACTGCGCGAGCGCGCTGGAGACGCGATTCTGCACCAGCACCTGCGCGAAGTTGATGTCCATCCCGATCTTGAAGGTGACGATCAGCGTGTAGCTGCCGTCGGAGGCGCTGTAGGACTGCATGTAGATCATGCCGTCCACGCCATTGACCTGCTGCTCGATCGGCAAGGCGACGGTGTCGACCACCGCGCGTGCGCTCGCGCCGGGGTAGCGGGTGGTGACAGAAATGGTCGGCGGCACCACGTTGGGATATTGCGCGACCGCGAGGCGCAACAGCGACACGGCGCCGATCACGACCATCAGAACGGCGAGCACGTTCGCCAGAACGGGCCGCTCGATGAAAAATTTCGAAATCATGACGCGCGGGTTATTTCGATCCGGTCGGCTCGGCGGCCGCGGATTTCGGGGTCTGTAGCTCCGGATCGACTTTCTGCCCCGGCACGGCATCGAGGATGCCGGACACGACCACACGCTCATCGGGCTTGAGCCCGCTCTCGATCACGCGCATCTCGCCCGTCGTCTGGCCGAGTTGCACCCGGTGCTGCTCGACGATCCCATCGGGGTTGACGACGAGCACATAGCGGCCCGCCTGATCGCTGCCCACGGCGACCTCCGGGACCAACAGCGCCTGCTCGGCGCGCAGCGGCACCCGCACGCGAAGGAAATAGCCCGGCAGGAGCGCCTGTTTGGAATTCTCGAAGATCCCGCGCAGCGTTCCGGTCGATTGGTTGACGTCGGGGGACACGTAATCGAGCACGCCCTTGTGCGGATAGCCGGTCTCGGTCTGCAGGCCGACTTCGACCGCAACCTTGTTGATCAGCTCGGCGATAGTGACGCCGCGCTCCGCCATTTGCGCACGCACGCGTTGCACGTCACGTTCGCTCAAAACGAACCATACCCAGATCGGGTCGAGCTGCACGATGGTCGCGAGTTCGCTGGTGTGGTCGCCGCCGACCAGTTCGCCGACCGAAACCTTGCGCGCCGTCACGACGCCGTCGAAGGGAGCCGAAACCGTGGTGTAGCCGAGATTGATCTCCGCGGTCTGGGTCTGGGCCTGCGCCTGCAGCACGCTCGCGCGGGCGGTGTCGCGGGCGGCGCGTGCTCTGTCGAGATTGGCCTGCGTCGACACGTCCTTGGATTGGAGTTCCTGCTGACGCGTGAATTCGGCTTCGGCATTGACCAGCGTCGCCTTGGCGCCCTCTTCCGCGGCTTGGGCCTGTTCGAGCTGAACCTTGTAGGGCTCCGGCTCGATTACGAATAACGGCGTGCCCTTTTTTACGGCGGTGCCGTCCTGGTACTTGATCTCCTGCACGTAGCCTTGCACGCGCGCGACCAGCTTGACGGCATTGATCGACGCGGCGTTGCCGGTCGCCTCCAAATAAGGAGTGACCATCTGCTGCAAGGGCAGTTGGACGATCACCTTCGGCGGCGGGGGAGCGATGTAGCGATTTTCTTGGCCGCATGCCGTCAGCAGCATCGCCACGCACGCGACGGCCGGCAGCCGAGCCCCGGCCGCGCGCCACGGGCCTTTGAGGACGCGTCTCATCCTCGTCGTCTCCGCCACATCTGCCGGGAGCCGCCACTGTCCAGTCAACATGACCAAAGATTTGCCCTCGTCGCGTTGCCGCGGGAGGTTACGACGTGTTGCTGTTTTCGCGCCAGCCAATAGTTTAGCCGCGGCAAAAGGTGGCGCGCTCGAGCCAGCATCGCGACCCGAGCCACGCGGGGCTGACGTCAGGTTGAACTGACCGAACGACTGCAGATAACGGCGCTCGATCGTTTGCGCATTCGACGTGGTAGTGTACATCAGCGTGGCGAGGCGGCAAAGGTCGGCATGAGGACGAAACGATGCCCACGAGAGTGTCCGTTGGAAATCCGGCCATGAATACCTTGCGATATTTTCTGGCACTCGGTTTTCTCGCCTTATCGGCTGCGGCGCCGGCGTCGGCGCAATACACCTGCACCACCAATTACTGCATCAGCAGCCAGAGCATATCGATCCAGACCCCGCCAGAATGGCCGGCGGTCCCCATCGAGACGTGCTGCCGGACCCATTGGGGCGCTTTGCCCGGAGGAATCGACTGGAGCAATGGCGCTCCGGTCATGATCTGCACCGGCCGGGCGGAATACGTCACTGCGTTCCCGAATTGCGGAGACCCGAACAATCTGTCGCAACCGTTTCCTCTGGACTACGAGCGGCCGACATTCGCCATCGGCGTCGCCTGGCCCAATGCCAAGGATTATCGCTACGAAATGCAAAGCGTTCCGCTCGTCGACGGACCCGATGGAACGTGCGCCCAGTATTCGAATCGTCCCGGGCAAGTGACGAATTGGTGGGTGTACGAACTCAAGGAGCCCAAGCGCGGATCCTACGTGTTCACGGCCGCGGTGAGCTTTCAAAAGGGCGAGAAGGGCTTTTACGCCGTGCTCAACAACTGCAAGCTCAACCCGCCCTCTGCGGCAACGGCACAATAGCACCGGATTCGAACAAGCCGTTGACCGCCCCCGAGCCCCGAGCTATCCGGCACACAGCTCGGTCGCGCCTCAGACGCGCGACGGCTGGAGGATGCAAATGTTTCCGTCAGCGTTAGTTCTCACGCTCGGCGGCACGCTGCTGGTCGCTGACGGCGTTCCCGCGCTCAACGTCGAATCCGGCTGTCGCGCGGCGGCGAAGATGGGCGACAGCTTGAGCTTGGATACAAACTTGCGGCAATGCCTGGCGGACGAGAAAAGCGCGCGTGACGAACTCGAAAAACAGTGGACGCAGTTTTCCCCGACCCTTCGCGAACGCTGCGTTGCCACCACGGAAACGGGCGGATCTCCCAGCTACGTCGAAGTGCTCGTGTGCCTGCAGATGGGGCGCGACGCGGCGCAGATGGAAAAGTCCTTGGGTGGCGGCCGGCAAGGTAATTGAAATGACACAAACCATCCACGTAATCGTGATTTGCTGACGCATTCGCTCTGTTGGAGAGGTGCAGAGCGAGCGCGAACGACGGTGAATTCGGCCCGATCATCGTTCGCTTTGTGCGGTCGAGTTCGTTCGACATAGCGGTCGACGGCCGCGAATGAGCGCGGCGCCGCAATATCGACTGCATCACAGGAGCACAGCATGAAGGAAGCAGAGGTCAAAGCGCGCGCGTTTGCCATGCCGCTGACAAGCCCGGCTTACCCGCCGGGCCCTTATCGTTTCGTCAACCGGGAATTCATGATCATCACCTATCGAACGGACCCGGACAAATTGCGCGCGGTCGTGCCGGAGCCGCTCGAGGTGGACGAGCCGCTCGTCAAATACGAATTCATCCGCATGCCGGATTCCACCGGATTCGGCGACTACACCGAAACTGGACAAGTCATCCCCGTGCGCTTCCGCGGCCGCAAGGGCGGCTACAGCCATTGCATGTTCCTCAACGACGAGCCGCCGATCGCAGGCGGGCCCGAGCTGTGGGGATTTCCGAAAAAATTGGCCAATCCGACGCTCCACGTCGAGATCGATCAGTTGGTCGGCACGCTCGACTACGGCCCGGTTCGGGTGGTCACCGCCACCATGGGATACAAGCACAAAGCCGCCGACGCGGCTGCGATCCGGGCCTCGCTTGCGGCGCCGAATTTTCTGCTCAAGATCATTCCCCACGTCGACGGCAGCCCGCGCATCTGCGAGCTCGTCGAATATTATCTCGAGGAGGTGACGCTCAAGGGCGCGTGGACCGGCCCGGCGGCCATTTCACTCACCCCGCATGCGCTTGCGCCTGTCGCGGAGTTGCCCGTGCTCGAGGTCGTCTCGGCGGTTCATCTCATTTGCGATGTCACGCTCGGGCTCGGCAAGGTCGTCTACGACTATCTCCAGCCCGCTGCGAAGCGGGAGGCGGCTCCCAAGCCGGCCACCGCGGGAGTAGCGTAACATGCGTCTCAAGGACAAAGTCGCCATCGTGACCGGCGCCGCCAGCGGCATCGGTAAAGAGATTGCCAAGACCTTCGTGCGCGAGGGGGCCCGCGTGGCGATCGCCGATTTGAATCAAAAGGCCGCCGATGCGGCCGCTGGCGAACTCGGCGATACGCGCAAGGCGCTCGGCGTCGTCATGGACGTGACGAACGAACAGCAGGTAGAGGCGGGCGTAGCCCGCACCGTGGAGCAGTTCGGAAAGATCGACGTGCTCGTGAGCAATGCCGGCATCCAGATCGTCGCTCCGCTCGATGAATTCAAGTTCGCGGACTGGAAAAAGCTTTTGAGCATCCATCTCGATGGCGCGTTTCTCACCACCCGCGCCGTGCTGCAGCGCATGTACAAGCAGGGCACCGGCGGAAGCATCATCTATATGGGATCGGTGCACTCGAAGGAGGCATCGCTTTTGAAGGCGCCCTACGTCACCGCCAAGCACGGACTGATCGGGCTCGCCAAGGTGGTGGCGAAAGAAGGCGCGAAGCATGGCGTGCGCGCCAACGTCATTTGCCCCGGCTTCGTGCGCACCCCGCTGGTCGACAAGCAGATCCCCGAACAGGCCAAGGAGCTCGGCATTTCAGAGGCCGAGGTCATCAAGAACGTGATGTTGAAGGACACGGTCGACGGCGAATTCACCACGGTTCAGGACGTGGCGGAGACGGCGGTGTTTTTTGCCGGGTTCGAAAGCAATGCACTGACCGGGCAGTCGCTGGTGGTGAGCCACGGCTGGTTCATGCAGTAAAGGAAGCGCGCAGTCCGCGAGACGAAAGGAAGATGTGCCGCAAAAAAGCCATTCTCGGCCGACCGCGCGCCCGCTGAGAATGGTCTTTGCCGGCCTCGCCTTCCAGGCTGCTCGACGGATGGCAGGGCAATACGGCAACGGCTTCAATCAGTTGTTCTGGCGCCACCGCGCGTCGGTCGCGAGCCCGGCGCGCTGCCGGAACAATTCCCTTTCTCAAAGGCCGATTTTGAACCTCTGCACCCTCAACCGCGACTAATAGAGACGCAAACCACCCACCCGCCCCCGATATGGGAGTGGACAAGAGTGGATGCGGCTTTCAGGGCGAGGTGCGTCATGAGTGTACAAAGCAGACATGTACAAACCAGACATTGGCTCGACTACGACCCGGTGGCCTTGCTGATCCTGGTCGTGGGAATCGGCGCGGTGGCACTGCTCGCGCTGAGCATTTAAGTCCGTTTTGAACGGCGGCCGAGTCCATCTCGGCCTTCCGCTGTCCGCAGCGCCTAGCGGCGCCCGTCATGCCCGCGCTTGTCGCGGGCATTCGCGTCTTTATCGCGGCTTAGCCTTCCAAACTAGTCACGCGAATCTAAAGTTCGCCGCATAATGTTCGCTGCGCTTTGTGGCAGAAGCATTTAACTGAAGCCAGGATTTGGTCGGCAGATTTGGTCCATTTGAAGGGCCTGGGATTTTGGTTATGCCGCTCGATGAAAGAACGGATATCGGCTTCGAGTTGGCTGACGGAGGTATGAACACCGCGCCGGAGCCGCTTTCTGGCTCAAGGCAAATGCGGTCCTCAGTTCGATGTTTGCGATTGGAATGCTGGCGATGGCCTTGGCGGGTCTCAACTCTGAGGGACGACCCGATGGGGCGACAGAACTCTCAATTGTCACTGCGTCGAAATGAGCCTTCTCACGCGCCGGCCGCGCTTGCCCCGAAAGGGCCAGGCGTAGCCAACCTGCTAATGGTAGCCTGGCTCACGCCCTCTGCAGAATGTTGGCCATTTGGCGCGCCCTTCATTGGCCGTCGCGAGCCGTCCGGAAGCATTTTAAGGCCAGGCGACTTTGCGAGAAGGGGAGGATCAAGATGTTCAGCCAGGCTCGAGCATCTGTGTGGCTTATTATTGGGACATTCGGATGTTTGTCGCAGTTCGGTTCAACTTCTGTTGGCGGAGAAGAGGCGTGGCGGGCGCAATGGGTCGATGCGAAAATCTGTGCAGAGACTTTGCCCTACATCCAGATGTCGAAGGATGTATACGGCGATGAGGCAGGGCCTGAAATTCCGCAGGGTTGGAGGCGATTGGACAATTGGGAAGCAGTATTTAGGAAGGCCGGCAGCGCAAATCTGATTGAAGACGCCAAAGCATCCAGATTTTACGCCGCTGTTTATAGGAATGTAAGCGATAAAAGCCATACCATTGGTGAAATAGCGATCATCTATCGCGGTACTGAAGGCCTCAACGATTGGAAGGGATGGAAAACAAATTTCGATGCGTGGCGTGGAAAAGTCCCAGCACAGTACGACTACGCCCTTACCTTTGCTCAGAGTGTGAAGAAGCTCTATCCAAAGGTACCTGTGACTGCGGCAGGTCATTCCAAGGGAGGCGGTCAGGCGACTTACGCTTCGCAGAAAACCCTTGGCATCCACAAAGTAATAACAATCAATTCTGCGAGACCTCCTTTCGTGGATCAACCGAACAGGCGTGTAACACAGACAAACGTGATCATACCCGGCGAAGTCATTGGCGACCCAACCTCAGGCTTGCCTATCGGCGGGCTGCTCCGCGGGATATATGTCGGTGTTAGGTTGACCACAGATCGTCCGACGCTGATCAAGGCTGGGGTGCTTGGGGATGCCATTAACGCCGCTAAGAGCGTTCACGATGCACACAGCGTGGAAGCTGTCATAGGCGGGATTCGAGAAGTCCTAAATCCGAAACCAAGTGCGCCCCATCAGTGAGTATGCCCTCGACGACTGCGCCCAGGAAAGCGCGACAAGGTCATCTTTGATCCCTTTAGCCATGGGCAATCTCTACCATGGGGGCGTACTCCAGCGTTGGGTACTGTTCCGTATGTCCTGCGCCCACGCTGGAACCGCACACCGAGTGCTGCTTACTGAATGGGACTCCACCCTCCCGGGGTGCTCAATTTCCTACCCGGCCCGCTGACAATTTTTGTCTACCTCCTGCTCTTTTGAGACGAGCGCCCCACCGGTGCGACGATGCCAAACTCGGCAAGATGCGCACGGATCGCATTGATCACTGCGGTCTGCTGGCGGATGAACAGATGGCGCGTGCGGTGAAGCATCAGGCAGCTCTGCTGCTCGAGCGTCTTGGTCGGCACGAACCGCATGTTTGCTGGTGACCGCTTCGCAAATGGCCTCAGCGTCCGCAGCATCATTCTTGTGTCGCTTGACGTAGGGCTTCACGTAGGCCGGCGGCATCAAGCGCACCGTATGACCAAGAGCCTGCAGTTCGCGCGACCAATGATGAGACGAGGCGCAGGCTTCGATACCAACGAGGCACGGCGGCAGCTTCTGAAAGAATGGCAAAACGTACCGGCGCTTAAGCCGGCGGCGAACGATTACATTACCTGCAGCGTCAACTCCGTGGATTTGAAAAACCGACTTGGCGATGTCGAGACCGATTGTCGTGACCGCTTGCATGTTTGGCTCCTCCGAATCGTGGGGGCCTCAACAGCACCCACATCCATGGCACTTCCGTGCCGGTGGAGGAGCCGTCCACAGCATCAAAAGCACATTCATGCATCGCAACAAATCGCCAGCATGGGTGGAGGGCTACTAGATCGTCTAATGGCGACGCGATCACTGTATAGGATCCGAGCCCTAGCCGTGGAGGTCTCTCCAAATGATCAACATAATTGTTGCTCTCTTGAGCGTGCTGCTCCCCTTCGTACATCTAGGCGTTAGCAGATATCCAAGGACCCGCGCCCGCGTTATTCACCTCCTACTTCTCTATGCCCTCGTCTTGGATGTTGGCGTCGGGGGCTTGGTGTTCGGGTTCATTCCTCATGTCTTCTTTGCCGACAAGGCAGCACAGCTTATCGGCTGGCCGCCGGGAAGTCCGTTCCAGTTCGAAGTCGGGATTCACGATGGGGCATGGGGACTACTGGGCTTCCTTAGTATTTGGATTGGCGGCTCGTTTTGGATCGCAACTGGCCTTGGATGGTCGGTTTTCATGCTTGGGGCCACATACGGCCACATCCATCAAACGATGCAAGAAGGAAACTATGCTCCCTACAATTTCCTGACAATCTTTTCAGACGGTTTCATAGCGGTTTGGCTGTTGGTGTTGCTGTATCTCTACTATCGCTTGGGAGGATTTGAGAAGCAGGACCAAACAGCGGGGCATGAGCGACAGACCGGGTGAAGGTTATCTCGTCAGATCGGCACCCTCATCAGGCGCGCGGCATGTCCGCTTTTGCCCCGATAGCAGATTCGCCCCAAGAGCGGATGTTCGGCCGTTGCCCGCGTTTATGAATACACCTACGGGCGATGTTTCACTTGACGTACCAAAGTGAGGCCCAAGCTATCGGGAATGCTTGGACTTTGGCTGCCGTGCGATTTTCTTGAAGGCTCGATCAGCGGCCTCTTCTGTCTCATCCGCCTCAGCTTCCCGCGCGGCTTCAATAAAGCGCTTGGATTGCGCAGGATCATCCGGTTTCGGCTTAGGTGCTGGGTGTTCTGCCGGAAACATCGCCGCCCTAAGACCTGGATGGCCTGGATGTACCCGGCCATGACGTCTGGATGAGCACGATACGTCAGAACGAAACGCGCAGCGCGCCCCCCTCACCGCACCGCCGTGCCGCCGCGGTTCCAGCCGCAACCGCCCTCGCCATAGATTTCGAAGCCGGAGTCGGTGACCACAACGGTGTCCTCGAGCTTGATGAATCCACGTTGCGGATGCTGCAGCGTGGTCTCCACCGACACCACCATTCCAGCTTCGAGCGGGCGCTCGGCATCGTAGGCGTCGTAGGGCACGGGACCTGTTGCGGTCAGGCGCGGCGCCTCGTGACTCACCAAGCCCATGCCGTGGGCGAGGAAATGCATGTGGTTGTGGTGCTTAGATTTCTGCACCAGCGGCTCGGCCGCGGCGTAGACCGCGCCGCCCATCACTCCCGCCTTGATGGGCTTCATCGCCGCGCGCTGAATGTGCTCGATCTCGGAGAGCAGATCCTCGAGTTCGGCATCGGGCTCGCCTTGAATCGCCATCCGACAGAGGTCGCCGATGTAGCCGTGGTAGTTGCCGCCGGAATCGAGCGAGAGGATATCGCCCTTGTTCCATTTATGGTCCGACGGCGCGCGGTTGAGGCTCGTGCCCGCC
>Ga0209239_1001711_pt1 | contig 13111 bp, 6 predicted proteins | sample GraSoi013_2_20cm_FD_185824 | JGI IMG/M metagenome (GOLD analysis project Ga0209239, IMG submission 185824) | Grasslands soil microbial communities from the Angelo Coastal Reserve, California, USA - Sample 10_02_2013_2_20cm (SPAdes) (version 2) | ecosystem: Environmental > Terrestrial > Soil >...
GACGGGCGTCACGCGGCCCCCCCCCCCGCCGCCGGACGGCGCGATCGCGATCACCGACGGTACGGCCACGGCCTCGGACGGCGTCTGCGACTCGTAGTTGGACTGCCCCACGAGCAGCGTGCTCCCGCCCTTGCCGTCTGGCAGGGGCAGAACGGTTGTCTCGTCGTAGCGCGCGGGAGGGAGGTGGAGATCGACGCGGGCGAGCCGGCCGTGGTCGTTGCGGTAGTAGGCCAACGAGCCGCCCCGTCCCGAGGTGATCAACAAGTCCTCGGCACCGTCGCCGTCCACGTCGTACCACGAGACGCCCGGGCCGAGCTGGCTGAGCGCCTGCGGCAAGAGCGGCTGCCGGGCCCAGTCATTGAACGGCGTCTCGACGTGCCGGTGACCGAGCTGGCCCGACACGTCGCCGAACCATGGGGCCGGGGGCTCGGGGTTGGGGGCTCGGGCAGGCGCGACCCGCAGTGATTCCGAGCGCAGGACCGAGGAGTTTGGCGGCTCGCTGATCTCGTACTCGCGATTCGGCTTGACCCCGTGAATCACCGTGTGCCCGCCGCGCCGCCAGTCGACCTCGATGGTCAGGTCCTGGGACGTGCCGGTCGCGAACGTGTACAGCGGATCCGATCCCGACAGGTACGTCCCGCCGAGCACGACCTCCTTCTGCTGCACCGGCACCGGTCCCCCCAGGACCCGGATCTTGGAGCCGGCGCCGGACGTGTTCGGTGCCCTCCCGCGGAGCCGCACCGCCACCCGGGGGGCGCTCGCGAGGTTCTGGAACATCGCGGCGGGCCCGTCCAGGCGGTTGACGACCACGTCCAGCGCCCCATCCCCGTCCAAGTCCGCGGTCGCCATACCGTGCGAGATGGCATCCGCGCCGGCAAACCCCCACTTGGCGCCGGCATCGCTGAATGTGAGGTCCCCGTTGTTGCGAAAGGCCACGTTCTTCGTGGCCAGCCTCGGGAACAGCGCGAGCTCGCGACGCCACTCGAGCCCCGTGAAGGTCGCCCGAATGCGCTCCCACGTATCCGCGTCCATCACGTCCCACAGGTGGCCCGTGGTCGCCAGGACGTCTTCGTACCCGTCCAGGTCAACGTCGAGGAACAGGGCGTCCCACGACCAGTCGGATGCCTCGATCCCTGCGTAGCCGGCGATCTGCGCGAACGTCCCGTCCCCTCGGTTCCACAGCAGCGTGTTGCGCTGCCACTGGGGGCGGTCGTCGATCTGTCCGACCAGTTTGGGCAACGGCGTGTGGGTGGGGACTTGGGTCTTGCGGCGTGGCCCGCGACCCAGCATGTCGACCACCAGGATATCCACGTTGCCGTCTCGATCCACGTCCGAGAAATCGACCGCCATCGAAGAATTGCTCGTGTTGCGGACCGCGAGGCGCGGCACGGCACGAAACGTCCCCGTGCCGTCGTTGAGCCAGAACATGTCCGGATCCTCGAAGTCGTTGCACACGTACAGATCGGGCGCGCCATCGCCGTCGATGTCGGTGAACTTGGCCGATAGCCCGAAGTACTCCGGCGCGGCGGCCAGCGGTTTGCCGGCCTCGTCGCGGAAGCGGCCGGAAGTCCACGGGACGAGGGTGAAGCGCCCGGTGCCGTCGTTCAGATAGAATGCGTCCGGGTCGGCGCGTTGCTGCATCGACACGAGGTTGTATTCGGGACGGTCCACCACCCGATAGTCCTTCCGGAACTTGGGGACGACCTCGAAGCGATGGGGGCCGACCTCCCGGACCACCTGATTGAAGGAGCGCTCTTGCGGCGGATAGATGTCCATCGCGGACCGCGTCTTGTAGTTGGCGACGTACAGGTCGAGGTGGCCGTCGCCGTCCACATCGGTCAGCGTCATGGTCATGCTGCCGCTGGGGGCGCCGAGCCCGGCCTGGACGGTACGCTCGGTGAACACGCCGTGGCCGTCGTTGATGAACAACGCCACTCCCCCGCCGAGCGTGCTGACCAGGAGGTCCAGGTCGCCGTCGCCGTCGACGTCGGCGAAGACGGCGCCGGTCGAGTGGCGGCCGGCCATCGCGACGCCCGCCGACGTGGTGATGTCCTCGAAGCGCCAGTCGCCCAGGTTGCGGTACAGCGCATTCGAGCCCTGGTTGCTGGTGAGGTAGATGTCGGGGCGGCCGTCTCCATCCACGTCCCCCAGCGCCACGCCGCCGCCCTGCGCCAGGTGACGGTTCCAGAGCGCGCTGTCGAGCGTGATGGTGTTGGTGAATCCAATGCCGGTGCGTGACGGGAGCAGCTCGGCGAAGCCGGGGCCGCCCCGGGCCGGTACGCTCAGCGGGCGCCAGCGGTAGCCGGGCTCAGCTTGCCATTGAGGGCCGCGCGGCGCCGGGCGGCAGCCGCCATTGACGATCAGCGCCAGGCCGCAAACGAACAGGCGCGTCGGGAAACGACGCGCCTGTCGAAAAGGGAACGCCCGCAGGCTATCTCACAAGCTTCACGGCTTCACCTTCATTGAACCCGTCCCACTGACCCCTACGATCTTGGCCGTGATCGTCACCGTACCGGCGGCGCGGCCCGTTACTTGGGCGGTGTTGCCCGGTGCCACGCCCAGGGTTGCTTGGGCTGTGTCTGCGTTGCTCACCTTCGCCAGGGCGGTGTCGCTGCTGGTCCATATCGTGAAAGCGGCCGTCAGCGTGTCCCCGGCCGCGTCTAAGGGCCACGCTGTAAGGGTCACCGTGCTGTCCACCCTCACGCTATCTGTCGCCGGGGTCACGTGCACTGTGGCCACAATCAGCAACGAGTCCACCGTGATGGCGGCCGAATTGCTCTTGCCCTCGATGGCGGCGGTGATGGTCGTCGACCCCAACGTCAAACCCCTTACTTTGCCGTTTTGGCCCACCCTCGCCACGCTTGGGGCGCTGCTCGTCCAGTCCACCGTCTGACCGGTCTGGATGACAGACAGCACATTGCCGTTAGCGTCCTTCAGCACGGCCGCCAACTGTGCTGTAGGGATGACCAACATGGTATCGCCCCCCAGCGCAGTGTCCAACGCCGGCACCATCGTCACCGAGGCGACGACCGGTGGTGTTGCGGTCGTGTTGTCACTGCTACACGCAGCGATAATCGCCGCGGCAGCGACCAGCCCAACAAGTACCTTCCTCATGCATTGCTCCCTTCAGTTGTTGTGTCGGGCTCCTGTCGTCCCCCCCGCAGCAACACATCGCCCGGGGGGGACGCGCTGGTCCACAGGAAACTCCCGCTGCCGCGCTATTGCAGGCTCCTCAGCAGCCGGCTCGCGCGCATGGAAGCTTGCCGCGCCTGATACATCTGCGTCCAGATCTGCGGCGCGCTCTGCATCAGGAGTGCGGCGCTCGACCCCGGAGCGGACGCGCTGCTGTTGGGTGGGCTGCTGCCGCCCCATGTGTAACACGTGCCGCTACAAAGCTTCAGCACGCCGAGCTCCTGCGCGGGTACCGGCATCTCGTGCGGCGTCAACGGCTCGAGGTTGTCGATCCTCCGCTGGTTATAGAAGGGAGCGTTGTTCGAGCCCATGAGCTCGACGTCCTGCTCGTACTGGAGCTTCTTCAGCAGATCGGCGTCCCCCGCCGTGGCGGCCGGGAGGCCACCGCGCGCGTGCCCCAGGCGATCGGGACCGACGCGAGTGTTATTGATGAGCGCGGCCGCGGTCGCGAGGTCGGCGGGTCCGCGGATCAGGGCTTCCGCCCAAATCAGATCGTTCTCCGCCGCGAGCACCATCGGGGCGTCTCCTGACCCCGTGGATTCGCCCTGGGGATTGTCCCCGCACGTGGTCAGGCTGTCGTACCGCACCTGTCCCACGGCACTCTGGTGCCAAGCGCCACGCGTCTTGTTGCCAAACTCCTTCGTATGAGTCCACACGTAGTCGTACCCGCCGTTGCCGGTGGTATCCGGATACGCCCGCAGGATCGAAGCGGCGTATGCGGCCGGGCCGCGGTACGTCCCGTCGCCCAACCGCTTGTCGGGCGAGGCAGGATTGTGATTCAGGTTGACATCCCACGGGTCCGGTTGCGAGGCCGCATCCATCATGTGAGCGACGCGGGTATGCGCCCGCATCGTGGTCATGTCGTTGCTCCACACCTTGAGGAAGTCGCACCACGAGGTGCAGGCATCCTGGTGGAACGTCAAGTTGAACGGTTTCGTCCCGGAGCTGATGCCCTTGGATGCGTAGCTGGCCACACGAGCCCAGTCTACCGTCGCGTTTTCGGCAGCATCGCGGGGGAAATACGCCAGCAGCCGCGCCGCCATCGTGTTCGCGATCCGCGCGACCTTGAAGTTGTCGTAGTCGACCGCGGGCCCACCGAACCAAGGCCCGCCCGGAACGGTGAAGGTGTCGGCGGCCGCCTGGGCGATGGCTCGATCGAGCAGCGCCAGGGCCGTGTCGCGGAGCGTGCCTCGAGGCTTGAGCGTCACGTGCACCAACCCGTTCGCGTCGACTGGCGTGCTATCCGTTACAATGTACCCCTGATCGTAGTTCAAGGCGATGCCGCTCAACGCCAACCCTTGCGTGAGGGTCGCCATCGTCTCCACCATTGGGGCGCCGGGAACCTGGTCTTTCAGCTTTACCCTGATAGCGACCAACGCGTCGTTGGCCGACGACAGGGCGGCATAGTACCCGTACCACATGGCCTCGATCTGGGTCCGCTCCGCCGCCGCAAGACTGTTCGCCCACGCCGCCCGCGGGTACGCCGGGCCCTCGGTCAGGTTGCCACAGGTCCCCGCGGGATACCCGCCCGCCGCCCAGGCGGTGGTACATCCGGTATAGTAGCGGATGTGGAAGTTGTTCCACATCGCCACGTGGCTTCGTGCCATGACCGACATGGTCAAGGCCGGATACTGATCTTCCCCGAAGCCACCTTGCGAGGTGAGATACCACGTCTGGAACGCGCCCTGCGCGACGCTGGGAATGCTGTTCGGATCCCCGAGCGCGCGCCGGCGGTCCGGATCGTTCGGGTTCGCAATATTGAGCGTGTCACACGCCCCCACGAAGACCAAGGCAACGAGGCCCACGATCTCCGGGATTCGCTTGCTGATACGCATAGCAGTAGTCTCCTCAGAGTTCGGTTCGCGGGTCAGAAGTTGATCTCCATGAAGCCGGTAAACGTCCGGAAGTTGGGATACGAGAATCCGTCAAACCGGAACGAGTACGGGTCGCCCGACAGGCCGGCCACCTCGGGATCGTATCCGGAGTACTTGGTGAAGGTAAAGAGATTGCGCCCGATCACGCCGATCCGCAGGCTGTTGACGCCCCAGCCGAGCTTCTCGAGCGTGCCGCGGCCGATGGTGTAGCTGACGTTCAGCTCCTTGATCTTCACGTACGTGCCCGATTCGACGAAGTAGTCGATGGGGTTGATGCCGTTGTACAGGCCCTGGTAGTAGGCAATCGGCTTCTTCCCGGTGCTGTAGGGGCAATGCTTCGGGTCGGTAGTGCCGGCGCAATCTGCCTGGGGCCTGCTTACCTGGTCGTACAGGCGGTCGCGATACTCGAAGAACGGCCATTGCCGCGTGCCGTTGTAGATGCTCCCGCCCTGCACCCAGTCTACCAGCACGTAGGCGGTGAAACTCTTGAACCGCACGTTCGACGTGAAGCTCGCGTTGAAGTCGGGGTTGACGTCCCCGATCTTGACGATCGGCTCCCCGGCCTTGTTCACGTACGTGAGGAATTTCTCGTTGGCGGTGTGGTAGCCGCTCTTCCGCACCACGTAGCCGTCCTCGTTGACAATCAGGCTGTCCGGGCACCAGGTCCCGGGACACGCCGGCGACTTGCTGGGATCGTCGTACAGCTCGTTGATGCTGCGGACGATCCTGGTCCCGTACATGACCCCGAACGTCTCACCCGGGGCGATCCTGAAAATCTGCGTGACGTCCGTACTGCCGGCGTAGCTCGGCCCCGTCAGGAACGGCGCCGGGTTGAGCGAGGTGATATATTGGCGCGTCCGGTCGGCCGCCACGTTGAACTGCCATGACAGCTCCGGGCGGTCCGCGAGAATCACCCGCAACGACAGCTCGTGGGTCTTCCCGAGCAGCGACGCCGCGTTCTGCCACTGGTACCTGTAGCCAGCGGCGGCCGAGAGGGGCACCAGGATGATCTGGTCGGTGGTGTTCTTCCGGGAGTAAGAGTAGTCGAGCGAGAAGCGCGACAAGAAGTCGATGTTAGCGCCAAGCTCCATCTCGCCGGAGTGGGCCGGCTTGAGCCCGGTGTTACCGAGCGTGACCTTGGTGAGCTTGCCTCCCACGTTGGCGAACGTCTCATACTGCGCCGTGAAGCTGGGACGCAGCCCCGCGGTCCCATAGGACGCCCGCAGCTTGAACTCGTCGATCCCGTTGATGTGGAAGTCTTGCGAGAGACGGTAGGCCCCCGACGCCCGGTAGTACGTCTGCCACCGGCTCTCCTGGCCGAACAGCGAGGACCCGTCCCACCGTACCAGGCCGTCCAGAATGTAGCGATCATTGATGTCGAAGTTCGAGACGACGTAGTAGTTCTTGTTGCGGATCGTGAGATTGTGGGAAAAGGGCGATAGCGTACTGAAATCGACCGCGTTGAACTCGGGTGTGGCCACGACCGTAAACGCCTTCCCCGTATCACCCAAGCTCCGCGCCGTCTGATCTTCGTAGATATACGCGGCCTTAGTGGTGTTGCGAATCCGCACGCCGCCCAAGTTCAAGTTCCGCGTGCTCGTGAGTGTGACGCCGGTGTTGAAGGTCCGGCCGCCGCTGTCGATCTTCACCAGCGAGCCCGTCGTCGCGACGCCGGACGAGTTCAGGAAGTTCTTGGGCGTCTCATCCGTGAAATTCGACGATTCCTCGTCGTAGTTGTAGTTCCCTTCGAGCGACAGCCAGTCGAAGATCCGGTAGGTCGTCTTCGCATACCCCGTGATCCGCGTGCGATCGGTGGTCAGGTGCTCGTTCGCCAGCGTGTACAGGGGGTTGGCGGCGTTGGGCAATTGGTGCGGGATCACCGCCGCGTACGGCGTGCCGTCCGGGTTCGGGGCGAACAGGTTGATGTACGGCTCGATGAACGTCACCGCGAAGAACGGCGCCCCGGGGCCCTCGGCGACCTTGTTGTTGGTCGACTTGCCGAAGAAGCCGCCCACCGACAGATCCATCCTCGGTGTCAACGACTGATCCACGTTCAAGCGGAAGTTCTGGCGGTTGTACCCCTGGAGCAGCCGGAGCACGCCGTCCTGCTTCGTGTTCTCGAAGGAGACATTGTAATTCGTGTTGGCGCGCCGCTGTCCGATCGAGATGTAGTTGGTGTAGAACGCGCCGTGCGTCAGCAGGGCCGTCTGCGCGTCGTATACCGGCCGGTTGTAGGCCGTGTAGGGCACATCGGCGACCCCGCTAGGCTTGATGCTCGGCAGGTCGAGGGGACCGATAAAATCGCCGTTCGCGGCGATGAAATCCCCGTTATGGACCACGTTGCCGGCCCCGTCGGTGTACGTCCCGATCGTGTCGACCACGTACGGGTGCGCCAGCGACGTCGGGATCGTCTTCGGGCGGACCGACTGGCCGTACTCGTTCCGGACCGTCACGGCGAGCCGGCCGTCCGCGAGCTTGTCACCACGCTTCGTGAAGATCTGGATCACGCCGTTCGCGGCATCGGAGCCATACAGCGACGATGCTGCGGCTCCCTTCACGAGCTCGACGCGATCGATGTCCTGCGAGTTGATGTCGGCGAGCCCGTGCCGCGTGATGGTGCCATCGACGATGATCAGCGGACCCGACACATTGGTGGATGGGCAGGGTTGGCTGGTGCAGGCCGACTTACTGGTGAGCGCGGTGGCGGAGCGCAGGCGAATGATCGGCTCGCCGCCGGGCGCGCCGCTCGCGTCGATCAGCCGTACCCCGGCCACCTTCCCTTCGAGTGACCCCAGGGCCGACACCGCCGGCGCCTCCTGCAGCTGAGACCGGTCCACTTGGCTGATAGCGAAGGGGACTTTCTTGATCTCGGTCCCTCCCGCTGTACCGGTCACGACGACCACGTCGAGCGTCATTGGATCGAACTTGAGCTCGAAGTCCTGCGTCTGAGTCCCCGGCGTGAGCGTGATCTGCTTCGTGCCGGCTTGGTATCCGATGTAGCGCGCACGCAGCGTCACGGTCTGTCCCTTGGCTTTATCCGCCGGGACGGTGAGGGTGTAAGTGCCGGATTGGGCGGTCCCAGCGGAGATGCCGAGCCCCTCGACGAGGACGGTAGCGCCCCCCAGAGCTTCGCTTCCCCTGCCCGTGACCTTCCCGGTGATCACCGCGGATTGCGCCTGCGCGTCGCCCGACACGGCGCTCAGCAACGCGAGCAACGCGCCGGCACAGACGGCTAGGCCGAACGTACGACGCTTCATAATGGTTCCCTCCCGTTCTGGGAAATGAACACCACTCCCCCGCTCGAATCCCTAACGGCCCGAGCTTGGGGCATGCGAGTCTATACTGCACCCCCCCCGGGAAGTCCGCAATACCGCCCCCGGGGCGGGCTTTCGGGCCCGAGAATCCGGCGTTACCTTAGCGGTAAGCTCAGCAAACCCAAGCCTATGGCCACTAATCGCCCCCCCCTCCCTCGGTTCCGGGCGGCCCTCCCACTCGGCTTCCCCTACTTGTGCCTTGGCTACCTGTGCCTGAGCGTCGCTCCGGCGGCGGCCAACGCCGGGCTCGGACAAGAGGCGGCGGCGCCACACACCGACTCCAGTGCCATCATCGGCGAGCTCGAAGCCGAAGACACGCACGAGCCCATCAGGCGTGCCCAGGTTTATCTCGCCGGTACGGCGTTCGCCACGACCACCGACTCAGTCGGACGGTTTGCCTTCAGCGATCTGGACGCCGGGGTTTTCATGATCGAGATCCGCGCGGTCGGGTTTGCCCCCGGCACGTGGCGCGCGCCGCTCAAGGCGCATCAGGTGCTGACGCACCACTTCGAACTGGAACGCCTTCCCTACGAGCTCCCCGAGGTCGTGGTCAAAGGGAAGGGGCCCCTGTCCGTACGCCGCTTCGCGGACTTCGAGCGGCGGCGCCAGTCGGGCCTGGGAGCGTTCCTGACCCAGGAGCGCATCGAGCGCGCCAACACCGCCTCGTTGGTGGACGTCCTCGCCACGGTGCGCGGCGTCAAGCAGGTGTGCATTTCGAACGAATGCGTCGCCAAGATGGTCCGGTCGCCACCGGGGTGCTACCCGCAGTATTACCTCGACGGCAACGAGTCGTCCTCCTACTTCGCACGGCTCACGCCGCCGCAGGACGTCAAGGGCGTCGAGATTTATCGTGGTTCGTCCGAGACGCCGGGCGAGTTTCAAGGGAGCAACTCCGGCTGCGGCGTCATCGCCATCTGGACCAAGTCGGCCCCCTAACGCCACGCGGGGTGAAACCCGCCGGCTTCGCGCGACACACCCGGCTGCTGTTCGTCGGGCTGCTCGCGCTCGTTGCCTGCCAGTCGAACGGGCGCGAACGCCAGTCACCGGGCGCGCACGCGTGGCTGATCGAGCGCGCCCGCCAAGAACGCGAGCTGGCCGCCCGCTCGAGTGTCGTGCACGACTTTGGCTTCACTGACGGGCGCGCGGCCAGCGGCATCAGCTTCGAGAACCACGCGGTGGACGACGCGGGCAAGGCGTACAAGAAGGTCCACTACGATCACGGGACGGGACTGTGCGCGGCGGACGTCGATGGCGACGGCCTCCCCGACCTGTACTTCGTCACGCAGCTCGGGACCAACGAGCTGTGGAAGAACCTCGGGGGTGGTCGGTTCGCGAACATCACGGATGAGACGGGCCTCACGATGCGCGACGCCGTCGCCGTGGGTTGCGCGTTCGCCGACATCGACAACGACGGCGATCCCGATCTGTTCGTGACCACAGTGCGGCACGGCAACCGCCTGTTCGAGAACCTGGGCGGCGGGAAATTCCGCGACATCACCGCGCAGGCGGGCGTGGGGTACGTCGGCCACTCATCGGGCGCGGTGTTCTTCGACTACGATGGCGACGGGCTGCTCGACCTCTTCGTGACGAACGTGGGCGTCTACACCAGCAACACCAAGGGACCGGGAGGCTATTACGTCGGCCTCCCCGACGCGTTCCACGGTCACACGCACCCCGAGCGCGCCGAGACGAGCATCCTCTACCACAACCTGGGGGGCAACCGGTTCGAGGACGTCACGCGCCGGGTGGGGCTCCTCGACTCGAGCTGGAGCGGCGACGCGACGGTCATCGACGTGAACGACGACGGCTGGCCCGACCTCTACGTCCTCGACATGCAGGGCGAGAATCATCTGTGGCGCAACGCGGCCGGCAAACGATTTCACGACGCGACACGGCAGTACTTTCCCAAGACGCCCTGGGGCGCGATGGGCGTGAAGGCGTTCGACTTCAACGGAGACGGACGCCTCGACCTGCTCGTCACCGACATGCATTCGGACATGTGGGTCAACATCCCGCCGGGTGACTGGGCGGCGGAGGCCCGCAAGGCCGACACCCTCCCGGCCCCCGTCGATTTTTTCCCGACGGGCAAGAGCCGGTTCATCTTCGGGAACGCCCTGTTCGCGAACCAGGGGGGCGGGAGGTTTGCCGAAGTCTCCGATTCAGTCGGCGTGGAGACGTACTGGCCCTGGGGACCGAGCGTGGACGACCTCAACGCCGACGGCTGGGACGACATCTTCATCACCGCGGGCATGAACTTCCCGCATCGCTACGGGATCAACTCCGTGCTCCTGAACGAAGACGGGCGGCATTTCCTTCCCAGCGAATTCCTGCTCGGCGTCGAGCCGCGCCCGAACGGCGTCACGGATCAGGTCTGGTTCACCCTCGACTGCAACGGAGCGGACCGCGGGCAGTTCTTCTGCGCCGCGTGCAAGGAGCCGGGCGGGGTCGAAGCGGGGTGTCGGTTTGACGCCGCTGGGAAGCTGACGATGATGGCCGCGCGCGCCAGCCGCTCCGCGGTCCTGCTCGACCTGGACGGGGACGGCGACTTGGACATCGTCACCAACGAGTTCAACGCGGGGCCGCAGGTACTCCTCAGCGACCTCGCCCAGCGACACGCCGTCCACTTCCTCAAGATCCGGTTACGCGGGACGAGATCGAACCGCGAAGGGCTGGGCGCGCAAGTCACCGTGGTGCTGCCCGACGGCCGACGTATTCTCAAAGCTATGGACGGCAAGTCGGGTTACCTCTCCCAAAGCGACTTGCCCCTCTATTTCGGTCTCGGAGCGGCGGATCACGCGGCCTCGGTCGAGGTCCGCTGGCCATCGGGGACTCGTCAGACGCTCAGCGGGCCCATCTCCGCCGGAGGGACGGTCGAGATCGTGGAGCCGTAGCGGTTCGCTACGGCGCCCCGACAGAGCGAGACGCTTCCGCGAGCCCGGGAAGGCCCGGGTCGGCGCGATGCCAGATCTCCCGCACCTCGCGGTACGCCTGGGCGGCGGTCGCGCGGTCCCCCGCCGCCGCTGCGGCGCGGCCCAAGCCCAGGAGCGACAACGCGCGTTTCGGCGCGAGCGCGAGGGCGCGTGCGAACTCACGCTGCGCCTCCGCCGCACGCCCAGCCTCGAGCAGCAGCTCACCGAACAACTCATGCGCCGGCTTCACGTCGGGCGGCGGCCCGAACTCGGCCGGCATCCGGTCCTCGAGCACCGTGGCCTCGCGTATGAGACGCACCGCCTCGTCCGTCGCACCGCCCGCCTGCCGCAGCAATGCCTGGAGCTCCAGCTGAACGATGTCCGGGACCTCGTCTCGTTCGTGGCCCGGCGCCGGCGGAGCCCGGTTGCCGTTGAGGGTCACGAGGTCGACGAGGGCGCGCTCGGCCCCTGCCCGCTCGCCGCGTTTCAGCGCACTGAGCCCGAGGGTGAGCAGGTCCACCGCCGCATCGCGCGCACGTACAGCAGTCAGGTCGATGTCCCACCGCAGGCACGGGCAGTCCCATCGCTCGCTGTTCACGACGTATTCGGCGCGCATCTGCGCGAGCACTGCGCGCCCGCGCAGGCCCTTCTCCGCGTTGCGGCGCATGAGCTCGAGGTGGCGCTGGGCGGTGTCGTATCGGCCCTGCTGCAGATATCCGTAGCCCAGCCATTGGGTGTAGTGGTTGGGAGCCCAGTTTGCCCGGTCACGCCCGGAGGCGAGCTCGTTCTGCGACACGACTTCATCCCACATGCCGAGCGCCAGGAAGATGTGCGTCGGCATGTGCTGCGCGTGGGGGGCATCGGGCGCGATTCTGGAGTACGCCCGGGCAGCCGGGAGTCCCAGCGCCGCATGGGTGGCGTCGTCGTAGCAGTGAATCAGGAGGTGTGCGGCGCCGGGATGGTTCGGGTTGTCCCGGAACACTCGTTGGGCGATCGCGGCGGCGCGGAGGTACGTCGGAACGTCGCGAACGCCCTGGCTCAGGCCGAGCAGCGAGACGCCATACAGCACCTGGGCCTCGCGGTCCGTCGGGAAGGCCGCGACCAAGCGCTCCATGGCCTTCGAGTATGCCGTGTCCCGCGCGGCCTTCGCGCCGTCGCCGTACAGCACTTCGACGGCGTCGAGGTACTCCTGCTCGCGGAGCGTGGGCGCCTTGTCCCGCCGCGCCTCCGCCGAGGGGCCAAGCCTCTGGAGCACGGCCCGGGCGGCGGTGCGGTCCTGTTCGTCCCAGACCGGGTGCGTGTACGTGAGCGCCTCGCCCCAGTAGGCCAGGGCGAATCGAGGGTCGATCCGCTGCGCCTCGCGGAACGCCTGGGCCGCGTCCCGATACTCGAAGCTGTGCAGCAGCAGGACGCCACGGATGAACGATGCCTGCGCGGCGGGGGCGCCCGACGTCGGGAAGTCGATCGCCCCGAGATGCGGCGTCTGGGCCGCCATCCCCGCGGCCGCGGCGACGCTCGCCAGCGTCACCAGACTCAGCAACGGACCTCGCATGCTCACGAATCTACGACGCAGGGGCGGCGGGAGGTAGGCTATCGACTGCGTGCGGCGCCGTTCGATCGGAGGACGGCACGGGCGGCCTCGGGGTAGATGCCGATCGCGTGGCTCCGAAAATACAAGGCAAACTGTTTCGTCGGAGTGTTGATCTCGATCGCTTTCGATCTGCGGTTCGGCATATGGCAGTCGATGCAGGCGGTCGTGAGTCGCTCTCCGATCTCGGTGGCCATCGGATGCTGGCTCGTCTCATGACACGCCAGACACTTC
>Ga0209239_1001712_pt1 | contig 13106 bp, 14 predicted proteins | sample GraSoi013_2_20cm_FD_185824 | JGI IMG/M metagenome (GOLD analysis project Ga0209239, IMG submission 185824) | Grasslands soil microbial communities from the Angelo Coastal Reserve, California, USA - Sample 10_02_2013_2_20cm (SPAdes) (version 2) | ecosystem: Environmental > Terrestrial > Soil >...
GGAAGATCTCCCTGCGTCCCTTCGAACGCTTGGGCCATCTCCTTCACGACGTCTTCGCCCGCGAGGAGGTTTCCCTGGCATGCGTAGTTCCGGCCGACGAGATGGCCGGCCCACGGAAAGCACTCCTTCCCGGTGTACGAGGCCGACCGGCCGCGCGCGTCCACGACTCCGGCTTGCCGTTGTGCGCCTTCCTTATCGGCCTTCACGAGACGTTGCAGCGCATCTTTCGGTGCGACACGCTGCTTCAACAGGGCGAGGGCCTTCGGGCCGTACGTCGTGTTCGCGTACGATTGGGTCGCGACGGCGCCGACCCCGGCCCGGGCGAAGGGCACAACGGCTCCGACGGCGACGAACTTCGATTCGACCGCGATGCCGAGGTCCTTCGTCTTGGGATCGAACCCGACGATGCTGAAGGTCGACGGCCGGGGCCGTGGCATGGGTCGGGACATCGGCTTGCCGGTTATTCTCGCTTCCCGCAAAACTTAAGCGCAATCCCCAACTCCGACGAGGCGGCCGTGTACGTCCTGTTGGACCTGTATGGCGTCCTCCTCGATCACGAGAAGACGTTCCTCGGATATCGCGAGCGGTTGGCGAATCTCCTGGCCGCACGCTTCGGAGGTTCAACCGACGCCTGGCGGCAGGCGCACGACGAGGCTTTCGTCACCTATACCCGCCGGGCGAACGAAACAGATTGGAAGGGCCGCGAGTATGGAGAGGTCGTCGACGAGCTCGACGCGCAGCATCTGCTCGAGATGTTCGAGCGTCTCGGCATCGATGCGAAGCCGACGGAGCCGCTCGTCCTCTCCCGCGAACTCGAACGCGAGGCGCTGGCCCGCGTCAACGCGCGGTATCCGGACGCGCGATCCGCGATCGAGCGGCTTCGGGCCAAGGGCCATCATGTCTACGTCGCCACGGGAGGGAGCGAGACAAACGAAGCGGCTCTACGGGGAGCAGGCCTTGCGAGCCTGGTCGACGGGATCTTCAGCGGGCACTCCCAACATGCGCACAAGAGCCAGCCCGCGTATTGGGCCGACGTCCCGAAGTTCGTCGCTGCGAGAGCCGCCGATTGCGTGCTGGTCGACGACCGGCTCGATTACCTCGAGGCCGCGGCCTCCGTCGGCATCGTCGCCCTGCTCCTGGATCGCAAGGGTGCGCACCGTCCGGAGTCGATGCCTCCCTATGTGACGGCGACCCTCCGAAACCTGGCGGGACTCCCGCACTGGGTCGAGACCTGGACCTCGTCCCATCCGTCATGAGCCCGCTTCGCCGAACTCGAGGAGCCGTTTCTGGCCCCGCTCCGGCGCGTGAATCGCGCCGAAGTCCACGCCCGGGAGGCCGAGGATCCTCCGGAACTGATCGGCGCACGCAGGCCCGAAGCCGGCGAAGTGGTTGTTGAACAGGACATACGCGCGGGCGACCCGGTCCTCCACCGATCGGAGTCGGCCGGCCCATTTCTCCATCTCCGTGGTGCGGTCAATCTGGACCCGGCCCAGGTCGCTCAGGGAACGATCGCCGATGAACCGGAGGTAGACGAAATCCGCGGTGATTTCCGGGGTCGTGTTCAGGTATTGCACTTCGTTCCAGACGAGCGCCACCTCCCGCCGTCGCAGGGCCTCGAAGATGTCTGGTCGCATCCAGGAGCCGTGACGGAATTCGACCGCGTACCGGTAGTCCCTGGGAGCGCCATCGAGGAACGCGAGCAGGCGGTCCCGGCCGTCGTCGTGGTGCAAGAACGGCGGGAGTTGGACCACGAGGGTCGCGACCTTCGGTCGCAGCTCGCCGATCGACCCGAAAAACCGATCGAGGGACTCCCGGGTCGGACGAAGCGCATTCTCATGGGTGATGAAGCGGGGGAACTTCGCGGCGAACAGGAAGGATTCAGGAACGGAGTCGCGCCACGATCGGATCGTGTCCGGGGACGGAATCGTGTAGAACGTCGAGTCGATCTCCACGAGGTCGAACACCTTGCTGTACAGTCGTAGGAAATCGGCCTGCGGCGTGTGTCGCGGGTAGAAGGGACCCACCCAGAAGTCGTACGAGTAGCCGACGCACCCGATGCGCAGGTCCACGGGCCGCCCATAGAAGCGGAGGAAGATGGTTCTTGCGCACCGGAGGGCGACGGATCCTCTGCGTACCTCTAAGTAGAGGTATGAGTCCAAGGGGCGGGCTCCTCACGGACGGACCCGCTCGAGCTTCACGTACCGAACGCCGTCGCCGACCTCGCCGAAGAGAATCTGCTTCTTCACTCCATGGGCGAGGCGCACGGCCCGGCTGATCTCTGGCCATGCCCCGCGATGGCCCTTCGGGACCACGTGGACCAGGTACTTCGCATGGTGCGTCTCCGGGTCCCCTTCGTACGCGCGGAAGTGGGAGCCGTACTTGAAACCCGTCTTGGAGATCACGCCACGACCCGTGAGGTCCTCATAGGCCCGGAGGCGTAGGTCGAAGTCCGGCTGGATCTCCTTCGCTTCTTTCGTCAGGCGAGCGAGCCCGATCGGTCGGTCCGTATCCGCATTCCGGACCTCCGCAAATCCGCCCTTCAGGAGGAACGCGGTCTCCAACAGGCTGAGCTGCAACCGACGTCCGATCATCTTGCCGAAGAACCCGGCCTCGTGGAGGGCACGCCCTTGGGCCTCGTCAATCACGACGGCGCGCTCCCCAAGGAAGTGCACGACGACCCGCTCGTTGGGCGTGCCGATCGGGCGATCGCCGGTCGGAAGGGCCTCCCGGACGTTGTAGTAGGTGAGGTCGCTCTCCTCGTCGACGAGGCCCAGCAGGAGGGTCTTGCGGACCGCGGCCGCTTCTTCGGCACGTTCCAGGAGCTCCGCCAGGTCGAACACGGCCCGTTCGCTCAGCGCTCGGACCCAGTACTTGCTCGGCGTCTTCTTCGGGGCGCCGCCGCGCGGGTACACCTGGAAGTCGACCGAGCCGCTCCGGGATTCCACGATGTATCCCCGTTGCCGCAGATCCCGGTAGACGAGGTAGAGAATCTCGAACGACGGAACCGCGGTGCCGGCCGCCCGAAAGAGGTCCCGCGCGGAAACGGCCCGGGATCCGCGTCGCACCTCGAGGCGTTCCGCCTCAACGAGGTACACGGCTTCCAGCAGGTCCAGCTCCAGGCTGCCGCCCGAGCGCGGGGTCCCGAAGTACCCCCGGTTGTACAGCGTGCTCGCCTCCGTCGCGTCCTCGACGATGACGCGGTCCACGGACAGCTCCCCCGGCATGCGGTCCGGCGAAGCGGGGCCTCGCGATAAAGGGTTCGACGGCCGAGTCGAGCCTGGGCCTCTGAGAAAACCCGTTCCACGGTGTTTATATAGAAGCTTACACGATGAATGACCCGTGAAACGCGACGCCCTCGTGAAGGAGACGCGGGAGGCCTTGGCGAAGACGGGCTTCTTCCTATCGCGGCCCCACGGAGAGCGCGGCCTCTGCTTCGACCTGGTCGCGCGACGCGATGACACGTTGCTGATCGTGAAGGTCTTCCAGAACGTGGATGCTCTGAGCAAGGAAACGGCCCAGGAGCTGAAGGCGATCGCGCGGACGCTCGAAGGCTCGCCCCTCGTCGTCGGAGAGCGCAGCGGCACGGGCGGCCTGGAGGACGGCGTGATCTACAGCCGGTTTGGCGTGCCCATCCTCTGCCGGAGCACGCTCCTCGAATTCCTCGAGGAGGGCGTCCCGCCCTTCCTCTTCTCGGCGCCGGGAGGCCTCTATGTGCAGCTCGATGCCGCGGCGTTGCGCCGGATGCGAGACGAACGCGGCCTCTCCCTCGGCGCGCTCGCGGAGATCGCGGGCGTGTCTCGTCGGACGATCCAAATGTACCTCGAGGGGATGGCCGCGACGCTCGACGTGGCGATGCGCCTCGAGGATGTGTTGAGCGAGTCCTTGGCGCTCCCAGTGGACCCGTTCGCCTTCGTAGACGATGTGGCGTCGGACCGGGATCCCGCCCCTCGCCTGGAGGGATTTGAACGAGAGCTCTTCCAGCGCCTTCAACGGCTCGGCTACGACGTTCTCCCGACGATCCGGAGTCCCTTCGATGCCCTCTCGAAGCACGAGACGACGACCCTGTTGACCGGAGTCGGCGGAGTCGGGAGCGCCCTCGATCGAAAGGCGGACATCGTGTCGAACATCAGCCGCGTGGTCGAGAAGGATTCCGTGATGTTCGTCGTGCGCCGCGCCCGCATGAACATCCGCGGCGTGCCCGTGATCGCCCGGGAGGAACTGCGCCGCGCGAAGGATTCCGATGACGTGGAGGAGATGATCTCCAAGAGGAAGGGTTGATGGACGAGGTCCAATTGGACCACGCCACCATCCATTTTCTCCCGGTCATCCGCGGTCTTCCGTCCGAATCCGCAACCGTGCAACAGGCGATCCAGTCAGTTCGGCCAATTGCCATCGGACTGAGCATCGGCCCCGAGGAACTGGAGAATCTTCGTTCCTACCAAGGGGGACCGCTTCCGCCCGAGAACTTCGAAGAGGAGGTCTACGTTGCAGGACTGTCGGCTTGGGAACCGCCAGTCAAGCCGCCCCCGTGTTTTTCCGACGCGATCACGCAGGCGGATGCTCAACGGGTGCCTGTCGAGGGCGTCGACATGGACGAGGCAACGTACACGGAGAGCTATGTCGACTGTGTGTCGGCCCTCGAGGTCGTGTTCGTCGGTCGGATGGAGAAGCGGCTCACGAAAAAGCGTTTCCGAGCCCAGACACCTCGGGAGTTCGTCCTCGAGTGGGACGCCGAGGTGAATGGCTCGCCGGGCTTCCGTCGACTCCAGGCCCGACGAGAGGCCTTCATGGCGGGTCGTCTCCGCGAAATCGCCGCCTCCCGACCTCGAGTCCTCGCGATCATCGAAGTGGAGCGAGCCCAAGGGGTTCGAGCGGCGCTCGACGAACGGGCATAGAGGGCTGCCGAACTGCCTAGCGCTTCCGTTACCGCCGCGGGAGTGGCGCGGACGTCACGGGCAAAGCCCTCGGTCCCTCAGTAGACGACGATCCCGATGAAGGGGATGACTTGGGCATACCACATGGTCCTCGTGGTCGGGTCCACATCGTTGATGTGGTCGATCGGATTGTAGGCGGCGCCCCATCGGTTGAGGATTTGGGTGTAGGACATGCCGTTCGGTCCCGCCATCCCGGAGACGAGGATGTTCACGAAGAGGGACTCGGCCCGGAAGTTGTAGGGCCAATCGGCGGCGAACGCGTTCTGCGCGGCACACATCACGTCCACGGGTGTCCCCCCCGTTTCCTGATCCAGGATGTTGATATCGAACACCTGCGCGTATTGGAAGTTGGCTGGGTTCGCCGCGATGCCTGGATAGGCCGTGACGCCGCCGGCATTTGCCGCTTTGTTCGGGTCGGTCGGCTTGACAACGTACAGACCTTTCACGGACGCACGATTGGCCGACGAAAGGATGGCCGCCGTCCATCCGTCAATGAAGATGGTCCGATTGCCATGGTTTTCCATTTTGAAGTGGAACATAGCTCCGCCGTTTCCATTGAGTGTGGCCGCGGTGATCCGGTAGGGCTGGAACGTGGTCGCCGTGTTGTACGGCTGGTTCATGTTCGTCACCCAGACCGCCCCGGCCTTGATTTGGATATACCCAATGTACTGCCAGAGTTGACTCGGGATGGTCTGGACGCCACCTCCGCTCAGCTGCGGCCCGACACTCAGGACGAGTCGAGTGTTCGACGCGTGACCTTTGAGGTCCGTGGCGTTCAACAGGATGATCGACCCGTCCCAGAAGAGGCTCGGAATCGTGCAAACGGTCCCGCCGAGGGTAAAGATCCCGTCGTTCGCGACACGATCCGGGGCCACCCCGTCGTCCCTCATCTTCTGGGCTATTCCGCACGAGTTGCCGCTCCCGAACCAGATGGACAAATTGGCATACACGCTGTTCTTGTTCAGGTCGTTATCGGGGTCTACGACTTTTGCGTAAAGATTGAAGTTGATGCGTTCCTGGACGGTATCGATCCCAGACGTGGACGGGACGCCGTCCGTCCACTTCTCCACGAAGACGGGGGGTCGATCTCCCGCGGCCACGTTCACCGCGGACCTCCATTCGACCGTGCTCTTCGTGAGGTCCACGACCGTGATCGTGATCGCGTCTTTCACGTCGAGGGAGAAGCTCTTGTACGCCCATCGCTCGCCAGCGTCCCAGACGCTGTCGCTGCCGTCCACGAGCCCGCTCGGGGTCGCTAGGGCGCCGTTATACGGATGAAGCAGCACGATGTCGTTCACGGGCGGATTCGTGCCGCGCTGCGATGTCACGTAGACCCGGGTCGGCCCGGGCTGCAGGCGGTCGCCGCCCAGATGTCGGACCGTAATATTCACGCCGGACGGGAATCCGACGCCGACCGGGTTCATCGTGGATTCCATGTCCAAGCGGGACTGCGCGGTCGGGGTCGGAATGTTCGTGACCCAGATGATGATCGTCGAGAACAGGACGACGGTCATCGCCAGGATCAGGATCGTGCCGATGACTTCCGACACACCCGACTCGTCTTCGCGCAGGATCACTTTCATGAGTTGGCCTCCCAGTGGGCTTCCGGATATGACTTGCAGCCGAGCCGACGATATATAAAGTGTTCGCGGTAGTTACCACTACCGCGATGTCTGATTCTCACACATGGAGGGAATCGTAGCCCCATTTTGGCCGGTTAGGCCCCTTTTTTCAGAACGACCCCTACTCTCAGGCGCATATGTGATGACCACAAGATGACGAGACGACGTGCAAGCCCGGCCAGCGATCCGAACGGGCTTGCCGATTGAAACCACGTCATAGCGAGGGAAACGACGCTTTCACCCTCCTCGTTCCCGAGGTCTTCGCAGGCGAACGATGAGTCGTTCCCTCGCGTCGGGGACAAACAGAAAATAGAGGAGAGCCATCCGAAAGAGGCTCGTCGTTTTCATACCACCCATCCGCAGGACCGAGCCCGCCTCAGGAAAGCAATCGAGGAACAGTTCGTGAGCGAGTTCCTCATGGCCCATGGTTTTCATGGACATCAAGAGCGATTTCATTTCCTGCTCAGACATCGTCCAACGTCTGCCTTTCCGCGGCATGGCAATCCCGGGACTTCAAAGCGAGTCCCGTGCTCAAACAGGCTGCGAGCGGCGTCGAAGACCCATTACATTCCTACGAGTCAACGACCGAGTCGCGTTGTGGTTGAGTATGAATCTCACACATGGGGAGAATCCGAGGCTAGAATGGGTTGTTTTGTGGCTCGGAAACCGAAAGACCCCTAGTTGCTACAAGAAGGCCATCCTACTCGCGGTGTTTCGAAGAAGGCGGAGACAGTCCACGAGGCGGCCGTGCCTGTCGGCTTGCCCTCCTCCGGACAGTGAGACGCCTAGTCGACATGGCCGAGACCTTTCAAAGTAAGAGGACGAGCACCCCGAGTGCGATGCCGTACACTAGATGGCTGCCGAGGCTGACCATCGCGGCCGCCATCCGCACGGAGTCGCCACGAATCCGTCGTCCGGTCACCCGCGCATGGACGGCGAGGGTCAGGGCCCAGAGCACGATGCCGAAGGCCGCTCCTGCGGCAGGGGACGGGAGAGGGACCGGCGAGGCCGCGAGGCTCAAGGCGAAGACGAGCCCGGCGAGAACGCCATGCGAGAAATGGAGACACAGTCCTGCGGCCACAAGTTCCTCGGCAGGCCGACCAAGGAGGCGGGCTGCCATGGTTTGATTCTGTTCCCAGTCAAGAATTCCCCTGAAGCCCCGTCGCCGCCAGGCTGGAACCTCGAGGATCGTCATGACGGTGGTCGCGAGGAAGCCCGCGAGCGGTCCCGCGATCCAAGCCTCCATGTCGCTTTCCTAGAAGCCCTACCATGTCGAAGGGCATGACGTTTCGTCATGGTCCCGGCACGTCGAGTTCGCGGGTCCAGCGCGGTCGCTCACCATGACCGCGAACTCGCTACGGGGCCAGCAACGACTGCCCTTGACGGATCTCCCCCTAAGGGGGAATCTGTTAACAAGTGGTTACGCTCCCCTGATGGCGTGAGAATCAGGGGACGCACGCTTAAGTAAACGAGGCCGCATCGGAACCATGTGGAGCTCACTGCGGCCGAGCGCGTCCTCGTCCACCTCCATGGATTCTGGAACGTGCCGGAACCGGCCCGGGAGACGACCCAGGCGGGAATCGCGGACGGCGCCCGGCTCCTCCGCAGCCACGTTCCTCGGACCCTGAAGGCGCTCCAGGAAGACGGCCTCGCAGATTCGCGGGACACCCGCCTCCGCGGACAGCGACGGAAGATCCGGGTGTACGCCCTCACCGAAGCGGGCGTACGGCAGGCGCGCCAGATTCTGGGAGACATTGATCGCACGACGGTCGAGGTGGACGGTCGCACTACCACGCTCGGCGAAGCCCGGAAAGCCCTCGGCCTCTCCGCCCTGGCGGCCTTGGGGGCCACGGATTCCGGCGGACGACTCCAGCCTCGGGTCGCGGAACTGGAACGGCCGACTCTCTTGCAGCGGGATCAGGATCTCGGCATCCTCCGACGGTGGCTCGTGGGCGCGGCGCCGGTCGCCGTCGTATACGGTTCTCGCGGCATGGGGAAGACGGCGCTCGGATGGGCGTTCGCGGAGACCGTCCCCAAGTCCCTCTGGGTCGACCTTCCAGACGGCTCGGACCTGAACGGATTCGTCGCGTCCCTGGCGACCGCGACCGGGGTCCGACCGACCGCACCGGGCGACCCCGACTCCGTCGCGGAGGCCATGGCGGTACCGTACGCCCGCGGGACGAAACTTCTCGTGGTCGATGGCTACGGCGATGAGGAGGAACCGATCGTGGACACGATGAGCGCGTTCCTCCGGAAGGCGAAGGGCGTCGGAGGCAAGCTCCTCGTCCTCGCGCAGGAATCGACGCCGGCGTACTCCCGCTTTTACTCGAAGAACGACATCGATGGCGGTCACGTCGTCGAACGACACCTGCGGGGTCTCGATTTGGAGGGGTGCCGCGCGATGCTGGGCAAGCCGAACATCGACGCCGATGCGCTCCGCCGGATCTACCTTCTCACGAAAGGGTGCCCGCGGGTTCTGCAAGCGATCCGAGAGGGGGACGAGGCGTCCCTCCGCGCGCATAGCCGGTTCACCCACGCGGAGATCCGCCTTCTCCTCTATTCCGGCGGCTCGACCGTGTGAATCTCCGTGAGCCCATCGATCGATTCGAGTATCCGATCCTCATATCCGCGCGTCCCCGGCTTCCTCCGGAGCGCGTAGAGAATTTCGACCGTGTCTCCGTCTGCGGTCCGGACCGCAACCGCCTGCGCGATGCATTCGACCGCGTTTCCGTCCCGGGCCCGGAGTCGGAGCTCCTTCGCGGCGGAGTTGAAGCCCCGCTGGTCCTTCGTCCAGCCGACGCTCGCCTCGGCCTCCGAGATCTCGAACACCTCTTGCATCCGGCGCCCGCGGACCTCGGATGTCTGCCATCCGACGAGGGCCTCGGCCCCCGCGTCGATGCTCACGATCCGCATCTCCCGATCGGCCACCACGAGGCCGTCCGCGAAGGCGGCGACGAGGGACTCGATCCGGTGACGCTCGAGGTCGAGTTGCTCCGCGAGTTTCGCGCCATCGAGGGCAATCGCGACCTGGGCACCAATGCCCTGGACGATGTTGATTTCTTCGGAAGTGAAGTAATGCGGACTCCGGGTGTCGTCGAGCCACAGGAGGCCAAGGAAACGTCCGCGGGTGGCGAGGGGCACGACGAGGGCCGATTTCAGGGAGAGCCGCTGCTGCAGGGCGGGTGACAGGCCCGCCTCGCCGGACGAAGCCTTCAGGATGGCGGGGAGACGCAACGCGATCAGACGTTGGGCGAGCCAGGGAATCTCCGCCTCCTGGATCCGAAGGCCGTCGAACGGCGTCCGCCGCATCCCGGGAGCAAACGAGCCGATCGTGCGGAACTCCCGCGATGCTTCGTCGTATGCCAGGATCGCGCAGCGGTCCACCCGAACAAGACCCGGCGTGACGCGGGCGATCAGGGCGACCAGCTCATCGATGTCGGAGACGCCTCCGACCATTTCGGCGACGCCGAGGAGCGCGGCCAGGATCTGGGTCTCGCCAATTTCCTCTCGTTCGGCCACGGTCCGACGATGCGGCCGGACGCGATAAGAACGTTTCCGGCCGGTTATCACGGGAGAGGCGGGGCTCGAAACGGCTTTAGGCGGTGAGGGATTGTGCGCCTCGTGGCCTCCGCGCGGACCCTCCTCGGGGCCCTCGGCTTCGGGATCGCAATCGTGGGTATCGCCGTCGCCTGGAGCGGCATCGACCGGTTCGTCGGGTTGGCCATCCTGATCGTGGGAGGTTTCCTCCTGATGCTCCCCTTCACGCGGCCCCATGAAGACGAATGAACCTTTTATTACGGACGCCGTCGTGCGGCGGGATGTGTACCGAGTCTTCCGCCTGACGCCGGCCCAAGCCGACCAGGTGAATGTCCTGACGGCCGACGACGTCGTGAGCCGCCAGAGCGTGACGGTCCGGGACGCGAAGAGCCTGGGCCTGAAAGGGGACAGTCGATATGTCGTCGTCGAGGGGAGCGAAGCGGCCGTCGCCCGCGCGACCGAGCTGCTGAAAGGGATCCCACCGCTCAAAGGGGCGGAGGCCGAGGACGTGTACCGGCGATTCCGATCCCAGGACGAGCAGGCCGCGTCCGGCATGGGGCTGATTTTCGGACCGTAGGAATTACACGACGAGATGATCTTCGACGCCGGCGGGCTCGGCGTCTCGCGGCAGTGCGTCCAATTCCCGTTCTAGCCAGGCAATCATCCGGCGGTTCATCCCCCTCGGATTGGCGAAGACGACGAGAAAGGCGTTCCGCATCGCGGTCTCCTCGTGAAGGTCGTCGACGAACCGGAGGACGCGCTCGACTCCGGAATGGAGGACGAGGGGTGCGAGGCAATCGAGCACGAGCGCACCTGGGCCCCGCTCATCGAAGAACGTCGTGGCCGCGGCCCGAATGTCTTTGAGCCGACGCGGGTCCACGTCCCCGATCCCGCGGAGCGTGGTCACACGGAGGACGTCTCCGCCGTCCACGGACGCCCGGGGCGGGTCCGACGTCATCCAAAGGAACGGAGTCCGCGCCGCCGCTAGGAACCGGACGAAGGAGAGGACGGTGTCGTCGGGGTCGAGCGCAAGATAGCCCAGGCCCCGCTTCAGCGGTGGGGCGATTGATACTCCCCCCTTATGCATGTGCAGAAGGGCTTCCGCCCATGGACCCTTCAGCGCTTAAAACCCGCTGTCGTCCCGCGGCCTAGACGTCCCTGGCTTCAGAGCGTGCGAATCTTTTCCGCGACGAACGCGCGGATTTCCGGGTCGTCCGGAATCGTCAAGGAGCGCTTGAAGCGCTCCGACTTGTCGGGCAGGTAGTAGCCGCGGGAGACCGAGATGAACTCGTTCGTGCCGTCCGAGGTCTTGGCCCGTTTCCGCGCGACCTCCAGGAAGTTGTTCCGCCCGAAGTTCACCTTCTCAGATTTGATCGTCTCGAACTGCACGTCCACGTTCCGCCGGCCCTTCTCTTCGTATTCCATTCCGTCAGTCCTCCGAAATTCGTGGGATCCGATCCGCCGTCTCGGACGGAGGGCCGCGCAACCGACGTGACCGATATTAACCTTCTTGACGAGACGGAAGGGGGCGAAAACGCACACGGCGAACCGTGTGACCGCAGCATTAAATAGCGCGTGCTCCTCGTCTGGGAGGAATGGTCTGCTCCCGCTGCGGGGCGGTGTTCGACGGAAGCTTCTGCCCCCGTTGTGGCGCGCCCGCGGCGGCGTCGCCGGCCTCGTTCGCTGCACCACCCGCTCCCGTCGGCTGGCCATGCCCTCGGTGCGGCACGTTGTTCAGCGGGAACTTCTGCCCGCGATGCGGTCTTCCGATGGGAGCCTGGGCGGCCCGGCCGCCGCCTCGATCCAGCATGCGGCCGGTCCTGTCGGTCCTGTGGACCTTGGCCCTCGTCGCGTTCGTCGCCTTCGCCCTCACGGACTTCGCCGGACTCGCCGTGAGCCCGACCCTCATCGTGCCCGGCATCCAAGGCATCCAATCGGGTCAGACGGTGAACAGCGGGATGGATTTCAGCGGGAACTGGACCCACGACTCCTGGGGCAGGGCGTCCACGTCGTCCTACCAGGCCACCGGAGGGCACCCGGACGGCTTCCTCGAGATGAGGTTGTTCGGGACTGGTGACCGCGGCTATTGGTGGCAATCGTTCAACGTGAGCGGATCCCAGCCGTACACGGGCAGCGTCCATCTTGATCTGCAAATCGTCGGAGGGCTCACGTCGGGCCATTTGATCGTCTCCGTGGACAGCTCGAACTCGGCGCCCGATCCGAATGTCGCGATCGCCGTCCTGTCGTACTCCGGACCGACCCAGTGGACCTCGACGGGGAGGATCGGCGCGGACGCGCGCCTGACGAGTCCGGGACTATATTACCTCAAAATCGCCTTCATCGTGGATGCCGCCTCGGGCCCCGTCGATGTCGGGATCGACAATGCGCGCCTCGCCTGGACGACGGACGCCGCGGTTGTCCTCTACATCCCGGTCCCGCTGCCGTACGTGGTCATCCTGTCCCAGGACAAGACGTTCTTCCTCTCCTACTACGGTCTCATCGCGGCGGCGATCTTTCTCGTCGGGGCGTATCATGCCGTCCGGGAGAGAAAGGAAACATCCCGTGCCTTCAAGGCACCGATTGAATCCATTGGCACCCGTCTCCGGAGTCGGAGCGCCTGGATCGCGATCGCCCAGGTGTGGATGGCGGTCACGTTCTTCCAGGTCGCCTTGATCTATCTGCTGACCCTGGCCGGTATCGAGCCGACGTCTCCCATCAACCTCACACCCCAGAACGCCTGGGTGCTCCTCTTCGAACTCGCGAACGCCGGGGTCTACGAGGAGATCATCTTCCGACTCCTCCTGATCGGCCTCCCGATGGCCGTGGGATCCGTCGTGCTGCGCATCATGGACGTGAACCGCGGTGCGACCGGCAACGGCCCGGGATCGGCGGGCCGCTACATCGGCGGGGCGTGGCGATACCTGATCGGCGGCGTCCTACGGCGCGACTCGCCGAAAGAAGCCCTCGTGGCTGGGTGGGCCTTCCTGTTCGCCAGCTCCGCGATCTTCGGGCT
>Ga0209239_1001715_pt1 | contig 13102 bp, 8 predicted proteins | sample GraSoi013_2_20cm_FD_185824 | JGI IMG/M metagenome (GOLD analysis project Ga0209239, IMG submission 185824) | Grasslands soil microbial communities from the Angelo Coastal Reserve, California, USA - Sample 10_02_2013_2_20cm (SPAdes) (version 2) | ecosystem: Environmental > Terrestrial > Soil >...
GGGTCCTGGGTCCAGCTGCTCAGGTCCCCGCTCTCGAAGCCGTCCTGGAAGATGATCGGGTCCGACGGCCCGGGCTGCGGCGCGCCACTGCCGGTTACGGATCCGGTCGTGGTCGCCCCGACGATGTTCGAGAGCCCCCCGAAGACGGCGTTCAGGGCCAGCGTACCCCGGAACGCGATCAGCTGGAACTGATACGCGGTGGCCGGGGTGAGGCCGAGCACGGTGCAGGTGCGCTTGGCCGCGATCGCGGTCCCCGCGACTGGTGTGGCGCACGTGCCCGGGGACACGCTCGACGCCGCGCCGCCCCAGGCGATCGTGCCCACCTGGTAGCGTACGTCATAGCTCGCCGGCTGGCCGGTGCCGTCGCTCACCTCCGTGAACGCCAGGGTCACCCCCGTGTCGGCCACGCCCACCACCGCCAGATCCGTCACGGTCCCGGGGTTGGTCACGGACGTGGTTACGGTCACAGCCGCCGTGTTGCTCTTGCCTTCACTGTTCGCGGTCACCGTGGCCGAGCCCGTCGCGACGCCCGCGACGAGACCAGTGGCCGACACAGTCGCGACCCCGCTGTTGGTCGTCGTCCAGGTCACGGTCCGGCCGGTGAGAACGTTTCCAGCCGAATCCCTGGTTACGGCGGCGAGTTGGACGGTCTGGCCGGCTGTCAGGCTCGCTGCGGCCGGGCTCACCGTCACCGACGCCACCGGCACGGCGCTGATCGAGACGAGTGCGGTGTCGGCCAGCGTGCCACGGCTCTGACTGGCGATCACGCGGTAGGATCCCGGGCTCTGCCCGGCGGTGTAGACCCCGGTCGCGGAGACGCCGCCACCGGTGGCGGCGTATACGACGCTTACCGCCACGCTGTCGCCGTTCTTCCTTTTCCCGTAGCTCGTGAACTGCACTGTTCCTCCGACGACTGCGAAGGCTGTCGTCGGATTCAGCACGATCTGTGATACGGGGCCCGGGTTCTTGACCACCGCACTACCGGAGACCGCGGTACTCGGGGAGGTTGCCGTCGCCGTCACCGTATAGCTGCCGGCGACGGTGTCCGCCGTGTAGAGCCCGCCACCCGTGATCGTGCCCCCGGACGCACTCCAGCTCACGGCGACGGGAACGCTGTCGCCGGCCTGTGTGCGACCGTACGCGACGAATTGCCGCATGTCGCTGGGATTGAGTGTGACCGAGTCAGGAAGGGTGACGATCCGGACGACGGGGGTGCTTGGCGCTTGCGGGCCGGTGACGGGACGCTCGCACGCCCAGACTGCCAGGGCGGCGGCGTGCGTCGTCACGGAGAGGAGGACCCATCGGTCTTTGAGCAGCGCCAGTCGGCGCGACAGCTTGTGCTTGAACGTCATGGCGTCGGCCGAACCGCCCACGCCGGGGCTGCCCAATTACACGTGACCCGAAAACACATCACCCCTCCTGGGAGATTCGGTAGCCCGACTGGCGTGGCACGCGACGGCGTGCGGTAGCCTCGGAGCTTTGCGTCGCCGGCTTTCGCCGGGTTTGCCTTTGTCGCGCTCCCCCTCGAGAGGGGTGCGTCCCTACCCTACTGCGATTGTGCTATAACCTGAGAAACGAAACGGCCGCCACGGACTCGAATACCTCCCGAGTCGCTGGCGGCCGGGCTGACATGCGACCGTTGGTCGCCCTAGTCCCCTTAGCTCTGCGTCACCGCCTTTCGGCGGGTTTGCTCTGAGCAGCGAACGTTTCAGGCTGATGCCCTCACAAAGCACTGAGGCATCGGCGCAACGCCACAAAATGGCGCTCCGGTCTCAGAAGCGCAAGAGTTCCGGGAGGCGAATGTCGTCCCAGAGACGAACGGCAGCCGAGAACAGGTTGCGACACGTGACCCGGAAGTCTGGTCACGCCTCACGCCGCGGTGTGCTTTCTAGGCGACCCGCCTCGCCGTCACAGCCGTGGGCAGCGCCCTGGGATCCTTGAACGCGGACGCCGCCCCTCGACTCGCACAGCGAGCCGTACAAACTCAACACGGACTCGCCAATCCGCTCCCAACTGTACTGCAGCTCGACCGTACGACGCCCTCCCGCCCCGAGCCGCTGGCGTAATGCAGCGTCCCGCAACACGGCACACACCGCCTGCGCGAAGCCGTCGGGGTCGTCCCGGATGAGGATGTTACGACCGTCCTCGGCCGCGAGCCCCTCGCAGCCGACGGACGTGCTCACCACGGCCTTCCCCATCGCCCAAGCGTCGAGGATCTTCAGCCGGGTGCCGCCGCCGACGCGCAGCGGCACGACGTAGCAGGTGGCATCCCGCACGTATGGGCGGACGTCGGCCACGTAGCCGGTGAGCTCGACGTCGTAGCGATCGCGGTACGTGTGACGCAATGCGTCGGAAGCACGCCCGACCCACCGGACCGGTGCCGTCTCGCCGGTTGCTCGGATCCTCGGCAGAACCTCGTCGCAGAAGTACTGCATCCCGTCGCGATTTGGGAACCACGTGGATTCGCCGACGAACACGATCCCCTGCTCGCTGCCCGAGCTTGGCCGGAACGTCTCAACATCGACACCGTTGGGGATGACAGCACACGTCGCTCCGGGAACGCTACGCTGGAGCATCAGACGGTCCGCTTCCGAGACGAGGATGTTGAGATCGCAGCGCGGACACCAGCGTTGCTCCTCGCGCTCCATCAATCGCGCCTGGTGGCCGAGGTACACCCGGCGCCACGGGGCTTGCTCGACCAGGGCCCGGCGCCGCAGCAGTACAGACTCCACGTTGTGATGGCCGCAGACCAGCGGTACGCGGCCGAGGAGGGGCAGGTAGCGACACAACTTGAGCGAATCGACGTGTATCAGGTCAAAGCGACGCGCCCGGAGCAGGTGGACAAGTCGGGCTGTGAGCGTCGGGGAGTCATAGACAAACGCCGTGTACACCCGGTTGCGGCTGACGCTCCGCAGGTGATCCCAGGCGAGGCGCCAGACGCTGTGGTCCTGGGGGACGGGGAATACCTCGACCGCGACGTCGGCCAGTTGCCGAAGCGTGTCCAGTCGCTCGGGAAGATCATTTTGCGGGACCGCACCACCCTTGTGAGACGAAAAACACAGCGCCGACACATCGAACGTGCGAGCGAGCAGCCGCAACAGGTGGAGGCAGCGGATGGCCACTCCCGAATCGGGGGGATATGGCAGCGTCTGGCACAAGAACAGCAGGCTGGGACGCTGGTTCATCATGCCGGGCCCGGCCTCCACGTCCTGCAGATAGACGCCTTCGTCTCCGGCCCCCGAATCAGGGCCGACGGGACCGGACGGGCCGGGTCTGAGCGTACGACTCCGACGATTCCACACATCGCACAGGCCTGTTCAGCAAGAGGGGGGCCGCCTGCCGTGGGCGGGGGTCTGGCCGCGGTAACTCTTCAACTGGAGACGGCCAATGGCGCATGTGCACCGACGCCACAGCGCGGCCGCCACAGTCCGCGGCGACCTCAGCGTCGCTCGGGGCTCCAGCGCACGACCTTCACCCGCAACAGCACGCTCAGGGCCCCCGCCAGGATGGCGCTGTTAGAAATCGCGAAGGCGCCCACCAGGCGAATGATGCGCGGACCCGACCCGCGCCACTCCATGACCGCGCCCAGCAGCACTGCGACCGCGGTTCCCCCGGCCAGGACCCGTGCTGCGGCACTCGCCGTGGCGTCCGTGAAGCCGAGGGTGAGCAGGCTCGTCCAACCGGCAAGGAGGAAGAATGGCGAGAACCAGCGCATGAGCCGGTGCGAGCAGAAATGAAACGCCGTCCACCCTCCCCGGAATGGGTTCCGAGCTTCCGGAATCGACGCGAGCGCCCGCAGCGCCCGGTTGACGATACGTCTCCGACGCTTCCACTGTGCGGCCAGGGAGAGGGCGAACACCTCTTCCGACACCGCCTCAGGCTCGTAGACGACACGGTATCCGACGCTCGCGATGCGAAGCGGAATCACCATGTCTTCCAATGAATCACTCGGCAGATCCGGCATCAGGGACCGACGGATCGCGAAGATCGACCCCTCGGCGACGACCGGGACCCCGAGCTGGCTCTGAGCGCGCTTGATGCGATTCTCGTAGGACCGATAGGCGCCTTCACCGGACCGCGTTCGGTAGCGAAGCTCTCCGGCAACGCACCCCACCTCGGGGTCTGCGAAGTGGGAGACGAGACGCCGGATGGCATCCGTCCGATACATGCTGTTGGCGTCCGAGAAGACCACCACATCGATACTCTCGGGAAGGGCCCGGACGGTTTCCAGCAGCGCGGCCGTCTTGCCGCGATTGACGGCGTGAGCCATAAGCCTGACACGCGCGTTGGCGCGAGCAAACTCGCGAACGATCGGGCACGTCGCATCGCTCGATCCGTCTGACGAAACCCAGATGCCGAGCCGTGCAGCCGGATAATCTATCGAGATCGAGTTCTCGAGCTTGGCACGGATTAACGCCTGCTCGTTATATGCCGAGATCACCAGCGCTACGCGCGGGAGCTCGTCGGGGCAGGCGTGCCGGGCGGGAGGTGGCTGGCGGGAATGACGGAACCGGGCGAGCAGCCGAAGGGCTGCCGGATACAACAGGAACGTGTAGGCCGAGCAGATTCCCGATACCAGGATGAGTCCGAACAACACCGAGTGCGCGGTCGTCACCGGGAATCAATAGGCACCACGCTTAAGCGCGACGGCCTGAACGGTCCGCAGCATGATCCGGACATCGTTCCGCAGGGACCATTGCCGCAGGTAGGCGAGCTCCAGGTCCGCGCGCTGGGGATAGCTGACGTCGCTGCGACCGTTGATCGCCCAGTTGCTCGTAAGGCCCGGCTTGCGCGAGAGCAACAAGGCAGCGGTGCCGCCGTAATGGTCCAGCTCGTCGGCCACGATCGGCCGCGGCCCCACCAGGGACATGTCTCCCAACAGGACGTTGAAGAGTTGAGGTAACTCGTCCAGGCTGTACTTCCGCAGCAGGGACCCGATCCCGGTCAGCCGAGGGTCCAGGTGCGGGGGCAACTTGTAGTTGTTGTCGACGTAGAGCTGGTATAAGTGAGGATCGATCTGCAGCACTTGTTCGGCATGCTGCCGCATCGATCGAAACTTGTAGCACCGGAACATCCGTCCCCCCGCACCAAGCCGCCAATGCCCGAAGATCGGCGGGCCCCGAGACTCCAATTTGACGAGCACGGCAAGGATGGCGAACACGGGGCTCAGCAACACCAGGGCAAGGGCGGAGAGGCAGACATCCAGGACCCGCTTCGCCGCCAAGTGCCATGCGTGGAGAGTCGGTGCAGTCAGCTGCACCAGAGAGGCGCCCTGCTCCCAAACCGCCCGTGGGTCGACGCCGGCGACGCGCGCCGTGCGCGGAGCTGCGAGCAGCCGACAGCCGCTCGCCAGCGCCGTGTCGGCCACGAACGCGAAATCGCGATCCGCCAGGGGACCGGCAATGAGAATCGAATCGGCGCCAGTATCGTCGATCACCCTGGGGAGCTCACGGAGCGCGCGGCGCGGCGAACCCCGGTTCGTCGCCACGGTGGCAACGATGTGAAATGGCGCGTCCGCACCGGAGCCAAGCAGCGCGGAATCGATCCAGTCACTCACGCCACCACTCACCAGCACGACGCGGCTCGGGCCAAGGCTGGGAACCACTCTGCTGATGAGCTTCTCAGTCAGCGTCCGCGACAGGAGCAAGGCCGGTGTGAAGCCGGCAATGACGGTTGCTAGGCGCATCGCGACGGCGTCGGCGGACCGCTCCCACAATTGCGGGTACAGCATCATCAGCGCGGCAACGGCCACGGCCCCGATGATGCGGCCCGGGTCTCGACCCCGACCGCGGCGCCCGTACGCCCCCGTAATCGTCAACGCCAGCAGACAGGCGACCGCGAACTGCCAGCCGCCCAGGGTACCGGGTGGAATCAGTGCGCTCAACAGCACCTGGATCAGTGCGCGCACCGACACAACGGTGCCCAGGTCCGACATTCCGAGCAGGAGCGTCCGCACGACATCGCGCGCCCAGTGGCGGCGGCGATTCCTGCTCGCCCAGTGAAGCTGCGGGGCGCGAGCCCAGAGGGACAGAACCGAATCGAGACGGATCGCGGTCGTCATGTGCCCCGCGTTGTGTAGCAAACACCGTGCGCGCGCAAAGCGCTAAGTGCTTGTGCGCGTTGAGGTAGCAGTTGCGCGTCTGCGACATTGCGCGTCGGCGTCATGTGCCGCGGCGTCGCCTGTCGGAAGGTCGCCACGTTGCAGAAACTCAGCGTGGACCGAACGCCGTCGCTGGAGAGTGTGACCGGAGCGGCGCGGTCTGCGTGAGCTGCTGCGTTCCGTAGGTTACACCGTGGAGGCGCGTGCGAACGAAGGCCGCTTCTGCACTGGTCGCGGTGTGACCTGCACGGCGAGCGCGCCTACCACGAACCAGAGCTGCTTGCGGTTATCCCAGGAAAGCGACATCGATCCGAGCGCGAGGGCGAGCAGCAGGACGATGGAGAACCTTCGTTGGACGGGTGGCAGGTGCCGCAGGGGCCCGAGCACCGCCGTGATCATCGCGACAAACAGGAGGAGTCCAACGAGACCGTCCTCGACCAGGACAGAGAGGAGGACGTTGTGGGCTACCATCTCCTCGTGGATCGTCGGTTCGACGGCTGCTTGGAACGCTCCCGCGCCGACGCCGACCAGCGGGTGCTCGCGCGCCACCTCCAGGCCGGCCATCCAGATCGCCCCGCGGCCTCCGAAATGGCCAGCCTCGATGTCGGCCCGGGTGCTGGCGATGCGTGCGATAGACGATTCCGGAACGACGTTACTCGCGACCACGAGCGATCCGGCAACGAGGGCGTACAACGCGGCTTTGGCCCTGAGCCGCAGCCGCCCGAGGGTCAACGGAATGATCGAGAGTCCCACCAGCGCTGCGAGGACCGACGCGCGGGAAGCCGTGAGGAAAACTGCTGTCGTGCCAAGCGGGAGGTACAGTCGCCACAGCCATGCGCTGCGCCGGTGGGGGTGCGACAGGCTCACGTACCACGCCATGGGAAGACCGAGCGCGAGCGTCAAGCCGAGCTCGTTGGCGTCTTGGTTCAGCGCTGTGAAGCGCGCGATACCGGTCTCGGGGCCCAGGGCGCCAGAGAGAGAGTTGTGGATCGTGACGAGCGCGGCGACGCTCGCTCCCACGACATAGGCCTGAAACAGTGCCCGTTGGCGGGCCGACGACCACGCCATCTCCCAGATCAGCCAGACCAAGACGACTAGTTGGAGATACGTGATGACACGCGTCCGCGTCGCCTCCGGATCAATCGACCAGAAGCTGCTTACCCCAGCCCACAGCACAAACAACCCCGCGAACATGTGAAACCAGGACAATGGCGTGAGGCTTCGTCGTGCCAGGATATACAGCACACCGCCTGCCGATGCGACGAGGCCGACAATGCGCGGGATGGAACCCACCACAGGCAAGTTCACGAACACGTCCCAGGGGAGGACGAGGACGAAGCACCAGAGCGCACCGAATGCGGCCTTACCCATGGCCCTGCCGGCTGCTCGCATAGGCTGTGCCTCTTCACGTAGTCCTGCTTGATCGTGGCGGCGCTGCCACACGCTTGGGGTGGCCGGGGACGTTCTCTAAGCACGGTCCTTGCGGCTCCTCAACAGGTGCCGCCGAGACCTCGCACGCGGAGAAGGAGGATGAACCTGAGTAGCTGGGCTGTCGCTGCGCTCTTGCTTGCGCCCGTCGCGTCCGCAGCGGCGCAGGCGGCTCGCAGCGATCCCGTTCTGCGACCCGGTGACATGCTCCGGCTCAGCGTGTGGCGCCACCCCGAGCTGAGCGGCGACTTCTTAGTCGCTCCCGACAGCACGGTTGTGCACCCGCTGTACCAGCGAGTGCAGGTTGCGGGCGTACCATTGCCGGTCGTCAAGGAACGGTTGAGGGCCTTGCTCGTCACCTATGAGCAGGGCGTAGAGTTCGCCATTGAACCCCTGTTCGCAGTCACCGTCGCAGGAGAGGTACGGCAACCCAACCTGTATCGCCTACCACAGGGCACCACGTTCGCTCAGGCAATCGCCCAAGCAGGCGGACCAACGGAGTTGGGCCGGCTGGATCGGGTCCATGTGATCCGCCGAGACAGTGCGATGGTGATAGACCTGGCCAGGAATTACTCGAGGTATGAGAGACTGCCGATTGCTTCCGGTGACCAAGTGCTCGTGGCGCGTCGCTCCGACTCGAACTTCCTGCGGGACGTGCTGTATCCCCTGGCCAGTCTGACGGCGGCGGTGGCGGCCGTGCTCGCCTACAGTCGATATCGCTGAGCCGGAGCCGGACGATGTCAGAGCAAGAGCACACCCCTCACGGCGCGTCGGTCGCATTTCGGGAGCCTGCAGAGCTCGAGGCGCCGGCCGCCACCGTCCGTCTGGAAGACCTGCTCGCGACGGTGCGTCGCCACATCTGGTTGGTGCTCGGGGTGGCGACGGCCGCCGTGGCGGCCGCGGGATATGCGGCGCACGTGACGGGCCCGGTGTATCGCGCGGTCGCGGTCATTCGCTTGTCAGATCCTCGGCGCGCGTTGACCGGCGGCGTGGTGGAGGACCCAGCCAGTGCGGACGAGCGGTTCGCCGATCCGCTGTTGTCGCTGGTGGAGCTCCTAAAGAGTCGTGCGGTCGCAGGAGCCGTGGTGGACAGCATGCCGACGCTGCGGATGTTTCCCCGAAAGTTCTCGGCGAGTCTCGTGACGGACGTGGCCATTGCGGCGGACGCGGTGGCCGAGTCGCTCCACGTGACGTTTGACCAAGACAGCTTTGTCGTCGAGACGCCGTCCGGGCTGCACCGTGCGGCGTACGGCACCGTCGTCGATGTCGGGGACGTTCGGTTCGCCCTCTCGCATCGGCCGGATACGAGACGCGGGTTGCTGCGCGTGCTCAACCGCGACGCCGCGATCAGCCGGCTGTTCGATGAGCTTCGCGTCAAACCGCGACTGCGCACGGACATCGTCGACGTGGCCTATACCGCGCCGGACCCGGCCCGCGCTCAGGAGGTCGTCAACCGCGTGGTCGACGTCTTCCGAGCCGCGAGCGCCGACGCCGCGCAGCAACAGTCGAGATTGCGACGCGAGTTCCTCGAGTCCCAGCTCCAAGTCAACGACTCCCTCGTGGCTGCTGCCCGGCGGACCCTCACGGAGTTTCAGCGGCGTGCTCGTTCGGGCGGCTCGGCTGAGCCCCCGGGACGGGAACGGATCGAGCTCCCGGGAATCGAACTGCAGCGGGAGCAACTGCTCGCCGAGCGGCGGACAGACGAGGATTTGCTGACAGCGCTCCGTGACAGCGGCGCGAGCCGCAGAGCCGTCCAAACTGCTCTGTCAATCCCCGGGGTCGCGGCGAGTCCGGCAGTGGTCCAGCTCAACTCGCAGTTGTTCCAGTACGAGAAGGCGCGCGACTCGTTGACCAGTCTCTCGGCGTCGCATCCGGACCTACCGCGTCTCAATCAATTGATTTCGTCTGCAGAAGCGAAGCTGCTCCGCGCGGTGCAGGCCGGCATGCAAGGCACAGTCGCCTCACTCGACGGGCGCATCGCGGCGATCAACGACCTGCGGGCCCGGCGGACGGGGAGCCTCCAGCAAGACGCGGAGGAGGCGCGATTGACGGAACGCGTCGAGAACGCGCGAAAGGTTGCGGATGAGCTGCGCGTCGAGTACGAGAAAGCACGGATCGCCGAGGCCGTTACTGCTGGGCAAGTGGAGATCGTTGACCACGCCGCCCGCCCGGTCAAACCTGCCGGCATCGGGCTGGCGCAACTGCTCGCGCTCGGGTTGCTCGTTGGCCTCGTGCTCGGCGGAGCGGGTGCCGTCGTGGCCGACCACTTCGGTCGCTCGATTGACCGCCGAGCGCAGGTGGAGCATCTCGGCATGTCAGTCCTCGGCGTCGTGCCCCGCTGTGCGAGTAACGGCGACAAGATAGGTCCGAAGGGCGCGGACGCGGTGGTCGAGGCGTTCCGCGGAATCAGGCTTAACGTACTGAACGTGCATGGCGCGGCCGGGCCAGTCGCGGTGGCGGTAACGAGCCCCGGGAGTGGAGATGGAAAGTCCTTTGTGAGCTCCAACCTGGCGCTCGCATTCGCGTGCGCGAATCGTCGCACCTTGCTGATCGATGCCGACCTTCGGCGTGGGAGGCTGCACCGCGGGCTGACGCTGCGCCGCCAGCCGGGCTTGACGGACTTGCTGGTCGGCGACACCTCGCTCGAGCAGACCGTGCAAACAACGACCTATCCGTCCCTCGACTTTCTTGCCAGCGGATCGCGGCGACGCGACGCGCCCGAGCTCATGGCCTCGGCTGCCATGGCCGACCTTGTGACCAGTCTGCGCTCGCGCTACGGAGTCATCGTGGTTGATACCCCCCCGCTCGGAGCAGGCGTAGATGCCTTACTCCTGGCCATGCTGACCGGGAGCCTGCTCGTGGTCCTGCGGCTGGGCCGTACCGACCGGGCAATAGCGGAGGCCAAGCTCGAGATCCTCAGGAATCTCCCCGCACGAGTGATCGGTGCGGTTCTCAATGACGTGCGGGAAAGTTCAGAGTATCACGCCTACCGCTACTATTTGGATGGCTACGAACTCACGAACGAACCGCTCTTCCAGCCGCTCGTCGCCGGTCGTAAGCAGGGGAACACACGCGATGGAAAGCCGGGTGCCGCGCGGACCGGTCTCACTGAGGACCGATCCAGGGAGGAGTGGGGCCACCCCTTGTAGGTACGGTGGGAGCTCCGAGGAAACGCGATGGCCAAAACCACGACGACAATCGGAATCATCGGTGCCGGACACATTGGAAGTCAGATCGCACGACTCGCGGTAGCAAACGGCTACAATGTAGTGATCAGCAATTCACGCGGCCCGGAGACGTTGTCCGCGCTCATCGCGGACCTTGGTCCAAGAGCCCGCGCGGCGACCGCCGTCGACGCTGCAAAGGCTGGAGATATTGTCGTCGTTTCGGTGCCGCTGAAGAACTACCGGAAGGTTCCGATCGAGCCCTTGGCGGGCAAGATCGTCATCGACACCAACAACTATTACCCTCAGCGGGACGGCCATATCCCCGAGCTCGACAACGAGTCAACCACCACGGCCGAACTGCTGCAGGCGCATCTGCCAACCTCGAAGGTCGTCAAGGCCTTCAACCATATTTACGCCGCTGCTCTCACGACTGACAGACAGCCGTCGGGAACGAAGAATCGTCGCGCGCTCGTCATCGCTGGCAACGACAACGACGCCAAGACGAGAGTGACCCGTCTGCTTGACCAGTTCGGCTTCGATACGGTGGACGCAGGCCCGCTGAAAGAGGGATGGCGTATCCAGCGCGATACCCCCGGTTACGGTCCGCGTCGAACGGCAGAGGAACTGCGCCGGGACCTGGCGGCGGCCAGGCGGTATGCGGATCAGTAGCAATCATCGTGTCCCTTCCCGTCCCCGTACCCTTCGTACGACCTCACGCCCTGCACCTAGCCACCACTATCCGTGTCGCCGTCTACCGTCTAGGTGTCAGGGTGGCTGACGGGAATCGAACCCGCAACCTCCGGAGCCACAGTCCGGCGCTCTAACCGATTGAGCTACAGCCACCACGGGCGGTGGCAAATCTAATGGGTCGAGCCAGTGGCCAGAAGCGGCGTGCCCAGCGCCTGGGGGGACGGCTCCGCGCCGGCATCCCCCTGCGCCTCGGCGCAGCAGCGCCGGAACAGGGCTGCAAAGTGCGCGGCGAAGGGCTCGCGCAGCATGGTGTCGTTGTCGCAGCCGACGGGGCCGACGTACTCGTCGATGCACCGCGCCAGGGACGCCCACACCGGCGTCGCGGATGGCAGCCACCGCTGGCTCGGCAGGAACAGGCTCAGGCGGCCCGCGAACGGCGCCGGCCGGTAGCGACGTATCGCCGCGATCGTGGCGCGCTCCACCGCGGCACGTCGCACCAGCACCGGGTCGAGCGCGGCCGCATGCGCGACATCACGCCGCTCCCTGCGCTGCCGCATTCGCTCGGCGATGTAGCCGCCGAGCTCCCGTGATGGCAGCGACCGGAGCGCGCGCGTGTGCCCTGCGACCCGGGTCAGCAGCTGGCGCAGGCGCCACCCGAGCTGTGACGGGAGGCGGTACCAGGTCGGATCGGGGCTGCCGAACAGCGCCACAAAGCGCACGCTCGCTCCGCCTTGCAGCAGCTGTCTTGCTAGCTCGAACGCCACAGTGCCGCCGGCGCAGAAGCCGGCGAGGATGTACTGGCCGGCCGGCTGGAACGCCCTGATCTGCTCCGCGAAGTACGCTGCGAGATCTTCCACGCGCGTGAGCGGCTCGCTCCGACCGTCGAGCCCGGGCGGCTCGAGTCCGAAGAAGGGCTGGTGGTCGCCCAGGTGCTGCGCCAAGGCGCGGTAGCAGAACACGTCGCCGTTGTGCCCGGCCACCGCGAACACGGGCGTGCGGGTGCCGCGTCGCTCCAGCGGCACGATCGCGCGCTGCTGCCGCGCCAGCGCTGCGCCCGAGCGCAGCACCTCCAGAATCTCGTCCTTGTGCTGTTGCAACCGATCGCGCAGCTGTGGCGTCAGCACGCCCGGCGGCGCCGTGCAGCGCAGACGATCACCCTCGGCGTGCAGGTGGACACCGCGTTCATGCAGGTCGGCCAGGAAGCGCTGCAACGTCACAACTCGATCTCCTCGCGCTGCCGGGCGACCTCGATCGGCGTGTGGCGCCGCGTCGACCACATCACGGCGTCTATCGCGTCCGCCAGCCGGGCCACGCTGGGGTACTCGAAGAGACTGCGCAACGGGAGGTCGACGCCCGATGCGGCGCGCAGCTGCGCCATGAGTCGCGCCGCCATGAGGGAATGGCCACCCAGATCGAAAAAGCTGTCGTCCACGCCGAAATCGCTCCGCTCCAGGACCGCCGAGAAGACGGCCATCACCGTCTGCTCCGCCGGTGTGCGCGGGGCCACTCGCTCCGCGCGCGGCGCTGCCCCCCCCCTCAGGTCCGGTGCGGGCAGCGCCTTGCGGTCGAGCTTGCCGTTCGCGGTACGCGGCAGGGCGTCCAGACGGACGAAGTGGGCGGGCACCATGTACTCGGGGCAGGCGGCGCGAACCAGCGCGCGCAACTGGTCGATCAGATCGGCTGGCAGGTCGGCGGGCGGACGCTGCGCGACGAAGTA
>Ga0209239_1001717_pt1 | contig 13098 bp, 9 predicted proteins | sample GraSoi013_2_20cm_FD_185824 | JGI IMG/M metagenome (GOLD analysis project Ga0209239, IMG submission 185824) | Grasslands soil microbial communities from the Angelo Coastal Reserve, California, USA - Sample 10_02_2013_2_20cm (SPAdes) (version 2) | ecosystem: Environmental > Terrestrial > Soil >...
TTGCCGTCGCGCTCGCTATTGAAGGCGATCTTCGTGCCGTCGGGCGACCAGGCGCCAAAGCCGTCCCACCCAGGGTTGTTCGTGAGGTTGCGGGGATTCGACCCGTCGGCGTTCATCACGTAGACCTCCCCGTTCCCGTCGCGCGTCGTCGTGAAGGCGATCTTGGAGCCGTCCGGCGACCAGGCGGGGGTGGCGTCCGACGCCGGGTTGTTCGTGAGGTTGAGGGGATTCGATCCGTCGGCGTTGACCACGTAGATCTCCCCGTTGCCGTCGCGCTCGCTATAGAAGGCGATCCTCGTGCCATCGCGCGACCAGGTGGGTTCCACATCGAGCGACGGGTTGTTCGAGAGGTTGCGGAGACCCGACCCGTCGGCGTTTATCACGTAGATCTCCCCGTTGCCGTCGCGGTTGCTATAGAAGGCGATCCTCGTGCCGTCTGGCGACCAATCGGCACGTGCATCTCCGTCTGGGTTGTTCGTCAAGTTGACGGGCCCCGACCCGTCAGCGTTCATCACGTAGATCTCCCCGTTGCCGTCGCGCTCGCTATAGAAGGCGATCCTCGTGCCGTCCGGCGACCACTTGGGCCACAGGTCTTGGCCTGGGCTGTGCGTCAGATTCACTAGGCCGGTGCCGTCCGCGTGCATCAGGTAGATCTCTGTGTCGCCGTCGCGGCCGCTGCTAAACGCGATCTTCGTGCCGTCCGGCGACCAGGCGAGCTCGAAGTCGAAGGTCGGGTTGTTCGTAAGGTTGCGGACGCCCGCGCCGTCGGCGTTCATGACGTAGATCTCCGGATTGCCGTCGCGATCGGTCGAGAAGGCGATCTGGCCGGCGGCCGGACGTCCGCTAGGTGCCGTCGAGTCAGAGCCGCAGCCCGCAAGCGCCAACCCGAGGGCCGCCGCCAACCACCAGACGTTCGATACGTTGCGATGCATGAGTCCCCCGGGTCTCGTGGCTTCTCTCACTCAGCAGCCCGTCGCCGGCGACGCCGCGATGGGCGCCGTCGCGAACGGCACGAAGCCGGGTATCGCGGCACCCAGCTCCACGACGATCGCGTCCCCCGTGCCCGTTCCCGCGCCGGACGGTCCGCTCGCCGCACCCCACCAGTTGCAACTCGCGTCTACGGGCGTCGTCATGTTCGACCCCACGCGGAGCCCGGCCTGGGCGTCCCCAGCGATGTCGTTGAACCGCACCTGGGCGACGACTGGCGGGTAGAACGGCAGCTGACTTCCCAGCCAAATCGCCCCGGGACGAGCGCGCGCGGTCGGGAACGCGCAGGCCTGCACGACACCCGCTCGCCCCGGGACGAGCGCGCGCGGTCGGGAACGCGCAGGCCTGCACGACACCCGCGATGCGGTTCCGCTCGATGCGGCCCCCGAGGACCACATAGCTGATGGCGGTGCTGGTGAGGCACGAGCCGGAGGTGTTCGCGACCGTGTTGCCCACGGTGTTGACGGTGCCGGTCACTCGCACAGGCAGCGTCGCAGAGGGATTGGTTGCCCCGGCGGGAGCCACGAAGATCGCGCCCGCCCGGCCCAGCGGATGGCATTCGTCCAGGTCGTTGTCGAGGATGTCAGCGTTGGTCTCGCCGCCGAGGTCGTTCCGAACCACCACGAAGATGCAGGCGCCGCCAGCGCGACGGATCACGTTGCGCTCGAGCCGCGCGTCCACATCTCCGCCGGCGATTATGCCGAAGACCTGAGGAAAGGTGGCCGCCGCGTCGAACGTGCAGGCGGCCGGCCACGTCGTGCACGCGATGGTCCCGTCCATGAAGCTCTCTCGCACGGTGAGTCGCGCCCGCGCCCCGGTGGGATTGGGGTCATTGGCGACGGAGATCAACCTGTCGACCCCGAAGGGAGGACTCACCGCCGTGACGCTGACCCGTTCGACGGTGACGTCGACGACCCCGGCGCCGCGGATGCCGTTGACGCCGGTGGCGTGCACGGTGAGTCCGCGGATGACCACCGGCGCCCGCGTGGTGATCGCAACGGCCGTGGTCGGAGCACCGGGTGGCTCGACCACCACCGGTCCGCTCTCGCCCTCCACCGACTGGAGCGTGAGGCCTTTGCCGATGACGATCGCCTCGGCGTACGTACCGGGGAGCACGAGCACGGTGCCGCCCTCACCCACCATGTCGATCCCCTCTTGAATCGTCTTCGCGGTGCCCTGGTCGTTGGCGTTCGGGTTCACGAGCACCGACGGGCGTCCGACGCCGCCCACCGTAAAGCTCGGTGCGCCGACGCCCGCGGCGTCTGGGCGGTCGCAGCCCAGCAGCGTAAGAACCAGGAACAACACCGGCAGGTGAGTGCGTCGTGCGGTCATGGTGCGCCTCCCTCGTGCCGCTTCAGGGTTGAGGGCCGCCGCTGCGTGGTCATTGGTTTCATCGGCCGCCTCGTGGGCGCTCCGGGCGTCAACCCGCGCGAGGACGCGGTGACGTGGGGTGTGCGCGTCGCCCTCAGGCTCAGGGCCCCGACCGGGAGGGGGGCGGTGAGGGCGTCGACCGGGTTCGAGTAATCGGAGGTGCCACCGTCCCTGGACGCCACGACGTAGTACGAGTACCACGTGTCGCTCCACAGGCCAGTGTCGGTGAAAGTCGTCGTGTTCGCCGGCAGCTCGGCTGCGATTACCCAATCACCATACGAGTAGTCGTAGCGGAGCACCCAATAGCCGTCCTCGACGCCGGAGTTGTCGGTCCACCTGAGGTCGATGGTCTGATAATCGACGGTCGTGGGGACGAGGTCGGTCGGACCGATCGGGGGGGCCGTGCAGGCGGGGTTCGAAGGGCCCGATTCGCCCAGACTGTTGGCGGCGTACACGCGATAGCACACCTGCTGCTCGGGCGCGCGTCCTTCGTCGTAGAGGTTGGTCTGTCCCGGAATAGTGGGCCCGAAGGCCATCCAGCTCGCCCCGCCGTCAAACGAGCGCTCGACGCGGAACGTCTCGGCGATCCCGGTGGTGTCGTACCAGTACACCGTGATGCTGCTGCTCGAGGACGGATAGGCCCCGGCTACGGGCGCGCTCGGCGGCGCGGTGGCGGTGATCGCGCTGGCGTAGTTTGAGTACTCCGAGAAGCCCTGGTCCTTCTTGGCGCGCACCGTGTAGGAGTACTGCGCGTTCGGGACCAGGCTGGCGTCGCGATACGTGGTTGCATTGGCCGGCAGGTTGGCCACGACGATCGACCCGGTCTGGCAGCAGCGCTGCACCTCGTAGCCGTCTTCAAAGGCGGAGTTGTCCGTCCACGTGAGGTCGATGGTCTGACCATCCACCGCTTTGGCGACGAGGTTGGTCGGCGCGAACGGAAACGCGGTGCAAGCCGTGTTCGAGGGAGGGGCATCGCCGTACTTGTTGAACGCGACGACCCGGTAGCAGACCCGCTCCTGGCTCGGCGTGCTGTTGCCATCCTGCGCCGATGTAATGCCCGGGCTCGTGGTCAGGAGCGCGGTCCAGGGCCCGGCATCGCTGCCGGCGCGCTCCACGCGGAATCCGTCCTCGTTGATCGAGTTGGCGGTCCACGTGATCTGCACGGTCCACGTGTTGACCAAGACTGCGGCGACCTTGGACGCGGCCAGCGGCTCGAGCCGCAGCGGTGTGGCGCATACCGTGTTGGAGACGCCGATGACGCGCTTCTGCTGCCCGAGCGCCTGGACTTTGTAGCAGTACGGCTGCTTCGGGTCCAGTCCCGTGTCGGTGTAGTACGTGACCTTCGCTGCCGTCGTGGTGATGCTGGTGAACGCGCCGCTCGCCCCTGTCGTGGAGCGGAGCACGTCGAAGCCGGTCTCGTTGGGAGAGTTGTCTTGCCAACCGAGGCTGATGGCGCCCGGGAGCGGGTTGGCGACGAGGCCCGAGGGGCCCTTCTGGCTGGCGGCGCTCAGCGTGGGCCCATCATCGCTGGGCGGCTCGAGCGGATGGTTCCCGTCGCAGCCGCTGAAGCGGATCAACGAGAGCAATAGGACCGGATACGCGAAGCCAGAGCGGCGCAAGGTCATACACCCTCCGTAATGGGGACGGCTCGGTAGAGTGGTCGACCTTCGGCGGTGAACCACGCCCCCGTGCTACGGACAGCCGCGGGCGGGTTGCTCAGCGTAGACTTTCAGCAGGCGAACGGAGGGGAGAGTCGGGGACTATCGCCCTCGTACGAGCGTGAAGCCGGCCCAGAAGAACGGATGTACTGTGGCGGAGTTGTGCACGGCTGCCCGTTGGGCCAGAGCGAGCGCCTCCGCCTCCGAGCGTCCGGCCGCGAGCTCCGTGTAGAACCGCTCCATGAGCCGCGCAGTGGCGACATCGGCCACCGGCCACAGCGTCGCCATGACGTTCGACACCCCGGCATAGAGAAACCCGTTCACCAACCCCACCCAGTCGTCGCCCGGCGGCACGTCCGCGAGGGCACCCGCTGCCAGCCCCGTTTGGCAGGCGCTCAACACCAGCAGGCGCGCATTGAGGGTGAGCCCGAACACCTCGTGGACCTCCAGCCGCCCATCCTGATTCTCTCCCGGGCCGAGCTCGACGAAGGAGAACAACGGGTTCCGCTTGTTGAGGACGCCAAAGGTCGCAAGGTGCACGATGCCCTGGTCCGGGGCAAACATGCGGAACGCGCTCTCGGTTGCCTGAGGTCCGACCAGCACGCGCGCCTGCGTCCCGAAGATGCGCCCAATGGCGGCGACCTCGGCGCGCGATCCCGGAAGCGCCGCGACGCGGGGAGCCAGGGCGAGCACACCGGCCCGCGCCGGCGGTCCCGGTCGTGCACGCAACCGCAACCACACCGACGCCGACGGCACATACTCGAGGACATAGCGCTCGACCAGGACTTGCTCCGGCGGTCCCGGCCGCACGAGAGCCGCGAAAGGGAGGTAGTGCAGCTCGGCGTGCGGCGCGATGAGCAGCCGCTGCTTACCCGCGAGCAGGCCGCTCGCTTCGACCGGTGCGACCAGCTGGCGGTACAGCCGACGGAGGGACGGCCGCCAGGCCCGGCGGACGGCGCCTTCTTTCGCGCTTGCGAGCGTCGAGCGCGCAAAGTCCACCTGCGCTGCGAGCGTGTTGTGACTGATCTTGAGGTCGAACGCTGCCACCGTGTCTCGCGTGACAACGAAGAGGACGGTGGTCGAGTCACCTACCAGGTACTCGAGCAGGGCCTCATCCGTTGTGAGCGCGCTCATCACCTGCCGCGTGGGCGCAACCTCGCCGTGTAGAAGCGCTGCGTACGCCGGGTTCGCTTCGCGCATCTCGACGAGCAGCGTGCTGTAGGCTTCCTGGGCACGTGCCAGCGCCGCGGCGGTCGCCCCTGCGGCTGCGTCGGCCGGGTCGCGGAGGCCCGGCGTGCTGTCAGGCGAACTCTCGAGCTGCTGCGTCAGCTCCGCCATCCTGCGGCGGAGATCCTGCTCGCGGCTCGCCAGCTCGGGAGCCGCCTCGCCCCCAGCGACGCGCCCCCGTGCCAACAGGTCGAGCATCTGCCGCTCCCGCAGCCGCTCGCTCGCCTCGAACGCCGCCTCCGTCCGCCCACGCGCCCGTTCGACCAGCGCGAGCTCGACGTACGCATCCCATTTGTCCGCCCGGAAGGCGGCCCGCTGCTCCTCCACCGGCAAGTTTCCGGAGACCCGCTCGATTCCCTCGATGGCCGCGCGGAACTCCGTAGCCGCGTCCGCGAGCGCGCCGCGACTCCGCAGGGCGTCCGCCAGACCCGCGTGCAGCTGCCATGCGACCTGGGGTGCGGCGTGCGCGCCGAGGCGCGCGAGCCCGCGTTGGTAGAGCGATTCCGCGGCGAGCGCATGTCCCGTCCGCGCTTCCAGGTCGCCGAGCTCGTACAGGGCACTGGCCTCGTCCACCGCGGTACCCACGGCGCGCAACGTGTCCAACGCCTCACGGAAGGCCCGGCGCGCCGCCGTCGTATCCCCGAGCTGCAACGCGATCAGGCCGAGCGACACACGGACTTGGGCCGCGTTGTGAGGATCGAGGGGGCCACTCACTAACTGTTGCTCCAGGAGTCTGCGAGCACCCCGCAGGTTCCCACGCCGCAGCATTAACCCCACGGACTGCTGCGCGAGCTCCGTACTGTCGGCGCCGAGCCGGCGCGCGCGCGCGTATTGCCGCTCGGCTTCGGCGAGCCGATTGAATTGCAGGGCGAGATGACCCCGTTGGAACGCGAGTATCATCAGCGCACTCCTAGCCCGGGCTCCGCCGTACCGACGCGCGAACGCCTCAGCCCGGTCCAGCTCGCTGCCGGCGCCCTGCAGATCGCCCATGAGGGTGCGGGTCTGCGCAAGGAGCACCCACGGGTCGATCAGACCGCCGTAGGGGAGTGGACCCAAGCGCTGCGCCATCCTCGCGGCCTCCGAGAAGGTCGCAAGGGCGGCTGGATAATCGCCGCGCCGCTGCTCGAGTATGCCGAGCTCGCGGAGTTGTTGCGCCGTGTTCAATTGATCCCCGAGCGCCCGATAGATCGCGAGCGACTCGCGCAGATGGTCGTCTGTCCCGGCGTAGTCGCCTTGCTCCAAAGCGACGCCACCGAGATTGCTGAGGAACAACGCGGCCTGCCCGGAGTCGCCCGCGCTCCGGCTCGCAGCCAGCCCCGTCTCGAAGGCACGGCGTGCCTCCGCGAGGTCGGCCCCGGTCCAGGCGATGAGGCCGAAGCTGTTGTACTCGCTCCTTACGGCCGCCGAGTCCCCGATCCGCTCGAAGATCTCCTGGGCGCGGGCGAATGATTCCTTGGCGCGCTGCAAGTCCTTGGTGCGGGCGACTGACTCGCCTGGGTCCCGGTTTTCCCCCCTTCTCCAGTAGACGCTGCCCAGATCGTGCGCGTCCTTCCCCAACGTCCGATAGTCACCGACCCGCTGGGCAAGGTCCTGCGACCGCAGCAGGTACACCTCGGCGCTATCGTTTTCGTGGGTGCGATGCAGCGTCTGGCCGACGGCGCTCAGCGTGACGGCGATCCCGGCGGTGTCGGCCAGAGCCTCGTAGCGCCTTAGGCTCTCGCGCAACGGGGGCATCGCGGCGTCGAAGCGCGAACTCCTCACTGCCGCCGCGCCAATCTGCCGGATGCTGTCCGCGGCGATCGTGGCCTGTCGGTCGGCCGGGGACAACGAGCGAAACCGCGCCACGCGCCGCACCAGGAACGAATCAAGCCACGCGACGCCGAACGCGCGGGCGAGACGCTCCGCGCCTGCGAGGGCGGCCACGCCGGCGGTATCCCCGCCACTGCCTGCGGCAGCCAGTAGTTGGCGCAGGGCCTCCCGCGCGTCATTCGGGCGCTGCCGGGCACGCTCGATCAACACCGAGTCGGGTCCGTCTCTCGCGAGCGCGCGAAGCTCGCCCACGGCCTGCGGGTTCTGAGCGGACAGGGCGACGACGGAGAATGCCGCCAGGAGGGTGATCATCGCGACCCTTCGAGCCGGAACTCCGCGAGATCGGAGGCGGCCCACCGCTGCCACTCGGTCTGCGCTTCGACCTTCCAGAAGTACGTGATGCGAGGCGACAGCACGACGGAGTCGGGCAACGCCAGCAATGTGTCCGCCGTCTCTACGGTCCAGAGGACGGCACCCTCGCCGTTGTACAGTCGCATGCGGTACCGCTCGACCCGCGGCACGCTGGACCAGATGACCCGGTCCACCCGGGCTACAGCCCCACGCGGGGCGAGCGGCACGGGGGCGCCAGCGGTCGTCAGCGTCGAGTCCCTCAGGCCGGGCATCAGACCGTCGTCGCCCCGGCGCGGCACAAGCAACAACACGAGTGCTGCCGCCGCGGCGAGCCCGAGCGGCAACGACCAGCGCCGCCACGCGCGTCGGTGCGCCTCTGCCGGCAACCCCTCCTCGGCAAGGAGGCGACCAGTAGCCAGGACGACCGAGCGGCAGCGGGCACAATTGAGGAGATGCGTGACAACGGGGCCTCGTGTTTCAGGGCGGAGGCGTCCCGCGACGAAATCCGCGATCGCCACCTCGTCGAGGCAGTCGGCGCTCTCGGCCAGGCGCTCGAGTGACACCGACGCCCGTAGCGCTCCCGCCGCTTCTCGGAGCCGAGCGATTTCGGCGCGACAGGTGGAGCAGTCCTCCACGTGGCGTGCGACGTCCGGGTCCCCGCTGCCCAGAGCGTGGGGAATCAGGGCCTCGGGGAGTGGGTGGGTCACGCGCCCCCTCCACAGCATGGCTTCAGCCATCGCCCACGTGGTACGGATGGCCGGTCCGGAACTGCTCGCACCGGGTTCACAGGTCTCCTTCCTTGATCCCCGCTCGCTCGAGGCGGGTCCGGATTGCCGCGAGGGCCCGATACACGTGGTTGTAGATGGTCTTGACGCTGGGGTATCCGAGGGCGCGAGCCACCTGCTCGGCCGGCATTCGGTCGACGACGTAGAGCCGGACGGCGAGCCGGTCCTCGGGAGGCAGCGCCTCCAGGGCGGCCGCGAGGATCCCCTGCTGCTCGGCGAGCTCCGCCGGATCGGAAGGGGGATCCGAGTTCTCAGAGGGCGGCGGGACGACGAGCGCGACGGCGACCCGTCCGTTCAGGGCGGTCGCCGCGCGATAGGTGGCGGCGAGTTCCTTCAGGAAATCACCGAAGGTGAAGTCGGCTCCGTCGCGGGAGCGGACCAGTTCGTAGGCTTCGACATGGGTCCGCTGCTCCAGGAAGACATACTGAAAGATGCGCCGCTGCACGGGCGGCAGCGCGGCCGCCAGAGCGTTGAGCCGTGGGCGGCCGTTGAGGTGGCGGAACCAATCGATGGTGAGGTTGTGGACGACCGTGAAGAGCCAAGTGGAGAACGGGCGGTTCGGATCGACGCGAGACGCGCAGCCGCGCAGCCGGGCGAAGTCTTTCTCGCGCATGGCTTCGCACACGCGAGCGAAGACGTCCATCACATCATCATAGTCCTCGGCGTAATGACGGATCGCCGCGAAGATGAGGCGCCGGTAGCGGTTCAGGAACAAGTCCCACGCGGCTTCCGGCCTGCCTCCTTGAAGCTCGGCGACCCAGAGTTCCATTCACCAGCCCCTCCAAAACAAGAAACCGGCTGAACGGGCGTCCGCACTCAGCCGGCTTCGCGATTCGCTCCCCCCGAGACTTGGGCGAGGCCGCACGACATGACGTCCCGGGGTTCACAGCGTCTGAGCCTGTCTCAATCTGGGCTTACCGGGGAGGCTGTCAACCAGGGAGTCGGCGCTTCCGTTCGGACATGCCGCTCCCTTGCTCACCCCACGCCGCGGAGCAGATACTATGGGCATGCGCCTCGCTGCAGTCCTCGTAACGAACGCCCCAGAGTGACCATCCCATGAAGACGATCAAAGGCCCGGCGATCTTTCTCGCCCAGTTCGCCGCCGACAAGCCACCGTTCAGTTCGCTCGCGGGCCTCGCGGGCTGGGCCGCGTCGCTCGGCTACCAGGGCATCCAGATCCCGACCTGGGACGCGCGGCTCTTCGATCTCGACAAGGCGGCCTCGAGCAAGACCTACTGCGACGAGATCGCAGGGGTGCTCGCCGGGCACCGCCTCGTCATCACCGAGCTGTCGACCCACCTCCAGGGCCACCTCGTCGCCGTGCACCCGGCCTACGACGCCGTCGTGGATGGGTTCGCCGCCCCGACGGTTCGGGGCCGTCCCAGCGCCCGGGCCGAATGGGCGGTGGGGCAGGTCAAGGCCGGGGCGAAGGCGTGCCGCAACCTCGGCCTCGATACGATGGTGAGCTTCACCGGCGCGCTGGCCTGGCCGTTCCTGTACCCGTTCCCTCCGCGGCCCGCTGGGCTGATCGAGACCGCGTTCGACGAGCTCGCTAGACGCTGGAAGCCGATCCTCGACTATTGCGACTCGCAAGGTGTCAACGTCGGCTTCGAGCTGCATCCCGGCGAGGACGTGTTCGACGGCGCCACGTTCGAGATGCTGCTCGACCGACTCGACAATCATCCGCGCTGCGGCATCAATTACGATCCCTCGCATTTTGTGCTGCAGTGTCTCGACTATCTCGACTTCATCGATCGGTATCACGAGCGCATCGTCGCGTTCCATGTGAAAGACGCCGAGTTCAATCCGACCGGCCGGCAAGGCGTCTACAGCGGCTTCCAGCCATGGCTCGAGCGCGCCGGCCGGTTCCGCTCGCTCGGCGACGGCCAGGTCGATTTCCGCGGCATCTTCGCGAAGCTCGCCCAATACGGCTACGCCGGCTGGGCGGTGCTCGAGTGGGAGTGTTGTCTCAAGCATCCCGAAGACGGTGCTCGTGAGGGTGCGGGGTTCATCCGGGACCGCATCATCCGGGTGACGGAGCGGGCCTTCGACGACTTCGCCGACTCGGGCGTCGATCAGGGCGCGAATCGCCGCCTGCTCGGGCTCGACGGGAAGGCCTCGTGATCGAGGGGCGCGGCGACGCCGCGGCCGGCGGTCGCATCCGCCTCGGCATGGTCGGGGGCGGGCAGGGCGCGTTCATCGGCGCCGTGCACCGCATGGCGGCGCGGCTCGACGACCACTACGCGCTCGTGGCCGGTGCGTTGTCGTCCGCGCGGCAACGCGCCATCGATTCGGCGCTCGAGCTGGGCCTCGCCCGCGACCGGGCATACGACGACTTCGCGGCGATGGCCGCCGCCGAGGCGAAGCGCCCCGACGGGATCGAGGCGGTGGCCATCGTTACGCCCAATCATCTGCATGCGCCGGTCGCCACCGCGTTTCTTCGGGCCGGCATCCACGTCATCTGCGACAAGCCGCTCGCGACGACGGCCGCCGCGGCGCGCGACCTCATGCGCCTGACGGAGCAGAGCGGGAAGATCTTCGCGGTGACCTACAACTACACCGGCTACCCGATGGTGCGTCAGGCGCGCGCTATGGTCGCGGCTGGCGAGCTGGGCGAGATCCGCGTGGTCCAGGTCGAGTACGCGCAGGACTGGCTGACCGAGCGGCTCGAGGCCACGGGCCAGAAACAGGCCGCGTGGCGCACCGATCCGGCCCAGGCGGGCGCGGGCGGTGCCCTCGGTGACATCGGCTCACACGCCTACCACCTCGCCTGCTTCGTCACCGGGCTCAGGCTCGACGCGTTGTGTGCGGATCTGACCACGTTTGTCTCCGGTCGGCGGCTCGACGACGACGCCCAGATCCTGCTGCGGTTCCAGGGCGGCGCGCGCGGCATGCTGTGGGCCAGCCAGGTGGCGCCCGGCAACGAGAACGGGCTGCGCCTGCGGGTCTACGGCACGCAAGGCGGGCTCGAGTGGCAGCAAGAGAATCCCAACGAGCTGTGGCACGCACCCTTCGGCCAGCCGCGACGCCGGCTCACGCGGGCTGGCCCGAGCGCCGGGCCTGCGGCGGCGCGCGTCACTCGCATCCCCGCCGGCCATCCCGAGGGCTATCTCGAGGGCTTCGCGACGATCTATACGGAGGTGGCCCACGCGATCCGTGCGGCCCGGCGAGGCCAGCGGCCCGACGGCGAGGTCTTGTTCCCGACTGTCGCTGACGGACTGCACGGCGTGGAGTTCATCGAAGCCGCGGTGAAATCAAGCACGAACGGAGCGATCTGGGTCGGAAAAGAGCGGCCCTGAGGCCGCCCCTGGCGCGCGGGGCGCGGTTGTTGCACTCTCCAGCGTTGGCCGTGTATCGAGGTATCACACCGTGCCTGCGTTGCAGTGGGCCCGCCTGAACGCCGATCTCAACGTCCGTCTGCGCCGGGGCGCCTGGTACCGCGTCCTCGAGCTCCACCCGCTCGAGGCGGTGCTGGACGTCCGCGGCGGCCGCGTGACCGTGCCGCGACCGTTTCTGGAGATCGTGGGCACGCCGCCACGCCGCTGGACCGTCGTCGCGGAGCTGCGGGATGTGTCGCAGGTGCCCCCCGCCTGGGGAGGCCGCTACGCGGTGTGCCCCAACTGCCGCGAGCGCCAGGCACTGGAGCGTCGCAGCAGCGACATGCGCTGTGGGCGTTGCGGCGGCCAGTTCACGATCGACTGGAACGAAGGGTATCTCGCAGCGGGTTAGCCGCCGCTAGCGGGCGAGACCCGCACCATCACCACCCCGTGCGCCGGCACGGTAGCCATGAAGCGCCCCGGGAACGCACCGAGGTCGGCGTGGGCCCACAGGTCGCGCACCCGCGCGGGGCCGCGGATGCCGAGGGCTCGCCAGGAAGCGGTGATCACCGTCTGCAGCGCCGAGCGGTTGAAGAGGACGACCGCCCGGGAGCCGTCGCTGAGGGGCTTCGCCCACACCTGCAGGTCAGGAGCCGGCTCCTGCACCAACATCCCCTGCACGCCGAGTGAGTCCTGGTCCACCGCGACCACTTCCTTATTAAGGAGGATGTCGCGGGTCGACGCCGCCATGGTGCGGACATCGTTCCCCGCCATCAGCGGCGCGGCCATCAGGGCCCACAGGCTGAAATGGGCGCGGTACTCGTCCTCCGTCATGCCGCCGTTGCCGACCTCGAGCATGTCGGGGTCGTTCCAGGCCCCGGGACTCGCCGCCAACGCGTATTGCGCGTTGAGATCGAGCAGCGCGATCATGCTGGCCCACCGGTCGCCGATGTCACCGGTGGTGCGCCACAGGTTGCCGGTGCGCGGGCCCCACTCCCACGGCCGGTTCGAGCCCCACTCGCAGATGCTGAACACGATGGGGCGGCCAGCCTTGGCGAGCGCGTCGCGGAACTTGGCGTACTGCGTCGGCCCGTCGAGCCCTTCGGAATTGCACCAATCCTCCTTGACGTAGTCCACGCCCCACTCGGCGAAGGTCCGGGCATCGATCTCCTCGGAGCCGTACGTGCCGGGGCGGCGCTGGCACGTCTGGCGCCCCGCGTCGGTGTAGAGGCCGAACTTGAGCCCCTTGGAATGGACGTACTCCGCCAGCGGCTTCATGCCACCCGGGAAGCGGACCGAATCGGCGACGAGCCGGCCCGCGGCGTCGCGGGCGACCTGCCAGCAGTCGTCGATCACGAGATACTGATAGCCCGCGTCGCGCATGCCGCTCTTCGCCATCGCGTCCGCCGTCTCCCTGATGAGCTGCCCGCTGACGTCGCACCCGAAGTGGTTCCAGCTGTTCCAGCCCATCGGCGGCGTGCGGGCCAGCTTGTTGTCGAGCGGACGTGCGGGCTGGTGTGCGACCGCGAGCCCGAGACCGAGGCACATGAACGTGGTGAATCGCGGGAACACGGGACAGCTCCTTTCGGGGGG
>Ga0209239_1001719_pt1 | contig 13092 bp, 16 predicted proteins | sample GraSoi013_2_20cm_FD_185824 | JGI IMG/M metagenome (GOLD analysis project Ga0209239, IMG submission 185824) | Grasslands soil microbial communities from the Angelo Coastal Reserve, California, USA - Sample 10_02_2013_2_20cm (SPAdes) (version 2) | ecosystem: Environmental > Terrestrial > Soil >...
GCAAGATGGAGGTCGTCTACGCGACGCCGGAAGAGCTCGAGCGGCTCGCCGAGTTGTTCGGCGCGAGACACTGAGCCGGGAAGCGACTAGACTCTCGGACATGGCCGAGCGAATCGTCGTCGGGATGAGTGGCGGCGTCGACTCCTCCGTCGCCGCCGCGCTCCTCGTCGAGCAGGGCTACGACGTCGTCGGAATCACCCTGCGCGTCTGGCCCTGGTCCGAGCCCACCGAGGCGACGAAGCGCTTCGGAAGCTGCTGCGGCACGGAAGCGGCCGACGACGCGCGGCACGTCGCCCGCGCGCTTGGTATCCCGTACTATCTGCTCAACGTCGAGGCGGAGTTCGACCGGTCTGTGGTCGGCCCATTTGCCGATGCGTACCGACGGGGGGTGACGCCCGTCCCGTGCCTGGCGTGCAACAGTGAGCTGAAGTTCGGCTCGCTCCTCCGGCGGGCTCGCGCCTGGGACGCAACGGCCGTCGCGACGGGCCACTACGCGCGCGTGAGGCGCGACGCGGCGACGGGCCGGCATCTGCTCCTGCGCGCCCGTGACGCGCGGAAGGATCAGACCGACTTCCTCTGGCCGCTCACGCAGGAGCAGCTCGCGGCAGCGCGCTTTCCCATCGGCGAGCTGACGAAGGACGAGGTGCGGGCGCACGCGCGGCGCCTCGGGCTCGCGACGGCCGACAAGCCCGAGAGCCAGGAGATCTGCTTCGTCCCCGACGATGACTACCGCGCCTTCCTGCGGCGCCGTGAGCCCGGCGTCTTCCGCGCTGGCCCCATCGTGGACCGCCAGGGAAGGGTACTCGGACGACACGGCGGCGTCGCGGGGTACACGATCGGTCAGAAGAAGGGGCTCGGTCTCGCCCTCGGGCGGCCGGTGTACGTCGTCGACCTCGAACATGAGCGGGACACCGTCGTGGTCGGGGACGCCGTCGATCTGGAGTGCCCGCGGCTCGTGGCGCGCGCGGTGAATTTCATCGCGTGCGCGGCGCCGACGGAGCCGCTGCGCGTCGAAGCGAAGATCCGCCACAACCATGCGCCGGCACCGGCCACGGTCCGCGTCGTCGACGCGGCCACGGCCGAAGTCGTGTTCGACGAGCCGCAGCGCGCGATCACGCCGGGGCAGTCCGTCGTCTGGTACCTGGGCGAGTGCGTGGTCGGCGGCGGCGTGATCACGCGCTAGACCGTTCTCACGAGCGATTGACACCGGGCGCGATTGCGTGATAGTTTTCACAAACCGTCGCGAGCATCACGACGCCGGGGAGAGCCTCCTTATGTCTCAGCGTGGACGCGACTGGACGGGCGCGATCGTGTGCCTCGTCGCCCTGCTCCTGGCCGGCTCGGCGCTGCAGGGAGCCGGTGTCGCCTGGGCGGCGGCCGAGGGCGGACACGAGGGCGGCCTCGTCAACCTCGACAAATCGCTGATCGTCCAGGTCGTCAACTTCCTCATCCTGCTCTTCATCCTGCAGCGTCTCCTCTACAAGCCCTTCCTCGCGAAGATGCACGAGCGAACCGCCGCCATCCAGAAGGCGCTCGAGGAAGCCCAGGCCGCGCGCGCCGAGGCCGCGCGCCAGCGGGAGGAGAACGAGGCGCGCTTGCGGGCCCTCCACGCTGAGGCGGCCGCGATCCGCACCCAGGCGCTGAAGGAGGCGGCGGAGGAGAGGGCGCGGCTCGTCGACGCCGCCCGCGCGGAGTCGCAGCGGCTCATCGAGAGCGCCAGGGCGCAGATGGAGGCGGACGTCCGACGCGCGCGCGACGAGCTGCGGCGCGAGGTCGCAGAGCTCGCGACCGCCGTGGCCGAGAAGCTCATCCGGAAGAGCCTGCGCGACGAGGAGCACCGGCGCATCCTCGCCGAGGCGATCGCGAAAGTCGGCGACTAGGTGACCGCGGCGGACGGCGTCGACCGCTCCTACGCGAAGGCGCTGTTCGCGCTCGCCCAGGAGCGCGGGCAGGGGGACGCGGTCGCCCACGAGCTCGACCGTGCGGTGGAAGTGTTCTCGCGCGAGCCCGAGCTCCGCGCCTTCCTCGGCCGCCCCTGGATCACCGCGGCGGTCAAGCGCGACGCGGCGGCCGAGGTCGCGGCGCGGCTCGAGCTCGGGACGCTCACGCGCGACTTCCTGGCGCTCGTCGCCGCGCACGGGCGCGCCGAGCGCGTGCCGTCCATCGCCGCCGCGTACCGCGGCCTCGTGGACGACGCGGCCGGTCGCGTGCGCGCGCGTGTGCGCGCGCCCCTGGCGCTCGCCGCCGACGAGCGCACGGCGCTGGCGGGCCGGTTGAGCCGGGTGCTCGGGGGTAAGCAGGTGGTGCTCGAAGAGGCGGTGGACGGCGCGCTCCTGGGTGGGTTCGTCGCCGAAATCGGGAGCCTCCTCGTGGACGGCAGCCTCGATGGGCAGCTGGCGCGTCTGCGGGAACGCCTCGGGCGTGGCTAGGGCCGTTCGAGCGCGGGCTTTGCCCGGAGAACCCTAAAGCAACCCTAAAAGGGGGAGGTCCGGAAGGGGGGCGCGGCCCTCCTCCGGGGAGAGCGATGATCAAGGCCGGAGAGATCAGCGAGATCATCAAGCGGCAGCTCGCGGGCTACGAGGCGGAGGTCGACCTGCAGGAGGTCGGCCGCGTCATCGAGGTCGGCGACGGCATCGCGCGCATCTACGGGCTCGAGAAGGCGATGTCGGGCGAGCTGCTCCAGTTTCCCGGCGACGTCGTCGGGATGGTCCTCAACCTCGAGCAGGACCAGGTCGGCGCGGTGCTCCTCGGCGACGACACGCGGATCAAGGAAGGCGACACCGTCAAGCGGACGAGCCGGATCGCGCAGGTGCCGGTCGGCGAGGCGCTGACCGGCCGCGTCGTCGACGCGCTTGGCCAGCCCGTGGACGGCAAGGGGCCGATCAACACCAAGGAGTTCCGGCCGATCGAGCGCTACGCGCCGGGCGTCGTCGACCGCCGGTCGGTGAAGGAGCCGCTCCAGACCGGGCTCAAGGCCATCGACTCGATGATCCCGATCGGGCGCGGCCAGCGCGAGCTGATCATCGGCGACCGCGGCACCGGCAAGACCGCGATCGGCGTGGACGCGATCATCAACCAGCGGGGGCAGGACGTGTACTGCTTCTACGTGGCGATCGGGCAGAAGCGCTCGACCGTCGCCCAGGTGGTCAAGGTCCTCGAGGACGCGGGCGACGGTCGGTTCACGACGGTCGTCGTGGCCTCGGCCTCCGAGCCGGCGCCGCTCCAGTACATCGCGCCGTACGCAGGCGTCACGATGGGGGAGTACTTCCGCGACTCGAAGCGCCACGCCCTCTGCATCTACGACGACCTCTCCAAGCACGCCGCGGCGTACCGACAGCTCTCGCTCCTGCTCCGGCGGCCGCCCGGGCGCGAGGCGTACCCCGGGGACGTGTTCTACCTGCACTCGCGGCTGCTCGAGCGCGCGGCGAAGCTGAACGACGCGCTCGGTGGCGGCTCGCTGACGGCGCTGCCGATCATCGAGACGCAGCTCGGCGACGTGTCCGCGTACATTCCGACGAACGTCATCTCGATCACCGACGGCCAGATCTATCTCGAGTCGGACCTCTTCTACGGCGGCATCCGCCCCGCGGTGAACGTCGGTCTGTCGGTCTCGCGGGTCGGCGGCTCGGCGCAGATCAAGGCGATGCGCCAGGTGGCGGGCAAGCTGCGGCTCGACCTCGCCCAGTACCGTGAGCTCGCGGCCTTCGCGCAGTTCGGGAGCGACCTCGACCGCGCGACCCAGCTCCAGCTCGCGCGCGGCCAGCGCATGGTCGAGATCCTCAAGCAGGGCCAGTATGCGCCGCTGCCCGTCGAGAAGCAGGTGGCGATCATTTTCGCCGGCACGCAGGGGATGCTCGACGAGCTCCCGGTGGACGCGATCCGCGACTTCGAGGCGCACTTCCACGCCTGGCTCGAGCGCCGAGCCCCCGGGATCCTCACCGAGATCCGCGAGAAGAAGGAGATCACGGACACGCTGCGCGAGAGCCTCACGAAGGCCGTGGTCGAGGCGAAGGCGGAGTTCGTCGCCGCCAAGGGCATCAAGGCCGCGTAGCGGCCGCCGCGCATGGCGACCCTCCGCGACATCCGGCGGCGGATCCGATCCGTCGAGTCCACGCAGAAGATCACGCGGGCGATGAAGCTGGTCGCCGCGGCGAAGCTCCGGCGGGCGCAGGAGCGGATCGTCGCCGCGCGGCCGTACGCCGGGAAGATGGCCGAGCTGCTCGGCAACCTCGTGTCGAGCGCCGGCGGGGGCGACGAGGCCCCGCACCCGCTCCTGGTCCAGCGCGCGGGGCCGCGGCGCCAGATCGTGATCATCACGGCGGACCGCGGGCTCGCGGGCGCGTTCAACTCGAACATCGTCCGCCGCGCGCTCGACTTCATCCGCCAGTCGAGCGCCCCGGACGTGACGCTCGTCGTCGTGGGCCGGAAGGGCCGCGACTTCTTCCGCCGGCGCAGCTTCACGATCAAGCGGGACATGCTCGGCTTCTGGGACCGGCTCGCCTACACCCACGCGGCCGAGCTCGCCGACTACCTCATGGAGCAGTACCTCAGCGCCGAGGTGGACGAGGTTCACCTGATCTACAACGAGTTCCGCTCGGTCGCCGTCCAGCGCCCCCTCCGTGAGCAGCTCCTGCCGATCCCGCGCGCGGAGCCGGGGGAGGGGAGCACCCCGCCGACGGTGGACTACATCTACGAGCCGGCGCCGGCCGCCATCCTGGGCGACCTCCTGCCGCGCCACGTGCGGACGCAGGTCTTCCGCGCCCTCATGGAGTCCCTCGCGGGCGAGTACGGCGCGCGGATGACCGCGATGGAGGCGGCGACGAAGAACGCGAAGGACATGATCGAGGTCCTCACCATCCAGTACAACAAGGCGCGGCAGGAGAAGATCACCAAGGAGCTGCTCGACATCGTCGGCGGCGCCGAGGCCCTCAAGCAAGGAGCAGAGGCATGAGCGTCGGGAAGATCGTCCAGGTCATCGGGCCCGTGGTCGACGTCGAGTTCGAGCCGGGGAAGCTGCCGGGGATCTACAACGCGCTCGAGGTGCAGGGCGTCGAGTTCAAGGACATCTTCGCCTACTCGCAGCGGCTCGTGCTCGAGGTGGCCCAGCACCTGGGCGAGAGCCAGGTGCGGGCGGTCGCGATGGCCTCGACCGACGGCCTGACGCGCGGCATGACCGTCAAGGACACGGGTGGACCGATTTCGATCCCGGTCGGCAAGGAGACGCTCGGCCGGATCCTCAACGTCGTCGGCGAGCCCGTGGACAAGGGCCCCGCGATCCAGACGAAGAAGACGTATCCGATCCACCGGCCGGCGCCGCCCTTCGAGGACCAGTCCACGAAGGTCGAGATGTTCGAGACGGGGATCAAGGTGGTGGACCTCCTCGAGCCTTACAGCAAGGGCGGCAAGACAGGCCTGTTCGGCGGCGCCGGGGTGGGCAAGACCATCCTGATCATGGAGCTCATCAATAACATCGCCAAGCAGCACGGCGGCATCTCCGTCTTCGCCGGGGTGGGCGAGCGGACGCGCGAGGGCAACGACCTCTACCACGAGATGAAAGAGTCGGGCGTCATCGAGAAGACCGCGCTGATCTTCGGCCAGATGACCGAGCCGCCCGGCTCGCGCCTGCGCGTGGGGCTGACGGGGCTGACCGCCGCCGAGTACTTCCGCGACGAGGAAGGGCAGGACGTGCTGCTCTTCATCGACAACATCTTTCGATTCACGCAGGCGGGATCCGAAGTCTCGGCCCTGCTCGGCCGCATGCCGTCGGGCGCTCCAGGAGCGGATCACCTCCACGAAGAAGGGCTCGATCACCTCGGTGCAGGCCATCTACGTTCCCGCGGACGACATCACCGACCCGGCGCCGGCGACGGCGTTCGCCCACCTCGACGCGACGACCGTGCTGAGCCGGCCGCTCACCGAGCTGGGTATTTACCCGGCAGTCGACCCGCTCACCTCGACTTCGCGGATCCTGGACGCGGCGATCATCGGCCAGGAGCATTATCAGACGGCGCGCGCGGTCCAGTCCATCCTCCAGCGGTACAAAGACCTCCAGGACATCATCGCCATCCTCGGGATGGAGGAGCTCTCCGACGAGGACAAACTGATCGTCGCCCGGGCCCGGAAGATCCAGCGCTTCCTGTCACAGCCGATGTTCGTGGCCGAGGCGTTCACGGGTACGCAGGGGCGGTACGTGAAGCTTCAGGACACCATCAAGAGCTTCAAGGAGGTCGTCGAGGGCAAGCACGACGACCTGCCCGAGCAGGCGTTCTACATGGTCGGCGACATCGGCGAGGCGGCGGACAAAGCCAAGAAGCTCCGCGAGACGGCCTAGTGGCCGAGCGGCTGACGCTCGAGCTCGCGACGCCGACGCGGTTGGTCGTCGCCGAGACCGCCGAGGAGGTCGTGGTGCCCGGGATCGAGGGGTACTTCGGCGTCCTGCCGGGCCACGCGGCGTTCCTCACGACGCTCGGGATCGGCGAGGTCATGTATCGCGTCGGCCGCGACGAGCACTACCTCGCCGTGTCGGGTGGCTTCGCCGAGGTCCGCAACGACAAGGTCATCATCCTCGCTGACCGCGCCGAGCGGCCCGAGGAGATCGACCGCGCGCGCGCCGAGCGAGCGAAGGAACGGGCGGAGCGCCGCATTTCCGGACGCGGCTCGGAGGACGCGATCGACTACGCGCGGGCGACGACCGCGCTCGCCCGGGCACTCGTCCGGCTCCAGACCGCCGGCCACACGCCCTGAGCCCGTGGACTGCCTAGCGGACAGGGCACTCTGCCCCCTCCGCTGAGCAGTCGAGCTGCCTCGCGCGCGCTAACTTCGCCTCGCCCCAGCCACGGCCGTCTGGCATCGCGCTTGCCGCTGATCGAGCGCGATGCCAACGATCCTGATCGCCGACGACGAGCCCAACATCGTCGAGCTCGTGCGGGTGACGCTCGAGGACGAGCGGATCCTGATCGTCGAAGCCCTCGACGGCGAGACGGCGCTCGCCCTCGCCGAGACGCACCGACCCGACCTGGTCCTCCTCGACGTGCACCTGCCGGACGTGAGCGGTCTGGAGGTCTGCGCCCAGCTCCGGCGCGACGCGCGCTTCGCCTCGATGAGGATCGTCATGCTGACGGCGGCGGCCCAGGACGACGACGTCGTGCGCGGGCTGGCCGCGGGCGCGGACCACTATCTGACGAAGCCATTTTCGCCGGTGAGGCTGCTCGGGCTGATCGAGACGCTCCTGCCGCACTCGGTCGTATGGCAGCGCGGCTAGTGTCCGCCGCGTTCCCGTCCGGCGACGACCTGGCGGCCGCCTACCGCCGGCTGAGCGCTGCGTACGAGCAAACGCTCCGCTATGCGGCGGACGTCAAGGGGTTGTATCAGCAGGTGCAGCGCTCGATCTACCAGTCGTTGCTCGGCCTGGCCAACGCGCTCGAGGCGAAGGACCCCTACACGCGGGGCCACTCCGAGCGCGTCGGCGCGGCGAGTCGGCGCGTCGCGGTGGCCCTCGGGCTCCGGCCGCCGGAGGTCGACATCGTCGGCCAGGCCGGGCTCCTGCACGACATCGGGAAAATCGGCGTGCCCGAAGCCGTGCTGCACAAGCGCGGCGAGCTCGACGCGCACGAGTGGGCGCTGATGCGAAGGCACCCGCTCACGGGCGCCCAGATCGTCTCACCGTTCGAGTTCTTCGCCACCGGTGCGCTCACGATCCGCCACCACCATGAGCGCCTCGACGGCAGCGGCTATCCCGACGGTCTCGCCGGCGAGGCGATCCCGATCGGCGCGCGCATCGTCGCGGTGGCCGACGTATACGATGCCCTGACCTCGGATCGTCCGTACCGCACGGCGCTCCCCCGCGAGGCCGCGCTCGAGTACCTCATGAGACAGGCCGGACGGACCCTCGACGGTCGCGCGGTGGCGGCCCTCGTCGAGCTGGCGCGCGAGAACCCGTCGGCGAACCTGCATGTGGGCGCTCTCCCAGCCCTGGCGGCCCGGCACGCGGCCACTTCTCGCTGACACGCCGGCGCGGCTGCTCGTGGCGCTTGCGTGCGTGGCCGCGGCGTCCCGGCTGCTCGCCGGCCGGACGCCGCTCGCGGCCGTCGCGATGCGGGTGGTCGGCGTCGCGGCGGGGCATGGCGCCCTGCTCGCGACTGCGCTCGCGTGGGCCGGATGCGGTCGAGGGTCCGGCGTCGTCGCGATCGTCCTCCTCGCGGTGGCCGCCGCGGCCGCGACGGTCCGCCCCGCGGGCGCGCTCGCGTACTTGTCCGTGCCGCTGTGGATCGCGTGGCTCGCGCGACGCCGCCGCCTGGCGGCCCTCGGCCTCGCTGGCCCGGTGTCGCGGCGCGCGCTGCTCGCCGCCGTCGCGCTCGGCGCGGTCCTCGGCGGCCACCTGCTCGTGTCCGCCTCGCTCACGCTGGGCGTGCACATCAGGCCGGACGGGGTCGCCGCCGTCCTCGCCGCGCTCGCCTACGACGCCGGAGCGAACGTGCTCGCGGCGGAGTGCTTCTTTCGCGGCGCGCTGTTCAACCGCGCCCAGCGTCGCTGGTCCCGCGCCGGCGGGCTTGCCCTCGCGACGGCGGCATACGTGGCGCGCTACCTCGTCGATCCGCTCCTGCCGAAAAGCGTCGAGTGGCTCGTGGGCGCGACGTTCTACCTGACGCTCCTCGGCGCGGGGAACTGCTGGCTCTTCTGGTGGTCGGGAAGCCTCGTCCCCGGTCTCGTCGGCGCCCTCATCTTCTTCACGGGATACCGGCTGCTCGGGACAGGCCCGTGACACGCGGGCTCGCCGCCGCAGCGATGCTGACGTTTCCCGGGGTCGCGGCGCTGATCGCGCTCGCGGGTAGTGATCCCGCGTCGGCGCTTCGCCATGCCTATCTGATCCCGGTCGTCGCGCTGGCGCTCGCGTTCGGCGGGGCGGGCGGTACCCTGGGCGCCGGGGCCGCGCTCGTCCTCCACGCGCCGGTCGTGCTCGCCGAGATCGAGCGCGCTGGGCTCACGCCGGAGACGCGCGAGGGGCTCGTGACGCTCGCCGTCGTCGCGGGCGTCGGCGCGCTCGTGGGCGTGCTCACCACGCGTGCGCGCCGGCAGCGGACGCGGTACGAGACGCTCCTGGCGATCCAGCGGGCGCTGACCGGCGCGACTCCGCTCGACGCCGCGCTCGGACGCCTCCGCGCCGCGCTCATCGAGTGTCTGCGGGTCGCCGACGTTGGGCTGGTCGTGCGTGACGGTGAGCGCCTGGTGGTCGCGGGTGGAGACCGCATGGCCGAGGGCTCGCTGGCCGCGGGCGTGCTCGCCGCCGGGTCGTCGGTGTTCGTCCCCGACGCTGGGGGCGGCTGCCGCCCGCGCCGCGTCGTCGCCACGCCGCTCCTCGTGGCCGGTAAGCATATCGGCGTGCTCGCCGTCGAGCGGGTCGGCGAGCTCGGCGGCGACGAGCGCGTGGCGCTCGAGGCGCTGGGTGCGCACGTCGCGGTGGCGCTGGAACACGCGCGCCTCACGTCGCGCCAGCGGCGGTTCGCCGAGGAGCTCGAGCGCAGCGTCGCCGGCGCCACGCGCCACCTCGAGGAGCTGGACCGGGCGAAGTCCGCCTTCGTCGCCATCGCGTCGCACGAGCTCCGGACGCCGCTCACGGCGCTCCAGGGATTCAGCGAGATTCTCGCGGCGCGCTCGCAGGCACCGGACGAGGTGGCGCGGATCGCCGGGATCATGCGCGCCGAGGCGGCGCGCCTCGGGAGGATCGTCAGCGATCTGCTCGATCTCTCGCGCATCGAGCGCGGTCTCGCCCCGACGCTCCATCGCGCGCCGCTGGCGGTGGAGCCCGTGCTGGCCGCGACGGCCGACCTCTTTCGCCGGGGCGCCAAGAGCGCGATCGTCGTCGACTGCGCGCCCGCGCTGCCGCGCGTGGACGCCGACCCTGACGCGCTGGAACGCATCCTGTCCAACCTCGTTTCCAACGCCGTGAAGTACTCGCCGCCGGGGAGCGAGGTGCGGCTCGGTGCACGCCGCGCGGGTGCGATGGTCGAGGTCGAGGTTCGCGACCGCGGCGTCGGCATTGCGGATGGAGCGCTCGCGCGGATCTTCGAGCCGTACTACCGGGCGGCCGAGACGAGCACGGTCCGCGGCACCGGCCTCGGGCTCGCGGTCGTCAAAGCGCTCGTCGAGGCGCACGGCGGCGCGATCCACGTCGAGAGCGCGCCGGCACGTGTGTGACGTTCTCGGTGCCCGCCGTTCCTTGACTCTCCGCGTCGCGGGCGTGTAGGCTCAGGCGTATGCCTCGGCGCGACGAGATCGCAGTTCGGATGGCCGACGCTATCATCAAGCGCCTGACGATGCGGAAGGTCGTCGAGATCAAGGACGAGGCGGCGGCGCGGGCCGTCGTGCGCCACGTCATCGTCGACAACATCGCCGCCCAGGAGAAGCTCGAAGCGGACGCGCGCCAGCTCCTGCTCGAGCACGCCAAGCAGATCAAGGACTCCGCCGCCGACTATCGACAGCTGCTCGGGAAGGTGAAGGAGAAGCTCGCCCGCGAACGGGGGTTCATCCTCTAATGCGGATGAGCCGCGAGCGTATCTTCCACCTCGCGGACCTCATCGTGAAGGAGCTCGGCGCCACGCCTGGCGTGCACATCAAGGCGCCGGACGATCTCCGCCCCGAGGTGGTCCGCGCGCTCAGCGAAGAGGCGAAGCTCGAGGAATCGATCGACGGCGAGGTGCGGAAGATCCTCGCGTCCTACTCCCGCCCGATGCCCGAGGGAAGCCGCGAGTGGGAGGTGCTCTACGCGAAGACGCGCGAGGAGGTCTTTCGGAAGAGGTTCCGCTTGTGATGCGACTGGTCGTCGGCATCACGGGCGCGACCGGCGTGATCTACGGGATCCGGCTCCTCGAGGTGCTGCGCGGGCACGCGGACGTGCAGACGCACCTGGTCGTCTCGGCCCCGGGCAAGCGGACGATCGTCGAGGAGACCGCCTATGCGGTGAAGGACGTCGAGGCGCTCGCGACGCACCACTACGACATCAAGGACATCGGCGCCGCGATCGCGTCGGGCTCCTTCCGCACGGCGGGCATGGTGATCGCGCCCTGCTCGATCAAGACGGCGGGGGCGATCGCCTCGTGCCACACCGATTCGCTCATCGCGCGGGCGGCGGACGTCACGCTCAAGGAAGGCCGGCCGCTCATTCTGCTCGTGCGCGAGACGCCCCTGCACGTCGGGCACCTCAAGTGCATGGTCGCGCTCGCGGAGATGGGCGCCGTGATCCTGCCACCGATGCCGGCCTTCTACACCCATCCCAAGGATCTCGACGACATCGTGAACCACACCGTCGCGCGCGTGCTCGACCGGCTGGCCTTGCCGCAAACGCTCGTCGCCGAGTGGCTCGGCACGAGTCGCCTGGCCAAGGGCGAGCCCGGTGCCTGACCTCTCGATCGTCATTCCCGTGTACGACGAGGCGGAGAATCTTCCGGCGCTCTGGGAGGAGCTCCGGCGCGTGCTCGAGGGGCTCGGGCTCGCCTTCGAGGTGATCTTCGTCGACGACGGCAGCCAGGACGACAGCGCGGCGATCATCCGTGGCTTCCGGGAGGCCGACTCGCGTGTCCGGCTGGTGGGGCTCAAGGCGCACGCGGGGGAGACCGCGGCGACCGACGCGGGCTTCAAGGCGGTGCGCGGCGAGCGAGTGGTCGTGATGGACGCGGACCTCCAGAACGACCCGCACGACATTCCGAGGCTCCTCGCGCACCTCGACCGCTGGGACGCGGTGACGGGCTGGCGCGTGACGCGCGGCGACGGGGACGGGTGGCTTCGCCGCCTCTCGGCGCGCGTCGGCAACGGCGTCCGCAACCGGCTGAGCGGCGAGGCCATCCGGGACAGTGGCTGCACGTTCCGCGCGTTTCGCCGCGAGTGCCTGCGCGATCTCGTGCTCTACCACGGGCTCCACCGGTTCATCCCCACGCTCCTCGCGCTGAACGGCTACCGTGTGATCGAGGTTCCGGTGAGCCACCGTCCGCGACGCTTCGGCCGGTCGAAGTACGGGGTGTGGAACCGCGCGCTCGTCGCCTTCGCCGACCTGCTCGCCGTCTGCTGGATGAAGTCCCGCCGACTCCGCTACGACGTCGCCGAAGACCTGGGCGGCGACCTCGTCCGCGAGTGAGGTCTCGATGAACGTCCTGCTCGTGGGCCTCGGCCGCTGGGGCGAGAAGCACCTGCGCGTGCTGCGCGAGCTCGGCGCGACGCTCTGGGCCGCCGACGTCTCGCCCCCGCGGCTCGAGTGGGCCCAGCGACAGGGCGTGGACCCGCGGCGGAGCGTGCGGGACTACCGCGAGGCGCTGGCACACGTCGACGCCGTGGACATCGTGACCCCCGCCGACAGCCACCGCGCGATCGCCGGCGAGTGCCTCGCCGCGGGGCGCCACTGCTTCATCGAGAAGCCGCTCGCGGCGACGGTCGCGGACGGGCAGGAGCTCGAGGCGGCGGCGCTCGCGGCGGGACGCGTGGTCCAGGTGGGGCACATCTTCCGCTTCCATCCCGTGACCGCGACGCTCCGCGAGGCGCTGCGCGGGGGACGGATCGGAGCGGTGCGCTACGCCACGGGCCGTTTCGCCGGCTTCAAGCGGCCGCGCACCGACGTCGGCGTGACCCACACCGATGCGCTCCACTACTTCGACCTCTTCGCCTACCTCTTCGATCACCCGGCGACGCGCGTCGCGGCGCTCCAGCGCGACTACCTCGGGCGCGGCCTCGACGACCTGTCCGTCACGATCGTGCACTACGGCGACATCCCGACCGTGATCGAGGCGAACTACTTCGTTCCCGGCACGCATCGCGAGTGCGTGATCGTCGGCGAGCGCGGCAGCCTCGTGGCCGACTACGGGAGCGGGACGGTCACGCTCCACCTGGGCGAGTTCAGGAAGACAGGCGCGGCCTGGGAGGCGGTGGACACGGGGAAGGAAGAGCTGCCGGCCCACGGCGAGGAGCCGCTCAGGCGTGAGCTCGCCGCGTTCCTCGACGCGTGCGCCGGGAAGGGGCCGAATCCCGTGGACGCGAGCGCGGGCGTGCGCGCCCTCGCCGTCGTGGAGGCCGCTGCGCGGGCGGCCGCGCTCGGCCGCACCGTCACGG
>Ga0209239_1001726_pt1 | contig 13052 bp, 14 predicted proteins | sample GraSoi013_2_20cm_FD_185824 | JGI IMG/M metagenome (GOLD analysis project Ga0209239, IMG submission 185824) | Grasslands soil microbial communities from the Angelo Coastal Reserve, California, USA - Sample 10_02_2013_2_20cm (SPAdes) (version 2) | ecosystem: Environmental > Terrestrial > Soil >...
GGAAGGCCCGCCACGTATCGAGGCCGATGTAGAGCGCCGCGACGACCAGGAGCAGCGCCACCAGGATCATCAGCCCCGAGCCGACGACCGGGATCATCCGGCCAGCGGCCATGTTGATCTGGTAGACGTTCGTGTAGAGATTGTACGCGGTGACCAGGATCGACGCGCACGTCGTCACCCACATGAAGGCCGCGGGTAGGCCGGCGTACATCCAGTTCTTGCCTGCCGACGCGAGCCAGACCGTCACCAGGAGGAGCGAGAGCGCCGCCATCATCTGGTTCGCGCCCCCGAAGAGCTGCCAGAGGTAGACCCACGTGCCCGTCAACATCAACAAGATGGCCAGCGCCACGCAGATCAGCGAGGCGACGTGCTGGTTGCGGCAGGGTGGGACGACGTCGCCGAGCCACTCGGAGAGGGTCACGCGCTGGACGCGGAACAGGAGCTGCGTGACGACCAGGACGATCACGATGAAGGCGGCGAAGGCCAGCGACGTCGCGTACTGGAGGGGGATGCCCCAGACGCTGATGAAGCCCCCGAGGCCGGTCGCGAAGGCGCCGACGGGCGCGCCCTTGGCGCCGACCGAGACGGCGAGGAGCGCCAGGAGGCCGAGGAGGAACTCGGCGAACATCGAGCCGCCGCCGATGGGCAGCATGTCCGCCTCGTTCTCGATCTGCCGCGGCGTGCCCACCGCACCGAAGAGCGCGTGCCACCCGGAGATCGCCCCGCACGCGATCGTCACGAAGAGCATCGGCCAGAGCGGCATGATCCCCGCAGGGCCGAGCTGCGGGTTGAAGCCTTTGAAGGCCGGGATCACGAACTGCGCGACTTCCGGCTTCGCGAACGGAGCCACGAGCGCCCCGGCGAGGCCCAACACCATCGCGAGCGCCGTGATCCAGAAGCCGACGTAGATCACGGGCTGCGCCATGCGCCAGATCGGCAGGACGGAGCCCGCGTAGCAGAACGCGGAGATCGCGAGCGCCCAGAACAGGAGGCTCGGCATGATCTTCGCCTCGGCGCCCTTGAAGTTCGCGAGCGTGGGATCGAAGTACGTCACGAGCGGCGCGCCGGTCAGGTTGTTGAGGCCGGTGCTGAAGGCCTTGAAGACGTCCTCCGTCAGCCCGCCGCCGAGGATGGCGACGAGCGTGAGGCCGACGGTCAGCACCGTCGCGCGCACGAGCCCGGTTCGCCAGCGGTACAGCATCTGGCCGAGGAGCAGCCCCATCGCCGTGAGGACGATGACGCCGAGCTGCGTCTTTGGCTGCGACTCGAGCACGGTCGCCATGATGCCGACGAAGGCGCCCGCGACGAGCAGCAGGTAGAAGAAAATGAACACGAACAGGATCGTGCGCGTCCGCGGCGACACCAGACGGTGGGCGATCGCCGAGAGGCTGTTGCCCTCGTTCCGGATCGAGATCACGATCCCGCTGTAGTCGCTCGCCCAGCCCAGGAAGGACACGCCGAGGATCAACCACACGATCGCCGGAAACCAGCCCCAGAGATTGGCCGCCACGATCGCGCCGATGATGGGGCCCGCGGCCGCGATCGACTTGAAGTGGTAGCCGAACAGGATGTTGCGGTTGGTCGGCATGAAGTCCACACCGTCCATATACAGGACGGCGGGTGTTTTGCGTTTCGGATCAGACTGGATGACGTGGCGGTCGATCCGCCGAGCGTAGAGAGTGTACGCGAGGTACACCGTCAGCGCCCCGATGATGACTGCCAATAAGGTGTTCATCCTGCCTCCTCCCGAGTCAGTTGGACGTCGGTGCGTTCGGCGAGACTCTCGTCGTTTCCTCCTTTCGACGGAGCGCTTGGGCGATCAGGGCGTCGACCCGGGCGAAGTCCGAGCCGACGTATCGCTGGCCCTCGACCGCGAAGGCCGGATACCGCCGGAACCGGTGGAACAGGGACTTGAAGAACCCTTCGATCGAGGCGGCGTCGATCAGCCGGACGCGCACGCGATCGGCGAACTTTCCCGGAAGCGTGTGCGCCCACTCCGAGAGGGTGTGGAACTCCGCCTTGAGGTCGTCCGGGAGGGCCGAGTCCGCCATCTCCCGCTGGACCTTCTGCCTGAGCCCCATGACCTGCCAGGTCACTTCGCAGTGCTTTCAGTGGTTGTACTGGGTTGGGACGTAGGTGACGATCTCGACGCGGACCAACCGCTCCAGGGACGCTGCCGTCATCGGCGAGCCTCCTCCGACGAACGGTTAACTGCCGGCGATGGCTGCCGAGATACTACTATAGGCTGGCACCGGGACCAACTTCGGGGGGGAGCCGCGGCATGGGCGACGACAGCTGGCGAGCGCTCGACGACGAAGCGCTCGAACGCCTGCTGGTGGAACGCTGGCTTCTGCGCGGCGCGACCCTGGCCGTCATCCTGGTCGGCGCCATCGGAGCCACGTACCTCGGCCTCCGCGGAGTCGCGACCGCGATGGATCATGTGACCGTCGGCGTCTTCCTTCTGCTCGCCGTTGCCGGCGGCGCGGTGGGCTTCACGATGCGTCAGGAAGACCTCAGGATCCACCGTGAGCTGCGCCGCCGCCGGTCCCCTTCGTCTCCCGGTGGCCGCTCATCCTGAGAAACCCCGCCCGGTGAGCCTGCGTTTCTTGACTGCCGCGACGGCCCGAGGGTAGAGTCAGGCCGACCAGTCAGTTTGACGGAGGGACTCGACTCGTGCACTTTGCCGATCGTCATTTGGCGCTCGTCTGGGAGAAGGTCCAGGCTGGTGAGCGCCTCAGCCGCGAGGATGGCCTCCGGCTCTTCGAGACCGACGATCTCCTCGGGCTCGGGCGGATGGCCGACCTCGTCAAGTCGCGCCGCGAGGGCGACCGCGTTTACTTCGTCATCAACCGCTACATCTCGCCCACGAACATCTGCGTGCTCTCCTGCGCGTTCTGCGGGTTCGCCCGGAAGAAGGGCGAGGACGGTGCCTTCGAGTACACGATCGAGGACATCGTCGGGATGGTCGGCGAGGAGGTGCGCGAGGTCCACATCGTCGGCGGGCATCACCCCGACTGGCCCTTCGAGTACTACGAGCGCGTGATCGCTGCCCTCCGCGCCGCGCGGCCCGAGGTCCAGATCAAGGCGTTCACCGCCGCGGAGATCGACTACTTCTGGCGCCGCTGGCGGATCGAGCCCGGCGAGGCGCTCTCGCGGCTCAAAGCCGCCGGGCTCCAGACGATGCCGGGCGGCGGGGCCGAGATCTTCTCGGCGCGCGTGGCGAAGCTCCTGCGCTACGCGGGCAAGGCGGACCCGGAGCGCTGGTGCGAGATCCACGGGATCGCGCACGCGCTCGGCATCAAGACCAACGCGACGATGCTCTACGGCCACGTCGAGACGCTCGCCGAACGCGTCGACCATCTCCTGCGCCTCCGGGCGCAGCAGGACGCCTCGGGAGGATTCCTCACGTTCATTCCCCTGCCCTACCAGGTGGGAACGACCCGGCTCGTGCCTCGGCAGACGCCGCCTACCGATAATCTCCGCACCACCGCCGCGGCACGCCTGATCCTGGACAATTTCCCGCACGTGGAGGCGTACTGGGTGCTCCTCGGCGAGGCGACGGCGTCGGTCGCGCTCCACTTCGGCGCCGACGACGTCAACGGCACTCTCGAGGACGAGCGCGTGCAGCACATGGCGGGCGCCCAGACGCCGGCCGGCCTCGCGCGCGAGCAGCTCTTCCGCATGATCAAGGACGCCGGCAAGGTCCCGGTCGAGCGTGACGCGCTGTACAACGTGGTCCAGGTCTGGAACTAGTGCTGGCCGAGATCCGGGACAAGGCGCTCAACGGCAAGCGGCTCGGTAGGGACGAGGGCCGGTGGCTCCTGACCGAGGCGCCACTCCTCGAGGCGGGTCGGCTCGCCAACGAGGTCAGGTTCGCGCGGATCCCCGACAAGGCCGTCACGTTCGTGATCGACTCGAACCCGAACTATACGAACGTGTGCGTCACCGATTGTCAGTTCTGCGCCTTCTACCGCAGGCCGGGAGACCCGGAGGCGTACACGCTGACCGTCGACGAGGTCCTCGCCAAGGTCGCGTCGGCGGCCGCGCGCGGCGCAACCACGGTGCTGCTCCAGGGCGGGCACAACCCGGCGCTCCCCCTCGACTACTACACGACGCTCGTCCGGGAGACGCGCCGGCGGTTTCCGCAGGTGACGCCCCACTTCTTCACCGCCTCGGAAATCCAGACCATCGCGGACGTGAGCCGCCTCACGGTGGGCGGCGTGCTCGACCGCCTCTGGGAGGCCGGGCAGCGGACGCTCCCGGGGGGCGGCGCCGAGGTGCTTTCGGAGCGCGTACGGAAACGGATCGCCCCGAAGAAGGGCGGCCCCGCGGCCTGGCTCGAGGTCCACCGCGAGGCGCACCGCCGCGGCTTCAAGTCCACGGCGACGATGATGTACGGTCACGTCGAGCAGTCCGACGATCTGCTCGACCACCTCGACGCGATCCGCGAGCTCCAGGACGAGGCGGGCGGATTCACCGCGTTCGTGCCGTGGTCGTTCAAGCCGGGTAACACGCTGCTCGAGAAGTGGATCAAGCAGGTGAAGGGCCCGAACAGCTATCTGCGGATGCTCGCGGTGGCGCGCGTCTACCTCGACAACGTCCCCCACGTCCAGGCTTCGTGGTTCTCCGAGGGCAAGCACACGGGCCAGATCGCGCTCCACTTCGGCGCCGACGACTGGGGCGGCACGCTCTTCGAGGAGAACGTGCACAAGGCGGCCGACTACGTGAACACGATCACGGTCGAGGAGATCACGGCCCTGATCCGCGAGGCCGGCTTCACGCCGGCCCAGCGCACCACGACCTACGAGATTCTCAAGATCTGGTAGGGCCTCAGATCGGATCGATCGGCGGGACCTCCGCGATCAGCCCCTTCCGCTGCGCTTCGCCGAAAAGCCGCTCGATCGCTCGACGCCCCTCGCTGCCGAGGGCGAGCGTCAGATCGTTCACGTACATCAAGACGAAGCGGCGGCACGTCTCCTTGTCGATCCCGCGCCCGTAGCGCATCGCATACTCGAGCGCCTCGTCGACATTCGCCTGCGCCCACGCGATCGAGTCGCGGAGCCCCTGCGACAGCTGGCGGTGCATATCGTCGCCCAGGTCGCGCCGCATCACGTTGACACCAAGCGGGAGCGGCAGGCCGGTCTCGCGCTCCCACACCTCACCGAGGTCGAGCACTTTCACGAGCCCCATGCGCGTGTGGGTGATCTGGCCTTCGTGGATCAAGAGGCCCAGGTCGGCCTGGCCCTCGAGGACCGCCGTCGGGATCTTGTCGAAGGCCACCTCGATGAGCGGCGGGTCGCCGACGTAGAGGCGCAGGAGGAGCGCCGCGGTGGTGTGGCTCCCGGGGATCGCCACGACCTTCTCCGGGATCGCGCGCGGGTCCATGGGCTCGCGCGCGACGAGGATCGGGCCGTAGCCCTTTCCCATCGACGCGCCCGGGTCCATCATCCGGTAGCGGTCCGCGACGAGGAGGTACGTCGCGAAGGAGACCGCGGTCACCTCGAGCTCGGCGGTCCGCGCGCGACGATTGAGCGACTCGATGTCCTCGAGCAGGTGCTCGACCCGCACCGACGGGATCCGCACCTTTCCCGCGGTGAGCGCGTAGAACATGAACGCGTCATCGGGATCGGGGCTGTGGCCTATCCGGATCGTCCGCATCCCGGGCTCCGTGATGGCTAAAGTCGCGACGCGCGAGCGGCTCCTCGACGCCGCGCTCGAGGTGTTCGCCCGCAAAGGCTACCACAGGGCGAGGCTCCTCCGACGTCCTCGTGCGCCTCCACGAGATTTGGCCCGGCGCTAGTCGCCCCCGGGAGCGAAGCCGAGCCTGAAGTCCCCGGCGCGGATCGCGCGGATGATCGCGTCGCGGTCCCGCGACGCGTCTACCTCGATCCACGCCCGCCCGAAGTGCGGAGGCCGGTGCGCGTCATCGGTGGCGATCTTCACCAGCGGGATCTCCGGCGACGCGTAGAGCGGCCGGTGGTGGCCGGTGTCCGTCACCTCCACGGCGTCGAGGGCGAGGCCGTCGCGCCGGATCGACCGCGCGCGCTCGGCCGTCTCCGCGACCGAGAGCCTGTAGCGCGCCGGGTGGTTGAGGACGTGGAGCACGTCGCCGTCGCCCAGCACGCGACCGATGTGCTGGTCCAGTCCCGGATAGTTGAGCTCCACGCCGTGAAAGAGGAGCAGGCGCGTGCGGAGCCGCGGCAGCGCGCGCCAGTAGCTCGAGGCGATCAAATCCTCGTGGTCCGTGATTGCCAGGAAATCGTAGCCGAGCGCCTCGTACTCGGCGAGGAGCTCTTGCGCCGTCTTCACCCCGTCCGAGTACGTCGTGTGGGCGTGGAGGTTGCCGCGAAGCCAGGCCATCAGTCGCCCGTCCGAACGAAGCCGCCGAGGTCGAACGTGGTCAGCGAGCGGGAGGCTTGGTGGCGCGCGCGGGGGGCGGCCCGTCCCACGTCACGGAGAGGCCGATCGCGAACCAGCCGCTGACCTCGCCCCATCCGCTTCGGGGGCTGCCGACCGACGTGTTCGGCGCAGTCCACCCCGCGACGCCGATCCGTCCGGTGGAGGTGGGCGTCTCGCGCTCGGAGCTCAGACCGCTGATGAAGGCCGGCTCGTAGGGAACGCGGCCCCCCTGGAGATAGTTGTCGGCGTCGAGCGGGCGGCCTTCCCCCGAGAGCCCCGGCGTGATCACCGCGCGCTCGCGCTCGCGCCTCGCCGGAGCCGGCGCGGGCTTCTCGATCTCCACCTGCTGCGCGGCGGTCGGCGCCACCCCGAGCAGCGCGAACGCGAGGACAATCAGAATCCTCATGAAGTCATCGTACCGCAGCGTCGGGCCGCCGCCTAGCGGAACCTCGGCGCGTCCGACCGCGCGCACACGCGCGCCACAACGCCATGAGGTCGCGCCAATGCTACTCTGGCTCCATGCCGAAGCGCCTGGCGGCCGCAGTCGTGGCACTCGCCGTCGCCGCCTGCGCGCCCATGCGTGGCGTCGAGCCGGTACCGATTAGCGCCGCCGATTTCAGGCCGGCCCAGATCCGCCAACCAGCGCTCGTCGTCCGGCTCGCGTTCGGGGGCCAGGTGTCCGACCGCGAGCGCGAGGTGCTGCCCGCCGAGTACGAGGGCGCGCTCCTCGAAGGGCTCAACACGCGCGCGGTGCTGGCGAAGGACGTGCAGGTCGTCGCCGGGCGCGACGCGAAGCTCGACGCGCGCGCGGCGCTCGACCGGGCGCGCGCGCTCGGCGCCGATCACGCGATCGTCGTGGACGTGCGCGTCACGGCGGGCGAGTCGATCTTCTGCCGCGAGAGCCGCCGGCCGTTTCGCGCGCCGGCGACCGTCTGGAGCCAGACGGTCCAGGTGCTGAGGACGAGCGACGGGGCCACGCGGCTCACGATCCCGGACGACGCGGGGCTCGCGGTCACCGACTTCGACGCCGATTGCGACGACCCGCGCGCCTCGCGCCGGCTCCCGAGCGGGGAAGCCATCGCGAGCGCGGTCGCGCGGCTCCTCACGCGGGTCGTCGGGCCCTAGCGCTCCCTACTCTGGGAGCTCCGGGAGCTCCGGCAGCTCCGGGAGCGCGACCTTGCCGTCGGGCTCACGGACATTGCCGTCGCGCTCGCGTCTGCGGATCGCCGTCACCTGGCGCCCCTCCGCGTCCCGCACCTCGAACTCCTCGGCCAGACCAAGCTCGATGAGCTGCTGGACGAGCGCCTCGCGCTCGGGGCCGACCGGTGGGAGCGCGTGCGACTTCCATCGCATCACAAAGTACCCACGGCTCACGTGCGGCAGGCGTGCCTCCGCGCGCTGGAGCTCCTGGAGCCCGCGGTCGAGCTGCGAGTCCGACGGCGGCGCCGTGGCGGGCCGCGCGAGTCGCGAGGCCACCGCCCGCCCCGGCGCGCGCTCGTGCGGACGCCGCTCGACGCGAAACACCGACACGCCGTCGCTCAGGTGGATGTGGCCGAAGCACTTGACGCGCAGATCCTTCGACAGCTCCTCGGCGGACCACGTCGCGACCCACACCTGCCTGCCGAGCGCATTCACCGCCTCGACGGCCGGCACGAAGTCGTCGTCGCCCGACACGAGCACCGCCGCGTCGAAGGCGCCGGACGCGGCGTGATGGATCAGATCCGCGACCAGTCGCGTGTCCACGCGCTTCTCGGTCGTGTACTCGTACTCCTTCCCGCACGCGGGACAGCGGCCGCCTCGCCGCACCCGCGGCTCGCGCTTGACGAAGTAGCCCGGGCGGAGCTCGAGTCCCTTCAAAAACCCTTCGACGAGCGGAGGCGCGTCGGCCGAGACGCCGACGTAGTAGTAGGCGCCGGAAAAGCGCGCACTGGCTCCCCCCACCTGCTCCGTGATCCACGTCGCGAGCCGGTCGTAGTCGACGCGAAGCGACTCATCGTGGCGCAGCAGGGATCGGTAGAAGTTCTGACCGTCAAAGAAAATGGCGACTTTCATCGCTCACGCTCCAATGCAGAGGCCCTATCAATGCTAGACGGTAGCAAGGATCCCGCAGAAACCCGCCCGTTTCAACCCCTTTCGCCCGGCTCGTCCGACGCCACCGCCGTGTCGCGCTGGACAAGCCGTGGCGCCCGAGCTACGATGCACGCCCCCCGCACCCCGCGGCGCGCGGCTCCCGAGCCTCGCCCAGACGGAAACCACGGAGGACGCCGAGATGCGACACGCATGGATGGCCGCCGTTCTGGCCCTGACCTTCGCGGGGCTCCACGCCGGCCCTGCCGCCGCCCAGGACAAGCCGATCGAGCTGAGGTTCTCGAGCTGGGTCGGCATCGGCCACGGCCACCACCGTGAGGTGCTCGTGCCCTGGGCGAAGCTGATCGGCGAGAAGAGCGGCGGGCGGCTCAAGGTGACGATCTATCCGGGCGGGGTGCTCGGCAAGCCCGCCGACCACTGGGACCTGATCAAGAACGGCATCGCCGACATGGGGTTCGGCACGCACGGCTACACCCCCGGCCGGTTCCCGCTCACCTCGGTGGCTGATCTGCCGCTGCTCTACAAGTCGGGCAAGGGCGGTAGCCAGGCCCTGTGGTCCATCTTCGACAAGCACCTCAAGGCGGAGCATGCGGACGTGAAGGTGCTATGGATCTTCGTGCACCCGCCGGGCCAGATCCACATGGCAAAGAAGCCGGTACACACCCCCGAGGATCTCGCCGGCCTCAAGCTGCGCGCGCCGACGGCGGTGACGGTGGCCATCGTGAAGGCCCTGGGAGGCACACCCGTGACGCTCGCCGCTCCGGAGACCTATAACGCCCTCGAGCGGGGCGTGATCGACGGCACCCTGTTCCCGTGGGAGGCGATCTCCGGCTTCAAGCTCGCCGAGGTGCTCCGTCACCACACGGTCGTCAACCTCTACGCCACGAGCCTCTTCATGACCATGAACCAGAAGAAGTACGAGAGCCTCCCGCCGGACCTCCGCAAGGTCATCGACGATCTGAGCGGCGCCTGGGGAGCGGAGTTCACCGGCGCCGCCTGGGACAAGAACGAGGAGGAGGGCATGGCGGCGGCGAAGAATGCCGGCGCGACGATCTATGCCGTGCCGGCGGCGGAGCGGGCGCGCTGGGCCGCCAAGCTCAAGCCCGTGGAGGACGAGTGGATCACGAGCATGCAGTCCAGGGGGCTGCCCGGCCGTGAGGTTCTTCAGGATCTGCGAGAGGCCCTCCAGCGTTACGACCGGTGACCGGCCCCGGCCGGGGTTGGGGAGCGAGCGCAGCCGCGCGGGCCGACGCGGTGGCGGCGCCGCTCTGCCGCCTCCTCACGCGCATCGCGGCCGGCTGTCTCGCGGCGATGGCGGCCCTCAGCGTGGCGGACGTCCTCGGCCGGTACCTGCTGAACCGGCCCCTTCCCGGCGCGCTCGAGCTTTCGGAGTTCTGCCTGGCGCTGCTGGTGTTCTTCGGCCTCGGCTCCACCGGGCTCGGCAACACGCAGGTCGTCGTCGACATCGTAATCGAGCGCTTTCCGTGGCGCCTGCGCGCGGCGACGGAAGCGGTGAACGCCCTCCTCGGCGCCGGCCTCTGGGGACTGATCGCCTGGCGAAGCGCCGACCAGGCGTGGCACGTGGCGCAGAAGGGCGAGATCTCGACGATCCTCGCGCTCCCCGCCGCCCCGTTCATCTACGCGGTGGCGTTCGGTAGCGCGGTGATGGTGCTGGCGCTCCTCGGCCGGATCCCCGCGGCGCTGGTACGGGCCGGGGCCCGATGAGCCCACTGGCGAGCGGGACGCTCGGCATCGGGGCCATGCTGCTGCTCGTCTTTGCCGGCACGCCGGTCGGCGTCGCCATGGGCGTGGTGGGCTTCGTCGGCTTCGCCGCCATCGCGGGACTGGACCCGGCGCTCGCCATGCTGGGGCTCGCGCCCTACAGCTCCGTGGCCTCCTACACCCTCACCGTGATCCCGCTCTTCATCCTCATGGGGCAGTTCGCCGCGATGAGCGGCTTGAGCCGCGAGCTCTACGAGACGGCCAACCGCTGGCTCGGTCACCGGCCGGGCGGGTTGGCCATGGCGACCGTCGTGGCGTGCGGGGGCTTTGCGGCGGTGTGCGGCTCCAGCCTTGCCACCTCGGCCACGATGGCCGTCGTTGCTCTGCCCGAAATGGAGCGCAACGGCTATGACCCTCGTCTGAGCACGGGCTCGATCGCGGCGGGCGGCACCCTCGGCATCCTCATCCCGCCGAGCGTGATGTTCCTGATCTACGGCTTCCTCACCGAGCAATCCATCGGCAAGCTCTTCCTGGCCGGCGTCGTCCCGGGCGTCATCCTCGTCGGGCTCTACCTCGTCGCGATCGCGATCGTCGCCGGGCGCAATCCGGCGCTCGGCCCCGCGGTCGCGCGTGTGCCCCTCCGGGAGCGAGTCGTGGCGCTCCGTCGGGTGTGGCCGGTGCTCGGGCTGTTCGTCCTCGTCATGGGGGGCATGTACGTCGGCGTGTTCACGGCCACCGAGGCGGCGGCGGTGGGCGCTGCCGGCGCGTTCCTTCTGGCCCTGGCTCGCCGGTCCATGACCTGGCGCATGCTCGGCCAGGCCCTGGTCGAGACCGTCCACAGCAGCTCGGTCATCTTCGGGATCCTCATCGGCGCGATCATCCTCGGCTATTTCCTCGCGATCACCCAGGTCCCCAGCGCGGCGGCCTCGGCGATCGGGACGCTGCCCCTGCCGGCCTGGGCCGTCATGGCCCTCATCATCCTTGGCTACGTGATCATGGGCGGCTTCATGGACGAGCTCGCGATGGTGCTGCTGACCGTGCCGATCTTCTTCCCGGTGGCCCAGACGCTCGGGTTCGACCCGATCTGGTTCGGCGTGATCATCGTCGTGGTGTGCGAGGCCGGCATGATCGCGCCCCCGGTGGCGATCAACGTTTTCGTCGTGAGCGGGTTCGCCAAGGGCATTCCGATGCGGACGATCTACCGGGGCGTCCTGCCGTTCCTGTGGGCGGATCTGGTTCTGCTCGCCCTGCTGATGCTGTTCCCCGAACTCGCCCTGATCCTGCCGCGCTCGATGAGGTAGCCGCCGGCGGCCGCCGAGGCCGCCCTGTGGGACACCGCACCCGTCCCGATCGCCGTCGATTCCGGTTACACTGTCACTCGATGCCTGGCGAAGGCCCCAAGAGCGCGTACGAGCTGGCGATGGAACGCCTCCGGCAGAAGGATCGCGAGGCCGGGGTCGAGGAGCGGCCGCTCACCGACGAGCAGAAGGCGGCGATCGCCGAGGCCCGACAGATTTACCAGGCAAGGCTCGCCGAGCGCGAGATCCTCCATCGGGACGCGCTCGGCCGAGCCCAGAGCCGAGAGGAAGTCGAGAAGCTCGCGAGCGAGCTGGCCCGCGACCGGGATCGCCTGCTGAGCGACCGCGAGCGCAAGATCACCGAGATCAAGCAGCGGTCGACGAAGGAACCCCCTCCGAGGAGCTAGAGGCCGCCCCAGACCTCGCGCGCCAGCTCCACGCAGAGCGACAGCTTGGCCTTCTCCTGATCCACGGTGACCTGGTTGCCCTCAATGGTCGAGGAGAAGCCGCACTGCGGGCTCAGGCAGATCTGCTCGAGCGGCACGTACTTGGCCGCCTCGTCGAGACGCCGCCTGAGGTCGTCCTTCCGCTCCAGGGTGCCGACCTTGGTGGTGACGAGCCCCAGGACCACGCGCGCACGTTTGGGGACGAAGCGGAGCGGCGCGAAGTCGCCCGAGCGCGCGTCGTCGAACTCGAGGAAGAAGCCGTCGTACGGCAGCTCGTTGAAGATGACCTCCGCGACCCGGGAGTAGCCGCCCTGCGCGCGCCAGCTCGAGCGGAAGTTGCCGCGGCAGAGGTGCGTGCAGACGGTCAGGTCCGCGGGCTTATCACGGAGCGTCGCCCGGACCAGCTTGACCGACAATCTGAGCTGGGCGTCGGGATCGTCGCCGCGCGCCCGCCCCTGCGCCCGCATCTCCTCGTCGCACAGATACGCCAGACTCACGTCGTCGAATTGTATGTATCGACATCCGGCGGCGTAGAGGTCGGCGATCTCGGCCCGATAGGCGGCCGCCGTGTCCTCGACGAAGGCGTCGAGATCCGGGTAGGCGGTGGCGTCGATGTTCGCGCGGCCGACTTGCGTGTAGAGCATGGACGGCGACGGGATGGTGAGCTTGGGCGTGCGCGAAACCACCGAGGCGAGGAACTTGAACGCCTCCACGAAGATCGGCCGGGGTCGGGTGACGCGGCTCGTGATCGCGAGATCCGGACGCGTGAAATGCACGTCCCCGGCCTGGCCGTGAAAGGTAACCGGAATGGTTTGCCCCTGGCTCGAGAGGCCCCCGAGCTGGAGCAGGAAGTCCATGTGCCAGGACTTGCGGCGCAGCTCTCCGTCGGTGATGCCCTGGAGACCGGCCGCTTCTTGCAAGGCGACCACCTCCCGGATGGCGGCGTCCTCGGCGGCGCGAAGCTCGCCCTCGCTCGCGCGGCCTGACTCTTTCTCGAGTCGGAGCGCCTTCAGTTTGGGCGGGCGTAACAGGCTGCCGACGTGATCGGCGCGGAACGGCGGTCGCGCGGATAGTGGCATGACGGTCCCTCCCTGCCCTC
>Ga0209239_1001727_pt1 | contig 13050 bp, 16 predicted proteins | sample GraSoi013_2_20cm_FD_185824 | JGI IMG/M metagenome (GOLD analysis project Ga0209239, IMG submission 185824) | Grasslands soil microbial communities from the Angelo Coastal Reserve, California, USA - Sample 10_02_2013_2_20cm (SPAdes) (version 2) | ecosystem: Environmental > Terrestrial > Soil >...
TAGAGGAAATGCAGAAGTAGGAAGTCAGAATTCAAAAGTAAGAAAACGGAAGTGATTAGTTTCACTTCTGCATTCTGACTCTGACTTCTATATTATGCTTGGGATTCGCGGAGTTCCAGATTTACCTGGCGGAGGCTGGTTGCCTCCTGTGGGTCCATTCCGGCTTTCAGGTCAGTTTTTTCGAGGAAATACCGCCAGCCTTCGTGCCGGTCTTCTGAGCTTTGCTGGCCTTCTAGACTTTTGAGGGTCATCTCGGCGTTAGATTTTCCCTTGATGATGGCCACAACGCCACCGGAAACATAGGTTCGCAAGTTGTAGCGGATTACAGCGAAGGAGCCTTTGGATTCGTCCCGCATGCGGAAACACCCCAAGTATTGCACCCGAGCCGGTGCTTTTCTAGTAATTCTTTAGTTGCGTGCACGCCCTTTTGCGGTAGTTGGGGGCACGTTTTCCCACTGTTTGCGTTCTTTAGATCTATGGCGGGCCCTTACAATGAATAGCACCACACCCGCAACAAACATCATTGCAACTATGGCCCCGATGTAAGAGTCCGCCACGAACAATTAAGACCGCCTTTTACCGCTGTCTCGAATTACAGGGGCCGGACGTTCTCAGCCTGCCAGCCTTTCGGCCCTTTGGTGACCTCGAACTCAACACTCTGGCCTTCTTGCAAGCTGCGAAAGCCGCCTGCCTGAATCGCCGAGAAGTGCACAAAAACATCTTCGCCTGTTTGCCGGCTGATGAAGCCATAGCCTTTGGCGTCGTTAAACCACTTTACTGTTCCTTGTTCTGCCATTTGTTGCTTGTATCCTTTTCAAATTATTTACGCTGAAAGGTGAGTCGGAGGTACTAAGGGCAGGCACTAGCTGGTAAAGCGAGAAGCTGCTCACAACCGATTCAAATCAAACGCACCTATACCATATCAGATAATCGGCATATTGCGTTAGTAAATTGAACAGCCGGCTTCTCGCCCGACCCGCTACTTAAGTAATGATCCAGTTTCGGTTCACCACTTCGGGAGCTATCCGTATAGTGGAAAGACGATACCCAATATCGCAATCCATCGCAGCTAGTTTTCTGACTGCTCGCCATGAGCAGGGTATATACTTGCTGTGAGCTTAACCACGAAGACACATCGCTTACTACCACCTTGCGCCTTCGCGATTGAGAAAATTAGTTCTAAAGGCGCTCCAAAAAGCGGGATAAACGCGTCCTCTTGTTAGCTGTTGCCACGCCGGAGTCGCGTAATCGTTGCAAAATGCGGTATGACGTTGGTTCGCAGGCAGCGCGAACATTGTAGACAGCTGCGCCGCGACGCTCGAATAGGCTATCCAGGAGGAAGCGATGTCAGAACGAAATGGCGACAAGTCCAGGTTTCACCGCGAACGAAAACAAAATATCCAGCGACGGAAGCGAACTCTCGAGCTGCTTCAGGCCGCGGCAATAAGAAACGGTGAGGCACTTGGACGCAAGCGAATGTCGAGTGCATCTGTGAAGGATGCACATGAGTAGGCCATCATCCACTTCGTTTGCCTCACTCAGCGGAAAACGGCGGATTCTGTTGGTTGATACCTTTGCCAACAAGCGGGATCTGCGAGCCAAGATCATGCGCAAATTAGGCGTCGAGGTAGACTGCGCCGCCGACATCACGGAAGCGCGCGCGCTGTGGCAAGCCGATTCCTACAGCCTGGTGCTGGTGGATGTGCCCAACGATTCGGTGAACGTACAAGAATTTTGTAGCGAGATACGAAGCGCTAAACCTCCTCAGGCGGTTGCATTTCTGGTGGGCAAGCCTGAATATCTGGCAGGGGCTCCGGGGGCGGATGAGGTCCTGGTGGTAGGCAAAAATAATGGACACGACGCGTGGGGACAAACGGTCGCGGCCTTGTACGCAAATGCTTGCGAGGCCTCGCCGCGACGTTGGGGCTTTCAGGAAGCGTCCTGGCGCATTGCCGCGGTGCGAACTTTGAATGATCCGCGTCCGGGCCGGGCGCCGGTTGAGAAAAAGCGTCCCAATTGGTCGTGGACGGATGCAGTAAAGCAACACTCGGGCACGCTCGCCGATTGAAGTCTGAGTTAGATTGGTTTGAAGAAAAGGAATAAAATGAAGAAACTGTTCGTTGGCAACATCCCTCACAGTACAACGGAAGCAGAGCTGCGGACATTGTTTGCCGCCCACGGCGCTGTCGAGCAAGTAAGCGTAGTCACCGATCGTGATACCGGACGTTCTCGTGGATTCGCTTTCGTCGAAATGACGGACTCCGGAGAAGCCGAGAAAGCAATCGCAGCCCTCAATGGCAAGGAACTGGGCGGACGTGCGTTGAACGTGAACGAAGCCAAGCCGAAAACTGAGCGCAGCAGCGGCCCGCGTGGGCAACGCTCGAGCGGCGGTGGTGGTCGCGACGATTTCCGCGGACATGCCCGGCAGCCTCGCGAACCCCGCTGGTAGTCAGCGTTCTACCGCTACTGCCTGATATCATTAAGCCACAGTCGCAGATCGGCATTCCCTGCCCATTCTGCGACACAAGTCTCCTGTGGAGGTGCGCATGGCTGGTCGAAGTCGCTCAAGTTTTAACAAACGCCTGAAGGATAAGCAGCGCGAGAAAATGGAACGTAAAGTCCAACGAAAATCCGAGAAACCGGCTGGGGATTCCCAAGATCGACTCGACTCCTTGATCGATCCCTCCGCGGCGTCGGAGCAACTGGCGCTTCCCGGTTCCCACGTTGAAGAATCCAACTTTGAAGAGTAAGGCATCGCGAGACGGCGATTGCCCAAGTAATTGTTGATTAATGATTTGTGATTGTTGAATTGAAAACCAACAATCACAGAGTCAACCATCGGCATTTCCATTCTAGACCTCCGACGCAGAGCCGATCAGACTATAGAGCAGAATCAGCAGCACGATGACTGTGAATGCGACGTACATGCGATCCTCTTCTTCCGCGAAGCCGAAGATGGAGAACGCAACGCGAGCCACCGGCGTGGCGATCAGCAACAGCAATCCAAGCTGAATGATGCCGCGACTATGCAGTGCGAAAGCGTCCCGCACGATGCCGCTGACGCTCTTCAGATCAGTGGGCTCGCCCCGGAAAATCCGGTAGTCGGCCGGCACATGCCCGTACTTAATCAGATAAAGAACGCCGCCGCACAAAACCACGACAGCTGACAGAATCACGCCGGCACGTAAGAGGTTGCCAACGATATTTTCGATCTTTTGATCGGTCCACTCCTTTTGAACGGGCAATCAGATCCTCCCAGCTAATCCTTTGTAAATCATCTCCAGTCCCAACAGCAGGATGACGACGCTGAACACCAGTCGCAGTAACTTAGTGTCTGCTTTCATTAGAATTCGTGTGCCCAACACGGAGCCAGCCAATACCCCAAGCATTACCGGCATGGAGAGTCCGGGATCGATGTAACCGCGATTCAAATACACGCCGGCGCTGGCCGCAGCGGTCACTCCAATCATGAAGTTGCTGGTAGTGGTAGAGACCTTGAAAGGGATTTTCATCGCCTGATCCATGGCCACTACTTTCACCGCTCCGGAGCCGATTCCTAGCAATCCCGATAAGGTCCCGGCGCCAAACATCAGACTGAACCCCGTGGGGATGTTGCGGACGTTATAGTGTCTGGTTCCTTCCGGAGTTGGGAAGCTGCCATTCAGCCGTAAGCGAGTAGCGAGCGGGTCGGGAGATTCATCTGCCGGAGGCCTGGCCCGCGGTCTGCGTGCAAGAAACGCCGAGTACAACAGCATCAGGCCGAAGATAATGGCCATGGCGCTGGTGGGCACTTTGGTGGCGAGGAATGCCCCCAACAATGCGCCCAAAGTGGTGGCGATCTCGAGGAACATACCAATCCTGATATTGGAGAATCCCTCTTTCACATACGCGGCGGCCGCTCCTGAGGAGGTGGCAATGACGGATACCAGCGATGCTCCGATGGCGTAGCGAATGTCCACCTTAAAAAAAATTGTCAGCAGAGGAACCAGAACCACTCCGCCACCGAGGCCGGTGAGGGCTCCCAGCAGCCCCGCAACCAGGGCACCTACCCAGACCAACAATGTGAACTCCAGAATATTCATTCACGCTCCAAGAACCGCGGCACTTAGCATTTAGCACTTAGCATTTAGCCATTACGGGCTGGTGGTGGTTCCGTCAGAGCTCGACCAAACGACAGTCGAGGGGCCAAATGCTAAGTGCTAAATGCTAAGTGCTAGTTTCTATCGCCAATGCGCGAGAGTTTTTCGCGCAGCAGATCTTCGACGTCGTCCACCTTATCTCCCAATAGATTGAGCTTGCGGGCCAGGCCCTGAATGTCAGAGGCGGCGCGCCGGTTGACTTCGTAATCCAGTTCGCCGCGGAGGCGATCCTTGGTGTCCTGGCGATTCTGGCTCATCATGATGACTGGCGCCTGGATGGCGGCGAGCATGGAGAGGAACAGGTTTAGCAAAATAAACGGATACGGATCCCAAGCATTGCCGCGCAAGAACCTATTCACCGCGGTGTAGATGCACAGCGCAAGGCCAAACGTGATGATGAAAGTCCAGGATCCGCCAAAGCGAGCGACAGTGTCGGCAATGCGCTCACCGAAGGTCATTTCCGACTCAATGATCTCGTTGGGGTTGCGGCTGGCTCGAACTCGCACCAAGTGCTGCGAGGCATGGAACTGGCGGCCCAGCACTGTCAACATGTCCATGCCAGCCATCGGCTTGCGTTGTAGCAGAACGGCAATATCATCGCGGTCCACTTCGAGGCACACCGTTTCCCCTACGGCAATCGCGGTGGTCTGATGGGGCGTCTGCTCGAGCATGGAAGCAAATCCAAAAAATTCCCCGGCCGCGGGCTGATCAACTATGACTTCCTGATGATCCTCATCCACGGTTGTGACCCGCACCGCCCCGGAGACCATGACGTAAGCTTGTCCGCCTGGGTCGCCAATCTTCCAGATGCGTTGGCGCGGCGCGAAATTCTTGAGCTCAACCTGTCCGGCCAATACCGCAGTTTCCTCTTCGTCCAGCAGAGCAAAGAGTGGGACTTGTTTCAAGACTTCTGGATTGCATGCCATTGGTCACCTCGCCGGGTGAAAGTAATCGTTACCTCTCGAGCCTGAGCATTTCACAAATGTGTAAGGCGGAACAACTGAGGGAAATGGGCCGCATCTGCAAAGTTTACTGGAGGGGTAAAATTAGTGTACCCAGTGCGGGATGCGAATTTTCCAACTGAACGTGATTTAAGGTTGCCTTTTTCCAGTCTTTGCCGTTATCTGAGCATGCGATATATTGACGCTGCAAATGGTCGCATGACAGCGAAGGTCATTTAGCTGCTTATGAATCTAAGGCAATTGTGGAGCAACGTCCTTGGAAAACGGATGACTGGCCGCTGATGAAGTTAATCCTCCCTGATCTCGTGTGGAAATCAAGAAATTACGGTAGGGCGGTCCGGCGGCACGTGAATAAAGATACCAAGTGGCTCGACGTGGGGTGCGGACACCGGATTCTCGGTAGGGACCTTGAGCCGATCGTCTTTCCGTTGCGCGTCAAACGATGTATTTTGGAAGGCAGCATTCGCTAGATAGGTCGCTTTGTGCCCAACCGAGCCTGGTTTCATATTTTCCTAGTGACGAGCCTGACCCTAACCAGCGCGGCCGTCGCTCAAACTCCATCGGTTGGCGAGACCAGAGTTACCACACATACGGAACTAGTGACCTTGTCCGTAGTCGTGACCGACCATTCAGGAACGCACATTGAGGATCTGAACAAGGACGATTTCATCCTGCTCGAAGATGGCAAGGAGCAGAAAATTGCCATCTTCGAGAGCATCAAAAAAACAACCGGTTCACTGCCGAACCGCCCGGCTCAAGCCAACGAGTTCAGCAACGTGCGGGCGGAGGGTGCGTCTCTGACGCAGTTGACCATCATCGTGCTTGACTTGATCAACACACCAGTCCAGGACCAAATTCATGCCCGAGACGAACTCCTGAAGTTCCTCGGCGAATCAACCAATGTTGGACGGCCGATTTCTTTGTTCACCATCAGCCGGACCGGGGTGAGATTGATTCATCACTTTAGCGATGATCCGAAAACGCTGATCGCCGCTCTGAATCAAGTCAATCGGAGCCAGCCCCCGGTGTCTGAGGAGCCGTCATGGGCACTACTCCCGGACAACAAAGACAAACTTTCGACGATTCTCCGGCCGATGGGAGAATTTCAGATAGACGCAGAACAGGCCGCGCTCTCGCTCGAGCGTCGCACGGTCATCACCATGACGTTGCAAGCCATGCAGCAGATCGCAGCGGCCTTCGCCGGATTTCCCGGCCGCAAGAACTTGGTTTGGGCGAGCGCCGGATTTCCCTTCTCCATCAACGAGACGACGATGGCACTAAAAGAAGGCGGCCCTGGCTTGGACTCTCCTGCGAACCTGGCGCCTCTGTATGAGAGGACCTGGAACGCGCTCAGCCAGGCGCAGATTTCGGTTTATCCGGTGGACGTACGCGGCACGGTGATTTTGGATGGACCGTCTCCGGTTCGCACCAAGAAGTCTCTCCCGGATCCTCTTACTCATGGCCAATGGTTGCAAGCAGGCGCCATTGGCACTTTCGAAGCTTTCGCGCGAGCCACCGCCGGCCGCGCGTTCTACAACAGCAATGACCTGAAGGGCGCATTGCAACAGGCGGTGGATGACAGTGCCAGCTATTATTCGCTCGGTTACTATCTCAATCGCACCGACAAGAAATCGGGCTGGCACAAATTGGGCGTGAAAGTGAAGCGCGATGGAGCGCAGGTTCTGACGCGCACCGGATTCTTTTTAGCGGAATCGACAGTCCAGCCGGAACACGACGCAAACGAAGAGATGCAAATCGCGCGAGAATCACCTCTGGACTACACCGCTATTCCCATCACCGCCAAGTGGGACCAGGTTCAGGCAGCGTCAGAGGGAAAGAAGAAGGTCGTCTTCGTTCTCACCATGCCGCCAAATTTCGCTGATATTGATGAAGGCGACCGTAATCATTTCCTTCTGGAATTCTGGGCAAGCGCCCGAACGTCCACAGGAACATCGGCAGCCGACCTGGAACAGACCATGGAGGGTCATTTCAAAACCGAAACGCTCGACCGGTTCCGCCACAAGGGGACCGACTATCGGGGCGCTTTGATCGTGAGTCCCGGTGACTACAGCGTGCGCTTCGTGGTGCGAGACCGCATCAGCGGCCGCATCGGCAGCCTGACAGCTCCGTTGAGAGTAGCGCCCTAGCTTGTGGGCTTAGAGGGGAATTACAGACCATGGGATTCCAAATTGAGCAGGCGCAAGAAATAATCCCCAGCAATTAGGGTGTGCTGGTGACTGCACCGGGGAATCGATCCAGTTGAAAGCTTCATCTGCATGTTGGCAAAGCGAGACAAAAAGTTTTGACAACAAAATGACACTTCGTTGACACCTATCGAATCGCTCCTGCTTAGAATTTCCTGGATGTTGGACGAATCGTCCATGGGAGATTCTCATGAAAATCAGCTGTGTTCTTCTCTTAGCGCTCTTCATTACCGGATGCGGCGGCTACGGTTCAAATACCAGCATGGGTGGTGGAGCTGCTCCCCACATCGACGCCCTGGTTCCGAACAACGCGACCGCAGGCGACCCGGCATTCACTTTGACCGTCAACGGCAGCGGCTTTACCTCTAGCTCCATCGTCTACTGGAATGCAGCAACTCGTCCTACGACTTTCGCGATGGCAAATCAGCTAACTGCCCAAATCTCCGCTTCCGACATCGCAACCGCGGGTACAGTACAGGTTTACGTCCGCACGAGCGGTGGGATATATGGCGGCGGTACGAACTCAAACGTCGTGAACTTTACCGTGAATTAGTGCACGCCAGAAGTGCCGCAGTCCTTTCCTGGTTTTGCCAATGGTGTTGTTGCCGATAATGTGGGGATTGTTCCGTGTGTATTTCGGCCTCCACTTTCTGAGCGACATTGTCGCCGGGGGCCTTCTGGCAGTCTTGAGCTTTCAGCTCTCAATGTGGATTCTCGCTCAGCGATTCTAACTGAGTCCGCAATTCGACAGGCTCGCTCCTACTATCGAACTTACTTCACCATGATAGTCAGCACTTGGGCTCCCGCAACTACGTAGTCGAGAGGTCCCGTAGCAGCTTCGTTCACCGAAGACTCCGCAAGGACGACCATGTCCTGGGTTCCACGCATGCCATCCATCACATTCATAATGGAGAGCGGGAGGGCGGGCATTACCTTGTCCGCTACCATGGCCTCAGGATCGGCTTCCAAAAGGGAAACGTAGACACGGTTATTGACATGCTGTTTATTCAACAATGCGATTGTTGAAGCCAACTCCAGCTTTCGTCCAAACAAGGGAGCACCGTGACGAATGCGGTCGATTGTGTCACCGTCGCTGACTAGAATCCGCAACGGCCCCTTGGAAGTAGAAGTTGGAATGTGTATTGGGATGTGGTTCACCATGCTCTCGCCCCGGTAGGGACGCAAGACCGCTTCGATAGTGATCTCATCGCCGGGACGGGCTTCGGTGACATCCGTGCGAGCGGCCTCCAGGCGGGCCCATCGGCGATCCCGCTCCAAATCGAAATCCAGTTGGACGCCACGGATATCGGGCACGGTGTACGGGTTATCGTAGATACGACTGAAACGGTCACCGAGAGAAAGCGCAGCCAGCACCGCGGCAGGTTGTCCTCCGTCCGCAACCGCGAACATGTTCTCTACTGTCACGTCCGGGTAGCCATTGACGCTGATGCGTCCGCTCATGCGATAAGTAATTTCTTCCCCGTAATCATTGACGCCATGGAGTGCGTTAAACACGGTTGCCATCATGGCCACAGGACTCAGACGGGCATTATTCAAAACTTCATAATGAAACTGCCGGCTCTTGGGTCCGCCATAAATATTCAGCGTGACCGGAATCATGTCCGGCTTCTTGCCGAACTCTCCCATGATTCCGGTGTGCCGGTCCTGTACGAAGGCACCGACTGCTTCGGTGGCATTCACAATCTTGAATGCATTCAGCGGCGAGGGAAGGGTTGCCACCACCTGCGCTTTCGTCATTGGCAGATCCACCAGGCCAAATTGCAGCAGGGGATGTCCGCAGGCGAGCAGATGCTTCGCGTCCATGTAGGTGACGGTACAAGTTGCGGCGATATCCATATCGCCGCGCACCAGGATAGCGCTGATCGCCGAGCCCGGTTCCAGAGGTTCAGGCTGCTTGGCGTCGCTGACTGATCCCGTGCCCATCACCGGAACGATTCCGGCGGCGGCAAACTGTGGAGCAAACCGCTGTACTGTCTCTTCTGAAAATCCGCTAAATACCAATGGGGCTTCGATAGGCTTCAGATAATTGGCGAAATTCTGCGATGGAATCGTGGAAACGCCGGGGCTAGCTGTCTTGCTTGGAGCATCGGTCGAACCCTTTGTCGGTAGCGAACTGCTGATCGGGCTACGATCCATGGCATTGATTTCCAGCATCTCCGCAATGGGAGTGACCCCGGCAATGGGTTCCTTGGAAAACTCGCCTATACGGAAAGCGAGCGCCCCTGCCAGCTTGCCATCAAAATAAACCGGACTGCCGCTCATGCCGGCGACCACACCCGTGTACTGCGCTTTGGCGCCGCCCAGGCGAACCAGAATAATGTCGCCCTTCGGACCATTGGCGTTTCTGAGAACGCCAAGCACTTCCACATCCATCGCTTCCGGCTTGACCCCCTGGAAGACCGTGTAGGCCACGCCCTTCATTCCGGCGTGGATCTGGCTCACTGCGATGGTTGGAACCGGCTTGGAATTTTCAGCGTTTGCGGCCAGAAGGGATACAAAACAGCAGAGTACACACCCAAAAACGACTCGTCTCATGAATTTGTCCCGGAGGACCGCCAACAGGTCCGCCATCAAAAAATTACACTTCGCGCGTTGTATTGCCAGGTAGGAGGAGTTAAGGCCGATGCCAAGCAAAACATCCCAATCGCGAAATTCTGCGTCTATACTAGCACAGGGTTTCCTGAGGAGTTCCATGTTTTCCACTGCTTACCAGCATAATTTGCATCCATTTCGCAGGTATATTTCTTTTGCGCTGCTAGGTATTACTTTAGTAACCTCCGCCGGCCTTCTGGCCCAGGATCAGGCGCCCGCCCAGCCAGGCACCCCTGGCCAGCAAAAGCAAGAGCCTCCTCCGGCTGCCGGAGGCCCCCAAAGCGACACTGGACCCTATGCCATTCCTAAGAAGAAAGAGGAACCTCCGCTCCCGCCGCCGGAAAAGCCTAAGAAGGTTGAGGGCATGCCCGACTATTCGATTAAAGTGGACGTGCCCTTGGTCAATGTGGATGTTCTGGTCACGACCAAGAACGGGCAATTTGTCCCCGGGCTTAAGCAGGGCAACTTCCGCGTCTCCGAAGACGGCGCGGCACAGACTATCACCAACTTCAACCAGTCGGAAGCGCCCATCACCGCTGTGCTTCTGGTCGAGTTTGCGTCCACCAATTATTACTTCATGAGGGACGCGCTGAATGCGGGCTACGCTTTCGCGAACTCGCTTAAGAAAGATGATTGGGTAGCGGTGGTTTCCTATGACATGAAGCCCTACATCCTGGTGGATTTTACTCAGGACAAGCGGGCTGTTTATGGTGGACTGAATCAGCTGCGCATTCCCGGCTTCACGGAAACCAATCTATTCGACGCGCTCTACGATACGTTGGATCGATTGGACGGTATCCAGGGCCGCAAATATGTGGTCGTGATCACCACAGGCGTGGATACGTTCAGCAAGCTCAACCTGGATCAGATTATGAAAAAGATCAAGAGCACGCGTGATGTCACGATTTTCCCCGTCAGCATTGGGTGGGCTTTGCGGAATTATTGTGAAACGCACGGCTGTACCGGCTACTCCCATGGAGTGGGCATTCCCATCACCAACATGGATTATCTGCAAGCGGACAATCAGTTGAACGCTTTCGCGCGCATGACCGGCGGACGCTTTTACCAGCCCCGGTTTCAGGGCGAACTTCCCGAGATTTTCCGCGACATCGGAAGCGACATTCGTAACCAATACAGCATTGCCTATCATCCGACGAATCCCAAGCTCGACGGTACATATCGCAAACTGAAAGTCGAACTAGTCGGACCGGATGGAAGTCCGTTGAAAATCCGAGATCAAAAAGGCAAGGACGTCAAATACCAGATCATGGCGCGGGAAGGTTACACGGCCAAGCATACCGTGGAATAAGACCGGCTCAGATCCTCGCTAATGCATGTGTACGAAGTAGTCAAGTACAAAAAACACTCCGACTCCCAAGAACACCAGCAGAGCCATCTTGACGCCTGGTTCGCGGTTTACCTCTGGCATGAGGTCTGAGGCGGCGACATAGATCGTTACCCCAGCCGAAAGTGGCAGCCCGAAACTCACTTGGTGGCGCAGCAGCGCCATGGTCAGTACTCCCGCCAGTGTGGCCGCGCCAAGCAGCATGGATGCGCCCCAGGCGACACGCCGGCTCTGGCCGATCGCTAACATAACCGAGGCCACGGTAAATCCCTCCGGAATCTTGTGCAGGAAGACAGCGAGAAAAATAATCCATCCCAACCAGTTGGAAACGATAAAGCCTGAAGCAATGGCAATGCCGTCGAAAAAAGTGTGAATGACGAGTCCGATGAGAACCGAATAACCCTTGTGTCCTTGTACGAATTCGTCTTGGTGGGTTTCTTCGCCGAAATGGAAATGCGGCGTTACTGTATGCTCGAAAAAATGAATGATGAGATATCCGACTAGAACCAGGAACGCGGCATTCTTCCCCCGCAATTCCAGGCTGGCGGGAAAGATTTCAATAATCGCGGTCGCGAGCATGAAGCCAGCGCCCAAGGCGACAAAATACTTCAGGTAGGAACGGTCCCAGTGCTTTTGGACAATGATGGCGCCACCAAAAACATTGGCCGCGGCTGCGGTCAGGCCCAGGAGAACACTGAGCAGAATAGGGTTCATGAGTGCGCGAGGATAATACCAGTTCGCTGTTCCTGGTTCTCAGTTCTCAGGCGGCGGGTCTGATGGAGGCGATTAGGCCGTTCAAAATCTTCCCTACTTCAGCGGCCCGGTCCAGCAATTGCTGGCCTTGCTCCGCAGAGAAGTAATTGAGATTCTGGGCAATAAGAAGCTGGGTTTCAACCTCTACCAGGGCCCCTCGGGCCCGCCCAAGAAAATAAAAGAACTCGTTCGGCGAGAAGCGTGCCTGTCCGTCCGCTATGTTGGTGGGTACCGCCACTGCTGCCCTTCGCAATTGAGTGGCAAGCCCATAGAGTTCATCTCGAGGGAAGGCCTTTGTGACTTGGTAGACGTCCATCACGAAGTCTATTGACTTCTGCCAGGCGATCAGTTGCCGGTAAGACTGCCCCATGGCCCTAGTTTCTGAGGAAACCTCAGGATTGTCTGTGACAACTGAACATCTGAGAACTGAGAACGTAGAACTGAAAACTGGTTCTTAAATAATCCGTTCTCTATCCCCGGAATCGCCCTATCCGCTGTGCCGGATATGCAGGACATCCCCATCCTGCACGATGTAGTCTTTGCCCTCAAGACGAAGAGTACCGCGAGCCCGAGCATTGGCTTCTGAACCTGCTTCCAGAAGTTGATCCCAACGAATAGTTTCAGCGCGGATGAAATGTTTCTCCAGATCGGAGTGGATAGCCCCGGCAGCTTCCACCGCGCGAGTGTGGACGGGGATTGTCCAGGCGCGGCATTCATCTTCGCCGACGGTAAAGAAACTAATCAGACCCAGCAGCGTGTACGTAGTCCGGATGAGACGCGCCAGTCCGCTCTCTTTTAAGCCGTAGCTGGAAAGAAATTCCGCGACATCGGAATCACTCATTTCAGCCAGTTCTGCTTCCACCCGGCCGCAGATGGCGGTAACGCCCGCATTCGGACGCGAAGCTGCCTCGCTGAGCTTGAATCTGCCAACTGCGTTCTCCAGTTCCTTCCCCAGTTCCGCAGCTTCGCTCACGTTCAGGACATAAAGAATCGGCTTCTCGCTGAGGAACATGAATCCGCGAAGGCGTTTCTTA
>Ga0209239_1001729_pt1 | contig 13044 bp, 12 predicted proteins | sample GraSoi013_2_20cm_FD_185824 | JGI IMG/M metagenome (GOLD analysis project Ga0209239, IMG submission 185824) | Grasslands soil microbial communities from the Angelo Coastal Reserve, California, USA - Sample 10_02_2013_2_20cm (SPAdes) (version 2) | ecosystem: Environmental > Terrestrial > Soil >...
CGCAGCATTCTGCTGCTTGATCCACATGCGCGAGGAGAGGACCGACGGCAGCAAATGCGAAAATTGGCCGCTGCGCATCTCACCGGTCAGGACTTGCAAGTCCTCTTGTGCTACCTCTTTCCCACCTTCTTCTTTTCTCCCCTCGTGCTTCCCATTCTGTGATCGAACGGTCTCAACATATTGGGGCAGCGTACCGATCCGCACATTGATGCCATCAAAATGCTTTATGTCTCCGTTCTGCTGCACCTGTCCAAATTCAGCAAGCATTTTTTCTTGCTCTGGACTGATATGCGCCAGCAGTGGATTCGCTGCCGCAATCGCCTCTGGTAGACCATCTTGTGGCTCCAGGTGGTCGGAGCCATTCATAAAGAGCAGCGTATCGGTGGTTGCCTTCGGCAATATCTGCGCCGTGAGCAACTTGACGCGCGAGACAAATTCATCCGGCGCAAGCGGCATCATGCGCGCATTCGAGTACCCTAACGCGTCAGCGAGGTGAATAACCAGCACACGCGTCCCATCGGGTGCAGCCCAGAGAAATTCGCTCTTGCGCGCTTCAGCCCCTACGCCGCGCCAGAAGACAGCGTTATCTATACCAAATCCCTGCAGGATTTGCGGCAACTGCGCGATATGGCCGAAGCAATCGGGGACATAGCCAATGCGCATCGGCTCTCCAAATTCGGTGGCCCGCTGCAACCCCACCTGCAGGTTACGAATCAGCGACTCTCCGCTGACAAGAAACTCGTCGGGCTGAATAAACCACGGGCCCACATTGATGCGCCCCGCGCGCGTATACTTTTTGAGCCGTTCTTCCTGCTCCGGTTGCACTTCCAGGTAATCATCGAGCACAATTGTCTGACCGTCGAGCATGAAATACGTGAAATTGCTATCGCGGTCCAGGATATCGAGCAGCTTATCGATCGTATGGACAAGCCGTGCGCGAAACTGCTGGAAGGTCAAATACCATTCACGATCCCAGTGTGTATGTGGAACAAGAATAATGTTGAGTTGCTCGGTCATGATGCTCCTTGGTAGAGGGGAAAACCCTGATGGACACAACGAACTTTACTAATGATTAGGTTGTTAAAGTTGCATTATTATACCCTAAGAGGATGAAAAGGGGCAACTTCGCTCACCTACGTTTGTAAGCGTTCGTAGAGAAGCGCACGTATCACGCCACCTGGCCGCTGTCCTTCTTTGCGCGAACATCTTCAGACTGCTCAAAGATCTTGAGCGACCTCCTGACCATAGCACCTGTTAACGCCACGGCTAAAGAAGCGTCGCGTTCCTCATATGCGCCCACCAGACGTTCCCTGTCACTGAGTCTTTGCTCAGCATAAGTGCGCCCAAGCTTCATACTCAGGTGACGTAACTGAAGTGTTCGTAATCCTAATGAATCCAGGATACGCTTCACCTGTCTGTTGCCGCCTATCTCGGCTTCCCTATTGCGAAAGGCCACACTGGCCCAGAACACCCCATCAATATCGTGAGCCGCTGCCATCTCACGCATTGGCAGCAGGAACGCTCTGAGCGAGGCGATATCCTCATCTGAGGCGGTGTTCACAATCAATTCTGCGGTGAGCATCAGGAGATTCACTCGCACCTGGTAGATCTCACGTACCTCTTCGAGGCTGACCCGTGTAACAAAGGGACGACGGTACGGCGGAATGGTCACTAAACCTTCTTTTTCAAGCAGCAAGAGCGCCTCTTTGACCGGCGTGCGGCTCGTTTGAAATTGCTTCGAGAGATCGACGGTATTGAGATCATCTCCAGGCTGCAAGCGACCTTCGATAATCGCGCATCCAATCCATTGCGCAATGGAGGTCACGCGTGGATTCGTTCGATCTGCGCTCTCCAGTACCCGCGCCATTTCCCGCTGACTATCGGTCTTGATGCTTTGATCTTCGCCTGCCATAAAAAGCACTCCTCTCCTGTTTTCCAGGGAAACTTATCTATCTTCTCCTCTCCCTTCTTCATGCAGATCTTCCAACCTGACTCTCCCAAAAAGGTAGAAGTGTTGACAATTATAAGACGCAGCGACTAGGAATGTCAAGTAAACGCCCTCTTTTCTCTTTTCGCACTTCAAACTGTTGACAATTTATCCAAAAAGCCTTGACAAAATCTGTATCTCACCCTATACTTTAGATAAAGTGTTAACAGTTTAAGGCGTAAATGCCTATACATCAGACTGCCAACGGTTTGTTCCACGATAATTGTTGACAGTTTTCTGCTGTGTTGCGACATTGACGAGATTTGTACAAGCAAGGGAAGGGTTCTAAATGGTGGAATTGAGGCAATGTTATGAAAGGCAGAAGGGAAATAGCACCATGGATGAAATACGATATATCGCTGGCACGCTGGTTGGGGCAGGAGTTGATATAGGTTCGCTTGATGAAGCGCTCAAGGAGAACCCCCATTTTATCGCGTGCGACGCAGGCACCACAGATGCGGGTCCGTTCTCTCTTGGTTCCGGGCAGCCCGCTTTTGCGCGTGAAGCTGTCAAGCGTGACATTGCTGCCTTTCTAGATGCCGGTCACCGCGCGGGAATTCCGGTCTTGATCGGCTCCGCTGGGACAGCAGGGGAAGATGGACAGGTGGACTGGACGCTTGATATTGTCAACGAGATTGTGAGGGAGATGGGGATAAAATTGCGCGTGGCGGTGATTTACGCGGAACAGGACAAGGATGCGCTGGTCGAAGTGTTCCGTCAGGGGCGTCTCAAGCCACTTGACGCCGCACCTCACGTGGACGAAGACACGATCAAAGGGAGCGCACACATTGTCGGGATGATGGGTGCCGAACCCTTACAGAAAGCGCTTGCGGAGGGAGTTGATTTTATCCTTGCCGGTCGCTGCAGCGACTCGGCGTTGTATGCCGCGTTGCCCATCTTGCACGGCTTTCCAGAAGGGCTGGCATGGCACGCGGGCAAGGTTGTGGAATGCGGCACGCTGGCTTGTGAGACTGCCGGGAAGGGGATCATGTTCGTGCATCTGCGACAGGACCACTTTCTCGTTAAGCCCTTTGGGCAGGGGTTGCGCTGTACGCCTCAGAGTGTTGCGGCCCACAGCTTGTATGAAAATGTGGACCCGTTTCATTTCACCGAAAACTCTGGTATCGTCGATATTACCGAGGCGACCTACGAAGCCGTCGATCCGATCACGGTCCGCGTGGCCAACAGCCACTTTCAGCCGGTAGACCCCTACACGGTTAAGCTGGAAGGCGCAGAACTGCTAGGGTATCAGTCAGTCATCATTGGTGGGATACGCGATCCGTTCCTACTCCGACAACTTGACAGGTGGCTGGCCCATGTTCGCATGTACATCGAGGAGACCATTGCGAGGGTGCTGGGCGATCAGGCGGCCAAAGAGGACGACTATCATCTCATGTTCCACGTCTATGGACGTGACGGCGTGATGGGGTCACTGGAACCCAATCGTGCGGCAGTCCCCAAAGAGGTAGGGATTGTCCTGGAGGTCACGGCCACAACCCAGCAACTTGCCACCACCATTGCCAAGCTCAGCCGCCAGCCGCTCCTGCACTATCCCATCGCAGAATGGCACGGCGCTACCACCACCTTCGCGTGTCTCTACAATCCAGCATATATTGAGCGTGGAGCTGTCTACCGTTTCAATCTACACCATGTGATCATCCCCCACTCTCCACTGGAGCTGTTTCGCACGAAGTACATCAGGATCGGATGAACTGCATTGATACCCACGAACTAAGGAGCATTGAAATGAAACTTGCAGATATAGCAACGTTGATCCGTAGTAAGAACGCTGGACCGTTCTTCCTGACCTTTGACATTATGTTTACTGACAAGGAGCATTATCGGCTCGTTAAAGCATCACGAAGCCTCAATGCACACATGTTTGCCGCGCTCTATGCGTGTCCGGTGCAGACAGTGCGCTTCTTTGAGTGTGATAATGCCTTCGCATTCAAGTTCTCTATTCCCCGTCCTCTTCCTCAAGGTGAGCTTGGGGATGGAGACCTCCATGGAGGACAACAGTTTTCCCCGCTGATGAACGTCGAGATTACACTTCCTGAAGGCGAGAGCATTCTCCAGCGGTGCTAAAGAGAGAGACACTGAACCGCATCTTCAGGAAACTCTCTCTAGACTTCCTGAGATGCCGGATCATCTAAAAAAAGAAAGAGATACACCAATGGCTGTGATTAACAAACAAGCAACGATTGCCGCACGAATTGATCGCGTTCCTCTTTTTTCCTTGCATCGCAAGCTCGTCTTTGTTTTGGGGGTCGGAACGTTCTTTGATCTCTTCGATGTCGCTTTAGGAGGTCTGTTAGCGGCGATCCTGGCCAACATCTACCACTTGAACGCATTTCAGACAGCAGCAATCATCGCTTCAGGTTTCTTCGGCATGTTTGTTGGTGCTCTCGTCCTCAGCATTGTTTCAGACTACTTTGGCCGACGTACCATGTTCTTGATTGATTTGCTGATCTACTCGCTCTTCTCACTGGCAATAGCCTTTTCTCCCAATGTGACCTGGGTGATCATTTTTCGCTTTTTTGCTGGCATCGGGCTTGGAGCTACCCCTCCACTCACCGATGTCTATCTGAGTGAGATGCTTCCCCGCCAGGTGCGCGGGCGTTACACCGCGTGGACCTATACCGTTGGCTTGCTGGGAGTGCCGATCGCGGGTCTGCTCTCAAAAGTGCTTGTCTCAACCACCTTCCTCATGGCGGGATGGCGCTGGTTGGTCGTCGTGGGGGCATTGGGCGCGCTCGTCGTCTGGTGTATCCGTCGTGGTCTTCCCGAATCTCCGCGCTGGTTCGAGATCCGCCAGAAAACAGTCGCCGCCGAGGCTGCGATCAGTGGGATTGAGCAAGCTGCCATGCGTGAACTGCATCTGGCCGAATTGCCACCACCGACCCTCATGACGGTGGAGTTGCCGAAACGTGTGACGCTCGCGGAGTCCTTTCGCGGCGTCTACACCAGGCGCACTATCATGCTCTTGATCTTCCAGTTCTTTCAGGCCGTTGGTTTCTATGGCTTTGGCTCGCTCGCTCCGATTATCCTGGTCGCCAAAGGCTTCAGTGTCGTCAACACTTTGGCATATACTGCGCCCATTGCCCTTGGGTATCCTCTGGGATCATGGCTCTCGGTTCTCATCGTCGAGCGTATGGAGCGCAAGTGGTTGATTATTGGAACCGCCCTCCTGATGGCACTCTTTGGTCTTGTCTTTGGGTTTGCGACCTCGGTCCCACTCATTCTTGCCTCCGGTTTTCTGCTGACGGTGGTCAGTCAGGTGTTCTCTAATGGCTATCACATCTATCAGGCAGAAATTTTCCCCACCCGTATGCGCGGAACGGCTGTGGGGGTGGCCTTCAGCTTGAGCCGTCTTTCCAGTGGCATCCTGCCATTTGTGGCTCTTCCCCTGCTGCAAACCTCTGGTCCCATCGCGGTCTTCACCGCTTGCGCCATCATCATGGGTATCGTGAGCCTGGATGTAGGCTTGCTTGGTCCCAGGACGACAGGTCAGTCTCTAGAAGAGGTTGCTCACTAGCGCGTGAGTCCTTGCTTATGACTTTTTTTAGCAACGAGAAACAGGTCAACAGACAGCATCATGCGACCTGTTCAAACCCAAAGAGAGGAAAGAGAATGAAAAGTAACCCTGCGAGAAAAGAGCTTCAGGCATCTGGCGAGCCTTCCAGCACGCTTACTCGTCTTACAGCCATCTTGCTGCTCATTGGCACGATTGCGGTCCCAACGCTCCTCATCCTTCATGATATGCTTGGCATCGATGAGGACTCAGGAGCATTAGCCTTTCCGGCCTATCAGCGGCATCCGATCTCCGTTTTTCTCACGTACTACGCGCTTATGGCCACCGGCGTCCTGTTTGTTCTGCTCGGCCCCTTAGTGTATCGTATGTATACTCACCTGCAAACTCCTTTGCGGCTGCTGGTTCTCATCTGTATGGTCGTAGCAGGGAGCACCCAAATGATCGCCGCTTCACGCTGGTTGATTGTCTTGCCCTACTTTTCGCACATCTACACCAATCCTCAGACAGATGCAGCCACACACGCAGCGCTCGATGTCGCCTATCAGTGAGCCCCAGGGTGCGCGCACGGCCTTGCGCAACGCCATTACGCTACTACGCCGCCTGCTCGCCGATCTTGATCCTTCTGCTTCTCCGCACAGTCATCTGCTCAGTGAACATGAGCTGCTTGGCCTGGATCCGCATGCCCCGCTGGAGCTGGATCTCGATGTGGTGCAGCAGGCCTGGCACCAGGCCCAGCGGCTCTCCTCGGCCCCTTCTCAGGAGCAGCGCGCCGCCCTGGTCAGCCAGGTGCAGCACGCGCTCTCTCTGGTGCGTGGTCCCTTCCTCGAGGGCTTCTGGCTGCGCGAGGAAAGCGGCTTTGACCACTGGGTGCAGCAGCAGCAGCAGCAGTGGCAAGTGCGCCTGCAGTTGCTCTTCGCTCGGCTCTCCTCCTGGCAGGAGACCGGCGGGGAGCTGGAGCTGGCGCGCGCCACACTCACGCGCTGGCTGGCCCTCGATGCGCTCTCGGAGGAGGCCTATCGCCGCCTGATGCGCGTGCATCTGGCCCTGGGCGATGCGAGCGCCGCCTTGCAGGTCTACACTACCTGCCGGGCGCGCTTGGCTGAGGAGTTGCGCGTCCCGCCCTCCGCCGAAACCGTCGCCCTGGCTGAGCACATTCGCGCCACCCAGGCGCGGCAAGGCAGTCCTCCTGCCCGTCCCACCAGCGCGGCTAGCGTGCCGCCCAGTGAACTGGTGGCCCCGCTGGTGGGACGGGCCGCTGCCTTCAGCCAGCTCGTCGTTCGCTACCACCAGGCGCGACTGGGACAGCCGCAGGCCGTGCTCATAGAAGGCGAGGCGGGCATCGGCAAAACGCGGCTGGTCAGCGAGTTTGTAGCCTGGGTCAAGGCGCAGGGCGCCGAGGTGCTCAGCGGGCACGCCTTCGAGATGGGGGGGCGCCTGCCCTATCAGCCGCTGGTCGAGGCCCTGCGCCCGCGGCTGGAGAAGGAAAACGCGCCGGAGGATCTACTGGAGGACCTGTGGCTGACCGAACTGTCGCGTCTGCTGCCCGAATTGCGAGGACGCTACCCGGATCTGCCTGCCGCCCGCGAGGATGAACTGGCGGGCAAGGGGCGGCTCTTTGAAGCGGTGGTGCGCCTGCTGGACGCCCTGGCCCGGTCGGCGCCGCTGGTGCTGCTGCTGGAAGACCTGCACAGGGTGGATGGAGCCTCCCTCGACCTGCTGCGCTACCTGGCACACTCCTGGAAGGAGCAAGGCCGCCGGGTGCTCTTGCTGAGCACGATGCGTAGTGAAGGACCGGAACTCTCCCCGCAGCTGGCTACCCACCTGGCCGATCTGGGACGCGATGTGGCGCTCACACAGGTGACCTTGCAGCCGCTCAGCCAGGCGCAGACCATGCACCTCCTTGAGGCTATAGTCGGCGAGGGGGAGCCTGGCACCAGCACTGGAGAGAAGCAGCGCGACCTGGACTCGACTCAGCCTGCGCCCGGCTGGCGCGGGGCTGCACCTGCGCCTGAACGGGAGACGCCGCTGCTCCGGCTGGGCGACTTTCTGTTCGCGCAGACGGGGGGACAGCCGATGTACCTGCTGGAGACGCTCAAACTGTTGCGTGAGCGGCAGCTGCTGGTGCCACGCCTGGCGGCCGATGGCCGCTGGCGGAGGGGGCGCGCCGTGAGCTGTTACCGCCCTCTGTGCGCGCGATGATCCAGGCCCGCCTGGCCAGGCTCTCGCCGGCCGCCCGCCAGGTGGTGATGGCGGCTGCCGTGTTGGCCACCCCGGCGAGCGCGCGGCGCCTGTGGCAGATAGCCCAGCTCGGGGTGCAGGCCGGCGTTGAGGCCCTGGAGGAAGCCATCAAGAGTGGCATCCTGCGGGAGGAGGAAGCCAGGCTCGGTCGGTCGGCCCACTATCGTTTCACGCATGAGTTGATGCGCGAAGTGGTCTACACCGAGCTGGGCGCGGCACGGCGGCAGGTCTTGCACCAGCAGGCTTTGGCCGTGTTGCCCAGCGAGGGGGCGCGGGCCTCCGAGCTGGCATATCATGCGCGGGCGTCGGGGCAGGCGCAGGAGGCCTGTCGCTACAGCGTCCAGGCCGGGGATGAAGCCGTGGCCGTCTTTGCCGTCGACGACGCCATCAGGCACTATGAACAGGGGCGTTCCCTGCTCCAGGAGCACCCGCCGGGGCAGAGCGTGCTGGAGGCCTGGGAGGTCGAGTGCCTCTATACCCACCTGGGGCAGGCCTATGCCTTCCAGAGTGCCTGGGAGAAGGCCCAGCAGGTCTATGAAGAGCTGATCGCCTATGGGCGGCAGCACCAACTGCCCACCATGGTCAGTCTGACCCTCAACCGCCTGGCAATCCTGGCGGTCCAGCAGGCCAAGGACCAGTCCCAGGTACGCGCGCTGCTGGAGGAAGCCCGGCGCACGGCCCAGACCAGTCATGATCAGCGGGCCCTGGCGGAAACGGAGTGGAGTCTGGCCCAGATCACGGCCATCTGGTGGGGGAATCCAAAGTGTGCCTTCCCTCATGGAGTGCAGGCGCTGGAACTGGCACGAGCAAGCAACGACAAGGAACTGGAAGCACGAAGTCTCTACTCCCTTGGAGGGATCCATCTTTTCGAGGGAGACTTTGAGGAGGCTATACACTGTCTGGAGGCGTCCCTGGTGCTGTATGCCGCTCTGAGTAACGAGCCGACCGCTTCGTGGGATCTGTCACTTCCATCCCTTGTAGTTGGCGCTCCGCCCACCCACTCCTTGACGCTTGGCGCCAGAGAAGCCTTTTTCTGGGGGATGCTGGCGCTGGCGCAAGTGCAGGCAGGACAGGTGCAGGCGAGCATTCGCAGTAGCCGCCGGGCGCTCGCTCTCGCCAAAGAGAACCAGAACGTCTGGGCACACGTCAGCAGTCTGGCCATCCTCACTTTTGGCTTGCTGGAAGTGGGGGCCTATGAGGAGGCCTTCGTGCTCATGCACACAGCCCTGGAACTGGCGCGAACCCTGCCGCAGATGGTCATCTTCCAGCTGTTTGTGCATGCGTTGGGCAGTACGTATCACACCTTGCAGCAGTGGGAAGAGGCGTCTAGAACGCTAGCAGAGGCAGAAGCCGTGGCCGAGAGGTTAGATCTGCGCCTCACGCGCGCCAGCGTCCTTTCGAAGCTGTGCATGCACTACGCGCTGATGGGGCAGTGGGAAGCCGCCTACCGCTATGCCGTGGAGGCGAGCACTCTGCGCAAGAACGCTGATCTGAGATTGATTCTGTTGGATTTCTCCCTGCATTATGAAATAGAGGCCTTCTTGCACAGGGGGGATGAGAGGCAAGCCAGAGAAGCCGTGCAGCGACTGCGGTCGAGGGCGGTGCTGGCCGAGTGGGAGGGGGACAACGAGCAGGCCATCGGCCACTGGCACGAGGCAGCAGGGCTGGCCGCAGACCTGGGCTTGCCAGCAGAACAGTGGCAGATCCAGGCAGCGTTGGGGAGGGTGTATGAGGTAGGCGGACAGCACGTGCAAGCGCGCGCTGCCTTTGGAGAGGCGGTGAGGATCATCCAGGGGCTAGCGCAGGACATCGAGGATGAGGTGAGGCATGCACACTTTCTGGCTTCACCGCCGATTCACCAGGTGCTGCAGCACGCCCATAGGGTCTCCTCATCCACCTGAATCACTCACGTCGCCAACACCGTAATCAACTCCTGTGCATCGCTCAGGAACTGTTGAGATGACAGCACCTGGTGCGCCAGGCCCAACCGCATCGCCTCCTTCGCATTGATAGTCTCTCCCGTAAGCATCAAGCGCATCGTAGCGTTATACCCGATCAGCGCGGGAAAATAGACTGCGGCAACAGGGGGAAAAACAGCAAGATTGATTTCTGGTAGACCAAAGGTCGCGTCCTCGTGCGCTATCACAGTATCGCAGCCTCCGCCGAGAACATGGCCTTTCACCAGCGCAACGGTCGGAATGTGTTGCGCGCGCAGCTCCTCGAATGCCGCGCAATTAGCATGAACGGCGCGCAACAACTCGACCTCACGTCCGTCAAGATGGTCCTTGATATCGACACCCGCGCAAAAGGCCCGTTCACCCGCGCCAGTAATCACAATCAAGCGCGGGGTATTCTTCATCGCGTCGCGCATCGCTGCCGTCAACTGGTCAAGCATTTCAATGCTCAAAATATTAAGCGGCGGCCGGTCAAGAATCAACCACAGGATATTGTTCTGGCGCCGAACATGCACGAACGACATACAAAGTACTTCCTTATTATTTTTTGATTGTGGGCCAGAAGCGCATTGGCACCCGGCGGGTGCCAATGCGCTTCTGGCCCATGTTGTTATTTTCCAGCGAAATTCCCTTTGCGTTTCTCCGTATAGGCAGCAATACCCTCCTTGGCATCTTCGCTCTGGAAGCAGAGCTGCTGTAACTCGCGCTCGATCGCCAGCCCCTCGGATAAGGCAACTTCAGGACCAGACTGCACCGCGCGTTTGATGCGACCAACCGTCTTGGAGGCGCGGTTGGGCGGGCAGAAGCCACGCGCGTACTCCATCACCTTTTCCCAGTAATTCTCCGACTCGTAGATGTAGTTGATAAGCCCTAGCTCCTGTGCATCTTCGAAGCTCATCAGCTTGCCCTCGGTCATCAACTCGATCGCCTTGTTCTTGGGGAGAGCGCGTGCCATACGCTGCGTCCCGCCTGTTCCAGGCAGCACACCAAGCGTGATCTCAGGCAGGCCAACTTTCCCGGCGTTGCGGCGAGCAATACGGATATCGCAGGCCATCGCGATCTCCAGACCCCCGCCGACGGTGTGGCCGTTCAGGGCGGCGATCACCAGTTTCGGCGTCTGTTCCAGCCGCAACAACGTCTCGTTGGCATGGAGGCAGAAATAATATTTGAAGCCAGGAGTCACGGCATTGAGCATGCTGATCTCTGCGCCCGCACAGAAGAACTTTTCGCCCTCGCCGCGAATGACGATCACATGCACATTATCGTCGAAGCGCGCCTGTAAAATAGCATCATCTAGTTGGCGCATCATGTCGTAGCTGTACGTGTTGGCCGGTGGATTCGTAAGTTCGATCACCGCTATACCATCGGTTGCGGTATAACGTACCAGTGTTCGTTCTGTCGCGGTAGTCATTGTTGGCTTTCCTTTCGTGCTGCATAGTCTTCAAGAACATCGTCGCCTTTGACTCGTTCAAAGGGTGTATGACAGGAATTACAGTAGTATTGAACGGTCAGCAACTGCTGGCCGAACAAAGAAAGTAGTTCAGTGTTGGTTGAACCGCAAAATGGACAGCTAATCTCCGCCTTTTTCTCCGGCTCACTCGTATTATATCCCATAAGCGTTAACCAAGCCTTCTCCCTACGGCATCCCACCGTTCCCACGGCAGCGCCCCGGTCAATTCCCACTGCTTGTTGCTTGCATTGAAGGCGACAGGAACCTCGATGTCCAGACCTTGCAGGGTGGGCATGATCTTTTTCAAGTAGCGAGCGCGTAACTCGTCTGGGGTCGCGTCGATAATGCCCTCCCTGTACAACTGTTGCATGATGGGATCATCGTTGGGGCCAAACCAGCACAGGGTCTCGTTCCAGAGACGTTCGAGAGAGGCCGCCATTGTTGCGCGTACCGCCCCACCAGCCCTGGCCAGGCGTCGCACCCAGCCCTCTCCATGCATTTCATGGATGCGTTCTTCCTGTACAATTTTACGAGCCCGTTGGCGCAGTGGCTCGTAACTGGACTGCTGTGCGGCCTCGAAAAAGGTCGTCAGGGCTGTATCGAAGAGAAAATTGGTGGCGACAAAATCAGCCCAACCTGCAAAGTCACGATCGAGATAAGCAAGGGAATAGTGCAGTGTCCGTGTCTCCGGCTCGACCTGGCTCAGGTCGGCCTCGGCCTGCACAAAGTTGTCCAGCAGGGGATAGAGGGTACGGGCATGCCCCAGCTCGTCCTGCGTCATGGCTGCTGCCGCCACCGCCGCCTCCAGTGCTGGCGCACCATTACACCAGTAGGCGTAACGCCGCCCAACAGCCTGTTTGTTATCGGCCAGCGACGAGAGCACGGCAAACAGCGCCGCGTGATCTATACGTCGTGTCGTAGTACTCATATTACCCCTCTTTTCCCTCCTCAGGTTTCGATCACGTGAACAATGGTCTCGCGCGGCACAATCACCATCTCAACCCAGGCAAACTCGTCATAAATACTACGAGCGTAAACCTTGGCCAGCTCCACATCATCGGCCATCACATTGCCGATTTCGTGCAGCGGCTCTTCAAACTTGCGGCGCGCGTAAACCTGCCAGACATGGCTCTCGTTGAGAGCATCACGCCGCGCCTTCTTCTCTGTCGCCATCGTGTCACTCATGCTGATATACCCCAGTTTCGCATAATATCGATGCCATCTTCGCTCAAGCGCGCCTTCGTCCAGGCCGGGTCCCACACGATTTCAATGTTGACCTGCCGCACACCCGCTTCCTGTAGCAGGCGCGCGCGAATATCGTCCATGATAAAATCCATCGCCGGGCAACCCATCGCCGTGAAGGTCAGCCTGACATCGACGATACCATCCTGTTGGCCAAGGTCGACAATCAGTCCCATATCCACCACGCTAATCGGGATTTCAGGGTCCATCACCTCACGCAGGGCATCCCACAGCGCTGGACACGTTGCGTCGTAAGCGGGATGTGTTTGTAGAGATGGGTAACTGGTCGTCATGCCGGCTGCTCCTGCTCCAGCAAGCGCAGCATCTCTTTCTTGCCGCGCTGTAGCATATCGACAAACTCTTCATTACTTGGGCCGCGCGCCTTCCAGCGTTTCATCACATCTTCCCACGTGCAAGCGCCATCTTCCAGCAGCCAGTGCTTCTCCTTCGCATCAAAATGGGCCGGGAAGGGACAATCAATCACATATTGTTTCTGTTCCTCGTCATAGTGCGCGGGAACCTTGAGTTGCAGTTCATTACACAAAGGGACGGCGGTGGACATCCAAATCTGGCGTAGTTCGTCATTGCTATGGCCCTTGAAACCATAGTCAAGCTGCTCGCCATGTTTCTTCAGGTCATC
>Ga0209239_1001732_pt1 | contig 13038 bp, 11 predicted proteins | sample GraSoi013_2_20cm_FD_185824 | JGI IMG/M metagenome (GOLD analysis project Ga0209239, IMG submission 185824) | Grasslands soil microbial communities from the Angelo Coastal Reserve, California, USA - Sample 10_02_2013_2_20cm (SPAdes) (version 2) | ecosystem: Environmental > Terrestrial > Soil >...
CGAGGGCTCGCTGGAATTCTGTCTCCGCGGCCGCAAACTCAAGCGAGCTCCAGTGAGCAGCCGCTAGAGCGGCGTGGGCTTCGGCCAAAGAATTGTCGATAGTCAGGGCTTTCTCAGCGACGGCTTGTGCTTTGGGGGCGGCTTCACTTTGCGGAACGGGACTATACTCCGCCACGACATTGTAGTAATCGGCTAGCCCTACATACGCCAGCCCATAATTGGGGTCCTTCGCAATAGCTTGGTTGAAATAGTCTTTGGATTTATCTAGCGCCTCCGGCGTGCGCTTCTCCCAGTAGTAGCGGCCTTTCAGATAGAGCTGATAGGCTTCGGGATTGTTGGTACCACCGCCACCCTTGGCAAGTTGCTTCTGGGGCTCGCCCGCAAGTCGCTCACGTAGTTTGGCGGAGATGGCGCTCGCGATGTCTCCCTGTACCGCCAACAAGTCGGAGAGCTTGCGGTCGTATCGATCTCCCCAAAGGCTGTGATTGGTGCGGGCGTCGATTAGTTCCGAGCTGATGACGAACTGGTCACCGCGCTGCACGATGCGCCCAGTAACGACTGCCTCAACTTTCAAGTCTCGCGCAACTGTCTGGGGATCTGCCTCGCGTCCTTTGTAATGGAAGACAGAGGCACGCGACATCACGGCCAGGTTGGGGACCTGAGATAAGTCGTTGATCAGGCTCTCGGTGATGCCATCGCTCAGGTACTCGGTGTTGGGATCGCTGCTGGTATTGACGAAAGGCAGCACTGCGACGGAAGAGATTTCGTGCTGAGCGCTACGGCCACGCCAAAGGAAAGCGACGAGTGCAACCAGCGCCAGCCCGATCACAGCAGCTGAAGCCCACACTATCTTCCGGCTCTGCGCGCTTGGTCGCAGCTTCCTGTCTGCAACCTCAATTTTGGTGGAACTGGAATTCCGCCGCAGCCGCTTGAGGTCAGCTAGCATCTCGGCGGCTCTCTGGTATCGCAACGCGCGGTCTTTTTCCAAAGCTTTGTTGATGAGGTACTCAAGTTCTGCCGGCAACTCTGGATTGACGCGTACTGGCGAGGTCGGCGTCTTGTGCAGTAGGGAGTCGAAAATCAGCGCCGAAGTATTTCCGGAAAAGGCCATCCGTCCGGTCGCCATTTCGTAGAGAACCGCACCGAAGGAGAACAAATCGGTGCGCTGATCGAGTTCTTCGCCGCACGCCTGCTCGGGGGACATGTAGGCTACCGTGCCAACCGCTGTTCCTGGGCTGGTGAGATGTTCTTCCAGAGTCGCCAATTCCGCAGGAGCGCCGTCGGGCTGAACGCCGGTCAGCTTGGCTAATCCGAAGTCGAGAATCTTGGCCTGGCCGCGCTTGGTGATGAAGATATTCGCGGGTTTGAGGTCTCGATGCACGATGCCTTCACTGTGGGCGGCGTCGAGGGCGTCGGCGATCTGAACCGCGATTTCTAATAACTGATCAAACGGAAGGGGACCGGCCGTCAGGCGCTGTTTCAGTGTTTTTCCCGCCATGAACTCCATGGCGATGAAATGCTGGCCGTCTTCTTCCGCGATATCGTGAATGGTGCAGATGTTGGGATGGTTGAGTGCCGAGGCCGCGCGTGCTTCACGCCGAAAACGCTCCAAAGCCTGGGGATCGCTGGCTAAATCAGCGGGAAGGAATTTCAAGGCGACGTGGCGGCCGAGTTTCAGATCTTCGGCTTCGTACACTACTCCCATGCCACCGCCTCCGAGTTTCTCCAGGACGCGGTAGTGGCCGATAGTCTTGCCGATCATCCGGGATACTCCAAACCTATCTGGGCGGCATAGTAGGCGGCGCTTCCAGGCAAGTCAACCAGCACGCAGGAGATCAGTACCGTAGTGAAGAAAGCGGCAATCCAGTCTCTGACCCTAGTGTTTCAAGGTGTGCGCCAGCAGAAAGGGGACTAATTGCGGTTCCGCATAAGCCTTATCCCAAGAGTTGTGACCGACGCCGGGATACTCGGTGTATTTCACGTCAGCGTTTGCAGTTTTCAGAGCTTCCGCCATTTTGCGGGATTCTTCGACTGGTACGGCCTCATCGGCATCTCCGTGAAAAATCCAGACGGGAGTCTTACCGATGCGGCGCGCGGTTTCGGCGTACGGGTCGGTAATTTGGGGATCGTCGACCAGGCTGACATGCAATTGCGGAAATCTTTCAGGTCCGCGAATACCGGCACAGATAGGAACATAGGCGGCGAAGCGGCTGGGATATTTCGCACCTAGGTCCCATGTGCCGTAGCCGCCCATGGAGAGACCGGTGAGGTACAGACGATCACGGTCGCCCTTGAATTCTTTGATGGATCGATCAAGAGCAGCTAAGGCTTGAGCCTCCATGTCGGGATCGGTCCAGAGCTTGTCTTTATTGCACTGCGGCATGACGACGACGAAAGGAAAATTGGCGGGGTGCTCACGAATGGAGTGGGCGAGGCCGACGTCGGTTTGAAGCAGTCCATCGTTTCCACGTTCTCCGGCGCCGTGCAGGAAGAGAATCACTGGCCATTTCTGATGTTTGTCCCAATCGGCGGGAACGTAGACTTGATAGCGATAGCTGTCAGCGCCGACCGCAATGGTGCGGTTCAGGAAACCGGTTTCCAGCTTGCGGGCCACGGCGGTGGGGGCGAGGCATAGCGACAATAAAGCGGCGCAAGTAATGGTTCGGAGCATGGGCAGTTTTGAAGCCAGTCGTTGGCCGTTCGTCCTTGGTCGTCGGCCATACACCGAAGTCTAGAAGAATACCACTCGGACACCGAGCTAGCTTTGCAGGTCCGCGGGCGCGGGCGCCCGCGCCACACGATCAAAAAGAAAAAGGCCTCTTGCTTTCGCAAGAGGCTTTTCTGGGGGGAGGGCTGCGGGCGTCATTTCCCGCTCCCTAAGCTATTTAGGAGGCGCCTGCTGGTCCTGAGTTGCAGGAGCCGGGGCGCTGGAGGTGGAAGCGAGCTGCTCAAGATCATTCTTCAGCAAGCTAATTTCCACGCGGCCGCCGCTGATTCGCTTGGTCTTGCCCTGCTCGTCAGCGCTTGCAGCCGGAGCATTGCCCATGCCCACGACAAAGATCCGATACACGGGAATCTCGTGATTGAGCACCAGGTAGCGTACGACGGAATCCGCCATCTTTTGCGAGGTGGCGATTGCCGCCTGGCCACGACCTGAAGAGAAGCCCTGGACTTCGATGATGTAGCCGCGCTGAGTCTTCAGCGGGGTGGCCATCTCATCAAGGGCAGTCTTGGCATTCTGGCTTAGCACGCTCTGGCCGGGACGGAAGCGAATCTCGGTCTGAGTAGCAGCCTTGTACTGATCTATGTTGCCGACGACTTGTTCGACCGTAGAAAGCCGAGTATTGGCCTGGGTGGCAGTCTGCTGCGCCAACTGGGCCTTGTTTCCCGCCTCGATGGCGTGCTGGTCGGCTTCGTTGGCCTTGGTCGAGGCCAAGCGAACGCCTTCCTGTGCGCGCGAATCGACGTCTTTGATCATCTTGCTGTTGGCGGACGTCAGCTCATCGAGTTCATTGACGCGATCCCGGATGGGCTGGGTTTGCCGCTGGACATACTTCTTGCGGGCGAAAGGATTCAGTTTGCCCCAGAAACCTTCGTGGGTATCTGGCTGCAAGGGCTGTTTGCCGCTGGCTCCAGCTTGAGTGCTTGCGGGAGTGTTGTGGTCAGCCGGTGCGGTTGACGCCGGTTGAGCGGCAGCGGGAGCATTCTGGTCAGCCGGTGCGGCTTGAGAACTCTGAGCCGGCTGGCTGGCCGCGGGTTGATCCTGCGTGGTCGGGGTGGTCTGCTGCGCGAAGGCCGGCAGAGCGAGGACAACGGCCAAAAGCAGCGCTACGATGACTCGGTTCTTCATTTCAACTTCCTCCGAATGGGGGAGCATTGTTGGCTCCACTCCAGCACGCCTTACGGGCGTGTTGCGTTTTTTTTTGCGTCCCCTAACGGGTGAACTGAAGGCATGCTGTTTAGCATTGCCGGCTCCACGCTGACGCGGCACGGAGCCAAAAATCCGAAATAATCGGTACCCAATGGTGCTGATACCTATGTTTATCTATAACAGGTCAAATGCCAAACCGCTGGAAAGCTAAATCCTTAGTTTCCAATGAGTTTGTAGCCCTAGGCAAGATTTGGAGAGAGAGAAAGCGCCTGCGCAGAGTAATTTTGGCAAAAACTGATATAAAAACTGCGTGGGCTAGAGATCGAAAATCACGCGAGGGAGAGGGATGCATAAAAGCCATAGATTTGGCTGTCTGGCTGCGATTTTCTGGTTGCTGACTATCACAGTAAGTTCGGCGCAGGTGGCCTCGTCGCCGCCTAAACAAGACTTGGCCAGCAGTAAACCTCCTGCCGACCGTCTGAAGCAGTACTCCGATCTGGCCCTGCAATGGGAGCAGGAGTACCTGCGCATCGATACCACGAATCCCCCGGGGAATGAGGCGCGGTCGGCGGCGTTCTTCAAAACGATCTTCGATGCCGAAGGAATCGAAAACCGCGTATTTGAATATGTGCCCGGCCGGGCCGATATATGGGCCAGGATTCCGCACAGCACGGCGGAAGCGAAACGGCCGATCATCCTGCTGAACCACATGGACGTTGTCACCAGCGATGCCTCGCATTGGAAGGCGCCGCCGTTCAGCGCCGCGATCGTCGGCGACTCCATTTATGGACGCGGTGCGCAGGACATGAAAAGCGAAGGCTTGGCCCAGTTGGTCGTGATGGTAATGCTGAAGCGCGAGAAGGCGGCGCTTAACCGCGACGTCATTTTTTTGGCGGTGAGCGACGAGGAAGCCGCCGGCACCGGCACCGATTGGATGATCGCCCATCAGCGCGACCTGCTGGGGAACGCCGAGTTTCTGATCAATGAAGGCGGCGAGAACCTGCTGGAAAACGGGAAGGCAAAGTACATTGGCGTAGACGTCGGCGAGAAGTCGCCATTTTGGCTGCATGTCGTGGCACATGGCCGCCCCGGTCACGGATCGCGTCCTATTCCGGACTCGGCGCCTAACCGGCTAGTGAAAGCGCTGGACCAGATCGTCGCCTATCGCACGCCGTTTAAAGTTCTGCCGGTAGTGGAGGAATTTCTGCGGGTGATGGCGCCGTATGAACCCCCGGCACGGGCACAGCGGTTCCAGAATATCCAGCAGGCACTGCAAGACAGGAGTTTCCAGGAGGAGGTGGAGCGAGACGAATCACTCAACTTTCTTCTGCGCAACACGATTTCATTAACCATGTTGGGCGGATCGGCGCAGACGAACGTGATTCCGCCAGAGGCGTGGGCCAACGTTGATGTCCGTTTGCTGCCGGGAGAAGATCCAAAAGAGTTCCTGGAATCGATCCGCCGGGTGGTGAATGATTCCCAGGTCAGTGTCGAGCCATTGAATGCCGAGTTCCGCAAAGCCAACTACTCTCCCACGGACACAGCTTTGTATAGCGCGATCCGGCAAGTGTCGTCACATTATTTTCCGGGCACTCCGGTGGCTCCGCGGTTGACCAGCGGGTACACCGAAAACCAGCGATACCGTCCATTGGGGATCAATGCTTATGGGTTCTCTCCTTACACCGCGACTGCGCAGGAAGGCAGCACGGAACATGGGAATGACGAGCGCATACGGGTAGAAGAAGTGCGACGCGGGTACCGAATACTGTATGACGTGGTGACGCTGGTGGCAAAGTGATGAGCAGCAAACGCGCCTTTAATGACTAGTGCATCCTGCGCTCAAAAGCGTCGCACATCGGCCGTGGCGGTTGCCGTCCGGCCGTGGATCATGGCGCAGACCTGGCATGATCTGTTATTCGCCCATTGGCCGATAGAATCAGCCGTGTTGAGGAGGCTGGTTCCGCAAGACCTGGCGCTGGATACCTTCGACGGTCAATGCTGGATCGCGGTGACTCCTTTCCACATGAGTGGGATTCGTCTTCGCGGCTTGCCGGCACTGCCTGGGCTGTCACGTTTTCCCGAGCTGAACGTCCGCACCTATGTGACACTGGATGCCAAGCCGGGCGTCTACTTTTTCAGCCTCGACGCCGCCAATGCTCCGGCCGTGTGGGGCGCAAGAATCTTCTACCACTTGCCGTACTTTGTCTCGAACATGTCCGTGGAGACACGCGAGCAGTGGGTCCGCTATCTATGCCGGCGTAAGGGGTCGAACGCGGAGTTTCACGGGCGTTATCGCCCGATTGGAGCGGTTCAGCTTCGGCAGGAAGGCACTTTGGAGTCGTGGCTGACCGAGCGCTACTGCCTCTACAGCGTAGCTCGAGGACAGGTGTGCCGGGCTGACATCCACCATGAGCAATGGCCCCTGCAGGACGCCGAAGCTGAGATCGAGATTAATACGATGGCGGCTTCCGCGGGTATTGCGCTACTAGGAAGGCCATCGCTATTGCATTTCGCGCGAAAGTTGGAGGTTCTCGTCTGGCCGCCTCACCGAGTACCTTCCGCCCGATGACCAGCTGTTCTCGAGTTAAGCAGCAGAACTGGCCAGCGCTGGAGTTTTGTTGCGAGCCTCTCTGCCTTCCCATATTCTGCATTTAAGTCATGAACGGTCCCGAAGAACTCCTACTGGAACTATTTGCCATCTTTGTCGCCGCAAAGGTGCTGGGAGAGGTATTCGAACGGCTGAGCCTGTCCGCTGTCCTGGGCGAGATCCTGGCGGGGATCTGCCTGGGCCCCTATGCGCTGGGCTGGATTCATCCCAGCGACACCCTGCAATCGGTGGCGGAGTTGGGCGCCATCTTCGTGCTGTTCAGCGCCGGCTTGGAAACCAGTCCAAAAGACTTGATACGCGTGGGCAACAAGGCGCTACAGGTCGCCGTGGCGGGCGTTATCGTGCCTTTTGTCCTGGGCTTCGCGTATATGAAGTTCCGCGGAGATGCTACCCGAGAAGCTGTGTTCGTTGGCGCGGCCATGGTAGCCACCAGTGTGGGCATCACCGCGCGCGTGCTGAGTGACCTGCGGGTACTCGCCAGCCGCACGGCCAAAATCATTATGGGCGCCGCGGTTTTTGACGACATCCTGGGTATGGTGCTGCTGGCGGTTGTGGCCGGTCTGGCGTCAGGTAACGGACTGGGGTGGCTGCATCTGGGGGTGCTGATCGCTGAAGCCGCCACGTTTGCGCTGTTCATGATCTTCGTCGCTCCCCGAATTGTGCGTCGTATGCAGCCTCGAGTGGAGCATCTTTCCACACAGAACGCTTCGCTGGTCGTTGCGCTTGCCTTGTGTCTGTTCCTCTCCTGGCTCGCTTCAAAGATAGGAATGGCCGCGATCATCGGCGCATTTTTTGCCGGTTTGATGTTCGCCGATTACGCTCCAGAGTGGAACCTCATACCTCGAGTGGGGGGCATTACTGAGTTCCTGGCACCCTACTTTTTCTTTACCATTGGTTCACGACTGAACCCGCAGTTGTTCACTAACAAGGTGCTGGACGCGGCAATCATTGTGTCTTTTCTAGCCATTATTTCCAAAGTAGCCGGGTGCGGGCTACCTCTGCTGCGCGAAGGGCGGGCGACAGTCCTGCGAGTGGGATTTGGCATGATGCCGCGAGGCGAAGTCGCGCTGATTGTCGCCCTGGTCGGCTTGCAGTCGCAAATTGTTACTCCGACGACCTATGCCATTGTGGTTTTCATGACCGGTATCACTACCCTGCTGGCTCCGCCCATATTGCGGTATCTATTCGAGGGCGAGGCACGAGAATCCGAAGAACACGCCAATGCTGCGCACGTACATTTATAATTCCGGGTTTCTACCGCAAGGAGAGATCCATGTCCCTCGCAGGACGAGTGGCGCTGGTGACTGGCGCATCCCAGGGCATTGGGCGGGCTTGTGCTGTACGGCTGGCAAGTGCGGGGGCGGCTGTGGCCGTCGCGGCTCGCAATCAGGAAAAGCTTGATGAACTGGTGAGCGAGATCAAGGCGAGCGGGGGAAAGGCAGAAGCGTTTCCTCTGGATGTTTCCGACGAAGAACAGATCAAGGGCACGTTTAAGGCGGTGCTTGGACAGCTTGGCAAGATTGACATCCTGGTGAATAACGCCGGGATCACACGCGACCAGCTAGTCATGCGGATGAAGCGTGGGGATTGGGACATGGTCCTCAATACCAACCTCACGTCAGCGTATTGCTGCATTCAGCAGGTGATCGGTTCCATGCTTAAGCAGCGCTGGGGACGCATCATCAACGTGAGTTCGATCTTTGGGCAGATGGGACAGGCTGGACAAGCCAATTACGCTGCCTCCAAAGCAGGACTGATCGGGCTGACTATGGCGATCGCCCGCGAAGTCGCATCCCGCAGCATAACTTGTAACGCCGTGGCCCCCGGCTTCATCGAAACACCTATGACGTCGGGGCTGGCGGATGATCTGAAGCAGACCGCCCTAAAGCTCATTCCACTGGGGCGCATTGGCACACCGGAAGATGTAGCAAACGCGGTGGCATTTCTTGCGTCGGAGGAAGCTTCGTACATCACCGGGCATGTGCTGAATGTGAATGGAGGCATGCTGATGGGGTAGCGCGTGCCATGTCCGGGCTCTCAATTGTGCGGGCGGAATCGCCACCGCAGATTGCGATGGCGCGTGAACTTTTTCTGGAATATGGGAACTCCCTCGGTTTCAACCTCTGCTTCCAGAGTTTCGATCAGGAACTCGGGGGACTACCCGGCGACTATGCTCCGCCAGAAGGAGTTTTGCTATTGGCGGAATACGACGGCGCCCTCGCCGGATGCGTCGCGCTGCATAAGCTTGAGCCTCATGTCTGCGAGATGAAACGCCTGTATTTGCGTCCGCAATTTCGAGGGAAGGGTGCTGGGCGCGCTCTGGCTGAAACTATCATCTGGGAAGCCCGCGCAATCGGATATCGTCGCATGCGCCTCGATACGGTTGAGCCGGTCATGCAAGACGCAGTAGCACTGTATCGGCACTTGGGATTTACCGAGATCGCGGCCTATCGTCCGAATCCGATCCAAGGGGCTATGTACATGGAGCTGGAACTTTGATATCGCGGCCATCCGGGCTGAACAGGAGTGCAACATGAAAATTCTTTTGCTGATCCTCACATTTCTTTTTGCCATGTCTTCTTTCGCCGCTACCAGCAAAACTGTCTCTTACAAAAGCGGCGACGAGACGGTGCAAGGCATGCTGTTCACACCAAGTGGCAAAGGTCCATTTCCGGGAATCATTGTCATCCACGAATGGTGGGGACTAAATGATTGGGTAAAGGAACAGGCCTCCAAACTCGCCGACCAGGGATACGTGGCGCTAGCCGTTGATCTCTACCGCGGAAAAGTCGCGACCACTCCCGATGAGGCCCACGAACTCATGCGTGGAGTGCCGGAAGACCGCGCTGCTCGCGACTTGCATGCCGCCTTTGAATTTCTGAAATCACAACCGAACGTAAGGAAAGACCGGATTGCTTCCATTGGCTGGTGCATGGGTGGTGGTTACTCGCTTGACGTGGCACTTCAGGAGCCAATTTTGACCGCGGCCGTGATCCACTATGGCCACCTCGCCGTTGACGCTGACTCGTTGAAGAAAATCAACGCGTCGATACTCGGCATTTTTGGTGGGCAGGACCGCGGTATCCCAGTGGATGATGTGAAGAAATTTGAGCAGACCTTGAAGCAGCTGGGCAAGAAAGTCGAGATTGTTATTTATCCCAATGCCGGCCACGCCTTTGAAAATCCCAATAACAAAGCCGGTTATCGCGCGGATGACGCCGCGGATGCCTGGAAACGCACCACGAAGTTCCTAGCGGACACTTTGAAAAAATGATGAACCTCAATCTTTAATTCCAAAAACTTCCGGCGAGTGCTGAGCACCATTGATTTAGGCGCCCGCATTTTGCACGGCCATGTTTTAATGAATTTCCACTTGCCAGAAGGTACTACTCTGGTTACTATTCGAGCCATCCACGGGAGCCTCACTTGGAAGTTTTTTCTATGAATATCGGCGAAACTATCCGGAACTTCCGGCTGCATCGGGGGATGTCCCAAGGCGACATTGAAAAGCGCACCGGCCTGCTGCGCTGTTATTTATCGCGAGTGGAGAACGGGCATACCATCCCGTCGCTCGACACGCTGGCCAAGATTGCAGGCGCCATGGAGCTGCCTCTCTCTCAGTTCTTCTCGGAATCCGGGCATAGCAATGGTTCTAAAGGGCTGCCCCAATTGTCGGATGATGAACTCCGCTTTCTGAGCCAGATTCGACGCTACTCCGTGAGTCTTAACGACAGCGATCGCAAGCTAGTGCTCGCCATGGTCAAGAAAATGGCGTCGAATGCGGTGAAGTAAGTAAGGCAGCACTCAGCATTCAGCCGTCAGCACTCAGCTACGGCACTTAGCATTTAGCCGCGCCAGGTTCCGCCTTCTGCCCCTTTTCCCAGATCGATGGCTGAGTGCTGAATGCTGACTGCTGAGTGCTGCTTCTGAGTACTTTCGTTCTATGCCCTCTTGTGCCCAACGGGAACCTCGTCTGGTCGTCCTTTGAGCCCTACACTACCTGCTGGAGAATTTGTGACCATCGATGAAGAGTTGACTTTGCTCGATACACAACTGCGCCGGTTGAAGATCGAGTACGAGATCTACTTCAGCAATCCCACCAAAAGACCGCCTACGGATGTCGAGTGGAAGGTGCTGAGCTTACTGCGCAAATTCAGCGATGGGACGCGAATGAGTTTCTCGCAACGGTTCCGCTATAACGAAATTGCCCAGCGCTATGCCATCTATAGCGATCTGTGGAGAAAGAAAGCCCGCATCCGTGAGGAAGGCTACCGTCGTCCCCAAGATGCACTGCTCTCGGTGCAGGGAGTTCGTCCGGAGGAGCATGAGCCAGAACACAAAGTATACGGAGTGGGACACAAGACATCCGAAGAGCAGCCCTTCGCCGTGGAATGGTCGGATGCTCACGCCGAACACGATCTGGTAGAGAAGCTCTACAAGGTGCTTACGGAAGCCAAGCAGAAAGCAGGAGAGGCGGTTTCCGGCAACATCGACAGCTTTACCACTTTCGTACAAAAGAAAACCAGCCAGATCCAGAAGCAGTACAAGTGCGAAAAGGTTGAGTATTCGGTCGAGGTGCAGGACGGCCACGTCAAGCTGAAGGCCAAGGCAAAGGTTTAGTAGCACTCCCGTCTCCAGCTCTGTTATCTACTCTCTGACACTCCACTCTGCTGGTAGAATTTTGGGCTGCCTATTCCAGGCACTTCATCTTCACCATTCGAGGCCGTGAATGTCGAAAATCCAGCGTGCCATTCTCAGTGTCACTGACAAGACAGGATTAGTTGATTTCGCCCGCAGGCTCGATGGTATGGGCGTAGAACTTATTTCGACCGGAGGCACTGCAAAACTGCTGCGCGATTCCGGGATACGCGTAAAGGATATCTCCGAGCTCACCGGTTTTCCCGAGATGCTCGATGGACGAGTCAAAACTCTGCATCCCAAGGTGCACGGAGGCATCTTGCATCGGCGGGAGAATGCCTCGCACCGAACCGCGGTTGCGGAACACGGTATTGAACCGATCGACATGGTGGTGGTGAATCTGTATGCCTTTGAAAAAACCGCAGCCAAGCCGGGAGTTCGCTTTGAGGAACTGATCGAGAACATCGACATTGGCGGGCCTTCGATGATTCGTTCCGCCGCTAAGAATTTTCAGGATGTCGCCGTCGTCACATCCCCGGCAGACTACGGCGCAATTGCGGAGGAACTGGCCAAATCAGGGGGCGAGCTATCTGCGGCAACCAAGTGGTGTTTGGCGCAAAAAGCATTTGCGACTACGGCGGCTTACGATTCCGCCATTGCTTCTACATTGGAGCGGGTCAGCGCCAACGGCCGCTTCGAATTCCATTCGGAAAGCGAGTTTCCGAACACCCTGCGTCTTTCCTTCAACAAGATCACCGACCTCCGTTATGGCGAGAACCCGCACCAAAAAGCTGCAATGTATTCCGATGGCTCCGCTGCTGGCGTGGCGAATGGACGGCCGCTCCAGGGAAAAGAGCTTTCTTATAACAATATTGTGGACTTGCAAGCGGCATGGGATCTGGCTCAGGAATTCGAGGAACCAGTTTGCGCCATTATCAAGCACACCAATCCCTCTGGGACCGCGACCGCCAAAACCCTGGTTGAGGCTTACAAAAAAGCGCTGGAGTGTGATCCGGTTTCCGCTTTCGGAGGGGTTATCGGCGTGAACCGAGCCGTTGATAGCGACGCGGCAGAAGAAATGGCCAAGCTTTTTCTGGAAGTGATTGCCGCGCCATCGTTCGATGAAGCGGCCAAAGCTAAATTCGCGTCAAAGAAAAATCTGCGCCTGGTAGAAATAAACCATGCCCCACAAAAATGGGTGTTGAAGAATGTCTCGGGAGGGATTCTGGCACAGGACGCGGATCTGCGGGCATTGCAGGAAGACGACTTGAAAATCGTTAGCAAACGCCCGCCGACGGCGGCAGAAAAACGTGCTCTGCTGTTCGCCTGGAAGGTCTGCAAACACGTGAAGTCGAATGCCATTCTCTATGCCCGAGACGGACAGACGGTTGGCGTTGGGGCGGGGCAGATGAGCCGTGTGGATTCATGCCGTATCGGCGCCATGAAGGCCGTGTTGCCCTTGAAGGGGACCGTAGCCGCTTCCGATGCCTTTTTCCCGTTTCCCGACGGAGTGGAGGAGATCGCCAAGGTCGGAGCCACTGCCATCATCCAGCCCGGAGGGTCAGTCCGGGATAAAGAAGTGATTGAAGCGGCCGACCGGTTGGGTATGGCCATGATATTTACGGGAGTTAGGCACTTCAGGCACTGACCTAACTTAGACTGCCGATGACGATTACGACCTAAAGATCTGGATTTTCCCTTTGTCAATCGTAAATCTTAGCTGCTCAGTCCAGGGGTCCCTGTACCCTGGTCATTGCCTGGCCCGGTTCAGCCGCCAGCTCGTGCCATCCGCCATCGACGTCTAAGGTTTACAATATTCAGGACACCCAGCCGCGGCGGTTCAGCATCCAATCGCTTTGGTTTTGGGAACTCGGAAGGTTCTTAATGAAAAGCATTTACCGCCCTTTTCTTTTAATGTTGG
>Ga0209239_1001733_pt1 | contig 13036 bp, 13 predicted proteins | sample GraSoi013_2_20cm_FD_185824 | JGI IMG/M metagenome (GOLD analysis project Ga0209239, IMG submission 185824) | Grasslands soil microbial communities from the Angelo Coastal Reserve, California, USA - Sample 10_02_2013_2_20cm (SPAdes) (version 2) | ecosystem: Environmental > Terrestrial > Soil >...
AGCCGTTGCGCCAGGTCCACGGTCTGATCGAAGGGGACGTTGCGGTCATCATCGCCATGAATCAGCAACACGGGAGACTTCCAAGTTGCCACCGAAGCGTCGGGTGAAGATTCAAATGCCAGCTTCTCCGCTTCCTTACTATCTGGCGCGCCGGGGCGATTTTCCCAATGCGGAAGGAATACGGACCAGTCGTGAACCCCGTGGAGATCCACACCTGAAGCGAAAAGATTTGAGTTACGGGCCAGTCCCAACGCGGTTAGATATCCGCCATACGATCCGCCCCACAGTCCTATCTTCTTCGGATCAACAATGGATAGACCTTGAAGGAACTTCGCGCCGGCAAGCACGTCTTTGTATTCGGAGGCACCCCGCCAACTGGCGTTGGCAGGTTCGCGGAAAGGGCGTCCATACATGATTCCGAGGCGGTAATTCACTGAAAGTACGACATAGCCCTGGCTGGCCAGATACTGATTCATGGCGTACGCATTGTGGTAGTAGTACATGTAGTGAAAGCCCAGCAGCATTTGCCGCATCGGACCACCATGCATGAAAATCAGTGCTGGCCCTGGCTGGGTCCTCCCCGGAGGCGTGAAGAGTTGACCATGGATGTCCAGGCCGTCTTCACTTTTAAAGACCACTGCTTTCGGAACGAGCAATTGTTTGGAAGGAAAGTCCTGGGATAGCGCAGTGGCTGCAATCATTTCCTTGCCTTGCGGTGTAATCCGATAGGGCATCGCAGGAACGGTTGCGCTCGATCCGAAGCAAACCAACAAATTACCTTGGTTTGTTTCTGCCGGACTCCATTCAATACTTTCGCCCGAGGTTAACGCTTGTGCTTTCCCGGTTTCCAAGTTGACCCGCCAAATGTGACGACGATCCACATCGTCCTGATTCGAAGAGATGAGGACGGAGCGTCCGTCAAAGCTCGGAGCCACATCTTCCACTTCGAACACGCCTGGAGTGAGTAAGGTGGCCGAGCCGCCTGTCGGAGCGATCGAGTACAAATGATTCCATCCATCCTGTTCGGAGGCGAAAATGAGTTTCTCATCGGTGACAAAGTAAAATGAAGAGTCTGCCGTCAGGTTGGGAAAAGAATCATTGGGCTGGTTTCCGCTGTGCCAAATCTCTTTGCCGTTCCCCGTCGCCACATCCGCCATCCAGATTGCCCATGGCACGACCCGCACCGGGATGAGTGGAAGTTTGTCCTGGACGCCGGGCGTTCGAATGAAAGCTAGGCGTCGTCCGTCGGGCGACCAACGGGGCGAACGATCGCGATCGGCGCTGGGAGAAAGATAGCGAACGCTGTCACGGCCGAAGTCGTAAATAGCGATGAAGCTGTGACCGCCGCGATCACTCACAAAAGCGATCTGACGTCCGTCGGGAGACCATTTGGGAGCTGAATTTTCGCCGCGCAGATCAGTGAGTTGATGGGAGGACGTAGCGCCTGAAACCGGCGCAATCCACAATTGTTTTCGTGTGGCCCACACCGCAAATTGTCCATCGGGAGAGAGTTCAACATCTTCACATCCTTCCTCGCCACACCCCATCTCACCGAGTAATCGTGGGCTGTCACCATCCGCATCCACGGCCCAGACCTGCTGCTTACGCGACGACACGCTGCTGGTGGGATCGGCGACGCGTCCGGCTTCATTGGTTTCACTGCCACGCACGTACACCAGAGTGCGGCCATCCGGGGTAATGCGCAGGCTGGCAATTGGCTGTCCGTCGTCGCCACTGTAGTGCGTGATCGGGCGCGCGGCGAAGCTGGGGATGTCCGCCATCCACACGTTGCGAGATCCCCTGGCATTGAACACCCATGCCACCCGGCCCAAACGCGAAGCCGCCACCAGGTTGGACGGAAACGGCGAACTCAATACTTGTTCCACCGTAAAAGTTGCAGCCGATCCCTTGCCAGTAAAAGAAAGAAGCAGCACGAATAGCAGTGACGAAACAGCTCGCCGGCTGTGAGGCATTCTCATAAGAGGCAAAGCCTACTCTAGCGATTCGTACTTGCCAAGTGCGCGCGACACGATGGCTCTGCCAGTGCCATTTGGCCTCACAAACGAAGTAGCCTCTATAATGCCGAAGCACTGGTTACTGGCCATTGCTCTTGGAGGATTAAATGCGCCTTCGTGCAAAGCTGATTTTCCTGATGGTCGCTGGTCTTTTTCTTCTCGCTGCCACTTCCGATGAAGTGGCCCCGCTGGTGGGATATTCAGCCGCCTCCTCGCGCACCGAGCGTGATTGGGAGACCAAGTTCCGCATGATTCCCACGCAGGCAAATCTGCGTGATTACATGCAGCGCCTCTCTGCCCGGCCTCATCATGTCGGTTCTGCTTACGACAAGGACAATGCCGAGTGGATTCTGTCGAAGTTCAAGGAATGGGGCCTGGATGCGCATATTGAAACCTTCGATGTCCTTTTCCCCACGCCGAAGGAGCGCATTGTGGAACTGGTCGAGCCTGTCCGGTTTCAGGCCAAGTTGCAGGAACCAGCACTGAGCATTGATCCAACCTCTAACCAACAATCCGAACAACTGCCTACCTATAACGCGTACTCGATTGATGGCGACGTCACTGCGCCCCTCGTATATGTGAACTACGGCATTCCTGAAGATTACGAAAAGCTTGAACAAATGGGAATCTCAGTGAAGGGGGCCATCGCGATTGCGCGGTACGGGCATTCCTGGCGCGGTATTAAGCCGAAAGTTGCCGCGGAGCACGGCGCGGTAGGATGCCTGATCTATTCTGATCCGAGGGATGACGGCTATTTTGAAGGGGATGTCTTTCCCCAGGGAGCGTGGCGTCCACCGGATGGAGTGCAACGCGGCAGCGTCATGGATATGCCGATCCATCCCGGCGATCCTCTCACTCCGGAAGTAGGAGCCACCAAAGACGCGAAGCGCCTGGCTTTGAAGGATGTCAAAACGTTCACTCGAATCCCGGTTCTTCCGATTTCTTATGGCGACGCACAGAATTTGCTCAAAGCTCTGAAGGGCCCGATACCGCCTGAGAGTTGGCGTGGTTCCCTTCCCTTCACGTATCACACAGGACCTGGCCCCGCTAAGGTCCATTTGAAAGTGCAATCGAATTGGGATATTAGGCCTCTCTATGATGTTGTGGTCAGAATTCCTGGCTCGGTATATCCCGATGAGTGGGTAGTGCGTGGCAATCATCATGACGCCTGGGTAAACGGCGCTGAAGATCCAGTTTCGGGCACCGTGGCTCTGCTGGAGGAAGCTCGCGCGCTTGGCACATTGCTCAAGCAAGGTTGGAAGCCTAGCCGGACCATCATTTATTGCGTGTGGGACGGTGAAGAACCAGGTCTGCTGGGATCAACTGAGTGGGCGGAAACCCATGCCGACGAACTCCGCCAGCACGCCGCGGTTTATATCAATAGCGATGCTAATGGCCGTGGTTATTTGTTTGCCGGAGGGTCACACACGCTGGAAAAGTTTATGAATGGAGTGGCACGCGACGTCGAGGATCCGGAGAAAAAAATCTCGATCTGGAAAAGAAGCCAGCTCAAGCGAATTGCCGATGCCAGCTCAACCGAAGAGCGTCAGGAAGCACGTCAACGGACGGATCTGCGAATCCGTGCACTTGGTTCAGGTTCTGATTACACCGTCTTCCTCGATCATCTCGGCATAGCCACGCTTGATCTGGGGTTCGGAGATGAAGACGGCGGAGGAATCTACCATTCCATTTACGATGATTTTTATTGGTACACCCATTTTTCCGATACCGACTTCAGCTACGGACGCGCTCTGGCGCAAACGGTTGGCACCGCTGTCATGCGAATGGCCGACGCCGATCTGCTGCCCTATGAGTTCACGGACTTTGCCGACACCGTTCATCGCTACCTAAATGAATTACAGAAACTATTAAAAGACAAGCAGGACGAGACCAGCGAGCGGAATAAAGAGCTCGATGAAGGCGTTTTCTCCGCAACCGCCGATCCGAAGAAAACATCTATCGCTCCTCAGCGCGAAGAAGTTCCCCCACATCTCAACTTCGCTCCACTGGAGAATGCCGCTGAGGCACTCATCCGCAGTGCTGAGCGTTATCAAAAGGCATACGAGAAAGCGGCGAAGAATGGAAACTTGATCGTGAGTTCCGCTTCGCTCCAGGCTGTGAATGCAAAACTGCTGCAGAGTGAGCGCAAACTAGCCAGCCAAGAGGGGCTCCCAGGGAGACCCTGGTTCAAGCACATGATTTATGCCCCGGGTCAATACACCGGATACGGGGTGAAGACGATCCCTGGAGTTCGCGAAGCCATTGAACAGAAGAAGTGGAAAGAAGCGGATGACCAGATGCAACGTGCCGGTGCCGTACTGCAGGACGAGGCCACGCTGATTGACTCAGCCGCGCAGGAGTTAGAGAAAGGACGATAGCCTCAGATCTGCTCCAGCGGATCAGGCTTAAGCAGTCATCTCCAGCGTCCGCTTCAGTTGCCCACAAGCGGCGTAGATGTCACGGCCCCGTGGACGACGGCCGAATGTAGGCACGCCAGAATCGATCAATATATCTTGAAAGCGGGCGACCCGATCCTGGGCTGGTGTCTGAAATGGAATTCCCGGCCCCGGATTGAGCGCAATCAGGTTGACCTTGGCGCGTACGCCGCGAATGAGCTCGACCAATTCGCGGGCGTTCTCTTCAGAATCGTTCACTTCGTCCAGGAGAACGTATTCAAACGTCAGTCTCTCCCGGTTCCTGAGAGGAAAATCACGCGCAGCGGCGGTCAGTTTTTCCAGGCTCCACTTGCGGTTGATGGGCATCAGCCGAGTGCGTAATTCATCATTAGGGGCATTTAGCGAGATAGCCAGCTTAGGCCTTACGTGTTCGGCGCCCAGATCATAGATACGCGGCACAATCCCCGCCGTCGACACGGTCATCCGGGACTCGGGGATGCCCACGCCTTCTACCAGCAGTCGAACCGCCTTGATGAAACTGTCGTAATTCAGAAAAGGTTCCCCCATCCCCATGAACACGAGGTTCACTCGATCGCGAGGTGGGGCAACGTGCTGGTCATTCAGAACGGCGACAATCTGTCCCACGATTTCCCCCGCAGTAAGATTGCGCTTTACTCCTAACAGCCCGGTCAGACAGAACTTGCAATCTACAGCACAACCCACCTGACTGGAAACGCAAATAGTCGCGCGATCCCAGTTCCGGCTGGTCTGTTTTTCCAGTTCGTTTCCGGCTTCGCTACCGTCTCCAGCTTCGCCCGCGTCTCCTTCCGGCATCCAGACGGTTTCCACGCTCTGCCCGTCGGCAAAAGCCATCAGATAGCGGACTGTTCCATCGACCGAAACGAATTTCCCGTCAACTGTCGGGAGGCCGACTGAGAATCCTTTTTGGACCAGCGTGAGCCGAAATTCCTGCGACAGGGTTGAAATCTGTTCCGCTGACTCCACCCTTTGCCGGTAGATAGCCTCAAAAAGCTGCTGCGCCCGATATTGGGGCTGGCCGGATTCCTCGACCAGCGACGTAAGCTCATGAAGGGCAAGGCCTAAAAGTGTGCTCTGTTTTATGTCTGTCATCATCTAACTAACCAGCATTCATTTTCACTAATTGTAGAGTATTGTGAGATTCAGCCACGGAAAATGGCACTTGGCCACTAATTTACCCGTAACTTATTGATTACAAGCTACTAACTAGCTATTCGCGCACGTCGGCGGGGTGTGTAACAATACTTAGGGGAGGAGCCCTCTCCTCCGCAATCGGTTAGCAAGAAGTCGTTGCCAGGAAAATCATGGTCGAAGAGAAGCGCAACATCCATCGCGAGGTTCTCCCGAACGGTCTGATTGTTCTGACCGAGGAGATGCAGCATATCCGATCGGTCTCCATTGGTATTTGGATCAAGACCGGTTCGCGGGATGAAGACCTGCAATGGAACGGCATTTCACATTTCATTGAGCACATGGTTTTCAAGGGAACCAAGCATCGCTCCGCTGAGGAAATTGCCCGACAAGTGGATTCGATCGGCGGCAACATGGATGCCTTCACCGCCAAGGAGTGCGTTTGTTTCAACGTAAAGGTGCTTGACGATCATCTGCCCATTGCTATGGATGTACTCAGCGACCTGGTCCTCAATCCTGTGTTCGATGGGGCGGACATTACTCGTGAACGCGGTGTGATTCTGGAAGAAATCAAGATGGATGAGGACAGCCCGGACTATCTGGTTCATGAGATCTTCACCCAGAATTTCTGGAAAGATCATCCGTTGGGCAAGCCGATCCTCGGTACCAAGGAGACAGTGAAGAAGTTCGAGCAGCCGGTGGTTCTTGATTTTTACGGCCAACGGTTTGCTCCCGGAAACTTGATCATCTGTGCGGCCGGAAATCTAAAACATGCGCAATTCGTGGAGTTGGTGGCCAAGCACTTTGCGCAGATGCAAGCGAAGAAGAACGGCTTTCACAGCCCACAGCCAAAGATCGTGCCGCGCATCATTATGCGCAACAAGAAAGCACTGGAGCAGGTTCAGATCTGTGTAGGCGTTCCTTCTCATCCCATTGCGCACCAGAAGCGGTATGCGTCTTATATCTTGAACACTCTATTGGGCGGAGGCATGAGTTCGCGGCTGTTCCAAAATATCCGGGAACGACAGGGGCTGGCGTACGCCATATACAGCGACCTTAATCCTTACCGTGATACCGGCTGTCTGTCAGTGTATGCAGGAACTTCGCGCGAATCGGCTGGCAAGGTAGTGCAATCGATTGTCTCGGAATTCCGCAAGCTGAAAACTGAAACCGTTCCTCCAGAGGAACTCCGCCGCGCGAAAGACCAGTTGAAGGGCAGCCTGATGCTTTCTCTGGAATCTTCGACGGCGCGCATGTCGAATCTGGCGCGGCAGGAGATGTACTTCGATCGCTTTTATACCTTGGACGAACTTATCGAGAAAATCGAAGGCGTCACAGCGGAAGAATTAAAAGAACTGGCAGAGCAGTTTTTCCACACCGATTCGATTGCGGTTACTGTGCTGGGAAACCTGAACGGCCTGAAGCTTACCCGTGAACAGCTAGCCTGCTGACGGACGCACTCGCTTCTTCGAACTCTAAAATCAAAGACATAGAACCGCGCCCCGCCTGCAGCCCCCCGCCGTCCCCTGGCATCATTGTGCTCTGCTGCCCGCATCTAACTAAGTAATTGAGCAGACGTCCATCCGAGGGTGACACTGTGAAACGGTGGACGCGCTGCTGTTTCGGATCGGAGGGGTGATATGGCACAGGTGATTGAGTTCTACATTCCAGCCAGTTTTCACAAGAAAGTAAAATGGATTCCCCCGGAGCAACGAGGGAAAGTGATTGACTTCCCTGCTGAGATAAGAAAATCAGCATGAACAGGTGAACGAAGATTCCGGCTGACTGCAGACGCCCGGCTAACATGGCCGGGCCTTTTTTTGAGCGATGGCCGGCGGAGTAGGAAACCTCACTTCAACCGGCAGGGATTGCCTTCGGCGCCGACCGCGGCCCAACCCGATTGCGCGCACACGGTCATAGGCAATATGCAAATCGTGGCTCAGCAGTTGTGCCAGCTGCAAGCAAGTCTCGCGATGGTCATTCAGAAACTGCAGCAGATCCTTGCGATTGATCATGGCCACGCGGGCGTTGTCCACTATCTCGGCCGTCAGTTCATAAGGACCGTTGCACAACGAGGCACTTAGTCCCAAAACCTCGCCCGGCCCGGCAATACGAAGCGTCAAACGCTCGCCTGACTGCGAGCACACCGAGAGTTTTACCTTGCCTTCGCACAATACAAAAATGCCGCGCGCCCGGGTACCCTCGCGAAACAAAGTCCTGCCACTCGGATAAGGCAAAAGCGACTTGAGGGCATCGAAGTCTTTCATGGCTTCAGCCGGCAAATTGCAAAAGAGGCGCTCGGGACGCAAGACGCATTCGAAGCAGGCCTCCTGAATAGATCTCATTGCACTGTAATAGCTCAAGCAGAGCGGAAAAACGGTGACTGCAATCACTTGTCTTCGTGACTTGTGCACGTCCGTCCTTACCCAAAGGACGACCGGTGACGCAAAGCACAGCCGATTGTGACTAACTCAAATAGACGCTGCTGCTTTTACTAGCTTCATCACCGGGTTTCGAGGCATACTAGGCGACAATGCCCGAGGGTCCCGAAGGGCGCGGAGGGGATTGATTCATGCCAATGCTGCAGGAAAACCGCCAACCGGAGACCGACCCGGCTCCGTTTGACGCTGGTTCCGAACTGAAACAGCGACGCCAGATGTTGATCGCACTGGCATTGCTGCTCGCCGCTTTGATTGTGGTCCTGTACAAGGACTGGCAGTTCTGGTTCCCTTCCACCGCTACCGTCGAATCAGAACCATTGGAACAGAACGCGTCCGAAACGACTGGGCCATCCCAACGAGTACCTAACAGTGGGCAGACAACTTCTACGGCACGATCCAAACCGAAACAGCATGCCGCAGAAGTTACGGCTACTCCGAACCCGGAGACACTGGCCCCGGTGATTACCAATCGCAAAGTGCTCCCGCCCCTCCAGGTCGAGGTCGTGGCCGGGGACCAGCATCAGACCGTGACACCCGGTAACCCTTCTATCAAACTCGACCTCGGACCCAAATCGCCGGCTACCAGTGAACCAACCGCGTCTGCTACATCCCAGAACACCGGCGGCGGGGTGACCAGTGCCGCAGCACAAGTTCGCCTTTCGCCTGGCACTGCAGAGGTAGTGTCGCATCCGGTCGATCCCAACTATCCGATGCTGGCAAAGCAAATGAAAGTGCAGGGCTCGGTCGTGCTGCAGGCTTTGATTGGAAAGGATGGCAACATCCAGGATTTACAGGTGCTCAGCGGACCCGCCATCCTCTCAGCAGCAGCACGGGAAGCGGTGAAGCAGTGGCGCTTCAAACCTTATCTTCAAGCCGGCCAGCCGGTTGAAACCGAGGCGCGCATTACGGTTAATTTCACTATTTCCACCTACTGAGAAACCGCGAGCGGTTGAGGAAAGATGTGAGGTCCAGGCGAGTCCTGACGCTATCACCGCGTTAGACATTCTCACGCTGATGGTGGCGGCCTTAGGCTCTAACAGGCTGCTGAAAAAAACCTATTTCGACTTGCTAGTGCGAGGAAGACTCGGTTATCCACTCATCGGTGGTGGCCAGCTACCGCCGCATCCTCTGCCGAATAATCGAACTGCGCCAGGAACGCGCTGGCAGGCGGATTTTCCCGTTCCCAGCGTATCGTCCGCCGAATAGCCTCCTCAATCGCCACCGGTTCCTTGTACCCCAGTTCCTGACGGATACGCGCCGAACTCGCCGTCCAATGCTGCGCGGCGTTGCCGGGCTTTTGCAAATGCCGCGGCGTATGCTCAATGGGCAGGACGACGAAGTCCCCATCCCACAACATCGCCGCGGCGATCTTCCGCGCCCATTCCAGTTCGCTGAACGATGGCTCCTCGCACACGTTGTAGATACGTCGCGCGGCGCGTTCATCCGTAGCAGCCAGCGCAATGGCCGCGGCAACGTTCTCGACGTAGCCACGCGGCGAGCGCCAAGCGGCAAACGTCTCAGGGAAAATGATGTGGCGCCGTCTGTCCACGATGCGCTTCACCACGGGATAAAAACGATGCAGAGGATCGCCGGGTCCATACCCCATGGGCAGCCGGAGCACCGTGCCCGGAAGTTCGCGGTCGCTCATCACCACGCGCTCAGCCGGAATCTTGTCGTAATCGTCCGTGACCCAAGAAAAGATCTTGCGCATGACCTGTAGGCTCTCGGGTGGGTAGGGATGCAGACTGCGCCGCAGCTCCGACTCTTCCGTAAGGGGCACCTCCTGCAGCGGCCCACCTTCCGTGCCGTGCGAAATGCCCACCGCGCGGTACACGTCGATGCTGCTCAGCATGACCACGCGTTGGGTCGCGCCACGGGAAATGTTCATCAGCTCTTCCGCCTGCTGACCCGAACTGATGACCAGGTCGATCACCACATCTGGAGCAAAGCGCTTCAGTTCCTGAGCGCTGGAGGTGAGTTCGTTGCGGTCGCCCCGAATCTCCTCCACACCCGCGGGCGCAGCCGTCGTCCCGCGGTGGAACACCGTCACCGAATGGCGTTGCTGGATTAGCTGAGCAGCGACAAATCGCCCGATGAACCCATTCCCGCCGATTAGAAGAATGCGCATAAGGCGTAAAATAAATCATAAGAAGATGCCTTCGGTACCAGAAAATTCTCTTGTTTCCACAGTAGCGATTAGAACGAAGCGCCCCCGGCGACCCGTGTTTCAGCGCTCTGCTAGAGCTCTCCCCGTTATCTTGGAGCGTTATTTTTTTAGCAAAAGGAGCGACGATAATGTCATTCAGTATTTCCAGCCCAAGTTTTCAGAATGGAAAAGACATTCCGAAAAAATTTACCTGTGACGGCGAAGACGTTTCCCCGGCATTATCCTGGACGGATCCTCCGCCGGGCAGCAAAAGTTTCGCCCTCATTGCCGAAGATCCCGATGCGCCAAGGGGTACGTGGACGCATTGGGTCTTATTCGACCTGCCATCGACGACGACCACTCTTCCAGAAGGGGTCCCGAAGGTTGGCGACCTACCGGGCGGTGGACGCCAAGGTGTTAATGATTTTCCCAAAATCGGCTATGGAGGCCCCTGTCCGCCCCCGGGCAAACCTCATCGTTACTTCTTTAAGTTGTATGCACTCGACAACCAGCTCAAACTCAAAGCAGGGGCAAGCAAGCAGGAAGTTGAGCAGTCAATGCAAAATCACATCTTGGGCAAAGCTGAACTGATGGGCAAGTATGGCCGGTGATCGCTTGGCGTGATTAATTTTTGTACTCAGGCCATAACTCTGGAAGGATTGCGAGGTTTAGTGGAGTATTAACGCCATAAAATTAACAGGCGTCCCGACTCTTTCGAGTCAGCGGACGCCCGGGCAGCCCTCCCCCAGAACTGCTCGCCCAAAAAACTAAATCTTCCCTCCACAAGTGTGAATAGCACTTCGGTGCCAGCCTGAGCCCACCAAGGTGCCATCTTTCGGCCGGAACGTATTTTGTCCTCCCTTGCGCTACTCCGCGGCGGTCTTGAGCTCCGCAATCTCGACGCGATTTCGACGCCCGGCTTTGGCGCGATACAAAGCCGAATCTGCTGCCTGCACCAGAGCAACGTGCTCGACTGGTTCCGAGTTGCCCACGCCCACAGATACAAGCCCCACGCTGAGGGTGACGGGAATTGGACCCGAAGCACTGTCGATGGGGCTCTCAGCTATCACACAGCGCAGCCTTTCCGCACTGACGACAAGGCCTTTGGGATCGCACCCCGGAACGATGACCAGGAATTCTTCTCCTCCGTATCGACCGACAGAATCATAGCCGCGGACCGATGCAGTCAATCTTCTGGCGACTTCTGCGAGCACAGCATCTCCAACCAGGTGGCCGTAAGAGTCATTAATATTTTTGAAGTGATCAACGTCCGCCATGATCACACCCAACGCCTCGCCACTGCGCTGACGTCTTTGTACCTTTCGCTGTCGAAGATTCAGGACTGCGCCCCGATTCCAGACTCCAGTCAGGTGATCGTGTAAAGCTTCAAACCGTAGTGATTCCCTGGCTCGGATGAGCTCATTCTGCAATTCCAGAATCCGTTTTCCAGCCCGGACTCGGGCGTGCAACTCATCCACGTCAAAAGGTTTGGTCAGATAATCATCAGCTCCAGCCTCCAAGCCCTGGACGACATCCTGTTTGTCGTCTTTCGCCGAGAGCAGCAAGACATAACGATAGGGATCTGGTTGCAGGCTGCGAATTCTGCGGCATATGTCGATCCCGTCGATACCGGGCATCATCCAGTCCAAAATCGCCATTTGCGGGCGTGTTCCTGTTGCAGTGCATGCCATGCGTCTAACCCGTTTTCGCATGCATGGACGCGGTAGTTCCAGCTCTGCAAGCAACTTTGCAGGATTCGACGAAAAATCGGATCGTCTTCCGCGATTAAGACGGTGTCCCGAGAAGAGACTATCTCTTCCGCACTCATCGCAGTTTCCTGAACTTGGTCAGAAATCTTCACTGCAGCACTCCTGTCGGATCTTTCATGGCGAAGTGCAGTCCGGAAATTTCTCGTTCCAGCAAGATCATCGTCTCTAGGGCGCCCGTCGATTTGTTTTCACGCCCCATATCTTCCACCTGCCGCGCCGCTTGTGTGGCGCCTCCGGCTCCCAAATAGCCGACTTCGCCTTTTAGGCTGTGAGCCGCGCGCATGACCGCGACGGCATCGCCGTCTGCCAATGCTTGCCGCAGTTTCCGCAGCATCTTGGGCGACTCCTCGAGAAAAATCTGGCAAAGCTCACGAAGCAAATTCATCAGGGCTGCGAGCGCGCGACTGCTGACCAATGCCGGATTCACGGTGAGAATTGCCGGAGATGGTGAGGAAGGATTACGTCTGGTTCAAGAAAATCCCCCTGACCTCATTCTTCTGGATATGTTATTGCCGAAGATGGGAGGGGCGCAGGTACTGCAAGCCCTGAAACAGAATTCTGTGACTGCGCATATCCCGGTCATTGTGCTGAGCAGTCTTTCTCAACAAAACGAGACCAAGCTGAAGGACGAGGGGGCTGCGCTATACTTCGAGAAGTCCCGATTGGAATTGGATACCGGCGGCGCGACCCTGGTGGCCGCGATTGAGAGATTGTTGCGTACATCCAAGGTGGCCGCGCGAAAGCACTAACCGCCATGAATTTCGGAGGCGCCGAATCTATCTGCAGCGCGCGCCTTCGCTTTTGCGGCCTGTTCTTCTCGATTCCTTGGCGGCGCGGTTGTTTCAAGTGAACGGAGAAGGCGAATCGAGATGTCGGCTATTTCATCGACTGCCGCTAGAAACGACGCCTCGTTTGCCTTCGACGGTTTGTTGAAACCGCTGATTTTTCTCACGAACTGGAGTGACGCGGCCCGAGTTTCTTCGTCAGTGACGGGCGGATCGAAGTTAAAAAGCGTTTTGATATTCCTGCACATGGCGATGGCCTCAACGTGTTCAATTTTATCGCAGCGCTGCGGATCGGAGAATCGGGGGCCTTACGG
>Ga0209239_1001734_pt1 | contig 13036 bp, 10 predicted proteins | sample GraSoi013_2_20cm_FD_185824 | JGI IMG/M metagenome (GOLD analysis project Ga0209239, IMG submission 185824) | Grasslands soil microbial communities from the Angelo Coastal Reserve, California, USA - Sample 10_02_2013_2_20cm (SPAdes) (version 2) | ecosystem: Environmental > Terrestrial > Soil >...
TATTCTCGTTGGCACGACTATCCGCTGGTCTCGATATCGGATGATCAACGCAAACCACTCGCGAGCGCGAACTGGTTGGCCACTATTCACCATGGCCTCGCTGAAGGCGTTTACTCGTTCAACGAGGTGCCCAGGGATTCTTACCTCGCCTTCCTCGGTCGCATCTCACCCGAGAAGCGTCCCGATCGGGCGATCTCCATCGCGAAGCGCCTCGGCATGCGCCTCAAGATTGCGGCAAAGGTAGATGCCGTGGACGTGGGCTATTTTCGCGACGAGATAAAGCCGCTATTGGCCGATCCTCTGATTGAATTCATCGGGGAGATAAGCGACAGCGAAAAGTCCGCTTTCCTTGGAAATGCATCGAGAACGGGAAAACCGGGTTCATTGTGGATAGCGAAGACGAAGCTGTACGGGCGGTTCTCAAGCTTGATCAACTTGACCGCCGGATAGTGCGCAAGGTGTTCCAGGACCGGTTCACCGCGGACGTGATGGCCCGCAATTACCTGCGCCTCTATTGGCGGCTTTGCGGAGCAGCCGGCAGAGCACACCAAAGTCTTAAGTCGCGCTAGTTGCGGCTCGGTTGTCCGCTGGTTCCAAATTTAGCGAAACCAGTGAAGTCGCCGGTATATTTATAGGCAATAACCCCAATCACAAACGCAAGAGCCAGAAGGGCGGCGACTATCAATTTCCAGTCGCGTCTGGGTACTAAGCCATTTCGCGGATCGCTCATCCTGCCTTGCTTCCCTCGACTCGCATCACGCGAGGTCGCAATCCGTCACTTGGCTTGAAATCTCTCACGCGTTCCAGGGCTGGCCGGTCGTTTCGAGGATTTCCTTTATGCGTCGGACAATGTCGATGCGTCGGACAATGTCGGCGACCCTTCCTCTTCGAGGAAGCGCTGCCTATCATTGGCCTGCAGCGCATCGGCGGCGCGTCTGGTGGCCACGGCGTATTCTTCATGTAGGCGTTCGAGCTCGGCGCCTTCCCTGGGGCTAATGATGGAGTGCGGCTGGGCCACGAATACACCCTACTCCCATCGGGGCTATTCGACTAGCACTGGAACATTCAAACCGAGACGCACCTTGCGCTTCGCCCTGCGATCAGAAGCTTTCTTTCGATGGAACATTCCGGCAGGCAGCGCACGTGCGGCCTTGAAACGTGGAAGTGATCGGCTCACCACAGCAGTGGGAGTTCGCCGGTATGGCCGGAAGCCGATGGAATTTCGGCGGCCTGTGGCGCTGACCAGTACTGAGAGTGACTCAAAAGAAGCACAGCGATACCGACGCTCACACACAGCGCGAGTACCAACGCAAAATTGCACCACGGATGTAAGAACAAGCGAGCCATGTAAACCTCTCGTTTGAAAGTTGGGCGCAGAGAACACAACATAGCCACCGAAATGCCTCCATTGGTGATGAGGGAGTGATGAGGGAGTTTCGAATCCCATGCCCCAGCTTGCGGCAGATAGGTTCTTAATCGTCTGCACACAAATCACTTTATTGTGCGATGCAACAAATGGCTGAAGTGACCCCAATCGCGGGATGCTGAGAGAGCTTCGTGTCGTGTTATCTCGCAAGCGCGCTCGACACCCAGGCCTTGACGACGCCGGAGCTGCAGCAGTCACCCACGTTTACGATCTGCTCGTCGTCGTGCTCGGCGCCACGCGCGATGCCGCACACATTGCCACAGGACGCGGCGTGCGCGCGGCGCGGCTGCAAGGCGCCAAGGCGTTCGTGACGCAGCACCTTGCCCGCCATGAGCTGTCGGCGGCGATCGTGGCGGCGCATCTCGGCGTCACGCCGCGCTACGTCGACATGAAATGGCCGGGACGAGCCCGGCCATGACGTCGAAACTTTAAGCCTGCGATTTCGGCCGTTACGACTGCTGGATCGCCGACACCAGCCAGTGGCCGCCGCGCACGCGCATGAAGGTCCATATTTCGGTGGCTTCGTCCGGCCCGCCTTGCAGCACGCGGCCGCTGTCGCGATCCAGCGTCTCGTCGTTGAGCGAAAAACGCATCGCGACGGTAGCGTAGTCGGCGTCGCCCTCGCGCCAGGCCTCAGCGAGGTCACCTTGCAGCAGCTTGACGTCGGAGATGCGGTCGACCACGCCCTTGCTCGCATTGGCGGCGAGCTCCTCCGAGAAGTAGGACAGCATCTCGGGCGTGACCTGCCTGCGCAACCGCGCCAGATCTTCGGCGCCATAGGCGCTCTGCACCTCGCCGAGGATCTTCTCGAAGGCGTTGAAGTCGTCCGGTGTGAGCCCGACCTCATCGGTGCCGGATGCGCGCGCGGCCGGTGCAGACGCGCCGCTGCCGCCACCGAACCCCATCGGCGGACGCGAGGCGCCGGACGCGTAATCGCGCAGTGCCGGGCCGCTGGCAACCGCCGGCTGGCTGCGGCGTTGCCACCACGTCCACAACAGATAACCGATGATCACGACGATGCCGATCTGCAGCATCAGACCGAGCATCGAGGCGAAGCCCCCGAGGCCGCCGGTGAGACCATGACCGAACAGCATGCCGAGCAAGCCGGCGCCCAGGAAGCCGGCGAATAGGCCGCCGAGGAATCCGGGCCGATTGAGGAAGCCGCCCACAGGCGACGACACCGGAGGGCGTTGTGCGAGCGTGCTGCCGGGCTGGCCCGGCTGCGTCATGCTGCGTTCAATGGGCCGCGCGCTCGGCGATGTCGCCGTCGAAGGCGGCGCGGAGAAGGTCTGTGAGCCGCGGCTGCCGAAGCTCCCGCCGCGCCCCGCGCGGGCATCGGCATCGGTTACGGCAAACGCTAACACCGCCACCAAGGCGCAAAGCGCAAGCAGCGGACGAGAGCGCAAACGATACATGGAGTCCTCCCAGAAAACCGATTGGTTCCCCTAACATATTGGTATGCCATGACGGCATTTTAAGAGGTGCCGCATGGTGTCGCAGACCGCTGCAAATGCCGCTTCCGAGGGTTTTCGAGGCGAAACCGGGGTCCGCCGGGCGAGAAATACTCGTATTCGGCCTGCAATGCCCGCGTTGGCTGGATGGACGGACTTCGACGGCTTCAGTCGTCCTCGCCATCCGCGCCCGGCTCGGCCATGAGCAGCGTGCGTGCGCGCCGCTCCTCGAACCACCCTGCCGCCGATCGACGCGGTGCGAGCGAGCCGGTAATGCCGGGGTCGCGCTTGCCGGCGTAGCGGGCGGCACGCGCGGCCACCTCTTCGCCTGACACGGCGTGCGGGTTGCAGGCGCGATGGCCGTCGCGCCGGCGCATCAAATCGACGTGGATGTGATCGTAGTGATAGACGTTCGAGCCCGGTGCCAGCACGGTGCTGAATTGATCGCAGGCCGCCGCCTGCACGTCGCGCAGAAAGCCCTGCTCCTCTGGCAAGCCGCGCCAGCCGTTCTTGACCGTGATCTTGCGTCCGTCGGCGAGCGTGAATGACGCGATGTCGAGCGCGTTGCCGAAGGCGTGCTCGGAAATGCTCGCGCGCGGATTGCCGTTCATCCCGCGACAGGAATACGCGGAAATTTGCCTGATCTCGGCAACCGGCGAACCGAACCAGCGCATCGCCGCCGGCTGCACCGCTCCGGTGATCCAGCGTTCGAGCTCGGAAACCATCGGGCACGCGAGCGTCGCCGACGGGCTCACCGCGACCGGCGTGAAAGATGCCGCGGTATCGCGGGAGGGACCCACGGGGACCACCGGCTCGCGCACGGACGTGCGCGGACTTTCCACGGGCGGCTCGCGTAGTGGACTGCGCGTGATGCCGGGTGAGCCGTTACGCGGCGTGGGTGGCGCATCGATCAGCAGCCGCCGCTCGTAAGGTTCGGGCGATAAGTCCTCACGCGGAGAGCCCGCCGGCGTCGGATATCTTCGCACCGGCGCAGCAGGCGTCACGCCGTAGGGCTTGCGAAAGTCGTAGGGCTCCGCTGACACGTTGGGTGCGTCGACGACGCCCGGAGGATGGAGCGAGACGGGCTCATCCGGAGCGGTGTCAGGGCGGACCGCTGGCGGCGAGCGCACCTGATAATCCGGCAGCACGCGCGACTGATACGGCGGCTCTGCCGGCGCGGGAGCGGGCCTGATCGGCCAACGCGGACTGCCGCGTGGAATGTCGGCGGGAGGTCGCAGATCGCCGCTATAGCCGAGCGGTGCGCTCTCGCCCAAGATCGAAACCTTGAGCGGAAAATCCGCACCGCATATGCCGGGACCGCGGATCGGCCCGACGCGGGTGATGCCAGCGCTCTCTTTCACGGCGCCGGTACTGAGACATTGCACCTCGGCATCGTGGCGCCACGGCTCGCGCTCGGCAAAAAACATGCTGCCGCTGCAACCCGCCAACACGCCGAAGACGCCAAGGACAATGGAGCCGACGAGATACCAACGCACTCCCCACGCCATCGCGGCAGGATGCGATGGTTTCTGTTAACGTTTCTTCAAAGGTTGGTGGGGCCGGTCGGCCGCTTCTGCGCGCCTGGCGCTATGGTTAAAGAGTAGGATGCATTGAGCAAAACCAAACCCATCCCTAAAGCTGCGCCGATGCACCGGACCAGTGTGGCAGCGTCGGCGAAAGATGAGGGTTTTCGCCATAGTCCGCCATGCCCAGGGGACATATGAGCATGGACGCCAAGTCCCGACTGATATTGGCGCTGCTGATGTCGAGCGTGATGGTGTGCATGGTCACGCTCCTCGTCACCTTCCTCGATCTCGGCTTGCGACCGGATTTTCTGATCCAGTGGGCCAAGGCGTATTTCATCGCCTGGCCGGTCGCAGCGGCTACGGCATTCTTCATCATGCCGTCGGCGCGTCGCCTCACGGATCGGATCGTCGCTTTGATCGATGGTCGGCGCTGATTGTCGTGCGCTTGCTCTTGCCCGCAGGATTCCGGGCGTGTCTTCGGGTCCTGTGCTTTCCGCATCTGCGTACGTCGCGGCGGCGCTTGCGGTACCCAGTGCCGGACGATCGGCGTGGCAGGGACTTAACGCCATGGTCCACCACGTATTATTCCACGCGATCCGCAGACCTGCTTCGTTCTCCGCAGGCTGAATATAGGATCCGCCCGAGCGAGCATAGCTGCCATCCAAAATGATCGGCCGCACTCGTTCGCGCCGAAATATCAGAGTGTTGGCGCGTCAGACCGATGCTCGCCCGCGCCCCTTCGCTGGTGCAATATATTTGTCATTAGGACGACGTCACCGCTCTGCTAGACTCACGAGGCGGAGGACGCGACGTGGACCTTGCCTTGAACCTCAACGTGCTGGCGGTACTCGCGGTGTTTGCCTTTGTCGGCGCGATTCTCTTGGGCGCGTTCTGACTTCGAGCATCCGCGGCGCGCATCGCCGCACATTCCGACAAGTTTTCTTGCACCGGAGAGCCCCGCTCTCCGGTGTTTGCATTTGTAAGGAGATACGCGCAGTTCGCGCTCCATCCGCGCCGCACCGAAATATTGCCGGACAGCCGCCGCGCTACTCCGCCGCGGTGCGCGCCGCGATGAGCGGATCATAATTGAGCACCGGCGCGAGCCATTTTTCCGCTTCCGCCACCGTCCAGCCCTTGCGCGCGGCATAGTCCTCGACCTGGTCGCGCTCGATCTTGCCGACGCCGAAATAATGGCTCTCAGGATGGCTGAAGTAGAGGCCGCAGACGGAAGCGCCTGGCCACATCGCAAAGCTCTCGGTCAGTTTCACGCCGACCCGCCGCTCGCCGTCGAGCAGCGCGAACAGGGCCGCCTTCTCGCTGTGGTCGGGCTGCGCGGGATAGCCGGGCGCCGGACGGATGCCGCGATATTTTTCACCGATCAACTCCGCACTGGTGAGCGCTTCGTCTGGCGCGTAGCCCCAGAATTCCCGACGCACGCGCTGATGCAGGCACTCCGCAAACGCTTCCGCCAGCCGGTCGGCGAGCGCCTTGATCATGATCGCCGAATAGTCGTCGTTCGCGCGCTTGAAACCCTCGGCTAGCTCGTCCTCGCCGAGGCCGGCCGTGACCATGAACGCGCCGATGTAGTCGGCAAGCCCGCTCGCGCGCGGCGCCACGAAATCCGCCAGCGCGATATTGGCACGCCCCTCGCGGCGCACGAGCTGCTGGCGCAGCGTGTGCAGCACCGCGAGTGGGCGAGTACGCGACTGATCGCCGTAAACGAGAATATCGTCACCGTCGGAATTAGCCGGCCAGAATCCGAACACGGCGCTGGCGCGCAGCCAGTGCTCGGATGCGATGCGCTCGAGCATCGCCTGGGCGTCGTCGAACAAGCTGCGCGCGGCAGGTCCGTACTTCGCGTCATCGAGGATGGCGGGAAACTTGCCGACCAGCTCCCAGGTGGCGAAGAACGGCGACCAGTCGATGTAGTCGCGAAGCTCGGCGATCGAATAATCGTCAAGCACGCGCGAGCCGATGAAGCTCGGCCGCGGCGGGACATAGTTTCCCGACCAGTTGAGCTTGAGCGCGTTCGCGCGCGTATCTTCGAGCGAAAGCCGCTGCTTGGCGGCCTCGCCACGCGCGTGCGCGTCGGCGATGCGGGCATATTCCTGGCGAATTCCGGCGAGATAGGCGGGCCGCGCCTCACGCGACATCAGATTGGCGGCAACGCCAACGGCACGGCTGGCGTCGGTGACATAGACCGTCTGCCCGCGCCGATAGTTCGGATGGATTTTCACCGCGGTGTGCACGCGGCTCGTGGTGGCGCCGCCGATCAAGAGGGGCAAATCGAATCCCTGGCGCTCCATCTCGGCAGCCACATGACACATCTCGTCGAGCGAGGGGGTGATGAGGCCAGAGAGCCCGATGATATCCGCCTCCTCCTGCTGCGCCGTCTCCAAGATTTTCGCCGCCGGCACCATCACGCCGAGGTCGACGACGTCGTAATTGTTGCACTGGAGCACGACGCCGACGATGTTCTTGCCGATGTCGTGCACATCGCCCTTGACCGTGGCCATGACGATCTTGCCGTTGGCGCTCTTCTTGTCCAATCCCTTCTCTTTCTTTTCATGCTCCATGAACGGCATCAGATAGGCGACGGCCTGCTTCATCACGCGCGCGGATTTGACCACCTGCGGCAGAAACATGCGTCCGGAGCCGAACAGATCGCCGACTATGTTCATGCCGTCCATGAGCGGGCCTTCGATGACGTGCAGCGGGCGCTCGGCTTTGCGGCGCGCCTCCTCGACGTCGCTTTCGATGAAATCGGTGATGCCGTGCACGAGCGCGTGGGACAGCCGCTCTTCGACCGGCCGCTCGCGCCAGGCGAGATCGGCCTCCTTCTTTTCCTTGCCGTGCCCGCGATAGCGCTGGGCGAGCGCGAGTAGCCGCTCGGCCGCGTCCGCGTTGCGGTTGAGCACGACGTCCTCGCAAGCGGCACGCAGTTCCGGATCGAGATCGTCATAGACGGCAATTTGCCCGGCATTGACGATGCCCATGTCCATGCCGGCCTTGATCGCGTGGTAGAGAAACACGGAGTGCATCGCCTCGCGCACCGGCTCGTTGCCGCGGAACGAGAACGACAGGTTCGACACGCCGCCGGAGATATGGGCGTGCGGCAAGTTCGCGCGGATCCAGCGCGCGGCCTCGATGAAAGCGACGCCGTAACCGTTGTGCTCCTCCATTCCGGTCGCGATGGCGAAAATGTTGGGATCGAAGATGATGTCTTCGGGCGGGAAGCCGACTTCCTCGACCAGAATGCGGTAGGCGCGTTGCACGATCGCGCATTTGCGTTCGAGCGTGTCGGCCTGGCCCTGTTCGTCGAAGGCCATCACCACGACGGCGGCACCGTAGCGGCGCACGGTCTTGGCATGCGCGATGAACGCCGCCTCGCCCTCTTTCACCGAGATCGAGTTCACCACTGGCTTGCCCTGCAGGCATTTGAGCCCCGCCTCGATCACCGAGAATTTCGACGAGTCGACCATGACCGGCACGCGGGCGATGTCGGGCTCGGCCGCAATCAGGTTGAGGAAGGTGGTCATCGCCTTCTCGGAATCGAGCAGGCCCTCATCCATGTTGACATCGATGATTTGCGCGCCGTTCTCCACCTGGTCGCGAGCCACGGCCAGCGCGCCCGCATAGTCGCCGGCGGTGACGAGCTTGCGAAACTTGGCCGAGCCGGTGACGTTGGTGCGCTCGCCCACGTTGACGAATGGAATTTCCGGGGTAAGTGCGAAGGCCTCGAGTCCGGACAGCCGCAACAGCCGCGGCACCTCCGGAATCCGCCGCGGCGTCTTACCCTCGACTGCGCGCACGATCTCGTGAATGTGCTCAGGCGTGGTACCGCAGCAGCCGCCCACGATATTGACCAGGCCGGCAGCCGCGAACTCGCCGAGCAGCTCGGCCATGAAGCATGGACTCTCGTCGTAGCGGCCGAACTCGTTGGGCAGACCCGCATTGGGGTAGGCGCACACGAAGGTATCGGCGATGCGCGCAATCTCGGCGATGTGGGCGCGCATTTCGCGCGCGCCAAGCGCGCAATTGAGCCCGACCGAGAACGGCGCGGCATGGCGCACCGAGTTCAAGAATGCCGCCGGCGTTTGGCCGGAGAGCAGCCGCCCCGAGCGATCGGTAATGGTGCCGGAGATCATCACCGGAACGCGGATGCCACGCTGCTCCGTGACGTCAGCGATCGCCGCGATCGCGGCCTTTGCGTTGAGCGTGTCGAAGATCGTCTCGATCAGCAAGAGGTCGGCGCCGCCCTCGAGCAGCCCGTTGACCTGCTCGGCATAAGCGCTGCGCAGCTCGTCGAAGGTGATCGCGCGGAAACCGGGATTGGCCACGTCGGGAGAGATCGAGGCGGTACGGTTGGTCGGCCCGATCGCCCCGGCGACGAAGCGCGGCCGGCCGTCTTCGCTCTGCGCGAGATCGGCGGCGGCGCGGGCAAGCCTGGCGCCTTCGACATTGAGCTCATGGGCGATGTCCGCCATGCCGTAGTCGGCCTGGGCAATGCGCGTCGAGGAGAAGGTGTTGGTCGAGACGATGTCGGCGCCGGCGCGGAAATAAGCCAGATGAATGTCCCGGATTTTTGTGGGCTGGCTGAGAATGAGGAGATCGTTGTTGCCCCGCACCTCGCGGTTCCAGGCATCGAAGCGCGCGCCGCGATAGCCTTCCTCGTCGAGCCCGAGCGCCTGGATCATGGTGCCCATGGCGCCGTCGAGCACGAGGATGCGCTCGGCCGCGACGCGGCGCAGCGTTTGTTCGGAGGGTGAGATGGGCACTATTCGACTCACGGGCGCGCGCTCTTTCGATTGAACAAAGATTGCAGCCCCGGCGTCCCCTCCCCCGCCTGCGGGGGAGGGACAGGGAGGGGGCAGGCATCAAGGCTAACGTGGTCCCCCTCCCCAACCCTCCCCCGCAAGCGGGGGAGGGAGCCGAGCACGGCAAGCGGCGAGCAAGAAACCGCCAAGAGCGTTGGAACAAGCAACGTCATCCGACCCCCCTCACCCCAACCCTCTCCCCTGCGGGGAGAGGGAGCACACCGTGCTCGCGGCTCGATTCGTCCTTTTCTCCATGGCTCGGCCGCAGCCCGAGCAAGTGGCAGACCGCGTAGACCAGATCGGCGCGATTCATGGTGTAGAAGTGGAAATCGGTGACGCCGCGATCGACCAGATCGAGCACCTGCTCGGCGGCGACCGCGGCGGCGATCAGCTTGCGGGTCGCAGCATCCTCGTCGAGGCCGTCGAATCGCGCGGCGAGCCAGTCGGGCACCGAGGCGCCGCAGCGCGCCGCGAACGACTTGGTCTGCTTGAAGTTCTGCACCGGCAGAATCCCGGGCACGACCGGCACGTCGATGCCGCGGGCGCGCACGCGATCGAGATATCGGAAGTAGAGATCGTTTTCGAAGAAGAATTGAGTGATGGCGCGCGCGGCGCCAGCGTCCACCTTGGCCGCGAGCATGTCGAGATCGGCTTCGACCGTCGGGCTGTCCGGATGCTTCTCCGGATAGGCGGAGACCGACACCTCCACCTCGGAGAGGCGCTTGATGCCGGCGACCAGATCGGCGCCGTTGCGATAGCCGCCGGGATGCGGCGCATAGCGCTCGCCGATACCACCGATGGGATCGCCGCGCAGCGCCACGATGTGACGCACGCCGGCGGCGCAGTAATTGCGGATCACCCCGTCGATCTCCTCGCGGGTCGCGGCGACACAAGTCAGATGCGCCGCGGGGATGAGCGCGGTCTCCGCCAGAATGCGTTTGACCGTTGCATGCGTTCGCTCACGCGTGGATCCGCCCGCGCCATAGGTGACCGAGACGAAATTCGGCCGCAGCGGCGCAAGCCGGGTGATCGACTCCCACAGCGTCTTCTCCATCTCCTCGGTCTTCGGCGGGAAGAACTCGAAGGAGACTCGGATGCGGCGCTCGTCGCCTTCGCCGCGCGATCGCACGAACCGGCTGGCGCGAGGTTCGGTTGACATCAGGCCACCTCCAACGCCGGGGCGGCGAGCGCCAGGCGCGGATCGCGCCCGAGCCAGAGCGAGACGGCGATCTTGCCTTCGGAAGCGGGCTCCGGCGGAAGGCTCTGCTGCAGTACGACCTCCAACCCGACGGCTTTCATCCACTGTGTCACCGTCTCGGGCGCAAAGCCAAGACGCCGATGGGCGTGCTCGTCGCGCAGAAATTCCAGATCGTGCGGAGCGAAATCCACCACCAGCAGCCGACCTGCAGGCCGCAGCACACGCGCGGCTTCCTGGATCGCGCGGCCGCCGTCCTCGAGGAAGTGCAGCACCTGGTGGATGATGATGACGTCGAAGCTGTCCTTGGCCAGCGCCAGGTCGTAGATATCGCCTTGACGCACACTGCAATGCTTGAAGCCCGCACGATCGAGCCGCGCGCGAGCGAGCGCGAGCATGTCGAGGGAGAGATCGAGACCGAGGCCACGCTCGATCTGCGGCCCGAGCAGTTCCAGCATGCGCCCAGTGCCGGTGCCGAGATCGAGCAGCGTGCGCATCGGGGCATCCGCCAGCGCGCCGACGACAGCCACCTCGACCGCCGCATCGGCGACATGCAGCTTGCGGATGCGGTCCCACTGGGCCGCATGCCGGCGGAAATAATTCTGCGCAGCGCTGGCGCGCTGCGCGCGCACCGCGGCGAGGCGCTCTCGATCGCGCGAAAGCGTTGCGTCCTTGGGATCAAGACGGGCAATGAGCTCGCGGGCAAGCTTGGCTGCGCCCTCTCGCTCGGCCAATCGAAAGAAGGCCCACGAGCCCTCGCGGAAGCGCTCGACCAGTCCGGCCTCGGCGAGAAGCCGCAGATGGCGCGAAATGCGCGGCTGCGATTGGCGCAGGATCGCGGTGAGGTCGGAGACGGTCAGTTCGGCTTCGCCCAAGAGCGCGAGGATGCGCAGCCGCGTGGCCTCGGCGGCGGCTTTAAGCGCCCCATAGAGTGTCTCGAACGGCAAGTGGGCAGACGTGGGCATAAGGCGCGGGCCGGCTCCCATTTCGGGTCGGTGGGACGAGCAAAGGGCTATATATAAAGATATCTTTATAGCTTTATGAGCGCCGGTGACAACCCCCTAAGTGGGCGAACTTGCCGACGCGATCGGTGGACTTGACAGGGCAAGTCCAGGGGCCCGAGTTGCGGAGCTTGAGGAGCGACGAGCCGCAGGCGGCATGCATCTTTGCCGGAGGAATGCGCCATGACCGACGAAGCCTTCGGCATCCGCGACGGCGAGATCGCGATCGACCTTCCGGACAAATTCGACGCCTCGGTTTTCTTCATCGGCCGCATTCGCACGCCGTGGACGCGGCGCGAGGACTGCCCGAAGAATGCGCGCGAATCCGACGCGGTTTGCACCATCGTCGTGGACGCGCGCTGGGCCGAGGCGCTGACCGGGGTCGAGACCTGCAGCCATATCGTGGTGCTCTATTGGATGAGCCGGTCACGGCGCGATCTGGTGCTGCAGGTGCCGCGGCACTACGGGGTCGGGCGCGGCACCTTTGCGCTGCGATCTCCGGCCCGGCCCAATCCGATCGCTATGAGCGTGGCGCGGTTGCTGCGCGTCGAGGGGACAAGGCTTTCGGTCGTCGGCCTGGACTGCCTCGACGACACCCCGCTCCTCGACATCAAGCCCTATTTCGCCTCGACCGACGCCGTTCCCGACGCGGTGGTGGGCTGGCACGCGGCACGCCGATGAAGTCCGTGCGTGAACAGGCCGGCTGGTATCATGACGCCGCCCCCGCGAGGCTCCGCGCGCGAACACAGCCTTGTTACCGCGCCGCGGTAAATGGAAAAAGCCAAGCATTACCAAGCTGATGCACGCCGGATTCCGGCCGGTAACCAATTCCTGGGATTAATTCCCGGCAAGCATTTTGAACCCGCCCACCCCCCTGCTCGACCAATGGTCGTCAAGGGGGACGTGCCATGTACAATCTTTCCCGTCTGAAGACCGTCGCCGCGGTCGCGATTTTCGTTGCCGCAAGCACCACCGCGGTCTCCGCCAACCCATTCAACCCGTTCGAGGCGCTGTTCGGTCCACCCCGCGAACCGGTGACCGCGCCGGCTTACGCCAATCCGCAGGATGACGAAAAAGAGCTGCGCGGCGATCTGCACCGCCAGATCGTCAGCTACCGCACGAGCGAAGCGCCCGGCACGATCATCATCGACACGCCGAACACCTATCTCTATCTGGTGCTGCCCGGCGGCAAGGCGATGCGTTACGGCATTGGCGTGGGCCGCGAAGGCTTCACCTGGTCCGGCGTAAAGACGATCGAGCGCAAGGCCGAGTGGCCGGACTGGACGCCGCCGCCGCAGATGATCAACCGCCAGCCCTATTTGCCGCGGTTCGTCGCCGGCGGCCCGAGCAATCCGCTCGGCGCGCGCGCCATGTATCTCAGTGGCTCGGTCTACCGCATCCACGGCACCAACGATCCCTCCACGATCGGCGGCCACGTGTCGTCGGGGTGCATCCGGCTGACCAACGAGGACGTGATCGACCTCTACAGCCGCGTCCCCGTCGGTGCGAAGGTCGTGGTGCTGCCGATGGATGGGCGGCGCGCTTCGGCTGGTGCGGCCAGCGTCGACTGAGATTGCCGCCTTCCTGTTGCGTGTTGAACACGGCCTCGCGATCTCGCGG
>Ga0209239_1001737_pt1 | contig 13018 bp, 9 predicted proteins | sample GraSoi013_2_20cm_FD_185824 | JGI IMG/M metagenome (GOLD analysis project Ga0209239, IMG submission 185824) | Grasslands soil microbial communities from the Angelo Coastal Reserve, California, USA - Sample 10_02_2013_2_20cm (SPAdes) (version 2) | ecosystem: Environmental > Terrestrial > Soil >...
CGAGACGATCGAGCTCAACGCCCCCGCCGGCATCGCGGACTACTGCCGGCGCTATGGAGAAAGCCTGAGCGCCTTGAGCGCGGCAGATCCCTCGATCTACGGCGGCGAGAACCTCGCGCGTATCCTCTCGCAATGGGGAAAAGCCATCACCGCGGAACAACTCGCTGCACGCATGCGCTGGCGCGACCGACGCCTTGCCGCGCTCAGGGCGCATCAGCGCTCGCAACCCGCTAGCTGATGGCTTGCGGGAGGAAATCACCCTCTCCGCCGTCATGCCCGCGCGTGTCGCGGGCATCCACGTCTTTTGGGCCTAAAGCGCATTTGAAGACGTGGATGGCCGGGACACGCCATCACGCCGCAGCAACAGCGCTACCGGGCCGGCGCCGGGATTTGAATCAATTCAGCGATCTGTGCTTTCGAGAGCGGGGTCGGGATATATCGAGAGGTGATCGCATCTTTCATAATGGCATCGAGACCCACAACTTTGTCGGGCGCGAGCATGTCCTTCGTGAAGAACTCATCGCGCAGGCGCTTGGCGATGCCTTCCGATACGCCGGCGAGCTCGGCGTAACGCGTGAGCGCGGCCGCATCGGAATACATCCAGTCGACGGTCTCGCGATAGGCCTGCATGAAACGGGCAAGGACGTCCTTGCGCTTCTGCAACGTATCGTCGTTGGTAATGAGCACGCGGACCGTATCGCGGCGGATTGCGGGAACCTCGCTTGCTCGCGCCACCACCCGGGTCTTGCCTTGCTCGACGGCATCGACCCCGAATGGCGCCTCCGCCCAGCCGACGTCGACGTGACCCGACATAACCTGGTTGAACGTCGCGGCCGGTCCGCTGATTGCCACCGGCCTTGCTTTGTTGAGGCGGTACTGCTTGATGAGATCGAACACGTCGTACTTGCTGGCCACATTACTTGTCCAATAAGCGATCGTCTTGCCGTTGATGTCCTTGACCGCTTTGATCACCGAGGCAGCCTGCACATACCAGTAGTTGGCGGTGCCGGTCGTGCTCGCCCCGATCACCCGCAGCGGAGCGCCTTTGCCGTAGGCGCGCAGTACCCCGACCGTGCCAACGCCTATCCCCACGTCGCTGCTGCCGGACGCCACCGACGATTCGGCCTCGCCCTCGCGCGTGTAGACCACGTCGAGTGTAATCCCGTGCTTGCTGAAGATGCCGGCGGACTGCCCGAGCTCGGGCGCGGCCGACTCCCAAGCTCCGCGTTGGGCGGCGGCGACTTTGAGCACGTCCGCGGCGGATCCTTCCGGGGCGACCGCGAACAGCGCCGCAACAACGGCGGCTCCGCCGATGAAACAGTTCCCTTTTCGCGTTGCCTTCATTGATGCTCCCGTGATCTTGGCAAACATAGCACACCGAGCCTGACGAGATCCGCTGCCGCCGCCGGTCAATGTCCGCGAATGGACGTTGATCGCGCGCCGGGATCGTGTAATTGCATCAAAAACGCCACAGGCCTACCCGGTAAAGATGCGTGGCATATGGTCGCTTCCCAACCGCGGCATCTTACCAGGGAGCGCATGTCTCGTTTGTGAGCAGGAACACTGAACCATGACCCTCGGCGATCTGGATATGGCGATGCTGGCGAACAGCGCATTCGACGCGGCGATGGACGATATCCTCACCAAGTTGCTCACTCACCTCAAAGTCGATGCGAGCAACATCACGTTCGAGGCCCTGTTGCAGCGTCTGATTGATATCGCGCTGGCATCTGTCACAGTCGCCAACATGTTCGCGCTGCTGGGGGCCGTTTTTTTCGTCACCACGCTGTTGATGCGCACAATGGTGCCGCTGCGGGTGGCCGGCATCATCAGCGATGTATTCTTCATCGGCTATGGAGTGCTATCCAATACCATTACTACTCTTATTTTATATCTTCTGTTGCTACCCATCAATATTTTCCGCCTCGCGCAGATGCTCAAACTCGTGAACAAGGCGCGGGTCGCCGCGCAAGGCGATTTGTCGATGGATTGGCTCAAGCCGTTCATGACTCGGCGCAAGTACTCCAAGGGCGACGTGCTGTTCCGCAAGGGCGACCGAGCCAACGAGATGTTCTTCACCGCGACGGGAAAATTTCTGGTGACCGAATTGGGCATCGAGCTTCCCCCCGGCCGTCTCGTCGGCGAACTCGCTTTTCTCTCGCCAGACAACCGGCGCACCCAGTCGCTCGAATGCACCGAGGACGGAGAAGTGCTCGCCATCACCTATGACCGGCTGCTGGAAATCTACTTTCAGAATCCGGAATTCGGCTACTATTTCCTGCGCCTGAGCACCGAGCGGCTGCTGCAGAACATCGCGCGCCTCGAGGGAATCATCGATGAATACAAGGCCAAAGAGCAGGCCGCGGCGGCGAGCACACCGTGATACTGTGGGGCCAACGCGAATCAAGCTGCTGCGCGCCTCACGATTTGCGACTTACGAAAAAGGCCTCCAGCACGCGGCCTTCCTTGGTGTCGACGTTGCGGGGGCCATCCAAGGTATATTCGTCTCCCAATGCTTTCACGCTCGCCGCGGATGCAAGCACGCGATTAGGCTCGCTCGCCCCCTCCATGCGCGCGGCGATGTTGACCGTATCGCCCCAGACGTCATAGGCGAACTTGCGCGTTCCGATCACTCCGGCCATGACCGGGCCGGAATGCAGCCCCACCCGGATCGTGAAGGGGACCGGCAAGCGCGATCGCAATCGCGCAGTCGCTGCAACCATATCGAGCGCGAATTTTGCCGCCAAGCGGGCGTGATTGGGACGCGGGGTCGGCAAGCCGGAGACCGCCATGTAGTTGTCGCCGATCGTCTTGATCTTTTCGATCCCGGCGTCTTCGGCAAGCTTGTCGAACTCGCTGAACAATTGATTGAGGCAGGCGACGATTTCGAAGGCCTTCATGCGCGCCGTGATCTTACCGAAGCCGACGACGTCGGCAAAGATGACGGTGGCATCTTCGAAATGGTCGGCGATGTTGCTTTCCCCGTTGCGCAGCCGGGTTGCGATCTCGGCCGGGAGCACGTTGCGCAGCAGGTTCTCGGAATGGCGCTTCTCGTTCTCGATCTTGCCCAGATACTCGTTTTCCAGCGCCCGTAAGGAGTGTCGGCGCAGCGCCGCGCCGATCCGCGCGCGCAGGATCGTCGGATTGAACGGCTTCGGCAGATAATCGTCGGCGCCGAGCTCGATGCATTGAGATACTTTCTCGACGTCCGTGTCGGCGCTGATCATCACCACCGGGATATCTCGCTTGTCCGGATCGCTCTTGATCAGTTTGAGCACCTCGTCCCCATTGAGATCCGGCATCATCAGATCGAGCAGCACGAGGCTGAACTTTTCCTTCTCGATGAGCGCGATGGCCTCGTTCCCGCTGGCGGCGCTGGCGATCCGCTCGTGACCATCGCTCTCGAGCAGCAATTGCAGCGTGTATCGATTGTCCTCATTGTCATCGACGATGAGGATACCGGGGGCATCCGTTGCCATGCGCTACCCTCGAGCTCCTCTCGACCGGCTCATCGCTTCAGCGCAGCGCCTGCTTTGATCGGCGGACCGAGGCGGCTTCATCATATCGCTTGCCGCATCGACCTGACAGTCGTAGCCCGGATGAGCGTTCCCCATGTGGCCCCCGCATACGGGCTTCTGGATTTCCGGTTATGCGGACTTAAGACGTTCATCCGGAACCTCGCCGAGATCGCGATAGACGTCGAGCGCCTGGCCGTGTAGCGAGCGCGCCTCGGCAAGATCGCCGGCGAACAGTCGAGCGGAGGCGAGCGCGCTGAGGCAGCGCGCCAACGTCTTGGTGGTCCCAAACGGACGCACGAGCGCGTGCGCTTTGCGCAGCAGGCGCTCGCCCTCATCGGCGCTGTCGGGCAACAGGCGCGCCGTGCCGGCTCGCAACAACACGCGCCCCTCGTGAAAGGGCTCGCCGAGCTTGCGATAGAGACCGGCAGCGCGGATCGCCTCGTCATAGTCGGCGGGATCGTCGAGCTCCCTCACGTCGCCGGCCTGCCAGGAGAGGAGCCGCGCCGTGACGTCTGCCGGCGTCGTCTTGCCGATCTTCTCGAGCGCCGCGTCAACCCAGCGCCGGTGCTCCAGGATGAGGCCGAGCTCGGCCCAGAGCACGTGGCTGTGCGCGACGAGATCGAGCCCGAGCGCGACATCGCCGTCCGGTCCGAACGCCCATTCCAGCGCGCCACGCAGGTTGTCGACATCGGCTTCATAGCGCGCGATCCACTCTCGCGTCGGCGTCGTCTCCCACTCGGCGCTCGCCTGCGCGAGGCGCGCGGCAAAATGCTCGGCGTGGCGGCGGCGCAGGCGCGGCGCATCGGTAAGCTTCTCGGCCGCATAATACCGAGTCGATTCGAGCAGGCCGTAGCGACATTCGCTGCCGGCGAGATCGGTCTGCACCAAGGATTTCTCGACCAGCAACAACAGCAGATCGCCGACCTGCTCACGCGGCATGTCGTCGCCGGCAACGGCGGCGGTAATCGACGCCAGCGTGGTGCCACCCAGAAACATCGACAGCCGCGCGAGCAGCATCTTCTCCGCCTCGTTGAGCAGGCCGTAGCTCCAATCGATCAGGGCGTGCAGCGTCTGCTGCCGCGGCAAAGCGGTGCGGTTGCCGCCGGTGAGCAGGCGGAAACGTTGATCGAGGCCGCCGGCGAGCTGCTCCACCGGCAACACCTTCAGCCGCGGTGCCGCCAGTTCGATCGCCAGCGGAATCCCGTCGAGCCGCCGGCAGATCGATGCCACCGCCGCGGCATTGGCGTCGGTGAGCGCGAATCCGCAGCCGAGCGCATTCGCGCGCTCGACGAACAGGCGCACGGCGGCATAATCGCGTGCTTCCGTTGCCGTCAACGTCTCGCTCGGCTGCGGCGCGGGCAACGAGGGCACGCGAATAACGCTCTCTCCTGCGATCGCCAGCCGCTCGCGGCTTGATGCCAGGATCGACAAGCGCGGGCAGGTTCGCATCAGCGCTTCGGCCACGCGCGCGGCTTCGGCGATGACGTGCTCGCAATTGTCGATGATCAGCAGCAGCTCTTTGTTCCTGAGCGCCGATGCGAGCGCGTCCAGCGCACCGGCCGTGGCATTCAGACTCACACGCAAGACGTCGCCGACGATGGAGGTCACGAGCTGCGCGTCGTTGAGCGGAGCGAGCTCGGCGAGCCACACGCCGTCCGGATAACGATCGAGGAGGCTGCGGCCGGCCTCGATCGAGAGCCGCGTCTTGCCCACGCCGCCCGACCCGGTGAGCGTCACTAAGCGGTGAGTGCTCAGCCGCGCCTTGATCTCCGCGAGATCGGCTTCGCGTCCGATCAAGCCGGTCAATTGCTGGGGAAGATTGTTGGTCGCGGCGCCGTCGGCAGAAACTGATGCGTCTTGGTCGGCGCCTCGCGGCGCTTTGCCCTGCGCAACGCTCTCGCGCGTGACCGGCGCCACGAAGCGATAGCCCCGCCCGGCGACGGTGAGCAGGTAGCGCTCGCTCTCGCCCGCCGTCGCCAACACCTTGCGCACCGCGGAAATGTGAACCTGAATGTTGTTTTCCTCCACCACCACTCCGGGCCAGACTTCGGCCATGAGCTCGTCCTTGGTCACCAGCTGCCCGTGGCGGCTCACCAGCGCCAGCAGAATCTCGAAGGCGCGCTGGCCGATCGTGACCGGGACACCGTGGGCCAGGAGCTCGCGCCGCGCGACCAGCAAACGAAACGGTCCGAACGCGAAAACCTCGCTCATCGGCGTTGCTCCGGCGGTTCGAAGAACCGAAAGGTCAGCCGATTGCGGCCGTCGCAACGCTCGTAATCCATGCCGCTCGCAAAGCTGCGCATCAGGTGGATGCCGAGGTCGCCGACCTTCGCCTCCTCGAGCGAGGCCGCCGGCGCTGGCGGTGGCGCGCGGGTGGGGTCGAACTGCCGGCCGTTATCCTCGATGCGGGCGACGAGCGTTGTGCCGTTCCGCTCGAGCTCGACTGCGATTTCGAGCGGACCGTCCTTCGCGCCGCCGTACATGATGATGTTCGCGACGGCCTCCTCGAGGCAAAGTTGCACGGCGAAGGACACGTCCGGCGACGTGCCCTGTCGGGTGAACCCTTCGATCCAGCCCGCCAGCCGCTCCAATTCGGCGACGTCCTTGCGCAGCAGCAAACGACTTAGTTGGAGAGGCGACATCGCAATCACGATGCCAGCGCCGCCATGGCCGCGGCTTCGGTCTGATGAATCGGGATCAGCGCGTCCATCCCGGCCGTCTTGAGGACCTTGGCGACGTTGTTGTCGGGACACAGGATGACGAGGCTCCCGCCCTTGCCGTTGACGATCTTCGCGCCGACCAGAAGAACCCGAATGCCGTAGGAGGCGAGAAAGTTTACGGCGGACAGATCGACGATGATCTTGCGTTTTTCCGTGACGAGCTTGTTGAATGGCAGCTCGACGACCACAGCGCCGGTGGTATCGAAGCGCCCGCGCAGCACGACCTTGGTGATGCCGCCGGCGAGGTCGTCAACCGACATGTCCATGCAGCACCTCAGTCATCCGTGCCAGCGCTGTCATAGCGGTATTCGCTTTGCGGCGGAATGCCAAAACCTGGCCGGTTCAGGAGATTTCAGAACGATTCAGCGCCGAGGAACCGGCCGCAAGGGGGGACATCGATGTCTCGCCTCCCCGCTCATTCCGGCGAAAGCAGGAATCCAGGAGAAACTGAGTCCCGCCCGCTTCCGCGGGGACGAGCAGACCATGGCGCCAGCTTGTGGTTCGATATCGGGGGAACATGGTCTAAAGTGCGCCTTCCGGCATTCATCGGAACAGCACGGTGACCGAGCATCGACCGAAGGGAGCTTCGCCCCGCATCCTCGTCGTCGATGACAACGACGACAACGTCTACACGTTGAAACTGCATCTCGATCTCGAGGGCTATACCGACGTCGAGACTGCGCGCGACGGCGAAGAGGCGATCGCGCGGCTCAAGACGGACAGCTTCGACCTCGTCCTGCTCGACGTGATGATGCCGAAGGTCGATGGGTTCCAGGTGCTCACCTGGCTCAAGGATCAGACGCGGCTGCGCGACCTTCCCGTGATCATGATTTCGGCCTTGACCGAGTTGAACAGCATGGCGCGTTGCATCGAGCTCGGGGCCGTCGACTATCTGCTCAAGCCCTTCAATCCGGTTTTGCTGAAAGCGCGCCTCGGCGCGACGCTCGAGAAGAAGCGCTTGCGCGACGAGATCGACGCCCATCTCGCTCGTCTGCAGGAGGAGCTCGACGCGGCGCGGCGGCTGCAGATGGCGATGGTGCCGCAATCGTTTCCGGCACCGAGCCCGGACTTTCCGATCGATCTGTGCGCCAGCATGGAGCCGGCGCGGGAGGTCGGCGGCGACCTCTACGACTTTTTCGTCACCGAGGACGGGATGCTGTGCTTCCTGGTGGGAGACGTCTCGGGCAAGGGCATGGCGGCAGCGCTGTTCATGGCGCGTACCAAGAGCCTCATTCGCATCGCCACGGACCTCATGCGCTCGCGGCAGGGCCCGTCGGCACCGCCGGCCGAGATCATCGCGCGCGTGAACTGCGAGCTTTGCCAGAACAACAGCGACATGATGTTCGTAACCTTGTTCTTCGGCATGCTCAGACCCGCAAGCGGCGAGCTCGAATTCTGCAATGCCGGCCACAACGCGCCCTATCGTCTCAACGGGCAAGAGGTCGCGGCGATCGAAGGCGCCAAGGGCGTCATCCTCGGCGTGCGCCCCGATGCGGTCTACGCCACCGGACTCACGTCGCTGGCGCCGGGCGAAAGCATTTATGTCTTCACCGATGGCGTGACCGAAGCGGCCGATGGCGAGGGAGAGCTATTCGCCGAAGCGCGGCTGGAATCGGTGCTACGCGCTGGGGCTGGATGCTCGACCGCCGCGGAAATCGTAAAATCGGTGGGCGAAGCGGTCCGCAGCTTCGTCGGCAAGGCGCTTCCTTCCGACGACATCACCATGCTGGCGGTCCGCCGGCTCGATTCCTCGGCGCTATGAACCGGCGCGATGGTTCTTCAGCCGTCCACTGCTTCCGGCCAATTCAGAACGATTCAGAACTGCCACAAGGACTAGGGCCTGCGACCGGCGCCATCGTCCGGTGCCAGTCCGCGCCACCCCAACGCCAAGTGCGTTCACGCTTCGCCGGGACGCGGCGCGTTTTTTGGCGTAATTTGAATGGCGAGCCGTCGGCGAAAGGTGCCAGAGTGAGACGCCGCGAATTTATCGCCCTGCTGGGCAGCGCTGCAGCCTTGCCGCTCGCCGCACGGGCACAGCACGCGGCAAAAATGCCGCGCATCGGCATCATCGATGATGCGCCGATGTGGCGGTCCTTCCGGCAAGCCTTGCGTGAGCTGGGCTACGTCGAAGGCCAGAACATCGCCTATGAATACCGCTACGGCGATGGCGTTCCTGACCGGCTCGCAACTGTCGCGGCCGAACTCGTTCGCCGCCCCGTCGAGGTGATCGCGACCTTCGGCACGCCGCCCACACAGGCGGCGAAGGAGGCGACCGCGACGATCCCCATCGTCATGGTCGGCGTCGGCGATCCCGTGCGCGCCGGGCTGGTCGCGAGCCTCGCCCGGCCGGGCGGCAACATCACCGGCAACACCGTGCTTAGCCCGGACCTCGGTCCGAAACGGCTGCAGATCCTGCGCGAGGCCGTGCCAAAAGCGATCCGCATCGCCTACCTCGCCAATCCCGACAACGCCTCGAGCGTGGCCACGGTCGCCGAGATGAAGATCGCGACGCCCGCCGCCGGCATGGTGCTGATCCCCGTCGAGGTGCGCAGCGTTGCCGATTTCGATCCCGCCTTCGCCGCGATGCTGCGCGAGCGCCCCGATGTGGTCATGGCGACCAACGATCCATTCCATCAGCTCCACATCGGCCGCATCATCGAGTTCCTGGCGAACAACAGCTTGCCGGGCATGTTCCAGAACAAGGAGAACGTCGCGGCCGGCGGGCTCATGGCCTATGGGCCGAGCCTGCCGGACCTGTTTCGACGCGCCGCCGGCTACGTGCACCGAATCCTGCAAGGGACCAAGCCGGCCGATCTGCCGGTGGAGCTGCCGACCAAATTCGATCTCGCAATCAATCTCAGAACCGCCAAGGCGCTCGGCCTGGAGCTTTCGCCGACATTCATCGCCCGCGCCGACGAGGTGATCGAGTGAAACGCCGCATGCGCGCCTAGCGACAACCGAGGATTGTTCGTGCTTCCTCGGAATTCCCTCTCAGCGTGTACCTCGTCCCGATCGATTCAGAACGATTCAGATCTCGCCCAAGGACCTCGGGCGCGAGGCCCAGCAAAATCCAGCCGGGGAATACCGCCCCCCGGCAAAGTGTTAAGCCGAAAGTTGAGCTAGGCGATGCATACATCTTTTCCGAGTGACAGCAGGCATTCGAATGAAGCGGCGTGAATTTCTAACTTTCCTTGGCAGCGCGGCGGCCGCGGCTTCGATTGAGTGCCCGCGGGCGGCGCGCGCCCAGCCGAAGATCCGGCGGCTCGGGGTTCTGTCCCAGGGCTCGATCCGCACCCACCCCACGCCGATGTTCCGCACGTTCCAGCAGGGCCTGCGCGACCTCGGTTGGGTGGAGGGACAGAACCTTGTTATCGAGTGGCGCTTCTCCGAGGGCAGCGCTGAGCCACTCCCGCGCCTTGCGGCCGAGCTCGTCGGTGTTCCGGTCGACCTGATCGTCGCGAGCCCGACTCAGCCTGCGCTTGCGGCCAAGGCGGCGACCAGCACGATTCCTATCGTCTTCATTCAGGTCGCCGACCCGGTGAAATCAGGAATCGTCGCCAATCTCGCCCGACCCGGCGCCAACGTCACCGGCTTGAGCACGATCGGTTCGGATTTGAGCGGAAAAAGATTGGAGTTGCTCAAGGAAGCCCTGCCGGGCGCGGAGCGCGTGGCGGTGCTGTGGAACAGGCCCAGCGAGGGCGCCATTCTCGTTTTTCGCGAATTGGAGCTGGCCAGCAAAGACGTCGGCGTCAGCCTGCAAGATATCGGGGTGTCCGATCCTAGTGAGCTGAGGGACGCCGTTGAAACTGCGGTCCGCACGCGCGCTGCAGCGATCATCTTGATCGATGACCCAGTGATCGCCTCGTATCGGCCGCAAATCCTCCCGCTGGCAGACGCGGCCGCATTGCCGCTGTTTTCGATATATTCCGAATACGCGGACGGCGGCGGCCTGATGGCCTATGGGGCCAGCCTTCCGGCCATCTATTGGCGTGGCGCCATCTATGTCGACCGCATCCTCAGGGGTGCCAAACCGAGCGACCTGCCGGTCGAGCAACCCTCGATATTCGAGCTGGTCATCAATCTGCGGACGGCGAAGGCGCTCGGTCTCGAACTGGCGCCGACGCTGCTGGCCCGCGCCAACAGAGTGATCGAGTGAGGCGGCAACGCGCCCCCGTGACACAACTCCGCCAGGCCCTGATAGAGTGGCCGGGATGAGGATTCACGATTTCATCAAGCGTCTTTCTGCTCCGCGCCGGCCAGCGGCGACGGGCGCCGACGCGCAACCTCGCGCGGGCTCCGAAATTTCCGCTCCGAAAACCCGCCGGCGCCTGTTCACCAAATACGTCGCGCTGTTCGTCGCGGTGGTCTGCGTCGCCTTGCTCTCCAACGGCATTTTCGACGTGTTCTTCTATTATCAGGAGCACAAGACCTCCCTCATCCGTATCCAGCGCGAGCAGGCGGAAGCCGCCGCCGCCAAGATCGGCCAGTTCATCAAGGAGATCGAGAGCCAGCTCGGCTGGACCACGCAGCTGCCGTGGTCGGCGGGCTCGATCGAGCAGCGCCGTTTCGATGCCTTGCGGCTGTTGCGCCAGGTGCCCGCCATTACCGAGCTCGCCCAACTCGACGCCACCGGCAAAGAGCGGCTGCGGGTATCGCGGCTGGCCATGGACGTGGTCGCGAGCGGCGCCGACCTTTCCAATGACCCCAAGTTTACGGAAGCGGTAGCGCGCAAGGTCTATTACGGCCCGGTCTATTTCCGCCGCGAATCCGAGCCGTATATGACGCTGGCCATTGCCGGCACGCGGCGCGACGCCGGCGTGAGCGTCGCCGAGGTCAATCTCAAGCTCATTTGGGACGTGGTCTCGCAGATCAAGGTCGGCGAACGCGGCCATGCCTATGTCGTCGACGCGCAAGGACGGCTGATCGCGCATCCCGATATCAGCCTCGTGCTGCGCAACACCGACATGTCGAAGCTCGCACAAGTGCGGGCCGCGCGCGCCAGCGCGTCCGGCAGCGCCGGCACGAGCGACAATCCATCGGAGACGGTGCAGGAAGCGGAGAACATCGAGGGGCGTAAGGTGCTCACCGCCTATGCGCCGGTGGCGCCGCTCGGCTGGCTGATGTTCGTCGAGCTCCCGGCCGAGGAAGCCTATGCGCCGCTCTACGCGGCCTTGCAGCGGCTCGCCTTCGTGCTGCTGGGCGCGCTCGGCTTTGCCGTACTTGCCGGCATGTTCCTCGCCGGTCGCATGGTCGGCCCGATCCAGGCGCTGCAGGCGGGCGCCGCACGTATCGGCAGGGGCGACCTCGGCCAGCGCATCACGATCAAGACCGGAGACGAGCTCGAGGCGCTCGCGGACCAGTTCAACGACATGGCGGGCCAGCTCCAAGAATCCTATGCCGGCCTGGAAAAGAAGGTCGAGCAGCGCACCCACGAACTGAGCGAATCGCTGGAGCAGCAGACCGCGACCTCGGAGGTACTGCGCGTCATCTCGAGCTCGCCGGGCGACTTGCAGCCCGTGTTCGAGATCATGCTGGCGAACGCCACTCGGCTTTGCGAGGCCAAGTTCGGCGATTTGTTCCTGCGGGAAGGGGATGCATTCCGTGCGGTGGCGGTGCACGGTCCGCCACTGATCGTCGAGTGGCTGCAGCGGGAACCGGTGGTCGACGTGCGCGATCATCCACTCCTCCCGCTCGCCCGCGTCACCCAAACCAAAGAGGTGCTCCACATTGCGGACGTCACCGCCGAGCAGTCCTATATCGAGCGTGATGCCCTCATAGTCCCCCTTGTCGAATCCGCTGGCGCGCGCAGCCTTATCGTCGTGCCGATGCTCAAGGAGGGAGAGCTGATTGGTGCAATCGTGATCTACCGCCAGGAGGTACGGCCGTTCACCGACAAGCAGATCGAGCTGGTCTCGAACTTCGCCAGCCAAGCCGTCATCGCCATCGAGAATGTCCGCCTATTGACCGAGCTGCGCGCGCGCACCGACGAGCTCGGACAATCGGTCGAGGAGCTGCGGGCGCTCGGCGAGGTGACACAGGCGGTCAATTCGACGCTCGACTTGCAGACGGTGCTCTTCACCATCGTTTCCAAGGCCGTTCAGCTCTCCGACACCGATGCCGGATCGATCTACGTGCATGACGAGATACGGCAGGAGTTCGAGCTGCAGGCCAACTACGGCATGAACGACGATTTGATCGCTGCGCTCAAGGACCACCACGTCGACATCTCCGCAGCTGTCGCCCAGGCGGCGAAGCAGGGCGAGCCGGTGCAGGTCCCCGACATGCGAACCGAGCCGCCCGTTCCCGCGAACGAGCTGATGTTGCAGGCCGGATACCGCGCGCGGCTGCTTGTCCCGCTGATGCGCTTCAACGAAGTCATGGGCGCGCTCGTGGTGCGGCGCAAGGCGCCCGGCGAGTTTTCCAAGAACACGATCGACCTCCTGCGCACCTTCGCCGCCCAGTCGGTGCTCGCGATCCAAAATGCGCGCCTGTTCCAGGAAATCGAAGAGAAGGGTCGCCAGCTCGAACTGGCGAGCCAGCACAAGTCGCAGTTCGTCGCCAGCATGAGCCACGAGCTGCGCACGCCGCTCAACGCCATCATCGGGTTGACCGAGATGATGGTGACCAACGCGGCGCGCTTCGGCACCGACAAGGCGGCGGAGCCGCTGCGCCGCGTGCATCGCGCCGGCACCCATCTCCTCGGCCTCATCAACCAGGTGCTCGACCTCTCCAAGATCGAAGCCGGCAAGCTCGAGTTGAGCCCCGAGTCGGTGAATTTGG
>Ga0209239_1001739_pt1 | contig 13007 bp, 9 predicted proteins | sample GraSoi013_2_20cm_FD_185824 | JGI IMG/M metagenome (GOLD analysis project Ga0209239, IMG submission 185824) | Grasslands soil microbial communities from the Angelo Coastal Reserve, California, USA - Sample 10_02_2013_2_20cm (SPAdes) (version 2) | ecosystem: Environmental > Terrestrial > Soil >...
TCCTCCGCATACTTCCGGGCGCATTCCTCGCAGTCGTATGCACAGCGATAGCAATATGGGAGCCCGATTTGCGCGAACTCCCGTACCATCGGCAGATAAATCTCGCGCCGCCGTCTGTTTCCTGAAACCGCCAACGCTCCGAGCGTGGCCCCGTGATAACTCTGTGACCGGCTGAGCACCTGATAGCGTTTCGACTGCCCGATCTCTACCTGGTATTGACGCGCCAGCTTCAACGCGGTCTCGATGGCCTCCGAGCCGCCCGAAGTGAAGTAGACGCAACCGCCACGGAAATTCACGCCGGCAAAATCCAGCAATTCCTGCGCGTACTCCTCCGCCACTGGGGTGGTGAACTGGCTGCTGTGAACGAATTCCAGATTTCTCGCTTGCGCCGCCATGGCGTCCGGAATCTCTTGCACTCCGTGTCCGATGAAGTTCACTGCGGCGGAACCTGAAAAATCCAGATAGCGTTTTCCGCGATCGTCCCACAGATAGACGCCCTCCCCACGGACTGCGGGAGGAAACGCTTTGCGGAAGGAGCGTCGCAGTAGTGCCGAGGGAAATGGGACGGGATCGGCCACGTCTCGGATTATGGGAGCGACGAAGCAAAGATGTCAAAGCGTGGGCGTCGGGGAGCAGAGTTGAGGATACCGTGATTTTCGGTGGGCTCAAGCAGTCAGCGTAAATGAAAGGATGAGACATGTAGCCAGCGTCCGACCGCCGCATAGTCCGGCGAGAATTTGAAGCTGTGAAGTTTTCTTGGGCCCCTTCGGGGCTGGCTCGGTTCCCGGCAATGACCCACGGCTTACGCCGTGGGCTTCAATCTAACGCCGCCTCCGGCTCGGTCTGGCTTGCACGACTCATCCAACGGCTTGCGCCGTAGGTGTTTGGGGGTTCACTTCAGTCCTTCTACTACATATAAGTCTGATAGGACGCGATAATAGGAATAGGCGTAGGACTTGCGGTCAACGCTGAAACGTATAAGGGGCAGAATCTGAATGCCCGCGGGGTCCGGCGGCGCGATATCTTTGAAATCCTGCTGGCGGCCGCTGATTAAGTCCAGGCGAACGATTTTTGCCGGTATTCCACGCTTGGCTACCAACATGTCGTTCCCAGTCCATTGCACAACAAAATCACCTTCTTCCAGACCTGAGATCAAGCGCGGCTCTCCTCCTTGAAGGGGATACAACAACCTCTGTCGATTGCGTATCGCCAAGACATACTTACCATCGGTCGATATTCTTGGGCCGCTGACTCCCTCGGGGGTGACAGGCGTAGATTTACCATCAGCCAGGTTAAGAACATAGATACGAGGAGCATGGTTCGGCTCCCTTCCTATGAAAACGATACCCGTGCCATCGGGCAGCCAAGCCATGCGGTTGTGATCCAGTTGGTCGTGAGTCAGCATTTTGGGTTCACCGGCGCCGGTGGGCAACAGTTGGATTTGTGCCGGCGAGGTGTTGGTAATCGCTGCCACCCATTTACCGTCGGGCGAAAGCGCAGCAAAGGGGCCGTCTCCGAGGCGGACAGCGGCGGACCCATCGGTCTTGCGGGAGAAGACACCGGCATGAGATCCCACCGCTTCCCCGGTTTCGCTGAATACCATGGTTCGCCCGTCTGGGGAAAGATCACCTATCAGGGTCCAGTCAAACCAGGACAGATTTCGTTCACGAGTTTCTCCGGGTGGGAGCGCCGACAAACCCATTTGCGCGTTGTCTTCGCAAAGCAAAACACGACCGTCACGGCTGATGTCCTGCAGGGTCATAGTTCCGGGAACACGCAAGACCAGACGTTCTTTGCCTGCGAGATTCATCGCGTACAAAGCGCGTGCTGCCCCGGCGGGAGCCGCGGTAAACCACACTTCCTTCCCATTCGCGGCCCAAGAGAGGCCTTGGATGGTGTTATAAAAGCTGGAGGCGGCTTTTCTGTTTCCCTCGCGATCTATGATGATAATTCGGCCATCGTCTCCTGCCAGAACGTGGTCCGCGAATGCTATCTCGCCTCCTTTAGGCGAAACTCGCGCATGGCTAACCCAGGCATTTGGGGTATAGATCACTCTTCCAGGCGGATATTCCAACTGACTTCTTCCGAAACTATTGTTACGGACGATTACGAGCGTTTGTCCATCCCCAGTCCAATCGGCTGACGACACATTCTCTGTAATTTCGCGCGGAGCACCACCAGCCAGCGGCACCCGCGCCAACGTTCCTGAATTAACAAACGCTGCTACCGGACTTACGTCTCGAGCAACCGCCAATTCTCCGGTGGATGAGATGGACAACAGTTCGGTGTGGTCCAGGCCCAAGGGTCGCGAATCCGTGCTGTCGAAGCGCGTGGTAAACAACTCATCGGGTTTGCCGTCCCAGGCGGCGCCGTAGACGATGGTCTGACCGTCGGGCGCAAAACGCGCTGCCCAGATTGTTCCTCGTCGGAAGGTGAGCCGGTGGAAAGAAGGCGCGGAAATGTTGCGATTTCGTATCGCCGCAAAATAAACTGCCACGTAAGAGGCGGCTACGACAAGACCGGCGATCGCAGGAATCAGCCAACGGCTCCGGGACGGCCCGGCGATGGCTCGGAGCCCACTTCGGCTGGTGGCGGAGATCTCAGTTAACGCTTCCAGGTTGAAAGCGACGTCGCTGGCAGATTGAAAACGTGCCACCGGATTTTTCTCCAAACAATGACGCACAATCCGTTCCAGCGCCGGTGGCACGTTGCGCGCAGTTTCAGAAAGCTCGGGGGGATCCTCTTTCAGAATCGCGCTCATCGTGTCGGCCGGCGTTTCTCCACGAAATGCGCGCTTGCCGGAAAGCATTTCATACAGGATGGCGCCGAATGCGAATAGATCAGAACGCTGGTCCGCGGGTTTTCCTCTCACTTGCTCGGGAGACATGTAGCCAACCGTTCCCATCACTAGGCCAGGATCGGTAGCCACCTGCAAGGTGGGAGCCTCAGCCGAAGACGGTGTTCCTTCCGGACGAGTAAGTTTGGCCAGCCCGAAGTCGAGAATTTTTACCCGGCCGTCGGCGGTGATGAACAGGTTTTCGGGCTTAAGGTCGCGATGGACGATTCCTTTATCGTGCGCTGCCGCCAATCCGCGCGCGATCTGCAATGCATAGTCGGTCGCGCGCCGTGTGCCCAGTGCACCGGCACGCAGGCGCTCACGCAGAGTTTCACCTTCCAGCAATTCGGAAACTACATACGGCGCGCCTTTGCTTTCGCCGATGTCATAGATCGCCAGAATATTGGGATGGTTCAAGGCCGCGGCTGCGCGGGCTTCCTGAGCAAAGCGCTGCAAGCGGTCGGGATCGGCGGAAAAAGAAGCGGGCAATACCTTGATGGCTACGTCGCGTCCCAGCCGCGGATCTCGCGCCCGGTAAACTTCGCCCATGCCACCGGCGCCAATCTGCGCGGTGATTTCGTATGGTCCGATCATTTGTCCGGCGAGCACGGCCATGGCGGTGAAATTATAGCCGCTGTGCCGATTACTGTGTTTATCCGTGTGAACCCCAAAAAGCCTGGGCTGGTGGTGTTCGTGGGTTAATCTGCAGTGAGTGAAGCTTCTGCGCTTTTTCCGGCCGTCACATCAGCACAGCGCCTACTCGGCCACCTTGCTGCTGATGACAGCGATCATGCTCTCCCGTGTGATCGGGTACGTTCGCGAGGCATATATCGCGTGGGCGTTTGGCGCTGGGCCTCAGACCGATGCCTATGTTGCCGGCTTCACTATTCCCGACTGGCTGAACTACATCGTGGCTGGTGGGACGGCGTCCATCACCTTTGTATCTATCTACACTCGCTTCCTCGCAGAAAAGAGGGAGGAAGACGCACAAAAGACTTTTTCGGTCATCATCACGGTGATGACGGCGGTGCTGGGCGTCGGCGTGATTCTGGCGGAGATCTTCACTCCTGAGATCTCGCGACATTTATTCAAAGGCTTCGCCCCGGAACAGCTGGAGTTGTGCGTTCACCTCACCCGGATTCTGCTGCCGGCGCAGATTTTCTTTTATGTCGGAGGCGTGGTTTCGGCAGTGCTGCTCTCCCGGCGCCTGTTTCTGTTTCCCGCTTTCGGACCGCTGATCTATAACGTGTTCATCATCCTGGGCGGAATTGCTTTGTCACACCGGCTGGGGATTTCGTCTCTCGCCTATGGAGCGTTGCTAGGAAGTTTTCTGGGACCGTTCCTGATCAATGCGATCGGCGCGGCAGGCATCGGGACCGGCTATAAGATTTCTTTCAATGTGCGCAATCCGGCGTTTCGGGAATGGGTCCAGCTCTCGATCCCGCTGATGCTCGGAGTGTCGCTGGTCACCGCCGACGACTGGATCCTGCGCTACTTTGCTTCCGGCGGCGTAGGCGATATCACGCGACTGAACTATGCCAAGCGCCTGTTCGCGGTTCCTATCGCTGTCCTGGGACAAGCCACCAGCCAGGCGTCGCTCCCATTTTTTGCGCGCCTGTTTGGAGAAAAACGGATGCACGAATTCGCCGATACGGTGAACGGATCCATTTACCGCATTGTTGCCACGTCGCTACTCTTTACCAGTTTCATGATGGCCGCCGCGTTGCCTTTGATCGACCTGGTCTATCGACGCGGACACTTCCTGTTTTCTGACTCGCAGCAGACCGCGGTTTATTTCTTTTGGTTCTCGCTGTCATTGGCCTTCTGGTCGGCGCAAGGCCTATATTCGCGGGCTTTCTATGCGGCCGGCAACACGCTCACGCCGATGATTGCCAGCAGCGTGATTACGCTGGTCTCACTCCCCCTGTACTCCGTGCTCTACCGGACATTTTCTACCGCGGGGCTGGCAGTTGCATCCGACCTTGGAATTGTCGCCAACACTCTTGCGCTGGCCATCCTGCTGCATCGGCGCAAGCTGGTTCCGGCGGATCAGTTGCCATGGGGGGAATTGGGGAAAGCTGGAATTACCGCGGCTGTGGCCGGCTTGCTGAGTTATCAGGTGGCTCGCATGGTTACTGTAAGCGGCAACCGTATCGCCGATCTGGAAGCGCTGGGTTTGATTGCGATCACATGGGGAGCAGCAGTCGCAGCTGGATTGTGGCTCACGCGATCGACGTTGCCCGGTCACTTGCGCCGCCGGAAAGCAACGCCATATCCACGCGTTGCGGAGGCACAAGCGGAAGAGTTGAGTGCGGGAATCGAACCATAGGGCTACCGCTCCCCCTGTCACACAAGAGGCCGAAAACAACTATCGAACTCCCATGCCTTCGTGAAAATGTTGCAAGGCCCGATAGCACTCACAAGCTGCATCTTCCAGATCTTTGCGATTCAGAATTTTCACTGCGCCGCGCACGTTTTCGATAGTCCCCGCGCGCTGCAGGACCCCAGCTGCCAAGCTGACGCTGGGACGGCCCGTACCCAACATCTGTGCCAGAAATTCATGAGTAACTGGCAGCAGATCGGAGTCGACACGGTCCTGACACATAAGCAGCCAGCGGGCCAGCCGCTGCTCAATCTCATGCAGCCGATTGCAGGCGGCGATCTGCGCAACCTGTAAGCCTTGGATCAACACATAACGGCTCAATATGACGCGTAACTCCGAAGCGGAGAGAAGAGTTTCTGTAAGCACATCCGACTTCACTCGTAATCCCTCGCCGGATATCTGCATGATGGCGCGATACGGGCCGCGATCCAGGCCGACAGCCAAGGGAGTGCCTACCATACCTTCCTTGCCGACGACGGCGACTTCAACACTTCTGCCGTCACTGGTAATTACGACGAGTGACGCGAGACCCTGATTCAAGAAATGGGCGAACTCGATGCGCTCGCCGGCTTCGTGCAGAATGCGATGATGAGGAAGGTCCACGTACTCGAGATAAGGTCGAAGCTGATCGAATTCGCGATCAGGAAGCGACAGCAGGATTACATTTTTGATCGGCTTGCCCGTGATATCCGTTCGCATGCCCGCCCGCAGCGTGCTTGGTTTATCGAGCTTGCGTGTTTTTCGCAAACGGATGTCTTGCTCAGCCACTATGTTCCCTTGGAATCTCTCCCGTTTGGTAAGTGCGTAGGCTAGTGATCGCGCGCCGGCTTGTCAGTTCTGCACCGAACTGAGAATTGGAGGAGGGCTATTTCAGGCCAAGTCCGCCGTTGAAGTGCTGGATAACTCCGTAGCACTCGCAGGCTGCACCTTCGAGGCTCTTGCGATTTAGGATTTTCACCGTGCCACGCGAGTTTTGGATCAGGCCGGCACGCTGCAGGATACCCGCCGCCAGGCTGACGGTCGGACGTCCGGTGCCCAGCATCTGCGCCATAAAGTCCTGGGTCAAAGGCAGAAATTGCGAATCCACCCGGTCCTGGCACATCAAGAGCCAGCGCGCCAGGCGCTGCTCGATTTCATGCAGCCGGTTGCAGGCTGCGATTTGCGTTACCTGTAATCCCTGCATCAGGGCGTAACGGCTAAGCGCCATTTGCAGCGTGGGTGCTGCCAGTAAAATGTCTTCCAACACTCCTGCTTTAATCCTGACCCCGGTTCCCGGGATTTGCATAATCGCACGATACGGACCGCGTTGCAGTCCGACCGCCAAAGGGGTTCCGACTACTCCTTCCCGGCCGACAATACCAACTTCGACACTCCTTCCATCGCTGACCAATACCACCAGCGACGTCATACCTTCGTTCAAAAAATAACCATGTTCGATCTTCTCTCCCGGTTCGTGCATGATCCGGTGGTGCGGCAGTTCCACAAATTCCAGGTGGGGGCGAAGCAAACTGAATTCATCGTCGGGGAGGGACAACAGAATAACGTTCTTTATTTGCCGGCCGCTGACATCGGTCCGCATGCCCGGAACGATGGGGATAACGTTCGACGCTTGCGGCCTCTCGCCGACAACGATGTTAGTAACCGCCACTGATTCTGCCTCCGAATTTTTGATGCAGAGAGGCCGCGCCGGTTGTCAAGCAGCACTAAACTTACGACTGTAATTGGAGGGATTTATTCGGGTATGGGACGGGGAACAGGGGAGCAGAAATAGAAACGGGCCTGCCCGGGAAACCACGGGAGGCCCGCAGTGGAGAGAAATTACGCGCGCGCTGCGGTCGCCACTTCGCCCGAGGGAGTCATCGTCTTCGGCAATTCTTCCCCATTGGGTTTCTGGCCGGCCTTGCGGATATCGATTCCGCCCTTGAAAAACGCGCCATCTTCAATCGAGATGCGCGCCGCCACTACGTCGCCGGTGAGGGAGCCATCGCTGCGAATATCTACCCGGTCGCTTGCGGTCAAATTGCCGCGCACCTTGCCGAGTACAACGATCTCACGCGCATTGATATTTGCCGAGACCACGCCATTGCGGCCCACGGTCACGCGGTTGCCTGAAAGATTGATGGAACCTTCCACCCGCCCGTCAATATACAAGGATTCGGAACCGGTCACTTCGCCCTTGATCACCAGCGATTTGCCGATCGTAGCCTGGTCCGCGGTCGTGGTGGTGGTGCTGGTTACCGGACGCGATACCGTGGGAGCATCGCTCACGGCAGAGCTCGTCGGTGTAGGCATGGCGGGACGCTCCGGCTCACCCGGCCGGGTTGGAGTCATGGGCTGATTTGTGGGCTTCCACATGTGGCAAAAGGTCCTTTCCTGATGATGGATTCGGGGTCAAACTCGCATTTCGGTGACCAAATCGAATTGTACTCCGCTAATTCGTATTTCTGACTGTGGAAATTCTGGTTTTCATTGATGTCATTGAGGTTGATGGGGAACAGGGTTGCAAAATCACTAATTAGCCGTCCACTTGTGCCGGCTTCGGCCTATTACTACAATGTAAATTCCGCTTGAATCGGCAGTTCTTATCCACCAAACGCGACCGGCGACGGTGTTTACTGAAAGGGTACATCCCGTAATCAGCCAAGATCCTCGCAATTCCGTATCCGGAAAGTGCCTACATGATCTCCGACGCTGCCATCCTCAAGAAGATTGAACACCAGCCTAAACACACCGCAGGGTTCAAACAACTAGTGCGCGAAATGGGAATCCACGGTGACGCCCGGCGCGAGCTTTCCGAACGCCTGAAGCAGATGGTGAGCAGCAAGCAACTGGTCCAGGTGGATTCCGATCGCTATGCAATTCCTCAAGCCGCCGCCGGCAAGAACCTGATCGTGGGCCAGCTGAGCATGCACCGCGACGGCTTTGGCTTTGTGGTACCCGATGCCAGCTCGCTCGATGAACGCCTGAAAGCCCGGCTCAGCGGAGATATTTTCATTCCTCCGCCTGCGGTTGGTTCGGCCATGCACGGCGATCGCGTGCTGGTCGAGATCACCGCTATTCGTCCCGACGGACGCGCTGAGGGTCGCATCGTGCGCCCGCTTCATCGCGCCCATTCCACCGTGGTTGGCCTCTTCCATTATGGCAATCGCCACAACTATGTGACGCCGATTGATCAGAAAATCTCGCAGGAGATCGTTATCCCGCCGGGACTCGAGCTTCCGGAAAAGGGCAGCGATGACGGCACATCTTCTGGAAAGGAAGACAAGAGAAAAAAGACTAAGAAGAGCGTGCATCGTGTGTTCGGTGAAGAAGCAAGGCGGACCCGGCCGGACGATCTGGAAAACGTTGTGGTGGACGTCGAGATCACGGACTGGCCTACCGCCACCCAGAACCCGCGCGGACGTGTAGTTGAGATTCTGGGCTACGAAGACGATTTCGGCGTGGATGTTGAAATCATGATCCGCAAGCACCACTTGCCACATCGCTTTCCGCCGGAAGTTCTCGCGGAAGCGCAGGGGGCGGAGCCGCTCATTCCAGCGCGTGAATTGCAAAAGCGGCGCGATTTCCGGGCTTTGCCGATCGTCACTATTGATGGCGAGACGGCGCGCGATTTCGATGATGCGGTTACTGTGCGACGTTTGAAAAACGGGAACTTCGAGTTGCAAGTGCACATCGCCGATGTAGCTCAATACGTCACTCCTGATTCCGCAATTGATCAGGAAGCACGCTTGCGCGGCACCAGCATTTATTTTCCCGACCGCGCCGTACCTATGCTTCCGCTCGAGCTCTCGACTGATATTTGCAGCCTGCGTCCGCAGGTGGATCGATTAGTCATGTCGTGCGTGATGGAAATCGATCATCGCGGAGAAATTCTTGGCTGCGAATTGTGTCCGGGCGTGATTCGCTCCGCCGAGCGCATGACTTACACCGATGTGAAGGCGGTGCTCGAGGGCGATGCCGTTCTTCGCAAGCGCTACGCCGGCCTGGTGGACCTGTTTGAGACCATGCGCGAGCTCGCCATGATCCTGAATCGCAAACGCGAGCGGCGGGGTTCGATCGATTTCGACCTGCCCGAACCGGTGATTGAGTTCGATGAACATGGCCTGATGAAGAGCATTACCCGCTCGGAACGCAATATTGCTAACCGCATCATTGAAGAATTCATGCTCTCCGCCAATGAGAGCGTCGCCGGATACCTGGAAAATAAGCGCGTCGGTTCGCTTTATCGGATTCACGAGAAGCCTGACGCCAAGCGTGTTTACGACTTTGAAATCATTGCCGCAACTTTTGGGTATTCGCTGGGAGTGGGGCCGCTACCGATTCAACGGATACAGCCTAAGACCGATCGTCGCGCCAGTTATGGTACTGGCAAGCGCGCACGGGAAATTGAAATCCCGAGAGAAGTGCACATCACACCGCGAATGTACCAGAAGCTGACTGAAAAAATTGCGGGCAAGCCGGAAGAACGAATTCTTTCCTATCTGATGTTGCGTTCGCTGAAACAGGCGCGTTATTCGGAGGAAAACCTCGGCCACTTCGCGCTGGCGGCCCTGACGTATACCCATTTCACGTCGCCGATACGCCGTTATCCGGATCTCATCATTCACAGAATCTTGAAGGATGTTCTGCTCGACTCAGCGGAAATGCGGGATGGAGAAGTATTGATCGGAGTTTCCGGGAGACAGGCCTCCAGAGACGAAAGCGAGACTCAACAGGCAGCCTCCAGCAAACCATCGCCCTGGTCCAAGCGTCGCGACCATGCTGCCCATCAGCAATCGCTAAAGGCTGTTGGTGGGCCGATTCCTTTAGAAGAACTTCACGACATCGCCGACGAATCCAGTCAATCCGAGCGCCGCGCGGATGACGCTGAACGCGAATTGATGGAATGGAAGAAAGTGAAATTCATGCAAGACCGCGTCGGAGACGACTTCGATGGTCTGATCATCAGCGTAACCAAGTTCGGATTCTTTGTGGAACTCACCGATCTTTTCGTCGAAGGGCTGGTGCCGCTGGCCACGCTCACGGATGATCGTTACGTGTATCACGAGAACACGCGCGAGATCATCGGCCAGCGCAGCCACAAGATTTACCGCCTGGGTCAGAAGATACGCGTGATCGTGGATCGCATCGATCCGGTGGAAAAGAAGATCCAGTTCGCGCTGCTGGAGGAAGAACGAGAACGCGGGCGCAGGAGAGCAGTTAGAAAATAAGCGAAAGTTGACAAATCGGATGTCCCTGGCGGCGCATGACATTTTCAGATCGTGCGTGACGATTTCAATCGTGGAAAAGCGGCGCTTTAGCGCCGCGTCAAGGCGACTTTTGAATGGGCTTTAACCGCTGTGCAACACTACAAGGCGACCACCGGGGCTAAAGCCATCTCACTTCATTCGTAACGCAGCCCTAAAAGGGCCGCTCTTCCACGTTAGCCCAAACAGTAGAGATGCATTCTGGGCAAAGCTAACGAAAAAAGTTCGGACGAAGTTCTAAGCGAAGTTGCGCAAGACTCGGGACAGGCAGCCCGACAACGGTTTGAAGAATCGCCAGAATTTTAGCAGTCTACGCCCGCGCTGAAGAATCGCCACGATGGTACGTCTTCGCGGACGAAAGTCGTTAGGCTGGTGTAAAATTCTCTGGTCAACCCCGCCGCTGGTCTTGGATTCACACCTACAGCGGCTTTCTACCGTCGGGACGTGGCTCAGCCTGGTAGAGCACTCGCTTGGGGTGCGAGGGGTCGGCAGTTCAAATCTGCCCGTCCCGACCAATCTTCTAGAAAGTCAGTTGGTGTAATCGCCGTTTACGTCAACAATCGCGCGCCACGGCCTCGACGCCATCCCGAGCCAAGCGGTTTTCCTGCCCTGGCAGACATCTTTCACCGACACGAGAAATTTGCGACAATATTGGAAATCCCGCCGACGATGTGAGGGCCCATGAGAGTTCGCGCAATTTTCTGGACAGTAGGTCTCGCGTATACCGGATTCCTACTGACTGGCCAGGGCCTGCAAACTTTCAACAGCCTCTCAATTACGGAAGGATTCCTTGGAGCGCTAGCAGGATTTCTCCTAGCCATCATGTTCACTCTCCGGGAGGAGCGCCGACGAAGACCTGCTTTGATTGCACATTCCATCGCAGAAATCCTGCCGGACTGGGGCATTTCCCCCGAAAACCGCGGCTCGGGGCCAAAGCTAAAGCATTGATCCAAACAGGCAGGACGGAGGCGGGGGCCCTTTCCTTCTTCACACCCTACTGCGGGCTGACGTTATAGATCTTGTAAAAATCTGCTGGCGCAAGAGCGTGTTGCCTGAAGTGAATTGTGGCCGACTACCCAAGACGGCTCTTGCAGAAACTTTCTGCTCTGAAACCACAAGCTGGGGTTTCTTATAGAAATTATGCAGCGTCCACACCCCCGCCACCGCCGGCGCGAGCGCGGCTGGAATTTGCGGATCGCTCGCATTGGCCGAATGTTGTTCCCCGTTCGCCAGCATATATCTGTGAATTTGCGTGTGAAATGTCTCTTCGATCTGTGCTTCGACGCCAGAGAACTCGATGAGCGAGCGTCCACGGGATACACGGTTGACTTGAAATCCATGAGCTTGCAGCCAGGCCATCACGAGTTGAATGTCCTGGTCTGAATTGCCAAACCGATTTCCGAACTCGTCTGGAGTTAACCACTTGTGGTAATTGGAAGAGGTTTTGTCCTGTTGATCGTCAAGCAATTTCCGCAGCGCAGAATCCTGCTGCGGGCTGCGCTTTAGCACTAACAGCATGCGCTGCATGGGCAGATCGGGCGAAGCCTGCCCAAGATCAAACTGCGCGTGCGCCAATGGATGCGTATTCCCATCCAACCTGACGAGCTGCGCTTCATCAATGGGACGAGTTATGAGCGGCCGCGGCGCCGCCTGCTGTGCCCGCGATAAAACAGAAACGGAGGCCAAGAGAGACCAAACCTGGAGCGAACGACGGAAGGAGATCCCCATATTCTCAACCCCGCACCGTGGCCTGAAAGCCAATTGAAACCCGTATCCAATGCTGAACAACAAGAGTTGAGAGAGGGGGAAAATCCAGCAACTCTGGATGGAGAATGTTGCTCTATCAGTCAATTTCTGTCAAGTAAGTCTTTTGGCGATGGACGGCGTTAACGGGCTCGACCAAAAAGCCTACTTACTAGTGAGCTAGGTCGTCACCTCCAACTCAGTCTAACTGTCTGATAACTGTCGCAAAATCCCCATTTCACCAACAACAGCCTTGTGAGTGTAATCGCGTTTTCGTCAACAATCCCTGGGCGCTAAATCTAGGCCTCGATACTTTCTGGCTTGCCCGTGATCCGCTCCGAATGGCGAATTCGCGGCAACTTTCATGACCCAAGCCTTAGCGCGAGCAGGCCCACGTCACAACTACAACGTTGAGTTGGTGTACCGACGCAGGACCGGGAGAGCGTGCAGTTTGTTCCAGCGGCTTGCGCTGCCACAGCGGTTGCTCCTGCACTGTGCCAAGTCGGCGACGGCCCTGACGATACTCAAATCGTCGGTCTGCCAGAACGATTCCTTTTGGCGTGCTACCTCCGGATCCACGGGTTCTACTGAACCAGGTACACGCCCCTGGCATGTTTCTCCCGGCTTCAAGTTAACGACGAGCGTCCGCGTCTGTCCGTGCCGCAGAAGTCGTAAAATCGGGCTAGTCCGATTTTTGGACTAGATGAATGGCGGGAGAATGGAGGAGGATTTCCGTATGTTCAAGTATCACCAATACTGCCCTGTCGCTCGCGCATGCGAAGTTATTGCCGATCGTTGG
>Ga0209239_1001740_pt1 | contig 13007 bp, 8 predicted proteins | sample GraSoi013_2_20cm_FD_185824 | JGI IMG/M metagenome (GOLD analysis project Ga0209239, IMG submission 185824) | Grasslands soil microbial communities from the Angelo Coastal Reserve, California, USA - Sample 10_02_2013_2_20cm (SPAdes) (version 2) | ecosystem: Environmental > Terrestrial > Soil >...
CCATGTAGGGATTCGGCTGCTTGATAAGCTTGATCGGAGCCACGTCCTCGATCCCGGTTAAGCTCGCCCGCACAACAATGTCGCGCGTCTCGGTCGTGAAGGCGCTGCCGTTCGCGAAGTGCACGTTGTAGGTAAAGGTGATTCGCTGGGGCGTGGCAGGCGAGCTAGGGTCTTCCAGCGAGACGGAGCTCAACGTTGCCGAGATTGAAGGGATCGTCGACCCGCCGATAGCAGTCAGGAACTGAACTGTCGGCGAGGCACCGGGTACGCCGAGCGATGTCGGGCTGAACCCATCGTAGATGATATACAGCGATTCCGGGTAATCGAGGACAGTCTCCACCTCGTAGGAGGAAAACGTGTCCCTGTTAGTCACGATGAAGCTGCTGATGCCAAGCGCTTCCAGTCCCAGTCCGATCAGGCCGGCGCAGTTATCCTTGATGATCTCCTCCATCTCGGTCCAAGGGGGCTGGAACTCCGTTCCCCATTCGACCGTAAACGACAGCGCCTTCGACTTCGACGAGTCGGCAATGTGTCGGCCAAATGCGTAGTCGTCGTTCGTACCCGAAGTCGCGTAGAGCGAGTAGCCCGGCTTAGCGATATAGGTCTTCCCCCGGACTTCAGAAAGCGCGGTCGTGTACGCGTGCGCCAGCGCTTGAAGCCTGGACAGATCGGGATCGGGCATGTACTCGCTGTAGCCGTCCGCCAGCAATCCACGCTGCCCATTGTATGCCGCGTTCGTGAAGTTCTTGCTGGGGTCGGTCACCTGTGTCTCGTCGTCGCCCCAGACATAGAGGATGTCTTCGGAGTAGCTGTGCACGTCCACGTACCATTTGATCCGCGTAAAGGTGTTGTGGATGTGGTTGATGTTTTGAGTTTCCGGTTCGCTTGTGGGCGCGCTGCCGTGATACGTATCCTGCGAGGGGTCGGTCGAGGCGAGATAGACGTTGATAGCACCAGGAGCGAATGCAGAATTGAAGTTCCAGAGGAAATCCTGGTTTCGGTTGATATCGATCCCAATCTTGGAGGCGACGCCACTACTGTCGGCCGGGTTGCGATTCTTCCGCCAGAGGGCGTACGTGTTTTGTGAGTAGTCTCGGCCGTCCGGGTTCACGCATGGAAAGATGATGATGTTGATTTGTTCCATGAGCGCTTTGACTTCAGCAGCGGAGAAGTGCTTGCCGCCATACGCCAGGCCTGTTCCGCCTGCGTAGGCATCGCAGAGATCGACCGCCAAATTCACCAGGATCTCGCAGCTGCCCCACTCTCTCGCGTGCACGCCGCCTGTGAGATAGTAGGCATCCACCGCGTTGGCCGGCTGAGTGCCGAGCCTCACGGCGTGCGTCGTCCTTTCTCCTTCGCTCGTGAGATTCGGCAGCGTAATCAACTCGCAAATCGTGGGATGCGCCGCGGCAAGCGCGATCAGCGCCGACTCCACTTCGGTGACATTCATGTAGGGCATGGCGTTACCTCTTGATGCCTAGGCCTTCAGGCTTGACCTTGCCGCCTTTGAACCGGTCCTTTTTCGACACTTCCTTCTGCCGCTGTTTCAACACATCCCCGAACTTTTTATCCACGTCATAGCGGAAGCCGAGCGCGGCAAGCTTGTGCGCTTCTGCTGGCGACATGTAAAGCGTCACGACAAAGTGCTCGCCGTCCTGTTTCGGCGCCGCACTCTAAGTGTGCCGTTACAGTTGAGAGAACTTTATTGAGGGATTCCAAGTTCGGGATCCAAACGCTAACCTTTGCGATCTTAGCCATGGCCACTTAGACTCCGGGTGCCAGCCAGCAGCGAAGTCTCCCGACCCAGCGCCCATCTCAATTTCGACGACCAATCCGTCCTGCGCGATTATCCTTCCGGCCGCCAAACTGATAGGAAATTGCTTTCTTGCTCCGCGGTTCACGGAGAATTCGAGCTTATTTTTGGGAAAGCTTAGGGCGGACAACAAGCCACAAGCAAGCACTTTTTTCGACGCTTTTTCGGATCGAGTGCGTCAGGTGACGGTGCGGCGTCTCTGCCTGTTGGGTTCCTTTCGTTCATTATTTCTGCCGCGCGATTCTTTCTCACGAACCGAAGAAAATCAGGCGCGCGTGCGAGCTTTGATTGGTTCACTTGTCGTCGTTACCTTAATGGTCTTTCCCGCCGCGAGGATCGCGCTCGAATGCCGGACGACGAATGATGCGGTTGCAACCGTGTGATGAAACTAACAACGACGGACGCGTTAGCGACCACCGATTGCGCTTGGCATCGCTGTTTTTCTGCGCGCCGGGACTGCGGAATTCACGATAAGCCTCGCGAAACTCCATGAATTCGGTCCTTGCCCGATCCATCGCCGATCTTTCTCGCCGGTGTCGCGCTAGTCCCAGTCGGTATCGTTAGCCCGATGCGCGGCGGTGAGGCCGTTCCGGAAGAAGCGGTCATAATATTCGACTTCGACCTTGTGCACCTGCAGCCAGATGCCAGGGACGTGAATTGTATCGACATGCGCCGGAAAGCGGCCGTGCGTTGCGAAGATGTAGTTGCAGATGTCGCGCGCGCACTCAATCACCTCAGTCGAATAGTCACTCGCATCGTGCAAGTAAGTTTTGGCAAAGCCGTCCTTATAGATTTGGTCGAACACCGCGGTGTCGCGATAGATGCCCTTCGGGCCGAATTTGGCGGCAATGACGTCGTCGACCGCTTCGGACATCGTATCGTAATAAGGCGGGCAGTTGCCCTTGATCAGATGCTCGCCCTTATGGCGCAGCCCCACCGGATGCGCGCGCAGATTTGCGAATTTGGGAATAGGGACTTGCCACCGCAGGAGGTCTGCGAGCTTCCATTTCGGGACCACGTAATCGAAATCGAGCATCTTGCCGTAAGTCTTGCGAAACTTGGGGTCGCCAAGCAGGATCGGCGGCAACACCGTAGCATGGATCCACGCTCCCAACCCCATAGCGTCTGCAGTCAGGAACATGTTCTGAAGGATCAGGTCGGCCTCGATCTGCGTGCGCATCTGCGCGATCGATCCGAGCGGAATCTTGATGTCCTTGTTGAGGAAACCATTCTTCATCCATTTCTTGACACCCGCCGGGCGGTAGAAATTGCGATCGTCGATCAAGGTCGGTCGCGCGCCCGCTGGCTGGGTGAGCAGGTACATCAGTCCGTTGATATATTGATGCGACAGGTCGACGACCGGAAACAGCAAGGTGGTACCGGGCAGATTCGACAGGAAGCGGTTCGAATCGAGATAGGCGGGAAAATCCCGCTTGCCCTGGGGCACGTCGATGCGGTGATCGAGCAACTCCACCTTGCTCTCTTCGGCGCGTCTCAACAGGGTTTCCTCGCTGAACGTGGCGTCCCGGGTGGGCGGCAGCTTGCGCAGGAAATAGGTGCCGCTGTCGTTGATCATGAAGAAGTGCGTGCCCTGCGCGTTGTCGGGGCTGCCGGCGGTGCGTCCGGCCATGTTGACGTTGGGCTTGGCCATAATCGGCTTGCCATCACGCGGGTCGTTGAACGGTCGGTCGGGCATGGTCAGGCCGGTGCAGCCGGTCAGTGCGATCAGCACTGCTTCCTCCAGCGGCGTCAGCGGCTTGCGCCGATTGGCGCTTTCGTAGCTCATCCCGCCCGCCGCGACACTGCTCCCGCGGCTGACGCGGTGGGTGCGCCGATGCCAGATCGTTTCGATCAATGGCCGGTCGAGCAGGGCCTGCAGGCCGGGATGCGGAGAATCGGGTGCGTTGCTCATGCCCACTTCACTCTGTCCGAACCGCTACCGGTCGCCACGGCGCGAACGCGCTCGCGTCGCGCGGCGTCATGCTCGCCAGCTCGGGACAATGGCGAAGGATGATGCTGGTCATGCTGTTCTGCTCGATCCAGTCCATGCCGAAGGGCGAATAGATTTCCGGACGGAAGTCCACGGTCAGGAAGCGGTCGCTCTGCAGCCGGCGCGACGCCATTAGAATGAAGATCCGGAACGCCGTGTCGGAAAAGCCGAACCCCTTGGGCACCGGCTCCGCGAACAGGCCGACCATCGTGTCGACCTCATCGATTGTGCGATACACCTCGCGCAGCTGGCTGACCGATTCCGGATCGTCGGTCAGGTCCTCCCAACGCTTGATGCGCGGCTTGTGCAGGTTGGCCCGGAAGTCGTTGTAGCGCGGCACTCCGCGGCGGCGGGTGCGGACGAGGTCGACCACCGCGAGGTCGACGAGCTCGCCGTCACGATTGAACTGGCGCAACGCGTTGGGGTAATTGTGCAGGGTAATCGCCCCGGGATGCGCGGTGCCGAACGAATAGAGCGCGTTGGCCAACCCTATACGCCGCATCTCGTTATCGGTCTCACGCCCCTGAATATCGGCGAAGAAGCGCGAGTCTATCTGCTTCCCGCTAGCATGATCGTGGAACACGTAATCGTCAGGCAACAGTGGGTGCAGCCGGTAGACGGTGACGAAGTCTTCGGTCAGGCAATAGGGCGTGCCGTGATGTTCCGGCTTGGTTTTCGGAATGCCGACCGACGCCTGCGCGTCGAGCAGCCAGAGACCCAATTTGGTCGCCCAGTCCTTTGCGGCCGGGCCATACCAATTGTTCTTGAGAGCGATATCTATCGCAGGCGTCGCCAGGATCGCCGGGGTCCATTCGACGGTATGAATCTTGGCAATCAACGCCGACACGATCAACCGCGCAGTGTGATAGACACGGTCGTCACTCCATATCGGATAGTGGCGCTGAAGTTCGTCGCACAACAAATTGTGTTCGCGCGCGAACAGCGTGTGGAGTGTGCTCAGGCCCAGCCACCAGCTCTGGTTGAAGCCGGTAACGTCCATGCCATTGAGATCGGTCGGCAGGTAGCCGCCGGGTAATCGGATACGTGCGCCTTTACGCAGCGCCGCAGCCTGGGTCAGGTTGGCGCCGTAGACCTCTGACCCGTCCCACCAGTGGGATGTCTTGTTAGCGAACACATATTGCAGCCCGTCGCGCTCGGACAGCGCGATGTTGCCTGCAATCCGCATGACCTCCTCGGGCGTGCCTTCTGACGTGTTGCGCCAATGCGGAAAACCTTGCGGCAGTGGAACGCGGACATCGTTCTGGCCCAAGGCGTGGCGCGCATGGTCGACCCAGTCATGGACCTGAAACTGGATCCAAGCGGCCGCCAGAATATTGAGTGACCGCGCCGGAATGAACGTCTCGCGCTTGAGCAGGGTCTCGCTGACCGTGATCGGGTTGGGTGTGTCGAACAGGTCGGGCCGGTAATTGGGGTTCATGTTGCGGCCGAACGGCATTCCGACCGCACCCATATCGGGCACCGACATATCGTTGCCGCGACCGTCGAAGCTGCGCGCAGTGCGGCCCTCCTCGTCAGGTACTGGCGGCACGGCGCGCGCGCGCGGTGGTATTCGTGTAGATCAGATTGTCGCGCCGCAGGACGAAGCGGAACATGTCGAGATTGAGCAAGCTCGCACGAAGGGGCAGCTTGTGCCATTCGACGAACCTATTGACTCCCCTGAAAAATACTCTGGCGATGGCGCTCAAGGCACGGTTGCGAACGAGCGGGTCGGCATGCCAGCGCATACCCAACCGGTGCGCAGCACTGGCGTCATAGGCCGCCTTGCGCGCGCGGTTGAGGTTACCCAGCGGGCGAAAGTCGGCGGTGGTGTTCCAGGGATTGAACGACAATCCTTCTACCGCGCGCGAACAGGCGAGCCCTGCAGCGCTACCGACATCTGCCTTGGCGATTGTTATCGTCGCGACGGGCTCTGGCGGTGATGCGCTTTCCTTCCACTCAACCGCCGTGTCCTCGATCGGCGTGACCTTTTCGTCGACAAAGCGCTGGATGCACAGATCGAAGGCGATGTCGCCACGGGCGAGCCGTAGCGCGGCCTCTTTGGCAAGATATTCAGGGTCCTTGAGCACGGGATCGGGCGCAGGCACGGCGGATGCGACGGGGCGAATCAGGAAGCGGACTGCTTCGTCGCCCCATTTCATCGCGCCCCTGCTCCAATAGGTTTCGAGTGCGACGCTGCGCACAACGCGGCGGCGGCCGGCGGCGATGTTGCGCAGCATGCGGATCGTTTCGAACGGCCCGACCGAGAACATCAGGCCGACAATGCCGAGGACGCGCGACATCCGGCCGCCCGCCGTCGCCACGGCAAATCGGACGAACTGGCGCGCGTTGCGGGCGTGCGAGACCGGGTAATTGGTCGCCAACAGATCGTGCTGCTCGTCAGCGGAAACGACAATCCTGACCGCGATCCCGCGCAGGTCCGGGCGATAGTCGGGGCCGGCATGATTCGCGGCGTTCGAAATACGGATGATCGCGCGGTAGGATGCGCCGGGCTTGGCAAACCCGATCGCGAGCCCTTTGGGAAGATCGCTGCGAAAGGTGACGGTTGCCTGATCGACGGCGAGCAGCGCCTTGGCGTGAAAGGCGCGGTCCACCGCCGCCGCACCGGCTGCCTTCCGTGCCTTCAACTGCGCGCGCATGATGTCGATCGCGAGCCGGTCGAACTCCAGACGCTCGAGCTCGGCCCGTTGACCGCTATTGTTCTCCGTCCATGTCGACGCCATCACCGCCTCCTTATGGTTTGTCAGCTCCGCGCATGCGCTCCTCGATGCGTTCGATGATCCCGGCGATCGTTCCGCGCGGCGACGTACTAAAATGTGGGATCGCCCAGCGTGTGATCTTCGCGTCGATGACGCACGGCTTGCCGGAGGCGAGCGCATCCTTAAACGCCGCCTCGAACTCGTCCTCGTCGGAAACGCTGTAGCCGTTGGCGCCGCACGCGCGCGCATGGGCGGCGAAATCGGGGTTGCGGAAATCGACCAGGCCCGATTCAAAATATTCGGTCATCTGGTAAATCTTGATCAGCTTGAATTCACCATCATTGAAGATAATCCAGATCACTGGCAGTTCGTGCTCGACAGCAGTCATCAGCTCGAAGCCCGCTAACGAATAGCAACCGTCGCCGCAACCGACCACGATCGTCCGGTCGGGGTGCGCGACCTGCAGGCCGATCGCGCCGTTGGTGTGCCCCGCCATTGGACCAAACTCCCCAGCCTTCCGGAAATGCTGGCCGCTCTCCAGCTCGAGATAATAGCCGAGCCAAGTGAGATGCGCTCCGGCATCGGCGAGGACGATCCCGCGTTCGGGCAGCAATCGGCCGACGATCTGGGCAAGACGCGCGGGATGAATCGCGCCAGGCAACGGTGTTATGACCCGGCTTTCATAGTCGCGGCCATCGACGACTGCAGGCGTGCGCGCGCCGGTCTTGGCATCAAGCGCTTCAGTCATCGCGCGGACCGCAAGCTGCGCATCGGCGACCAGCGCATAGTCGGCCTTATGGACCTTGTCGATTTCGCTCTCCGAAATGTTGATGTGGACCAGCGTGCGGCCGTCGAACAAGCCTTCCCAATAGTTGAATGTCGCGTGCTGGTTGAACGCGTTGCCGATGGCCACGACGACATCTGCGTTCATAAACGCCTTCCAGGCGCTGGCATGGCCACTGTCGCAGAACACGCCGACTGACAGCGGATGGTTTTCGGACACGATGCCCTTGCCGTCGAGCGTCGTGAGCAACGGGATCTGGAAACGCTCGATGAACTCCTTCACGGCGCTGTTCGCGCCGCTTCGGATCGCGCCGAAGCCGACCAGCGCCACCACCGACTTGCCCTTGGCGAAAGCATTAGCCAGCATCACCGCGATCTCGTCGACCCGTGCCGGATCAGGCGACAGGCTCTCGACCGAGCGCTGGATTCGTCGGTGATTGGTCACGTCGTGCCCGGGCAGGTTGAATTCGCCGGGGACTGCAATGTGCACAGGCCCCGGGCGCCCCGCGAATGCGGTATTCACCGCTTGCTCCAGGATGTCGCAGGTCTGATCGGGGTGATCGATGATCCAGCTGCCCTTGGTGCAAGCCGCGAACATCTTTTGCGAATCGGGCGTATTATTCAGCGAAGAAGTCTCGTTGAGCGAACCGCGGCCCATCCAGTGCCGGTTGGCATAGCCGGTGATCGCCAGTATCGGATAGGAATCCGACATCGCCATACCGAGACCAGAGAACAGATTAAAAGCCCCAGGACCTGCCGTCGCCCAACACACACCGAGATGATTAGTGTACATCGCATAGCCGCACGCCATGAACGAGGCCGCCTGCTCATGGCGAGTGATGATACCTCGGATCTGAGTGGAATGCTTGAGCGCGAGCATCATGCCTGTGCAGGTTTCCCCAGCGCCGCCGAATGCCGCAGTGACGCCGATATTTTCCAGACCGGCGACAAGAGATTCAAAGACCCGCATCTTATCCTCCATCCACCTCCTTTGGATGTCCTACACCACAGGAATTCATGGAACAAGTATTGTTTCCCGGCGCAAAGCAATAATTGGACCGAACGGACCCTGCGGAAGCAGCAAAGTCGCGCAATGTTCTGTTAAAGCATCCCCGGCCGATAATCTCGCCGCGATCCTCGTGCAAATTAACTGTAATCGAGAGAAATGATATTCATCGCCCGCCGAAAAGTCTTCGGAACGATTTGAACAAACGACCGGGAAAAGTTCCGGCCTTTTGGGGAATACCCGGCGCCTGCTGCGCAAACGGCCATTGTGAACCTCCATGTATCTGGCACGCGGCGTTTGGCACCTTGTCCACGGGTAAATCAATGTCGTAAGCAGTTCCGGTCGACATGCATCCTGTGGTGGCGAGTTGATTGGAAATCGAACAGACCGTGGCGTGTTGGAGTGGCATGGTTGGCTCCAACGGCTCGGCCGGATAATGCCGTGAGGCTTTGTTCATAACTTGAACCCAAACCGGCAATGCGAGCGCGGCGCCATAACCGTGTGGAATGATCGTCGTAGGCTGATCGAATCCGACCCACACGCCGCAAGTCAACGTGCTTGTGTAACCGAGAAACCACGCATCTTTGTAATCATTGGTCGTGCCCGTTTTGCCTGCCGCCGGCAATTTAAAGCCGAGTGATCGCGAGCTGGCGGCAGTGCCCTCGGTCAAAACTTCTTGCATTAGCCGCGAAGTCATCCAGGCCGCGCCCGGGTCAAGTGTCGGCACGGAGATATGCGCGGCAAGATAGATCGGTTTGTGCTGCTGATTATCGATGCGCTCGATGATGTACGCCTGCTTGCGGACTCCAGCGTTGGGAAACACCGCGTATGCAGAAGTGAGATCCTTCAGATCCGTCTCGAACGAGCCGATGTAAATCGCCGGGCCGTGCGGAACGCTTTGCGAAATGCCGAGGTCATTAGCGACCTTTTGCACCGCGTCGAGGCCGGCGAGTTGTCCAACACGCACGCTCATGGTGTTGCGCGAATGAATCAGGCCGTATGAGCAAGGCATGATGCCGCCGTAGGTGCCGTCTGAATTCCCAGGCGACCAAGTTCCCGCGCCTTCGATTTCGCCGGGCCGAATCGGGCCGTCGCTGATCGCAGCACTTGGCAACAAGCCGTGGCTAAAAGCAACAGTGTAAACGAAAGGCTTGAATGCCGAACCAACCTGCCGGTTTGCCGGAGCCAGCGCGCGATTGAACTTGCTTTGCGCGTAATCGCGACCACCGACGAGCGCGCGAATACCGCCGCTGGCATTGTCAATCACAACCACCGCGCCCTCCAGATACGGCATGGCCGAATCCCCTTCCCCGTTCTCGGGCGGTTTGTAATTCGCTTTGACCGGATGATGAAAATTCGATTGATGCTCGATTTTTGTGAGTTGGGTTTCGAGCGCATCTTGCGCGGCGTTTTGCACGGACGGATCGAGCGTCGTGTAGATCGACAGCCCACCGTTATCGATCTGGTCCTGCGTTAGTAATAGATTGAGATCACGTTGCACCGCGTCCATCGCATAATTCTCCTGGATCTGGGGTAGTCGCTTGGGATGCGTCACGATTTTTGTCCGTTTCGCCTCTTCGGCCTCCGCGGGCGTAATCTTTTTCAACGCTACCATGCGATCCAGAACAGCGTTGCGCTGCATCGCCGCGCCCTCCGGATTTTTTAGCGGCGAAAACCGATTCGGGCTTCGGATCAAGCCGGCAAGGAGCGCGGCTTCTGAGAGATTCAGCTTTGATGCACTTTTGCCAAAGTAAAGTTGCGAGGCCGTTTCCACTCCATAACAGCCGGTGCCGAAATAAATCCGATTTACGTAAAGCTCGAGAATCTGCTGTTTGGTAAACTGGCGCTCGATGCGTAGTGCCACCATTGCTTCCAATACTTTCCTGCTGAGAGTGCGGCCGCCGAGCGGAAGGCTATTTCGGGCGAGCTGCTGAGTGATACTGCTGGCACCTTCCCTGGCTGAGCCGCTCGTGATGTCGCGGACCAAGGCGCGCAGAATTCCGCGCCAATCAATTCCCTTGTGTGCATAAAAGCGCGAGTCCTCGCGTGCCAGCACGGCAGTGATGAAAAACTGCGAAACCTCGCTCAGAGAAACCTTTAGACGGTTCGCGCCGGCAAGGCGGCTGTAAATTTTTCCATCGACGTCATAAACGGTGTTTCGCTCCGGCATTTCTCCGACGTTTTTCATGTCGAAGGTTTGCGCCCACGTCCCGTAAAAGAGAAAAACGGCGAAGCCCGCTGCTGCGAGTAAAATTAGCAGCGTGATTTTCCAGCCGTAGCGGAAGAGAATGTTCCCGCTTTGCTTTTTTCGCGATCGAAGACGAGCGAAGAATTGCATTGCTGAAAAGTTAAAAAAGTTAAATGAGTTACGAGGTTAAAAGCGGCTTAACCTTTTGACTCTTTAACCTTTCAGCGGTTCAACGATGTGCCCCTTTAACGTTGTAACCCTTTTAACAAATCACAAATTCAGCTTCACTACGCCCTCGTGCTGTTCGGTCGGACAAGGCGCGTTGGTCGGAACATCTGTAGCGGCATCGCTCGGCTGGACAACCTTGTTATCGATCAAGTAGCGCTCGACTTCCTCACCGCTGACGTCGGCCAGCATCTGCCCATTGATTTCGACACAGGGCGAAAGCGGCTGGCCGCTCTTGGTTTCCATTTCCCAGCGGAACGCCGGATTCTGGATAATGTCTTTTTCCGTGTAGGGAAGATTGTATTTGGCCAGCACGGCACGCACACCGGCGCTCCAGCCACAATAGGTCTTCAGATATGCGGTAATTTCTGGTGTTTGCATCCGCAGAACATATCACAAATTCCGAAGTTGTAATCTCGGTCTGCTCCAACCCGCTTGTTAAGAGCGCGGGCAACTACTGTTCTCGCAGAGAAGCCGAACCCGAAATTACAAATTTTCGATTTCCCGTCGCAAATCTTCCTTCGTTTTTCCAAGTTTCTGCTGAAGCCGGCCCAGCAGCTCATCCTCCTTGCCCTCGGAAAAAGCGAGGTCGTTATCGGCTAGTTGTCCGTATTTCTGTTTCAGTTTGCCCTTCACTTCGTTCCAGCTGCCTTTGAATCCCAATCTTGTCATAGTGATACATGTTTCGCGCGGCGAGGCAGGATCAGTTGCCTCAATCGATTATGTCACGTGTTGAAATCATGGACCGCATGGCTCGTATTGCCCGCTGGCCCAAGCAATAAAACAACACGAAGAGACGACCAAGGTTTCCTCTGAAATACGATTCGTTGGTATGAAAAAATACATTTGTCTGCTCGCCGGCATGGCACTGTTGGCGGCTTGTGAGCAAAAGGAAACAACCGTGAATCCGCCTGCAGAAAAGAAAGAAAGCAATACGACGATTATAAATCAATCTCCGGCCGCGGCGACGACGAAAGAGAAAACGGAAGTAAACGTCAATACTTCGCCTTCACCATAGGCGCGAGATTACTGGATCTGCAGCGCCTGCCCGACAAGTTGTAACCGTTACGCCAAGGTGTGCGTTAGGAGACCGATCTCAACGTCACACCTTATGTCGCAGTGGTTTTAGAGCGTGAGTGAGTTTTTGCAACCCCAGCTCCAATCGCGTCTTCACTGTGCCAAGTGGAGCGTGCGTTGCAGCCGCAATTTCTCTGTGGCTTAGGCCCTTGAAAAAAGCCAACTCTACGGCCTCGCGTTGAAATTCAGGCAACGCCCGGATGCTCTTCTTCAAAAAATGGCGAAGATCGTTCAAAATGAATTCTCGAGCCGCATCACGACGCGGACTTTGTGATGCCTGCATTACCCGTTTCTCGTAGCGCTCCCTCGCACGAGAGTAAGCCTGGCGGCGGCGCAATCGATCGATGGCGCGACGGCGCGCGATGGTAACCATCCAGCCGAGGGGCTTGCCTGCCTTTGGTGAATAACGAGCCGCCTCTTCCCAAACCTGAAGAAAAATTTCCTGTAAGACATCGTCAGCTTCCGCCTCTTCATGAACGACTCCATCAATGGTCGCTCGCAATCTTTTGCTGTGTCGGCCGTACAACTCGGTGAGCGCATCGGGATGGCGATGTGAAATGTCTTTCATCAGATCCTCGTCCGCCGCTGATCCAACCCCGGGCTGATCAAGAATAGATCCAATCATACACGATGACCCTGTGCCCCCGACGCCAATGCAAACGCGCGGCGTTCTTGTTTCTTATCCACGGGCCGCCACCAGTCCAACCTAACTACGTGAGAGACCAGCGGCGTTTTTGGATAGATCCACAGATGCGGCTGTGAATTGCAGTGGTCGGTCGGGCAGCGCAATTCATGCCTGCCATTCGTCAGGCGGCGGATTTCCACCTGACGTCCGTTAAATTTTCTTTTGCAGATGATGCAAGTGCGTTCGTCATCGAGCGATTGCCAGGTTCTAAATCGATCTCCTGCGCGCAATACGGCGAGCCGGTCATCGAGTTTGAGATGAGCGATCATAATGCAAAGAGCAGTCTGCTCCTCGCATCGACGAGCACAATCAGGCCGCTGGATGATTGTGTGGTCGGGTAAAATCCTAGAAGCTACCTCATAACATCGTAGCCGCCTTGCTGTGTCGAGGCGCTCTACGTCGTTGTTCGTCATAGCTACAGCCCTGCAGATTGATGAGATGCCGGTGCACCAAATCGCATCTGCGAGATGGACGGTAGGTTTGTTAATGGCCAGTTTCTTAGTGGTAGATGAATGTGCGTAGA
>Ga0209239_1001752_pt1 | contig 12969 bp, 8 predicted proteins | sample GraSoi013_2_20cm_FD_185824 | JGI IMG/M metagenome (GOLD analysis project Ga0209239, IMG submission 185824) | Grasslands soil microbial communities from the Angelo Coastal Reserve, California, USA - Sample 10_02_2013_2_20cm (SPAdes) (version 2) | ecosystem: Environmental > Terrestrial > Soil >...
CGAGTCGGAGATGCTCCCGCCGCGCGCGATGCACTGATCGGGCGGCAGCGGGACGTTGCCCTCCACCTGGCGCACCAGCAGATCGAAGGCGCGCTGCGCGTGCGGCTCGATCAGCTCGAGCTGCGGGAAAACGTCCTGGAACGTCTCGATATGGTTGCCGTTCTGGATCTCGTACAGGCGGTACGCGGGTTTCCTGTCGCGGCGCTCGTCGCCGTCGTCGTCGTGCTTGTGCTTTGACGCGGCCGCGACCTTGCGCGCGTACGCCCGCGCGTGGTGGTCGATCGGCAGCAACGCGTCCATGGTGCCGGCGACGGTGACTAGGGGGCGCCGGATTTGCCCGGTCGTGGCGAAGGCGGCGAGCTGCGCGCCGACGTCGGAGAAGGAAAGCCGGCTGACGTAGTTGTAGGTTCCGGTCCCGCTGACGTAGGTGTCGTAGGCGGGATCGAGCCGCTTCTGCCACTGGCATTGCGTCACTTCCCAGAACTGGGCGTTGTAGAGGCCCCAGAGCGAAGCAGTCCCCAAGACGATGTCGGGCGGATAGCCAGCAGCCATGATGTTCTTCGCCGCAGTGCTCGCGCCGTTGAGTCCGGAGGCGGCGTAGTCCGGGAAATTGAGGATCGCGGGCGGCAGGTCGGTGAGGATATTGGGCGCGTGCTCGTCGACAAAGGTGCCTTCCCAGTCGACGCCGCCGTCGAAGAGCTCAGGCGCCAGCTCGACCGCGCGGCGCACCTGGTAACCGCCGTTCGAGGTGCCGACCGCGTAGGTGAAGCGCGGCGAGCGGCCGTAGCCCGCCTTCACGCCGTCGCGCGCGAGCTGCGCCCCCTTGATCATGAATTCGGCCCAGCGCGTGAAAGGCTGGCCGGGATCGTTGTCGAAGAAATGCACGAACACCGGGGACGCCGGGTTGAGCCGGCAGGCGAGCGGATCCGCGGGCGGCGGCGGCACCAGCGTGACGATGGACAGGTTCAGCACGCCCTTGTTCTGCGAGGCGTAGGCGTAGCCCTGCTGCAGCGCATAGTCGCTCCACGCGAAATCGCCGTTGAACTCGCTGCGCGTGCCGGAAGCGCCGGCGACGACTAGCCGGCCGTTCCAGTCGTTCGGCAGCCGCAGCAGAAACCGCGCCTGGCCGGTCGGATCCGAGGCGATGCGCGCGTTGAGCTGCAGGCCGGGAACCGTTTTGGTGATGGGCGTGCGCTTGCCCGCACTCGGCGCGATCACTCCGCGATCGGTGACGGGTGTAAAGGCGCCCACCGGAAGACCGGCCAGCGAATTGTTGGCCGGCGTCGTCAGCGGATTGTTGGTAGTGAGGTCAGTGCTGGCGAAGCAGTTGACGTCCGCGATACGGCTCCCGAGAGCCTTGCGCACGTCTTCGCAGCTCACTCCCGCGCGGACGGAAAACGGAACGAGGAGCAGCAGCAAGACAGCGGAGCGGATTGTCGGAAACATCGTGTTCTCCTTGCGCGTTTAGCGTGACCCGGGAATAGGCGTTCGAGTGTATCAAACTCCCGCTCGCAAAGGCGGTGCAAAGCGGTCCTTGAGATTCAGGAAATGAACCTCGAGGAGGTGAAACGATGCCGCGGCGGCAAGAAAGCTGAGCGCCGTGCCGACGATGATGTACGCGAGGTCGACGAGGATCGAGTTGCCCGCGGCCAGTCCAAGGGCCGACAGCACCGGCTTCCCCACCAGGAAGTGAAGGGGAACGCTCAGCACGTACATCGCGTAGCTGTACTTCGCGACTCTTCGCAGGAAGGACCACCGCAACGCTGCCGGCCAGCCCGCCGCACCGAGCAGATCCGCCGCCACTCCCGCAGCGACCAGCAGCGCAAACCCGACGGCAAGAAATGTGAATCCCAGGGAAAGGGTCACGGGGTGGGTGAAGTTATAGCCGCGGGAGAGCACCGCCCCGGCGACCAGAGAGAGAAGGCTCGCGCCCAGCAGGAATCGGCGGTGATCCAGCGTCCACGAGGCTGCGGAAGGAACGCGAAACGCGGCGGCAGCCGCGCCGCCGAGAGCGAGCGCATCCATGCGCGTCACGAGGAACTGGTAGATCGCCTGGGCAGGGGTTCCGGCCAGAAGCATGACGACCCGGAGCAGCAGGCTTGCCGCAGCGATCGCGAGGCACAAGCGCATCACCCATCCCGCGCTGCGCCGGTGTATTACAAACGGCCACAGGAAATAGAACTGCTCCTCCAGCGCAAGCGACCAGAAGTGGGACACCGGATCCGGACCTTGATGAAATGGCCCGTACCAGTTCGAAAAATAGGTCCAGTACGACAGCTCGACCATCGCATCGCACTTGAAGGAAGCCGGCACGAGGCCCAGGGCCGGCAGAAGAACGAACAGGACGAGCAGCGTTGCGTAATAGAGCGGAAAAATCCGAAGCGCCCGGTGCACGAAGAACGAGCGGTAGTAATCGGGTGCGTCGCGGGCATCGAGCAGGATGCCGGTGATGAGAAACCCGCTGAGAACGAAGAACAGCTGAACGCCGATCCACCCCCGATACAGAGCTGCGACGAACAGCTGGGTACCACCGAACGCGGCGATCAGATTGAGATTGTGCGGAACGACGAGAAGGATCGCGATCGCCCGAAGGCCGTCGAGAGTGGGCAAACGCGCCGGCGGGGAAACGGGATGCGCCGGCGCCGGGCTCGGGGAGCTCATGGTGCGTCACCGGTGCGTCCCCTACAACTTACCGATTTCGTCGCCGCGATTTCTTTCAGTCCACTGACAGCTTCGGCGCGATGCCGGCTCGAGGTGACGCCTCGAGGCCTACGGCAGCCCGACCACCGCCCCGTCCTTCGGATAGCCGATCGTGTAAGCCACGCTGAATTTCAGCGTCTGGTTCGGCGCGATGGCGCGCGCCCAGGCGACCACGCCCTGGCGCTCTTCCCAGTTTTCCTCCGTGGGTTTCGGATCGAACTTGGCCTCGACCTTGATCTGATCGTTGGTCGAGACGGGCGAAGATTCCAATACCAGGAGTTCGACCGGCGCCTTGTGGAAGCTCGTGAGCGTGTAGAGGTCGCTCACCTCGCGCTCGTTGCGCCGGCCGATGAGTCCGCCCGAGCCGTTCCTGTCCTTGGCGCGGTCGACCTTCACGCGCACCAGGCTGTCGCGGCCGAAAGGCAGGACGAGCGCCGCGGAAGACTGCGGATTCCAGCCCGTCGCGCCGACGTAGTTACCGTCGCGGTAGAGCTGGATGTCTCCGGCGAGCCACACGCCTTCGGGGCGCTCGGCCTCTGCGGTGACGATTGCCGCCGCATCCAGCCGCGGCACCACGCGCAGGCGCATTTTCGCCGGGAGCGAGAGTTTCGCGAGCGAGACGGTCAGCTTGCGCCCGTCGGAAGGCAGGCTCACCGTGCCGGGCACTTCGAACTCGGTGGTGAACGTGGTCTGCACTTCGACCGGCGCTTCCGCCTTGGGCTCGTCTGCTATCTGGCGCAGCCGCTGGGTGGGCGTCACGGCTGCGCGAATAGATGAAAGCTCCGACACGGCACCGACGCTCGGGCTGTACAAGGACAACTTCCACGGGCGCGGCTCGGTCCCTTGGGGCGAGAGCCGCGGCTGGCCGGTGGAGAGCTTCAGCCTGACGTTCGTCCAGTCCTCTCCCGTGGTCTGGGAGATGGCGCCCTGCCGTTCGAGCAGCACTTTCGATCCCGCCGAGTCGAGGCCCGCGCGGTACGCGGGCCGCCATCCGGCGCCGTTCACCTGGTAGGACACCCTCACCTCGCCCGGCCGCTCGGCGGAAACGCCGACCGCGATCGTGCGCACGTCCTTCGCGCCGCTCTTCAGCCGCGCGAGATCGCGCTCGAGCGCGCGTATCTGCTTGTCGATCTCGCGCTTTTGCACCTGCACCTTCTGGATCCTGCCGAAGGCGTCGGCGCCGCCGCGCCGCACCGCCTCGATCGTTTCTGCGAGCGACCTTGCGCCGGGAAGAGGCGCGGGCTTGTCACCTGCCGGCGCGCCCAGGCGCGCAATGAAATCGGCGGTCATCTGAGCCGACCTGGCATCGACCTCGAGCACCCCCTGCCGGTCCTTGAGCGCCTGGATTTTTTCCTCGATCGCGGACTCGCGCGCGTTCGACGCGGCCGTGCGGCTCTGGTCCTGCGTGGAGACCTCGCCGATGCGCACGCCTGGATCCGATTCCACGCGCACCGTCTGCGGATCGAAATTCGCCGGCAGCCCGGAGATCTCCAGGCGCGTCATGCCCGGCACGACGCGCGCGCTGCGCTCCACCGTCGCGCTCCCCGGGTAGAGGATCACGGAGGTGATTCGGGATGCGTCCTGCGCCATCGCAGCGCCGCAGCCGAGTGACATCGCAACCAGCCCAGCTCCAATACTCGTCCTTCGATGAAGCGCCATTGTTCAACCCCTTTCATCCGGCGTCACGCCGATTCAATGTCGGTAAACGCGCCGGGGGTGCTGCCGGGGTTAAAACGACCTTGGGTTCAGCCCTACTCTGCTTTTAGGTTCGCCCCTCTGGCAATCTTGCTTCGAAGGATAATCGGCCGGCGCCTGCGCGTGGGCCGGCTGCGGAGTCAGAAACGCCACCAGCATCGCGACCACCGCCAGCGCCATCACGCCGGTGGCGAGCCAGCCGAGATTCTTCAAGCGCCGCCTCACGGTGAAGCGCCCCATGATCTCCGGGCTCGCCGCCATCAGCATCATCACGGCCATGATGGGCACCGAGATCACTCCGTTGATCACCGCGCTCCAGATGAGCGCCTTGACCGGATCGATCGCGGTGAAGTTGAGCGCGACGCCGATCGTCGTCGCGGCGATGAGGATGCCGTAGAAGCCGCGCGCTTCCATCAGCCTCAAGCCCAGGCCGATCGGCCAGCGGAAGGATTCGGCGACCGCGTACGCCGCCGACCCGGCGAGCACCGGCACGGCGAGCATTCCGGTGCCGACGATGCCCGCGGCGAACAGCAGGAACGCGAATTCCCCGCCGATCGGGCGCAACGCCTCGGCCGCCTGCGCCGAGGTCCGGATGTCGGTGATGCCGTGCGCGTGCAGGGTCACTGCGGTCGTCAGCATGATGAAGAACGCCACCAGGTTCGAGAACGTCATTCCTGTGTACGTATCGATCTTGATGCGGTGGAGGTGCGCCGTGGCCTGCTCGGGCGCCTCGCGCAGCGGCGCTTCGCCGTCAGCCGCGCGCTGCTCTTCCACCTCCTGCGAAGCCTGCCAGAAAAAAAGATAGGGGCTGATGGTCGTGCCGAACACTGCGACGAGCGTGAGGAGATAGTCCGCGCGGAGCGCGAGGTCCGGGACGAGCGTGTGCAAACCGGCCTCGAGCCACGGCACCCGCACCACGAACACCGTCGCGACGTAGGCAAAAAGCGCGAGCGTGAGCCATTTCAGGAACGGCGCGTATCGCGGAAAGGGAATGAAGACCTGCAGTCCCAGCGACGCCAGCGCGAACGCGACGATATAGAGGCGCGTCGAGCCTCCGACGAGCAGTTGCAGGGCCGCGGCCATCGCGCCGAGGTCGGCCGCGATGTTGATCGTGTTGGCGACGAGCAGGAGCGCGATGACTGCGTAAAGGAGCGACTTCGGATAATGCTGCCGGATGTTGGCGGCGAGGCCCTGCCCGGTCACGCGGCCGATGCGCGCGCTCACGATCTGGATGCCGATCATGAGCGGCAACGTGAACAGCACCGACCACAGCATGCCGTACCCGAACTGCGCGCCCGCCTGGGAATAGGTGGCAATGCCGCTCGGATCGTCGTCCGCGGCGCCGGCGATCAATCCCGGCCCCAGCTGCTTCAGCAGAGGCAATCGGACCGCCGGCTTTACCGCGACCGAGACGGCTGCAAGTTTTTCCTCTTTTGCGATCATGGCTGCTGTCGGGAGGCGACGCGCTCCGCGGCGCCGCGGCAGTGTACTGAGAAAACCCTGACGAAAGCTTGAACGAGCCGGACGATTCCGACTCGGGCGGCTAGCGCAGGTCCTCAGGCAAGATGTAGTCGGGATAGCGCTTCTTGAACTCGCCCAGCCCGCGCTCGGCTTCGATCGCCTTGCCTTCGGTCTTGAGCTTGCGAATATCCGCCAGCCATTTTTCCGGCGTGCGCTCCTTGGCTTCCGGAACCGCGAGACGGTTTCCGATTGCAGCACCGGCGCTCGCGCCTTGGAGCGTCGATGCCGATTCGCGGACAACGTTCGAGCCCGGGGCTGGCGCGGTCGCCGGCGCCTGCGCCGGTCGGATTTGCTGTTGGGCGTCGAAGACGCGCTGGGCGTCCGGCACGGGCGTCTGCGGGCTCGCGCCGGCGGCACGTGCCTGCGCAGCCGGGGGCGCGGCGGCGGGCGCGGGTTTTGTCTCTTCGCTCTTGCGAAGTATTTCGACCCCGGGCGGGATTGCCGGCACGCGCGCGGGCTGCCCTGTTGCGCGGCGTTCGCCCGAGAGGGCGGTTTCGACCGTGGGCTGCTTCACTTTGTCGCTCCGCGCTGCAGCCTGCGGACTCGGCGCGGCCGGCGCCGGGTGCGGCAAAGCGACCGGCGGCGATTTCGCCGGCGAATCGGCTCGCCGCGGCTCCGCGACCGGGGATTTCGCCGCCGCCTCGGCGCGGTGCGGCTCCGCCGGAGAAGCGCGCGTCGCCTCTGCCGGAGAGACTTTCGCCGGCCGGACGGACCCCGGTGCCTTGGGCGCTATCGTGTCGAGGCCGGATTGCCGCTCGAACACCATGAGCGCGAGGGTCGAGGTCACCAGCACGGTCGCGGCGAGCGCGACCGGCGTGCCCCAGCGGCGTGCGAACACAAGCGCTGCGGGCCGCCGCACCGTGCCCGCGACTCGCTGCGACGCCGCCAGGATATTGTCGTCGACGCGCTGCGGAGGGCGCGGCCCCTCGGCCTCACGATAGATGTGCAAAAGCTCCTCGTCGCGCCGCTCGATCATGATTGCTTCCCCAAGCTCGCACGCAGCTTCGCCACAGCATAGCGCAGGCGGCTCTTCGCGGTCTCGGGGCCGACGCCGGTCGCCGCGGCGATTTCCTCGATCGACATTTCGCTCTCTTGCTGGAGTAAAAAGGCCTCGCGCTGCGCATCGGGAAGCTTGCCGAGCGCGACGAGCAGGCGCTCCACCGCGCGCTTGCGGTCCAGGCGCAGGTCCGCTGCGATTTCCGCGGCCGGAAGGTCCTCGAGGACCGACTCGCTTTCCTCGTGGCTCAGGAACGACGCGTTGCCGTTCCCCCGGTAGAAATCCATCAGGCGATTGTGCGCGATCGCGTATACCCAGGAGGTGAATTTCGCCCGGGCCTCATAGCGCCCGCGGGAATTGACGACGCGCATCCAGAGGTCCTGGAACAATTCCTCGGCTGTGGCCGCATTGCCGACCTGTCGCAGCAGGAACCGGTACAGGGGGAGACGATGGCGTCGGTAGAGCAGCTCGAAGGCGCGGGCATCGCCCCTGCCGTAGCGCAGCATCAGCTCCTCGTCGTTCGCCTCGATCCTCATGCGGCGCAAGTGTAGCGCCTCCGCGGGCCTCCGGTGCTGCACGGGGAGCGCGCGAGGCGGAAAGGCCAGGACCGTGGCGAAGTCCGACATTCTGAGGTTAACGCGGGCCGCGCCCGAACGGGGTTAGGTGATTTGGCTGGCGGCCGCATCACTTCCCCGCCCGGATGATCTCGTCGAGCTTCTGACCCTCTATGTCGGTGTTGACCTGCATCCACAGCGGAAGGTGATCGGACATCTGAAAGGAAAACGCAAGTTTGTCCAGATCCGGGAACAGCTCTTTCGAGCTCCCGGCGTAGAAATCGACCACGCCCGCCTGGTTCGAGAAGTTCTCCGGATAGCCGGGGTAATGCAGAATCTGATCGTAGCGCTTGTCCTGAGCGAGGTTGGTGCCGAAGGACTTGCCCTTCAAGGCGGCGGGCATCTGAAGCCCTTTACCGGTCAGAGCCGCGAGCTGCTCGGGCGTTTCGATGTTGAAGTCGCCGACGATGATGAGATCCTTGTCCTCGCAGGTCTTCTCCTTCCGCTTCAGGTCGACCCATTGGGCGAGGGACTGCAGCTCGACCAGACGCCCCGCGGGCGTCCCCCACTGCGCGTGCGCCGCGAGAAGGACGAAATCGAAGCTGCCGGCGCTGAAGGACGCCATGAAGGGCTCGCGCCACCAGTGGAACTTGGGCAGATACAGGTTTCCGACCTTCTCGCGCGGCGGGTTGGCCGTGGCGGCGAACCCGCTGAATGCGACCGCCCTCTTGTCGTAGATGAATCCGACCCGCTCGTTGTTTCCGCCCGAATCTCTCAGCGCGTCGGAGTAGATGACCCGCCAGAACGGCCCGAGAACCTCTAGGACCCGGCCCAGGTCCGTCAGGTTATCGCGCAGTTCCGCGATGCTGATGAGGTCGAATTGACCCAGGATCTCGGCGATGTAGTGGATCGCCGCCGCGCTGCGCTCCTTCTTGCCGAATTCCCGGATGTTCCAGGTCGCGATGTTGAGCGTCTCGTCGAGCTTCGAGGGCGGGATCCCGGCTTTCGCGATTCTCGATTGCAGGACCTTGAGGCCCTTGGCGATGTCCGGGGAAATATCTCCGTGGTTCATGATGATCCCCTTCTATGAACGCCCTCCCGCGTCCCGGATCGCGCGCCAGATGCGGTCGGGCGTCGCCGGCATGTCGAAGCGGGTGACGCCCGCCCGGCGCAGCGCATCCATCACGGCGTTCATCAGCGCGGGGAGCGATCCGCTGACGCCCGCTTCGCCTACGCCTTTCGCGCCGAGCGGGTTCGCGGCGGTCGGCACCGGATGCTCTCGGATCTCGAGGCCGTCCACGAGGCCCGCGCGCGGCATCGGGTAGTCCATGAAGCTCCCGGTGAGCAGCTGGCCGGTGTCGGGATCGTAGACCGCCTGCTCGCCGAACACCTGTCCCGCCCCTTGGGTGATCCCGCCCTGCATCTGGCCTTCGACGATTGGGTGATTGACGATGTTGCCGGCGTCGTCCACCGCGGTGAAGCGCACGATTTCCGCGATTCCCGTCTCGGGCTCGATCTCGACCTCGGCGACGTGGCAGCCGTTCGGGAAGGTCACGCCGAACTTGCCCTCGGTCTTCACGTCGAGCGCCTGCGGCGTGCCCGCGTACTTCTGCGCGAGCGCGAGCAGCGTGATCGCGCGGTCGGTGCCCCTGATGCGATAGGAGCCGTCCGTGAATTCGATGTCCGCTGCGGCCGCCTCCAGATCCTTGGCCGCGAGCGCGAGGCCTTTTTCCACCACCTGCTTCGCCGCGAGCTGCATGACGCTCCCCACGCCGAGGAGCGAGCGCGAGCCGCCGGTCGCGTTACCGATGAGGCGCACCGCGGGGTCGCCGTTCCGGAGGCGAAAGTTTTCCATCGGCACGCCGAGCACGGCGGAGACGATCTGCGCGTAGCTCGTCTCGTGCCCCTGCCCGTGCGAGTGCGAGACCGCGTACATCGTCACGCCGCCCTCCGCGCCGAAGCGCAGCTCGACCTGGTCGGAGGGCGCAAAGCCCCCGCCGCTCGCCTCGATGTAAGCGGCCATGCCGCGCCCGCGCAGCCTTCCGCGCGATTCCGATTGCGCGCGCCGCGCCGGGAATCCCGCCCAGTCGGAAGCTTTCAGCGCGTCGGCGAGCACGCCCTCGAAATCGCCGCAGTCGTAGGTGACGCTGCTTGCCGCTTTATAGGGAAACGCGTTCTTCGCGACAAGATTCTTTCGCCTGAGCTCGGCGGGGTCCATTTTCAGCTCCACCGCGGCCGCGTCGACCAGGCGCTCGAGCATGTACGACATCACCGGGCGGCCCGCGCCGCGGTAGGCGGCGCCGGGCGCCTTGTTGGTCACCGCGAGCTTGACCTGAGCGCAGGCGGCCGGCACCGCGTACACGCCGGTGAGGCACGCCACCACGCCCTGCGTATTGATGAAAGGGCCGGTGGGAGCGAGATAGGCGCCGAGGTCGGCGATGTAGGAGAAGCGCAGCGCGAGGAATTTCCCCGAGGCGGCTAGCGCGAGCTCGCTCATGCTCGCGACGTCCCTGCCCTGCTCGTCCGACAGGAAAACTTCCGAGCGGCTGCCGGTCCATTTCACCGGGCGTCCGGTCTTCTTCGCCGCGAGCAGCACCGCGCAGTATTCCGGATACATGTTGAAGCGCACGCCGAATCCGCCGCCGACGTCTTCCGCGATGACGTCGATCCTGTCGTCGGGGACGCCCATGGTGTAGACGAGCTGCCCGCGCATGCCGGCCGTCCCTTGAGTGCAGGCGTAGAGCGCGTATTTCTGCGTCGCCGCGTCGTAGGTCCCCGCGCAGGCGCGCGGCTCCATCGGGTTGCCGACCATGCGCGGGTTCTCGAGGGCGAGCTTCACCACGCGGTCGGCCGCGCGGAATGCGGCCTCGGTCGCGGCCTCGTCGCCCGCGATCCAGTCGAAGGAAAGATTTCCGGGAAGCTCGGCGTGGAGCTGCGCCGCCCCGGGTTCGAGCGCCTTGTCCGCGGAGGTCACCGCAGGCAGCTCGCGGTATTCCACCGCGACCAATTCGGCCGCGTCCTGCGCGAGCTGCGCCGACTCGGCGACCACGCAGGCGACGCACTCGCCGACATGGCGGACTTTTCCTTGGGCGAGCACCGGACGCGGCGGTTTTTTGAGCGGCTCGCCGAAGCGGTCCTTGACACCCAAGTTGGTCGGAATCGACTTGTAACCGGCTTCGGCCACGTCACGGCCGGTGAGCACCGCGAGCACCCCCGGGGCTTGGAGCGCGCTTCCCGCGTCGACGGAAACGATCTCGGCGTGCGCGCGGTCCGAGCGCAGGAACGAGCAATAGGCCTGATTCGGAAAATTCCAGTCGGAGATGAATCGCCCCTGCCCTGTGAGCAGGCGCCGGTCTTCCAGTCTTCCCTTCATGTCGGAGTGGAGAATACCAGAACCGACGCTGGAAAAGCCCGCGCATCTGTGCTAAAAAAGCGGCGATGAACGCGCATCGCTTTCGCAACCGCATTGGCGCCTGGCTAGCGCTCGCGGGCATCGCGCTCAACGCCTCCTGGCCGCTGCTCGCGAACGCCAGGCCGAACGTCCCGGCGCTTCCCTCCGAAGTGTGCAGCGCGACCGGCCAGAAACACGGGGGAGAAGGCTTGCCCGGCGAAACCCCCGGCAAAGGCGCCCGGCCTTCGCATTGCACGCTGTGCCCCTTCAACCCCGAGCGCGGCGCCGCGATTTCGGGCTCTGCGCTAGCGCTCCTTTGCCCGATACCTGCTTCCGGACCGGTCCGGGAGCTTTTCTCCGAGCCGCAGCTTCCGGCTGCGCTCGACCCTTGCGCGCCTCCGCGCGCCCCGCCTTTTTTCTCCTGATTCCAGCGGCTCTGTAGCGCACGGCTGCGGCCGTACGCCTGTCGCGCGTGCTCAGGTTCCGAACGGACCGGCACGCGACTGAAAGATTTCAGAAGGAAGGGGAATGAATAAGCGATTTGCAATCGCATGCTCGGGGAGCGTCGCGCTCCTGGCTGCCGCCGGCGCCGCGCAAGGGTCTTGCGGCTCGGCGTTCTGCGTGCTCGACACCAACTGGTCGACGCAAGGCGCCGCAGCCGCGCCCGGTACCGCGAGGCTGGACCTGCACTACGAGTTCGTCGACCAGAAGCACCTTCGCTCCGGCACCCGGCAGATCCCGCCGGAAGATGACAATGAGGACATCAGGGAGCTGCGCACCATCAACCGGAACCTGGTGAGCACGCTCGACTACGCGCTCGCCAAGAACTGGGCGGTATCGGCCTCGCTCCCGGTCGCGAGCCGCTCGCACTCGCACTTCGCGGATCCGACCGGAGCGAACACTTTCGAGAAATGGGACTTCACCAAGGCCGGCGACGCGCGCGTGCTCGGCTACTACCGCTTCGACAACGAGAAGAATCCGGTCGTCAACTCCGGGCTCACTTTCGGGTTGAAACTGCCGACGGGAAACGCGCGCGTCAGCAACTCGGACGGCGCCGTGGCCGAACGCATGCTGCAGCCCGGGACGGGAAGCACCGACGTCGTGCTCGGCGGCTTCTACTCCGCGCCGGGCATTTACCAGGACTCGAGCTGGTCCGTCCAGGCGCTTTATCAGCAGCCGGTGAGCATCAAGGACGAATATAGGCCCGGCAGGCAGTTCCAGATTAACTTCGGCTATCGCCATCCCCTCGGCCATGACTGGCAGGCGCTGCTGCAGATCAACAGCATGGTCAAGGGCAAGGACTCCGGCGCGAACTCCGAGCCGGAGTTGAGCGGATCGCGGACCGTGTTCTTGAGCCCGGGGCTCGCCTACTCGGTCACGCACGACGTGCAGCTCTACGGCTTCCTGCAGTTGCCGATCTACCGCTTCTACAACGGCATCCAGCTGAGCGTGGATTGGGCGTTCGTGGCCGGTGCGACCATGCGCTTCTGAATTCCCGTCATCCTGAGCCCTTCGCTTCGCTCAAGGGTGAACTCCGCGAAGGATCTGCTTCGAAAGCCGATTCTTCGGGCTGCGCCCTCAGAATGACACGCATTGCGGTAGACTAGCGCGCTCCACTCAAGCGGAGAAAAAAAATGAAGCTCGCGAGCTACCGCACTCCCAAGGGCGCCGGGTACGGAGTCGTGATGAACGACGGGATCGTCGATCTCACGCGGCGCATCGGCAGGAAATTCCCGGACCTTCGCGCCCTGCTCGCGGGCGGCGCGCTCGCCCAGGCCGAAAAAATCGCGAAAGCCGCGAAGAAGGCCGATCTCAAGCTCTCCAAGGTGCCTTTCCTTCCGGTGATTCCGAACCCGGGAAAGATCGTCTGCGTGGGCCTCAATTACGAAGAACACCGTATGGAGACCGGCCGCGACAAGACCGAGAACCCCGCGCTCTTCATCCGCGTTCCCGAGTCGCAGGTCGGGCACAAGCAGGCCATCCTCATGCCGCCCGAATCGACCAACCTCGACTACGAGGGCGAGATCGCCGTGATCATCGGCAAGTCCGGGCGGCGCATATCACAGGAAAATTCGTGGAAGCACGTCGCCGGTTACGCCTGCTACAACGAC
>Ga0209239_1001754_pt1 | contig 12967 bp, 10 predicted proteins | sample GraSoi013_2_20cm_FD_185824 | JGI IMG/M metagenome (GOLD analysis project Ga0209239, IMG submission 185824) | Grasslands soil microbial communities from the Angelo Coastal Reserve, California, USA - Sample 10_02_2013_2_20cm (SPAdes) (version 2) | ecosystem: Environmental > Terrestrial > Soil >...
CCCCCGCCGTCAGCGCCACCTTAGCTACTTTCGGGCCGAACCCATCCGCCGAGATGGAAACCTCGTAGTCTCCTGATGAGAGGTTTGACCGGTTGTAGACCCTGCTGAATTGGTTTGAGTGGCGGTCGATTGGCCAGTGTCTAAATTCTTGATAGAGATCTTGGCGTTGGGCACGACTGCTCCCGAAGCGTTTGTGACAGTTCCCGACAGCGTGGCGTCACCGACCTGCGCCCGCAAAGAGTCAGAGATCAACAGAAGGAGCAATAGAATTCCCACACCCAGGACAACCTTCGCCGCTCTCGCTTTCATTGGGACTCCTCTTGAGTTCATGTACGCGGTTTAGCGAATATGTACTAGGGATGCTGCGACTCGCGGTCGAGATGTATAGCCGAGAAACCGTCGAAGAATTTCCAGCGGCCCAATAACTTTCACGTCCCCCGCGGCGAGGATTTAGTGCTAACAGTATCTGCCTGTACGTCGGGTGAGTTGCCATGCCGGCGATACTTTACTTCCTAGAGGTATAATGGCGGGGTTTGCGACCATGGAGAAAGCTACACAATACGAACTTCGGCTGGCCGAGCGCATGTCGCGGCTGGGGACCGAAACCGCGTTTGAGGTTTTGAACAAGGCTCGAGCGCTGGAGCGTCAGGGAAAGAAAATCATTCATCTGGAGATCGGTGAACCAGATTTCGATACCCCCAAAAATATTGTGGAGGCTGGGGTCGGGGCTCTGCGCCAGGGTTGGACGCACTATGGGCCGTCGGCAGGGCTGCCGGAACTGCGACACGCCATTGCGGAGGAAGTCGGGCGCTCGCGCGGAGTGAAGATATCGGACGATGAAGTCGTGGTTGTTCCAGGCGGCAAGCCTATTATTTTCTTTGTAATTTTGGCGTTAGCTGATGCGGGAGATGAAGTGATTTATCCCAATCCTGGGTTTCCAATTTATGAGTCGATGATTCGTTACGTCGGGGGACACGCGGTGCCGATCCGACTGCGGGAAGAGAAGGATTTTGGTTTCGACATTGACGAATTGGCGGGGCTGATAACAGACCGTACACGCCTGATCATCCTGAATTCTCCGCACAATCCGACAGGAGGCGTGCTTCAGAAGCAGGACATCCGCGATATTGCCGAAGCCATCGGAGAGCGCAACATTATGGTGCTCTCGGATGAAATCTATAGCCGGCTGATCTTCGATGGCGAGCATTATTCCATGATGTCGGTGCCTGGGTTCAAGGAACGCACGATTCTGCTCGACGGTTTTTCCAAGACTTATGCCATGACGGGATGGCGCATGGGTTATGGCGTCATGCGGCCGGATCTGGCGACCCACATCACACGCTTGATGACCAATTCGAATTCGTGTACGGCAAGCTTCACCCAGATTGCGGGCATCGAAGCGATCCGCGGAGACCAATCGTCGGTGGAAGTGATGCGAAAGGAGTTCCAGGCGCGGCGCGATGTTTTCGTCGCGGGATTGAACCGGATCAAGGGCTTTTCCTGCCGCATGCCGAAAGGCGCCTTCTACGTGTTTCCTAACATTATGAAAACGGGACGGAAATCGAAGAAGCTGGCGGATGCTATGCTCGACCAAGCCGGTGTGGCCTGTCTCTCTGGGACTGCGTTTGGGGATTTTGGCGAAGGATATTTACGCTTCAGCGTGGCAAATTCTTTGGAGAACCTGAGCAAGGCACTGGAGCGGATCGAGCAGTGGACCACGCGGAATTTGTAGCCAAGTAAAGACAATGTCACGGATCTGGTTAGGCGTGCTGTGTGGGCTGATTTATGGCGCGCTGGATGCGGCGCTCATGATCCCCATGCAGTTTTCCGACAAGCGTGCCGCGATCACTGGGGCATTGATTAATCGCTTTTCGATTGGCTTTGTAATCGGTGCCATCCAATTGCCGTGGCCAGGCTGGGCAACCGGCCTCTTCATCGGAGTGCTGCTTAGCGTGGGTGATGCGTTGATCACAAAAGCCTACATTCCCATCATTGGTTTAGGCGCGATCGGGGGAGTGATCATTGGGCTCGTGGTAAGTCGATTCGGGCATTGAGACTCCGCAGCAAACCAGTTCCCAGATCAGTCGGCAAAGAGGATCAGCATGCCAGTGAAACGAGCTTCCCGCAAAGTCCGAGAGCCCAAGGCGAGTCGTCCGCATATGCCTGGATATGGGATACCCAAGGGCAAGGAAGGTTTGCTTTCGTGGAGCTGGGCAGAACAGCGTCTGGAAAAATCGCATAATTATTGGATCTCGACTGCGCGTCCGGATGGAACGCCACATACGATGGTGGTCTGGGGATTGTGGCTGGATGGCAGATTTTATTTCAGTACGGGCCAGAAGTCGCGCAAAGCAAGAAACCTGGCGGCGAATCCCAGGTGTGTGATTTGTTCGGACCGCGCAGAACAAGCTGTGATCGTCGAAGGAGTTGCCGAGCTGGTTAACGATCACGCGTTCCGCAAACAGTTTGGGGACCTGTATCAAAAGAAATATGACTGGGACATGAAAGATTTCGCAGAGCCGATTTATGTGGTTCGTCCGCGCGTGGCATTCGGACTCTTCGAGAGGAAGTTCATGGGCAGCGCCACGCGATGGACGTTCGAATAGAAGGTATTGGGTACCAGAGCTATAGGTCTGCAAGACACCATCCAGAGAGAACGATGACCAAGAAATTTCGCGTCTTTGCTACTTGCGATGTTGGCGAGTCCATAGAGCTGCTGCGTAAACGCGGATACGACGTTGAGGTGTATCCGCAACCGAAAGCGCCGCCGAAGAGTCTGATCCTGGAGAAGGTCAAGTCAGGGATCGACGGCCTGATTACCACCTTGCGTGACCCCATCGACGCTGAAGTATTCGAGGCGGGCAAGGGAAAACTCAGAGTGGTGGCGCAGATTGCTGTCGGCTTTGACAACATCAATCGCGCCGACGCCAACCGCTATAAGGTTCCGTTCATCCATACCGCCGACGTGCTCACTGAAGCTACGGCAGAGTTTGCCTTCTTCATGCTGGGCGCGCTGGCCCGGAAGATGTGGACGGCAGAGCATCTTTTGCGTGAAAACAAGTGGGACTACTGGCATCCCTACCTACCGTTTCTGGGCGATGAAGTGACCGGAAAAACCATTGCAATTATCGGAACCGGTCGAATTGGGCTGGCCATGATCAAGAAGTGCGCCGGGTTCGATATGAATATTTTGTGCTATGACCCCGCTTATCAGAACCACGCATTTGTGAAGGCAATTCAAGAGATCAAGGATCTACTTCAGAGGCGTGGCATTGCGAAAGAAAAGACGTGGATCAAGTACACGACGGTGGACGATGCGCTGAGAGAGGCGGACTTTGTCAGCGTGCATGTACCGCTTTTGCGCGAGCGCGAGAGCGATACCCCGACCTACCATCTATTCAATGAACGCACTTTGCGGATGATGAAGCCGACCGCATTTCTAGTGAACACTTCGCGTGGACCGGTGGTGGACGAAGCAGCACTGGCGCGAGCCCTTCGAGAAAACTGGATCGCGGGAGCGGCGCTGGACGTCTATGAAAAAGAACCGTTGCCGCCTGATTCACCATTGCGCGATCTGGCCATTGAGGACCGTTGCAGGCTGTATCCGCATTTTGCCAGCGCGGCCAAGATTACCCGGCTCTCCACGGATCCGAACAAAGGCATGGCTGGGAGGTGCGTGCAAGGGTTGATCGATGTGCTGGAAGGAAACTATGGGGGAGATGTTACGAAGATGCCTTATGTGGTCAATAAGGAGGCGTTTGGGAAATAGCATTTAGCATTCAGCACTCGGCATTCAGCCATTACAGGACTCGGGTGTGTCTTGAGGTATTGCTGAGTGCTGAAGGCTGACTGCTGGTTTTATTCCGAGATCGTGTGTTCTTCGCTTTGGGCTCGGAGAACACGGTCGACGGAGTATGGCGCGCGACGCGTGGGCTCGTGGTAGTGACGCACCTGCATTTCGCCTAACAGGCCAACCGCCAGCATATTGAGTCCCGCCAGCAGCAGGACGGCAGCAAAAATCATCAGTGGGCCGTGGTTGGTCATTACATCCGAATGACGAACGAACTTTTCAATCAGCAGCCAGAGAGAAACTCCGGAACCGGCGAAGATGCTCAACATCCCGACTGAGCCGAAAAAATGTAAGGGGCGCGCCAGGTACCGTAGCAAAAAACGGATAGTAATAAGATCGAAGAAAACGCGGACGGTGCGTGAGATTCCATAGTGCGAGTTTCCGCGCTCCCGATTTACGTTGCTGATGGGAACTTCGCAAATCGACGCCCCATGCCACGATGCAAGTGCAGGAATGAAGCGATGCAGTTCGCCGTAGAGAGGAACCTGCTCCAGAATCTCGCGACGATACGCCTTAAAGGTTGTGCCGAAGTCGTGAATGTCCACACCGCTGACTTTAGCCATCAGCCAGTTGGCGCAACGCGAAGGAATACGGCGGAGCCAGAGATTATCGATGCGGCGCCGGCGCCATCCACTGACGATGTCGTAACCGTCGGAAATCTTCTCCAAAAAGAGCGGGATGTCCGCAGGATCGTGCTGCAGATCGCCGTCCATGGCAATGATGTATTCACCGCGGGCGTGGTCGAAACCGGCGGCAAGGGCTGAAGTCTGGCCAAAATTTCTGCGCAGTTTGACGACTGTTACGCGGCTATCCACAGCCGCGATTTCGCGTAACAAGTGGAAGCTGCGATCCGTGGAACCATCGTCCACCAACACCATTTCGAAACTTTCGCCATTCAACTCCATGACCGCTTTCAGGCGATCGTAGAGGTCAGTGACGTTTTCCTGCTCGTTGTGCAGGGGGACAACGATGGAGTATTTGGGCATGAAAGTTAATTATACGATTAGTGGCTCGGTTTCGTGATGAGCGTTTACACTTGTGTCGATCAGCCTCCGGTACCCTTTCGACAAACCTGACGCTGTGCGGTCGCGTTAGGGATCCCTCGACTCCGCTTGGGATGACTATTACATCCCTGGCCCCTCGGGATAGGCAGGCAAATCGGGAGGCCGCGGCGGCAGCTTCTTGGGATTGGCCTGAATTTCCTTCATCACCATCTCGATGGCTTTCTCCAGTTGGGGATCCTGACCTTTGACCACCAAGTCGGGCCGGTTCTCTATGACAATCTCCGGTTGCACGCCTTTGTTTTCGATGAGCCATTTGCTGTCCAGTCCGTACAAGGCGAACTCCGGACGAGTGATGTAACCGCCGTCGATCAAAGGAATATTGCCGCGAATGCCGCGAACTCCGCCCCAGGTACGCTCGCCGATGAGCGGGCCCAGTTTGTACTGCTTAAAGAAGTAGCTGAAGAAATCTCCGTCAGAAGCGGCGTAGTGGTTGGTTACACAAGCCATATATCCGTAAAACACAGGAAACGGAATCGGAGCATTTTCCCAGTTACGGGCTGATTGCATGGCCGCGAGCGTGCGACGCAGGCGCGCGAAGATAAGCTGATCGACAAATCCGCCGCCGTTGTAGCGGACGTCAAAGATGATGCCTTCTTTGCGTGTCTGCGGGAAGAATTGTTTCACAAACTGATTCAGGCCGGATGAACCCATGTCTGGAAGGTAGACGTAGCCAACGCGGCCGTTGGTCGCGGCGTCGACTTTTTTGCGGTTGCTCTCAATCCAATTCAGTTCGTGCAGAGAATATTCATCTGCAATTGGCTTCACCTGGACTTTGCGCACGCCTTCTTCAGAAGGTTTGGAGTTCACGGTCAGAGTAACGGTCTCATTCACCGTGTTGGCTAGGAGTTCATAAGGAATCTGAGGTGCCCGCAGCGAGCGACCGTTGATCGCAATCAGGTAGTCCCCTTCTTTTACGTTCACGCCTGGCTCGGTCAACGGAGAGCGCACCTGGGAATCCCAATTCTCTCCGGGATAAATCTTCTTAATGCGATAGATGCCGCTGGCTTGATCAACTTCAAAATCCGCGCCCAGCAGGCCTACCTTGACGGGATGCAGATCGGGATAGTCTCCCCCACCCACGTAAGTGTGCGAATTGGAGAGTTCACCGATCATCTCGCCCATAATGTAGGTCAAGCTGTAGCGGTCGGCGACGTAAGGCAGCAGTTGAACGTATTTGGCTCGTATTTTGGCCCAATCTACTCCGTTCATCGCAGCTTCGAAAAAGTAGTCACGCTCCTGGCGCCATACCTCGTTGAAGATCTGCTTCCACTCCTGCGGCGGGTCCACTTCGACCTGCATGCTGCTGAGGCTGAGAGCGCCGTCACCAACCTTCTTCGGCTGCGCTTCGGGCTTAGCGTCGATGATTCCATAACTGTGACCGCCTCCTGAACCCCCTGCTTCATAGAGCAGTTTGGAGCCGTCGAAGGAGAGAGCAAAACGTTCCACTTCTTCGATCAGTACTTTGTTCTTGCGCTCCTTAAGATCGTAAGCTTGCACGGCGGAAGATTCGCCGGGGATCGGACCGGAAAGGCCTTGGATGGGTGTGGTTGAGTAATAAATGAAACCTTTGGCTGCAGCAAAGGTGCGAATCACGCCGGGTTCGGTGGGCAGAGCAACAACGCGATTCTGAATGCCATCGAGATCGATGCGGAACTCCTTGGGCTTTTCTTTTTCTTTGTCTTTTGACTCCTTGTCCTTGTCCTTATCTTTATCTTTGTCGGTGTCCTGATCTTTTGGCTTCTCTTTGTCTTTGTCCTCGGGTTCGGGCTTGGGCGCCTTCTTCGCGGGCTTCTTGGCAGGAGGAGGTACGGGGGTGGGCTGGGGCTCTTCTTTCTTGGCTTCTTTAACTTCGGCTTCGTCGCTCAGCGCCGGAAACGGCGAAGGTTCATCTCTACGCAGAGTCGCAATATAGACCCGCGTCGTCTTGGGATTGGCAAACTCGAAATCGACATTGCCCAGAACTTCATTGAAGTCGCGATCGGAAAGGAAGTAGAGATATTTCCCATCTGGGTCGAAGATGGGAGCGAAGCTGTTGGTCATAGTGGTCGTGAGCGCGCTGATTTTGTGATCAAGCAGAGAATAAAGATTCACGAAGGAATAAAAGTTGTCCGCATTCTTGTCATAAGCCAGCCATTTGCTGTCCGGAGACCAGGAGTAGTTCTGGATCTCGCCGTACTTGCCGCGATCGACCTCCACTGCTTTCTTCTCGGTGATGTCGCCATACCAGAGGCGTGTATCTTTATCGCCCCAGGCAATCTTTTTACTGTCGGGTGACCACACAGGCTGGAACTTAAAGCCTTGATAGCCGCTGGTAATCTGCTGCTCTTTACCCATCCCGTCATTAGGAGCGATGTAGACTTCGTCCTCACCAGTGCGGTCGGAGATGTAGGCCACCCAGCGTCCATCAGGTGACCAGGAAACCAATTTTTCGCGAATGCCAGAAGTGTGAGTTAAGTTGCGGATGCTGCCTTCCTTCGCAGGCGCGGTAAATACGTCGCCGCGCGCAACGAACACGGCCCGCTTCCCTTCCGGCGAAATATCGAAGTCGGTGATGTTCTTGCTCACGCTGGCCCAGTGCTTCATGGTCTGATTGCGCTCGCCGGGCAGATAAATAGTCAATTTCTTCGGTTGTTTCGATTGCAGATCGAAGCTGTAAAGATATCCGGCGTTTTCGAAGATGATGGAATCCGGGCCGAGGCTGGGCCACGTTACGTCGAACTCAGTGAAGTGCGTGAGTTGCTCGACTTGCTTGGTATTCAGGTCGTAGCTGTAGAGATTGAAATGGTGCTCGGGGCCACGATCAGAATTGAAATAAATAGTATTGCCATGCCACATGGGGAAGGTGTCCACCCAATCGGTATGTGGAACCATGGTATCGACGGTATTATTTTTCAGGTTGTAGATAGTGATGTCCTGGGCCAGGCCTCCGGTGTAGCGCTTCCAGGTGCGGAAATTGCGAAAGATCTGGTTGTAGGCAATGCGAGTGCCGTCCGGCGAGAAAGAAGCGAGGCCGCCTTGATCCATGGAAAATGGCTCAGGCAAGCCGCCGTCGATGCTGATACTGTACGGACGTTTGATCCAACCGTTGGAAGCATCGCGGCGCGATAAGAACACGATGCGTTTGCTATCCGGAAACCAGGTGACGACCTCATTATGAATTCCCATGCGGTCGCTCAGCGGAGTTGCGCTGCCCTGGTAGAACGTGAGTTGTTTAGGCTGTCCGCCATCGGAGGGCATGACATAAACGTTGAAATTGCCGTCGTACTGGGCGGTGAATGCAATCCATTTGCCGTCAGGTGAAAATTTCGGAAAGAGCTCGCGTCCGGAATGGGAAGTGATCTGGCGAGCCACGCCTCCATTGCTCGACGCCAGCCAGAGATCGCCACCGTACATGAATGCGATTTTGTCCTTATAGATATCGGGAAAGCGCATAAGCCGGCCTTCCTGCATTTGCTGCCCGAGCGCAAAGCAAGTGCTGCAAATAATCCATAGGGCCATCCATCGTTTGAGGGAAAACATTCAAGCTCTCCTTAAAGAATTCCGCTGACCGGACATCGACATCTCTTGGAAGAAACGTGAAATTGTATCAGCTTCGTGGCCGACCTACGCATTGGTGGAAATGGAAGACACCGGCGCTGTATTGGACGGAGGCGGGATGGAAAAAGAAAGCAGGTGTTGATGTGAGCAGTCAACCCGCAAAGCGAGAACCACAAAGGGCACGAAGGATCACGAAGGGGAGCGTAATCATCATTCAACGTTCGTCTTCTTCCGAGGGGAGTTGACCAATCGCCTATAATTCCTGCGCAACTGTGGGGCTGGCTTTTGAAGAAAGGACTCCATTGCGCAAACAAAGTCTTGCGGTGAATTCTGCAATGCCGCCACGGCGGCGCTTTTTACAGACTAGTCTGTTAGGAGGTGTTGGCACTGCGATCCTGCCGGCTCTTGCAGGTGCTCGCGAGCTTGCTGACACTTCGACACCGGCTGCGCAGGTGCGGCCGTTCGAGTTGGACGAGGTAACGATTGCCGATCTGCAGGCCGGAATGAGTTCGGGAAAATTCAGTTCACGCTCGATCACAGAGAAATATCTGGCGCGGATTGACGAAATCGATGGTCAAGGTCCGGCGGTAAACAGCGTCATCGAGATCAATCCTGATGCGCAAGCAATCGCTGAGAAGCTCGATCTGGAGCGGAAGGTGAAGAAGGTTCGCGGCCCGTTGCATGGCATTCCTGTACTGATCAAAGACAACATCGATACTGCCGACAAGATGCAGACGACGGCGGGGTCATTGGCATTGTTGGGATCGCGTCCAGCTAAAGATGCGTTTGTGGCGCAAAAACTGCGAGAAGCCGGCGCCGTCATCTTGGGCAAGACTAATCTGAGCGAATGGGCGAACATTCGCTCCAGCCATTCCAGCAGCGGATGGAGCGGCCGCGGCGGCCTGACGAAGAATCCGTATGCGCTCGATCGCAACCCGTGCGGCTCAAGTTCCGGCTCGGGAGCGGCAGTCGCGGCCAACCTGTGCGCTGCCGCGATCGGCACAGAGACCGATGGGTCGGTGGTTTGTCCATCTTCGGCGAACGGACTTGTAGGCATCAAGCCGACGCTCGGCCTGGTCAGTCGCGCAGGCATTATTCCGATCGCGCATAGTCAGGATACGGCTGGTCCCATGGCGCGCACCGTGCGAGATACCGCCATCCTGTTGAGTGCGATTGCGGGAGTAGATCCGTACGACAGCGCTACGGCGGCCAGCGCAGGAAAAGCTTCGACTGACTATACGAAATTCCTCGATCCTAACGGGCTGAAAGGCACAAGGATTGGCGTGGCTCGAAAATATTTTGGCTTTAACGATGCCGTGGACCACTTCATGGAGAACATGATCAACCAGATAAAAAAGCAGGGCGCAGAGATTATCGATCCGGCAGACCTGGAGTCGCACGGAAAATTTGATGACACCGAGTTGACGGTCCTTCTGTACGAGCTTAAAGCCGACCTTAACATTTACCTGGCAAGCCGCGGGCCCGAAGCACGAGTGCGTTCTTTGAAGGAAATCATCGAGTTCAATGATCACAATGCAGCTAAAGAGATGCCCTACTTTGGCCAAGATCTTTTCATTAAAGCCGAAGCCAAAGGCCCTTTGACCAGCAACGAATATCTGGACGCGCTAGAGGCGAATCGGCGGCTTTCGAGGCGCGAAGGAATCGATGGGGTGATGGATAAGTTTCATCTGGATGCAATTCTCGCGCCGACGGGGAGTCCGGCATGGCTCACGGATTTGGCCAATGGCGATCACTCCTCAGGCGGCAGCTCGAACGCGGCAGCCGTAGCTGGTTATCCCAATATCAATGTGCCCGCAGGATTTGTGTTCGGAATGCCAATCGGGATTTCTTTCTTTGGCCGGGCGTGGAGCGAGCCGACTCTGCTCAAAATCGCTTATGGTTTCGAACAAGCGACCAAGGCTAGAAAACCACCCCAGTTTTTGGCAAGCGTCAAGATGTGAAAAATGTCGCGGTCGCAAAGTGAATCCCATGGCAAGAAGAGTTGCACTTTTCGTTTTGTGTTTGTGGCTGTGGCCAGCGAGCGCCTCGGCCCAGGTTGTGTTCGTGAAAGCAGGTCGCCTGGTAGATACAGACGCCGGCACCGTACAAAACGATCAAAACATTCTTATTCGTGACGGCAAGATCGAAGCCGCCGGCAAAGGCCTTGCGATCCCAACAGGGGCGAAAGTCGTAGATCTCAGTAGCATGACAGTATTGCCGGGATTGATCGATTGCCACACGCACGTGGCTGATCCGCCAAATGCAGATCCGCTCAATAGTTTGACGAAAACCTCGGTCGAATCGGCGTTCGAGGCGATCCCGAATGCAGCAAAAGCGTTGTTGTCTGGCTTCACGACGGTGCGTGATGTGGGCGTGTATCGAGCATTAACTGATGTAGCTATGCGGGACGCCATTGCGCGCGGCGACATTTTGGGTCCAAGGATGTACGTGGCAGGAGCTTACATAACAATTACCGGTGGCGCGGGCGCCATGACGGGCGTTGCGCCTGACATCAAACTGCCGTTGGACTTGCGCTATGGTGAAGCTAATAGTCCGTGGGAGGTCAGACAACGGATTCGAGATCTTGTGAGCCAGCGCGTGGACCTGATCAAGATTTTGTCTACAGGTGCAGTTCTTACCCACAACAGCAATCCTCGATCGGACGAATTTACGCCGGAAGAATTGCAGGCAGCGGTGGATGAAGCCTCACACTTTGGATTGAGAGTAGCGGCCCATGCTCACTCGCCAACGGGAATCAAGAACGCGATTCGAGCGGGGGTGGCATCCATCGAACACGCTACGCTGATCGACGACGAAGGCATTGCGTTGGCCAAGCAACGTGGAACTTACTTGGACATGGACATCTATGATGAAGAATGTATTCGAGCCAAAGGCCTGCAGAATGCGATCCCGAAGGACTTCCTGGAGCACGACGCCCAATTGGGCGCGATCCAGAGGGAGAATTTTCGCAAAGCAGTGCGTGCGGGAGTGAAAATGGCCTTCGGAACCGATGCTGGAGTTTGTCCACACGGCATCGGCGCTCGGCAATTCGCATTCATGGTGAACTATGGGATGACTCCCATGCAGGCGATCCAGTCAGCAACGTCCGCAGCGGCGGATTTACTTGGTCATGCCAATGAATTGGGATCGATCAAACCCGGCAAATGGGCTGACCTGATCGCGGTGAGTGGCGATCCCCTGAATGACATACGGGTGTTGGAGAACGTGAAATTTGTGATGAAGGCAGGAACGATTTACAAGCAGTGATACGGACTATTGCCTAAATTGGATTCAGCGCTTTACTTTCTCGAACTCAGGGAGCTTTCCCGTACTTCTCCAGCGTGATCCCGGCAGAGGTAGTGGGTTGATCGAGCAGAGGTGTCGCCTGGTGCTTTAGGTGCTTGTCGAAAAACGCGACCGTATACCCTTCAATCAGTTGGAGTGAACGCACTGCCTTGTCGAGGTCTTCCTTACTTTCGGCATCGAGTACCGGCGAGTCAGTAAAACTGTAGTGATCGATGCCCAGCATCTTGATCGTCAGCCGATAGCAACCCCCAGGACAGGCTCGGAGCCGCTGTTCTGTTGCTGCGAGCTTTGCCCGATGAAACTTCTCCCACTCCTTTCGGGTGATCTTGTGAACCGCGAGTTGTGCGTCAGTGGCCGGTTCATGATAGACATCGATCCACATGGACGGTTTGGCCGGGAGAGTGGCTTCTTCGGGTATGCCGCCGTCGGCATTCAGACAGGCCTTGGTCCGCGAATCAACCAGGCATGCCCTGTGTGCTGCTCGGCCACCGAGGGAATGTCCCCAAGTTCCTATGTTTCGAAGATCAATCCGACCGACGAATGGCGCCGCTTCCCTTCCGCTGTTTTCGAGTGCGGCGAGCTGGCCAATCACAAATTGAATGTCGGCCGCCCAAGTCTCCACATGCGACGCGTCGAATGCGCGGATCCGCTCGAGAAATTGTTGCCAGGTTTCCCCCGATGGCGGAGGTTCCTCACCCGGTTGCCATTGCGGTTTGAAGGGGATGACCCGTTCGCCCGGAAAAGCAACAGCAGCTACGTCGTAGGTCGGTTCAATTGAGGCAACCACATAACCTTGGCTGACGACTTCCTCAATCAGAGTCGTATAGGTGGTGCTCAGAGCTGTGAAACCCGGTGAGAATATCAAGACCGGGAAACGTTCTGATCCAGGGAACATTGGTTTCCCTTCATACGTGTCAGTCAGAACCCGGCCGGAGAAAATACTTGCCCATGAGCCTCCCCAGGCTTCCTCGATTTCATTACTCGGCACTTCTTTGAGACTCCTTGCGATTGCTTGGGCATGCGGCAAGTACTCGGAGAGGGCGCTTTGGCCTGATCCGGACCGTGTGGGGTACCAAACGTTTACCATAATCTCGCGGCGAGTATGAGGATCTGTGGCGTAATTCTCCCTTCGGACTTTATCTATCCAGTCATATGAAATTCGAGAAACGCCGTATTTTCCGGAGGGATGAGGAAGTTGGATTGTCCTTGG
>Ga0209239_1001758_pt1 | contig 12959 bp, 11 predicted proteins | sample GraSoi013_2_20cm_FD_185824 | JGI IMG/M metagenome (GOLD analysis project Ga0209239, IMG submission 185824) | Grasslands soil microbial communities from the Angelo Coastal Reserve, California, USA - Sample 10_02_2013_2_20cm (SPAdes) (version 2) | ecosystem: Environmental > Terrestrial > Soil >...
TTTCCCCTGACCGCGTGGTCCTCGGCCTACTGGATGTGGCCGGCCGTATTGAAGACAACCACGCCATCGTCTCCGCTGCCCAGCATACATTTCGTACTTTGGCACCCGAGTTATTTGCGACGGAGGACGTCAACGAAGCGGATGCTATGACCAAGCTCTGTCTTGCGCTCAATCGCACGATCCTGCAAGCCCAGGGCAGTATCCGATCGTGCCCGGCATTCGCCGCTTGTTATAACGAAAGCCTGGGCACCGCTTGCTACTTCAATGCCGGCCACACTCCCGGACTTCTTCGGGATCGCACCGGCATCACTGCACTGCCCGCCACCGGCTTGCCTCTGGGATTGTTTTCCCATGCTACTTGCGAAGCCCCAATGGTTGCTTTGGAGCCCGGAGCCGCTCTGGTGCTCGTCTCTCGAGGAGTGTTGGAAGGCAAGTATAAAGAAGAAGAATTCGGATTGGACCGCTTAAAAGACATGTTTCTACATGCCACCTCCGACGATGCCGGAGAACTTAGCCTAGGCATTATCGATAGTGTGCGGCAGTTCATGCGGACCCCTCCCACCCACAACGATGTGACCGTACTGGCGCTGGTCCGCGCCGCCACCTCCAAAGCCTCCGCTGTAGCCGGTTGAACCCTATTCAAGGCTCCTAAAAAGGAACCTAGGCACTGGCTCACTCTTCAGTTCTAGAGGTACAATTTACTAGGGTCATCCTTGCAGAAAACTGAGTCCAGATACTGCGGTATGGCCTCTGGAATTCCTATGCGAACATTTTTTCCTTATTTGTTGCTTTGCCTTTTTGCGGTGCCCCCCTTTCTCTCCGCGGATACCGTGGTCGAGGAGATCATCGCCCGCGTCAACAATCAAATCGTTACCCGTACTGAATATCAGCGCAGCAGAGAACAGCTGAAGCAGGAGGCGCAACAGCAGGATCCCGCCAACGCTGACAAATCGTATTCCGAACGTGAAAAGGACGTTCTTCGCGATCTGATCGATCAGCAACTATTGCTCGAGAAAGGCAAAGATCTTGGCATCACCGCGGACACTGAACTGATCAAGAAACTGGATGAGATGCGCAAAGAGATGAAACTGGAGAGCATGGACGACCTGGAAAAGGCCGCTCAATCCCAGGGAATCTCATTCGAAGATTTCAAACTAAATTTGCGCAATCAGATCATCACTCAGCAGGTGATCGGCCGAGAAGTTGGCCAAAGGATGTCCATCCCTAAGGAAGAAATTCAGAAGTTTTACGACGAGCACAAAAGCGAAATGGAGCAGCCAGAACAGATTCGTCTAAGTGAAATTCTGGTCTCCACGGAAAAGAAAGGCGACGCGGATTCACGCGACGATTCGCAGCGGCTGGCCGCGGCAGAGACCAAAGCGCAGGACTTGCTCGCGCAAATCCGCAAGGGAAGTAGTTTTGAGGACGTCGCCAAAAAGAATTCCGATGGCCCTACTGCCGCCCAGGGGGGCGACCTCGGAGGCTTCAAGCGAGGCACCCTGGCTAAGGAACTCGAAGACAAGACTTTTGCCATGAAGGCGGGCGATGTCTCCGACATTATCCGCACCAAGCAGGGCTTCGTCATCCTGAAAGTCGCGGAGCATCACAACGCCGGCGTGCCACCGCTGAGTGAGATCGAACCCCGTATTCAGGATGCGATTTATATGCGCAAGCTTCAACCCGCACTGCGCGCCTACCTGCAAAAATTGCGCGAGGATGCCTACATCGACATCAAGACTGGCTACGTGGATACCGGCGCGAGCCCCAATCAAACCAAGCCAATCGAGACCATGGCCAAGGATGCCACTGCCAAGCAGCTCAAAAAGAAGAAAAAGTTGGGAGTGTTTTAGTTTAAGCTGTAAAAATAGTGGCTAGTTGCTAGTCAGAATCACTAACCACTAGCCACTAGCCACCGCGATGCCCTGCCGCATGAAGGTCCAAGATTCCTATGAAGGATTTTTTCTTATCGGATTGTGCTCAGCACGAAAATAAGGTCCTCACCTCCAGCTTCGTAGTCGTTTCCAAACAGGTCAAGCCCAAGAAGACCGGAGAGCCCTATCTCGCGTTGACCCTCGGCGATCGTACCGGACAACTGGAAGCCAAAATGTGGGACAACGTCGCAGACGCCTTGGACGCCTTCGAGCAGGACGACTTCATCAAGATCAAGGGTCTGCTCAACAAATATAAGAATCGTTTTCAAATTACCATTCACAAACTGCGCCGCCTGGGTGATTCGGAAGTCGACTTCGCGGATTATCTTCCCAAGACCACCAAGGACATTGGTGAACTGTGGCAGACTTTGGCCGGCTTCGTGGCCACTTTTCAGGATCCCAGTCTTAAGGCTCTGGTCGAGGCTTTCATGAGCGATCCCGATATTGCTGAAGCCTACCGCACCGCCCCGGCTGCCAAGACATTGCATCATGCCTATATCGGTGGCCTGCTCGACCACGTAGTGTCACTTTTCCGCTCATGCGATTTGATGTGCCGAAATTATCCCCAGATCAATCGGGACTTGCTGCTCACGGGAGCTTTCTTGCACGACATCGGAAAGATTCACGAACTGGCGTATAACCGCTCCTTCTCTTACACCACCCGCGGCCAATTGCTAGGGCACATGGTGATCGAGTTGGAAATGGTGCATGCCAAAATCGCTCAGATTCCGAACTTCCCCAGCGAACTCAAAACTTTGGTCGAGCACCTCGTCATCAGTCATCACGGTCAGTACGAGTTCGGGTCACCTAAGCTGCCGATGTTTCCCGAGGCCCTGGTCCTGCATTATCTTGACGATCTCGACTCCAAAATGGAGAGCATGCGCGCCCACTTCGCACGCGAAGTATGTTCCGAGGGCGTATGGACTGGATACAACCCTTCTCTTGCTCGTCCGCTCTTAAATACGGCCAAATTTCTGGAGAAAAAACCCGCGCCCGCGGCTGAAGTTCAATCCCTCGAGCCTTCCCAAATGCAAGCTGCTGTCACGATGCCTGAGCCGGAGTCGTCCGAACAAACCCCGAATAGGGATTCGATGGCTGCCGCCGCTGGCCCCGAAAAGATTTGATGCCCGAATGTGGCTAATCGCGATTACGCGTCCGCGACGCGCTTCATACGCCAATTGCGCATGGTCCTATTTTTCTGATAAACATCCCCAATGGAGGTAATCGTATGCGATCCCGCTGGATAAGACTCACCCTGGGCCTCTATCTATCTCTCGTATTGATCGCTTGCAGCAACAAAACTCCCGAATCGACAGACGCCAATCAGCCCGGAACCTCTACTACCGACACTAGCAAAACTCAACCAGCCAAACCGAAAGTAGAAGCTCCGACTGTGGTTGTTCCGTCAGGAACCGTGCTGACCGTGCGCCTGGGCCAGGCTCTGGGTTCGAAAATCAGCACACCCGGACAAACCTTCGTCGCCACCCTGGCGAGTCCCGTGACCGTCGGCGGGAACACCGTTATTCCTGCGGGTGCAAACGCTTCGGGCATCGTTGTGGATGCGAAGCCTCTCGGAAAGTTCAAGGGCGCTGCCAGTCTACAACTCAAGCTGACTTCGATTAACGTCAACGGCACCGAACATAATGTTGAAACTTCGGCCCTGGTCCGCACCACGAAGGGCAAAGGAAAACGCACTGCCACCATGATCGGCGGCGGAGCTGGGCTTGGTGCGCTCATCGGCGGATTAGCCGGTGGAGGTAAGGGTGCTGCCATCGGCGCGGTGGCTGGCGCAGGCGCCGGCACTGCCGGAACCGTCTTCACCGGCAACAAGGACGTTGTTCTTCCGGCTGAGTCTGCGATCAGCTTTCGACTAAATCAGCCGCTGGAATTGAAATAGCGGCTTGCGGATTTAAATAGCCCACGGCTTGTGCCGTGGGTTAATTTTTTTACTACTATGCTCGACTTAGGTCGTTTCAAGGTTCTGACTTTCGACTGTTACGGCACTTTGATTGACTGGGAAACCGGTATCTTCTCTGCGTTGCGTCCTATCCTCGCGGCACACGGCAAGCCCATTACCGACTTCGCCCTCCTTGAGATGTACTCCACCCTCGAAGCTGAAGCTGAGCGGGGAGAATTCCAACCCTATCGTGAAGTATTGCAGTCCGTTGTCCGCGGCTTCGGACGACGTTTGGGATTTACTCCCACCATTGCCCAGATGCGCTGTCTCCCGGAATCGCTCGCCACCTGGCGTCCCTTTCCGGACACCGTCCCCGCGCTTCGCGAATTGAAAAAGCGATATCAGCTTGCAGTGATTTCCAATGTGGATGATGATCTGTTCGCCACCACCGCGCCACAACTCAAAGTGTCTTTGAACCACGTAATTACCGCTGGGCAGGCTCGCTGTTACAAACCTTGTCTTGAAATCTTCAAAATGGCTCTAACCCGGATCGGTGTTCCCGTCGGCCAGGTGCTTCACGTCGCTCAGAGCGTTTATCACGATGTGATTCCGGCCAGATCGCTCGGGATCTCGACCGTCTGGGTAAATCGGCCTTCGTCGAGACCTGGTGCCGGTGCATCCAAAGCTGCTTCGGCAAATCCTGATCTGGAAGTCGCCGATCTAACTGCCCTCAGTGAGGCCGTTCAAACTGAGAACTAGGAACCAGCATCAGAGAACTGCCTTTTCAAAATCCCCATGCCTCCTCGAATACCTTTTCAGGTCACTCCGGTATTAAACTGCTGTTGTTTTGATTCACTCTGATTGCCGCTTTTAAATTGGGAGCCGAAATGTCAACCACCACTACACGCATCAATCCTCTTTCCTACCTCACCGAACAGTTGGACGATCTCAAGGCCAAGGGCACGCACTTCCGCCTCCGAGTACTGGAAGACGAGCAGGCGCCGGTCTGCACCTTTGACGGCAGGAAAGTGATTAACCTGGCGTCCAACAATTACCTGGGCTTGACCACCCATCCCAAGCTGCGCGAAGCCGCGCTCGAAGCCACCCGCAAGTATGGCGTGGGATCAGGCGCGGTGCGCACTATTGCCGGCACCATGAAAATCCATATGGAACTGGAAGAGAAAATCGCACGCTTCAAGAATGTCGAAAGATGCGTGGTTTTTCAGTCCGGCTTCGCCGCCAATGCGGGCACGGTGTCGGCCGTACTGGGCAAAGACGACTTCATCATCTCGGACCAGTTGAATCACGCGTCCATCATTGACGGAGCACGTTTGTCCAAAGCAAAAATCCTGGTCTTCCGCCACAAAGACATTGGCCACGCCGAGGAACAGTTGGCCAGCGTCAAACATCAGCCGGGCAGAAAGTTGCTGATCTCCGACGGCGTCTTTTCCATGGACGGCGACATCGGTCCTCTGCCACAACTTTGTGATCTGGCAGAAAAATACGGCGCCATCATGATGGTTGACGATGCCCACGCGTCCGGAGTGCTAGGCCGCAATGGCCGCGGAACTATCGACCATTTCAAGGTACACGGACGTGTGGATATTCAGGTGGGCACGCTGTCGAAAGCCATCGGCGCTCTGGGCGGATACGTTTGCGGCTCCCGTGATCTGATTGACTTTTTATATCACCGCGCGCGCCCGTTTCTGTTTTCGACATCGCATCCGCCGTCCGTGGCTGCTACTTGCATTGCTGCATTCGAGGTCCTGGAAAACGAACCGGAACGCATCGAAAAACTTTGGGAAAACACTCGCTTCTGGAAAAAAGAACTGGGCCTGCTCGGATTTGACATCGGCGGTAACACCACGGCCGCCAGCGAGACCCCGATCACACCAATCATCATCGGCCAGGGCAAGCTCACCATGGACTTCTCTCGCGAACTATTCCAGGAAGGAGTCCTGGGCACTGGCATCACCTTTCCCACAGTCCCGGAAGACAAAGCCCGCATCCGAACCATCATGACCGCAACACACAAGAAAGCAGAACTGGACCAGGCGTTGGAAGTGCTAAAGAAAGTAGGAAAACGAATGGGAATATTGTCGTGATTAATGACTAGAAGCTATATTCGCAATCAAAAAGAGCTGCCCGGCAGCAGTGCCGGCGTCCCGGCATGTTCCACGTGGAACATTAGGACGATTTGTAACCCCGTCTACGCCCTGTACTGAATGACCCCGCCTACGATTGTTGCGACTACTTTCCCCGTGAGTTGCCAGCCATTGAAAGGTGTGTTGTGTGATTTGGAAAGAGACTTTGAGGCGTCGAATGTCCAGCGCTTCTTGGGATCGAAAATGGTCGCATCGGCGTAGCTACCGCGGACGAGCGTGCCGCGACCTCGCAAGTCGACCACGCGCGCCGGACCCGCAGTGAACAGCTCCACGATTCGCGCCAGCGGAATCTTCTGTTCACGATGCAGGCGCGTGATCGCGATTCCTAACGCCGTTTCCAAACCTGTAATTCCAAAAAGAGCGCGTTCGAACTCGATGATTTTTTCATGGGGCGCATGCGGCGCGTGATCGGTGGCGATGGCGTCCACCGTACCGTCGGCCAGAGCCACGAGCAGCGCCTCGCGATCCGATATCGAGCGCAGCGGAGGATTCATTTTGAAGTTGGTGTCATATTCGCCGACATTTTCATCGATCAACGTAAAGTGATGTGGAGTAACCTCGCAGGTGACACGTGTCCGACCGCGCTTCCCGCGCCGCACCGCCTTGAGCGCGTCGGCGGTTGAAAGATGAGCAACGTGCAGCCGCGCACCGGTGAACTGCTGGGCCAATTGCACATCGCGTTCTACGATCGACGCTTCAGCAGCAGCTTTCATCCCGCGCAGTCCTAGCCGGAAGGCAGTCGGTCCATCATTCATTGAACAGTTTTCGGTCATGCGAGTATCTTCCGCATGCTGAATCACCGGGAGGTTAATCTCAGCGGCGACCCGCAAGGTCTCGCGCATGATGTCCTCACTCAAAATGGGCCTGCCGTCGTCAGTAACAGCCACAGCGCCTGCACGCTGCAAGCCGCGAAAGTCGGTAAGCGCCGCACCCTTGCTGGCATGGGTCGCGGCCGCCACTGGGAAAACGTTGACCACCGCGCCGCGCTCTGGCTGCTGCGCCCACGCGATCCATTCGGACGAATCCAGAACTGGGTGCGTGTTTGGCATGCAGCAGACAGAAGTGAATCCACCAGCCGCGGCGGCGGCGGTGCCGGTGGCGATGGTTTCTTTGTAGGCTTGCCCAGGCTCGCGCAAGTGAACGTGCAGATCAATAAAGCCGGGAGCAACGATCAGGCCACGAGCATCGAATTTCTCGTCGGCGCCTCCACGAATTTTATTCGGAGGAGAGATTTCCGCGATGCGACCGTCGCGCAGTAAGACGTCCATGAGAGCGTCGATCTTTGCGGCAGGATCGATGACGCGACCGCCGCGGATCAACAGCGAGTTGGATTTATCTCGTGCCATTCGACAATGAAATTTCTATCTCGCTCTTCCTAACGCTTTCGCGAGGATCGCCATGCGTACCGGTACGCCGTTTCGTACTTCCTCGACGATTACCGATTGCGGACAGTCGGCTACTTCCCAAGTCAGCTCCAGACCGCGAATAATCGGACCGGGATGCATGACCAGGGCGTCACGCTTCGCCAACTTCAGCCGTGTCATGGTCATCTGATATCGCGCGATGTAATCCTGCAGTCTGATCTTCATGCCGGCGAGCCGTTCTTTCTGCACCCGCAGCACCATGATCACGTCCCCGCCTCGTATCGCGTCTTCCGCAGTGCGCGTGATATGCAAGCCGGGAGCCAGGCTGGTGGCCACTTCGGGCAAGAACTCAGGTGGTCCACACAGAGTGATGCGCGCGCCGAATTTACTCAGCAAATGAATTGCGGAACGGGCCACGCGGCTGTGATAAATATCTCCGACGATGGCGACTTGCAATCCCTTGATCGACTTTTTGTGACGCAGGATCGTGTAAGCGTCGAGCAACGCTTGCGTAGGATGTTCGTGCATGCCATCCCCGGCATTGAGGACCGGAATATCAAGATGGGTGGCCATCAGCAGCGGAGCACCGGCATGCGGGTGCCGGACAACGATGAGATCGGCGCCCACGGCGCGCAGGGTGTACGCGGTATCCAGCAGCGACTCACCTTTTTCTATACTCGATCCGCTGGATAGGACCAGCGTGGTCATCGCTCCCATGGACTTGGCGGCAATTTCAAAGGAGCTGCGTGTTCTGGTAGAAGCCTCGTAGAACAGAAGAAGCACGCGCTTGCCCCGCAGCAAAGGGCGGGGCTTCAGAGGATTCATACGCCGCGCCAGTCGGAGCAGGCCCACGATCTCCGCCACTTCCATGTGCTCGATTCCGAGCAGGGAACCACGCGCTATCCTGTTCATGGTTTGCCTGGGCTTCTAATGAAAGAAACGCTTACCGGACTTACATTCAGCTTTGCTTCTCGACGAGCAAGACTTTTTCACTCTGGTCGGTCTCGCGCAACTGCACTTCAATGATTTCCTGACGACTAGTTTGCACTTTGCGTCCGACAAATGTCGCCTCGACCGGTAACTCGCGGTGGCCGCGATCAATGAGGACACAGAGTTGCACCCGCTTGGGGCGTCCCTGACGGAACAGGGCGTCGAGCGCAGCGCGCGTGGTGCGCCCGGTGTAGAGGACATCGTCCACCAGTACGATATTTTTGCCAGTGATGGGAAAACCGATTTCGGTTTTCTGCACAACCGGTTTCGAACCTAGAGTGGAAAGATCGTCGCGATAAAGTGTGATATCCAGCGTGCCCACCGGCACCGGACTTTTTTCGATTCGCTCGATGATCTGCGCCAGACGCTGCGCCAGCGGCACGCCTCGGCGTCGGATTCCAACCAGGCCCAGGTCAGCGGCCCCCTCATTTTTTTCAGCGATTTCATGGGCCAAGCGAACCAGAGTGCGCTCGATTTCCGATGCGGACATCAGCTGCGACTTCTCTCGCAGATTGGGCTGGCGCGGAGACGATCTCGCAGTCATGAACGCAGCATCATACGTGGGGAAACCATCGGCGGGCAAGGCAAAGTGCGGCACTTAGCATTTAGCACTTAGCATTTAGCCCCTGAACCATGGTTTGGACCAACGCTGACGGAATCCCCGCCGGCCGGTAATGGCTAAGTGCTAAATGCTAAGTGCTGACTTTCAGTGTCGATCTTTGCGTCGCAGCAGAGCGGCTGCGAGTGCGCCTCCCAGGCTGGAGAAAATTAGAAAGGCGAGACCCATCATAATGAAGCCCAATACCATCATGAGCGCGAGACCTTGTGGGCTCTTAAGATATTCAAGTACCTGTTGCGCCTGCGGGTCGGAGCTTCGCGCCGCGGATTGCTGAATGGCTTGCAACAGGGCGTCGCGCAATTGCCCACCAGAGCGGAAGATCAGCATTTCGATTGCAGTGAAGATCGCGAAGACGCCGAATCCAAGTGCTCCGCTCAGCGCGCCTAGCCGTGCGCCCATGCCGGGTGCGACATCGGCGGCGGGATTCCGGCGGCGATAAAACATTACTGAGAGCGCTCCGGCGGCTAGCATTCCCAGTCCAAAGGCGCCGACGGGAATCATCATCATTACGGCCGCGATCAGTCCCGCCAGTGCCGCGGCGGGCAACGCGTAGGACCACTGCAATGCAGATATCTGAGGACTGTTTGCATGGGATCCTGGGGTCTTGATTTCTAAGTCGGAATCAATGGCAGGGATGGTAATTGGCTCGCCCACAGTGACTCGAATTTGCGGGGCATTGCATTGCGGACAGAAAGTTATTCCCTCGTCGACCGCAGCGCCACATCGATAGCAGGAGTGTTCCACTGAAGTTCAAGTTACAGCAGGACTGACGCTCAGGCAAGAAAGCAGACCGGCGATCGAGCGAGCACGGGTCGATGTGTAGTAAATTTTGTAGACGGTGGATCCTCATCCGCAGCTATGAAGAATTTCATTTGTCGTTGCGGGCGCTGTGGTAAGGTGATTGCGGTGGCGGCCACCCTGATCCCACTCACCGACAAAGGCCGCATTCGCAATACAGATTTCGTGAACTTCTACGCTGGCGCTTCGATCGTACATGACGGAAATGGCGCGAGACTCTACCGGAGAGAGACCCAAGATCAAGCCTTAGAATCGATCCTGTCAGAGAAATCTACCCGGTACTATCTTCACCCTCCTTTTGAGGCGGCAGCCTTGGCCCCGATGACACGCCTGGGGATTGAGCGAGCATTTGGTTGTGGACGCTCGTCAATGTCGCTCTGCTAGGGTTGTTGCCGTTGGTTTTGATGCAGTGCATCCCGCTTGTGAAAAGGCGTCCCTATCTCGGGTGGGTGGGATTTTGTTTTTTGCCAGCCCTCACTGCGTTGACTCTCGGGCAAGATTCGATTCTGTTGCTCTTCGTGATCAGCTTGTCCTACATGCTGATGCACAAAAAAAGGGATGGAGCTTCGGGAGTCGTGTTGGCGCTAGCTCTCATCAAGTTCCAGTACCTTGTGATTTTGGTTCCGCTATTGCTTTTATCGCGGAGAGTGCGAGTGGTTGCAGGATTCGCTCTCGGGGCTATTGGTCTGACATTGGCGTCATGCATGGTTACGGGTTGGCGCGGGTTACTGGAATATTTCCGATTCCTGCATGATTTCAATATCCATTCGGGGTATGGCGCCTTGAACACGGCTCTGATGGTTAATTTTCGTGGGTTCCTCCGAGGTATGGGATGGGCGTCTGAATCCCCGGTCTACACATTGGTGGCGGGCGCAATTCTCTTTTGCGTGGGAATTGCCTGCTCTCGAGTTCCTGACCAAGCAAACAAGAGCGGCTTGATATTTGCGGTTTACATCGCGATTGCGCTGGTGGCAGCGCCCTACGCTCATTTCCCCGATATGACTCTCCTGCTGCTTTCTGTGTTGCTTGCCTTGGACTGGGTCGCAGAAACTGGAAGAGAAACCATTCGGAGAATCCTGATTTCCCTGTGTTGTACGCTTCTGTTTGTATGGCCGGTGGTGTTGTTGATCTTGCACGGTCATTACTGGTGGAACAGCCGGATTTATTTGGTGTTCCCGCTAATAGTCTCCTGTGGCAACTTTGGCTGGGGCGCTTCTGCGGTCTGATGACAGCCGGACGACCTCGGCTGTGGCTGGGCAGACGGCGGTCGGTTAGTTAAATTGTGTCCTTCCCACGTGTCTGCACGTAGACCAGCGCGAACGTGGAACCCTTGCCCTTTTCCGCGGGCTGGACGGCTACGATGTGCTGGTTGTCTTCAGTTCCTACTTTTAGTTCGACTTTGTTGCCTTTGTTGTTGCCGTCACACTTGAGCTGTTTCGAATCCTTTGAGTGGCGCTGGTTCACCTCGACATCATCATCGTTGCTGCTGCCGTGACACTCGAGCACGCTGCCGTATTTCTTCAATTGATCGGTGTAATAAGAGATGAGCTTTTCCGGCGGGTCATCGGATTCGTATTCGATGGCGACTACCTTCAGCCCGAAAAGGCCGCTTGAGATATTTACGTTTGCACTTTTCTCCTCGCCGTCCCTGTCCTTCTCTTTCTTTCGTGCGCCGGGATAAACCGGCAGCCCAGTGTCGCGGACGTCCGCATTCTTGCTGACGTGCAGTCCTCCGACGGGAGTCTCGATATCTACTTTCTTGTCCTCGCCATTCTCATTCTTTTTTACGTTGATGCTGCAGGCAGACATCACCAGGGCAGCAGCGCAAGTGATAATGAACCCGAGTTGCAAGTTAGTGGACAGAAGATTGGTATTGCGCATGTTGCGAACCTCCAGGTGCGACGTATGCTTGCCGGTCAATTCCGGCGCCGCGGCGGGCGACGTTGGGTATGCTGACCGGTAAGCGGCCGCGGATTGCAATTTCACCAAACAAAGCTTTGACCGCGCTGATTTCAGAAACTGTGGCATTAGAAAACGCACAAATATAGTTTTGCATGGCGGGGAAATCCTGCGCCACATACGGATTGCCCATCGCCAACACTGCGGTCCTTGGTGCGGCGTGGTCCAGAAGCTTTTGTAGCAGCATGCCGGTCGCATCGGCCAAGCCTACCGAGTTCTGAAGTCCACCGGCGGTTTTTCCCGCCGTGGGGATCACATACACGGCAGCGACCACTGTCTGCGCCTGGTCCACGGCACACAAGACATCGTCCGACAGAGCCGCGGCAATTCGTGGATCCACGTAGATGACATTGGCATCGGGCACACGGCTGCGAATCTGGCGTTCCAGCATGCGGCCAGCCTCTGTGCGGACGTCGTCAGTAAAAATAATGACAACCAAACGGTTCCGCACTTCGTCCACTCTCTGATACGGAAGGCCGGGGTTAACAGTTCCCATTTGTTTCAGTGGGAGAAGCTTTCCGTTATCACGAACCAGGGTAACGGCATCGTCGGCCATCTGCTGGCCAAGGGCGAGGTTTGCAGGCTCGCCAATCAGATTGGAAAGCGCTTCCACATTGACCAGGCGCGCCTTCTGAAGATTTAGCGAGGCCTTGGCTTTCAATATTTTGAGAACGGACGCGTCCAGTTGAGACTGCGGAATTTCGCCGCTACGGGAGGCCGCGAGCACGGCTTGATAGGAAGCATCCAGGTCAGCGGGAATCAACAAGAGATCGTTGCCGGCTTTGAAGGCGTCTACCGCGGCTCGGCCAATGTTGGCGGCGTAAAGACGAGTGAGTCCTGCCATGTCGAGAGCATCGGTTACTACAAGACCCTTGAATCCGAGCTGAGTTTTGAGCAAGTCGTTTACGATTGCAGGCGAAGTCGTGCCCACGCGTTTGGGATCGGGTTCGAGCGACGGAACACTGACGTGCGCGACCATGACTGAATCCACACCCGCCTCAATGGCCTTCCGGAAAGGCGGGAGTTCCACGGATTGCAATCGAGCCAGGTTGCCGGTCACCTGGGCCACGCCGAGATGGGAATCAGTTGCAGTGTCACCATGGCCGGGAAAATGTTTGGCGGTGGTCAGCATTCCGTTGGCCCGTGCGCCGCGGATGTAGGCAGCCACCAGATCACCAACCTGCTGCGGGTCTTCACCGAATGAACGGGTATTGATGATGGGATTGGCGGGATTGG